>JGI20214J51650_10000304_pt1 | contig 31370 bp, 27 predicted proteins | sample WetSurMetagenome_FD_51650 | JGI IMG/M metagenome (IMG submission 51650) | reverse complement strand
CTGACCTCTCTGGACTCGCAGCGATCTCTGTACAGCGCGCAGCAGGGACTCATCACAGTGCGGCTTCTGCGGATGACCAACTACGTGACATTGTACAAGGTACTTGGGGGAGGGTTCGAAGATAATCCGGCCATAGAGGGAACTCCGGAGCCCGAAACCGCAAAGGCCGAAAAGGCCCCGTAGAAGGGGGAGTAACCGGACTGGGTTTATCCTCAGTTGCATTGGGCTTTGTCGCTTTAACGGCTGACGGACACCATTTGACGCCTGAAATGGCTTGTCCGTTCAGCCTTTTTTATGAAAGGGGGTATCCTTCTTTATGAGGCGCATGCCGGCCTTCGGCGGAAGAGATTCGTCTTATTATTTTGTCTGCCGCCTCCGAGGCGTTTCTTCAGGTTTTGCTCCTGAATATGCGCCTTGCCAGTCCGATCAATAAACTCTCTTTTGTTTCGAGCGCGCCGTGCGGGCAGACCTCTATGCAGCAGTAGCACCTGATACATTTATCGTAGTCGAATTTTATTCGGGCGCCCTCGTCCGCAATTGCCTTTGCCGGACAATATTTACCGCACTCCCCGCACATCCTGCAGAGATTATTATTAACAACCGGGCGTTGCAGGATGTGTTTTCTCGCCATCCCGTGCAAGGCCGGAGGCCCGAATACGAGAGGGGTCATGAGCGGCAACCTGAAGTCATTTATCTGCGGCAGCTCTCCCTCAAGCTCATAATCCGGGGCAAGCCCCATTTCAGAGGCTATCCGGTTGGTCAACAGGATATGGGGATCGAGTCCGAACATCCTGCATACCGCCATATCCAGCGCGACCGCGTCATCGCCGGCCATCAGGACATTGAGTTCACGCGGCTTGCCCGACCTGCCCGGACCTTGTCCCTGCATGGCGAGGATGCCGTCAAGTATGGTTATGTCCGGTTTTACGGCGGCATATATCTGCACAAGCAGCCTGGCGAACATCTCCCTGTCCACCCCTGCCCTTAAATGCCATTCCGGCTTTCTTAGCCCGACTACACAGCCGAAAATGTTCTTGACCCCGAGGGTCATCAGCATCTGGCAATGAGTCTTGAGCTTTGGGCAATTGATCAATACGTCCGCCTCAAGCGCGTCCTCTGCGATCTCGATCTTTCCGAAGGGTCCTCCTATATTTACCCGCGCCGATTTTTTGAATTCCCTGAATTCGACATCCATCCCTTTCAGCGCGTCCGTGTAACCGCCTTTTTCGAGTATCCTGCTGAAAGAGCCGACTGCCTGGCTGTCTGAAATAACCGGCCTGGCCCCCTTGTCGATCACATATTCAGCAACGGCTTTTACTATAAAGGGGTGGGTTATTATGGCTGATGCCGGAGAGGCGGGAGCCAGGAAATTAGGTTTGATGATGATTTTTTTCCCGCTGCCTACGGCATTTCCGGAAAGTTTGTCCAGCATTTCGAATATGCAGGATTTAAGCCTTTCATATTCATAAAGCGAACGGGTTACAATAATTTTCGGCATTAATTTATGATATCAGGTCGGTTTCCGTCTGTTCAACCCGGATTTTTTTGACAAGCCGGGCGATTTATGGTAAACTTCTGTAAATTTTTGCCGATAACATACGGGGATACTATGAAGGCCTTATACCACAAAAATGTAGCTCCGGTTGAAGTGCTCTCAGACGGAAGGCGCTATAAACGCTTTGTGAGGGAAGAAGCCGTCAGCATCAGCTTCCGGGGACAGATCGCGACCGGGAACCTGGTCAATCTGAGCGCCACAGGGCTTCTTGCTTCTTTCGGCAGGCAGGCGCCCCTCCCCGGGATTTCCGAAGAGGTGTCCGTATTTATCGAAGTGGACGGCAGGGACAATGTGCTTGATATCGGCGGCACGGTAGTAAGAATTCAGATACCGGAAGGCCTGGAATCGGGAGATGGCACGGAAATCGCCATTGATTTCAGGGAAATGCGCCGTTCCGCCAAGAATGGTCTTGACAAGATAATCAACTATCTGCTTGTAAAGGGCAGCGACTACAATTCCTGAGTCTTTATGCTAAAATGCAGCAACCCCTGTGTTTTTTAGCCGGGGGAGTTTGCCCGAAAAACCGTTATGCCATTATGCTTATTAGAATATACAGGATAATATTTTTTCCGGCCGTGAATCTGATATTCCTTGTCGCCGGCGGAGTTGTAAACCTGCTGCTGATTTTTTCCGACCGGCGGCGCGCAAGGACCCAGGCGGTTATGACAATGCTGTGGGCAAAGGCCGCCTGCAGTATACTCGGAATCAGGCCGCTGAAAAGCGGCAGACGGAATAAAGACGGCGCGCATTTTATTGTTTGCAACCATGCAAGTTATGTGGATGTCTTTGCCATGGGCAGTCTTAGGCCTGTTGCGTTCCTGTCCAATCACGAGGTGAGGGAATGGCCGCTGTTCGGCCTGCTCGCCGTTCTTGGAGGGGTTGTGTTCGTCAACCGTAATTCCAAGCGGGCCGCGCTTGAGGCGATGACGGCGCTGAAGCGGAAGATCGAGGCGGGTGTCACTGTTGTTGTTTTCCCTGAAGGGACGACCTCAAACGGCAGAACGGTCAGGCCTTTCAGGAGCGCGTTTTTTGATATCCCGGTGAAACAGGACATTCCGGTCAGGCCTGCCGCGATAAAATATCCTGAAGATGTGGTTGATTCAGTCGCATGGCACGGCGGCGCGAAGATACTCCCTCATTTCTGGACCCTTGCGGGGATAAAAAAGATAGAGGTCCTTGTGCGTTTCGGACCGACTATATATCATATTACCGAGGGCGGCGCGCCAGGTGAGGCCAGAAAGCGGCTCTGCTCTCTTGCCTATGAAAGTGTTGTCGGGGCTTGGACGGGTAAGCAGGGCTGAAAGTGATAAACCTGTGGAGAAACATAAAATGGTTGAGATAGATTCATTCAGGTGCATCGGCTGCGGTTTGTGTGTAAAGGTTTGTCCCTTTAGGACAATAGAGATTGTGAGGGGCAAGGCCGCGCTTACGGGAGGATCGTGTATCTTATGCGGGCATTGCGCTGCGGTTTGTCCGTGCGGGCTGATAAAAATCCCATGTCTTGATCCGAAGGCCCATGAGTTCAAGACATTTTTAATGGACAATTACTGGTTGCCTTATGGACAGTATGATGTTGCGGGGCTCGTTAATTTAATGGCTTCGCGGCGTTCATGCCGGAACTTTACCGAACAGCCGGTCGGCAGGGTTCTGCTGGAAGACCTGGTCCGCATAGGCGCTACAGCCCCCTCCGGCACAAACTGTCAAAGCTGGACATTTACCATACTCCCGACGCGCAAGGCTGTAATGGCGCTGGCCGGGCATATCAGGGATTTTTTCATAAGGCTTAACAGTCTGGCTGAAAAGGCCCTTGTAAGGAAGGCCCTGAAGCTTGTTGGTAAGGGGGAGCTGGACCATTATTACCGGAATTACTATCCTCTGGTTAAAAAGGGTATTGATAAATGGAAGGAATGCGGCGATGACGGTATATTCTTCGGGGCTGCCGCAGTTATTGTTGTGGCGTCAAAGCCGGGCGCCAGTTGTCCGGCTGAGGACGCGTTGCTGGCTTCGCAAAACATGCTTCTGGCAGCGCATGCCATGGGGCTCGGGACCTGTCTTGTCGGATTTGCGGTGTCCGCCATGTCGAAGGACAATAGTATACAGCGCTCAATCGGGATGACATCCAGAGAGAAGGTCTATGCCGTTGTCGCTGTCGGATATCCTGATGAAAGTTACAATACGGTGGCGGGCAGGAAAAAAGCGACGGTCAGGTTTTACGAGGGTTGATGCGGCGCAATCGCCGCCTCCTCCAGATGGAAAAGGAGATCCGAGTTATGAAAAGGAACCTGTTTTTTTTGATTATTTTTGCAGTCGTCATCGGGTACAGCTGTTTTGCCGGGGCAGGGCAGGCTGTTGTCAGGGATTTCAGCGCTGAATATGTCGCAAAGGGTGTCAAGGCTGAAGGAGTGAAAGGGGTGGAGATAAAAATATCAAAAGAAATAATCCGTTATGACTGTAACAAGAGATTCATGTCAATAAATAAAGCCCTTGTGTCGGGCGATGGAAGCGGCTGGTACGACAAATATATCGTAGACGCGTCGGTTTCAAAGACCCTGATGCATTGCCCGATTAAAGAACCGGTCAGAGAGACCATTTCAGCCGCGCCGATATTTATCAAGTCCTTTACAAACGAAAATGTGCATGGCGACGTCATAGTTACAATAGTCATTCCCAAAGGGTATAATCTGGAAGCGACTGCCGTAAGGTAATCCGTTTCACAAGGTGGAAGGCAAAAGTAATAAGCCTGAAAAGTCTTGCGCGCAAGGCCCCGATTCTATAAAATATATTCATCATAAACTTGTTGCGGAGGACGGCTGAATGGCGGAAGTCGAATTACCCAATCCCGAAGAGCTCGAAGAAAAAAAGCACAATTCGTTCAGCAAAAAGGTCGCGCTGTTTACATCCATCTATGCGGTAATACTTGCTATTTGCGCCCTGGGAGGCAATAATTCCATGAAGGAGATGCTGCTTGCCCAGCAGGAGGCCAGCAACCAATGGGCATATTATCAGGCGAAGAATATCAGGGAATATCTGTATCGCATAGAAAAAGACCGGCTTGAGTTGCAGATCGCGGAACACGGCGATGCGTTAAAACCTGCGGTCATGAAACACTACAGGGCAAAACTCCAAAAGGTGTCGGAGGAATCGGCCAGGCTTGTCAAAGACAAGGAGGCGATATCAGTCAAGGCAAAAGAACAGGAGCAGGAGCGCGATATAAACAGGGCCAAAGACCCGTATTTCGATTATGCCGAGGTCCTGCTGCAGATCGCCATAGTGATGTCGTCCGTATCGATACTCGCAAACTCCAGGCAGATATTTATTTTTTCGATCGCTGCGGCGTCGCTCGGATCGCTGTTGACGCTGAACGGTTTTCTGCTGCTCGTCCAGATACCGTTCCTGCATTAGGCCGAATCGACAAAGACATCACGGGCAACCATATCCAGGCCCGCCAAAACTGATAAGTTTATCAGGCAAACGGAAACGGGCAAGTACCGCCGCGCAGTTTACACGGAGCCCTTTACAAACTTCCTTCTCTTTGCGCGCAGCCTCAGGTATTCGACCGCTTCTTTATATAGGCGTTTGCGCTCGGAGCCGTCGAATATCGCCTTCCGGACGATCCTGAAGATTATCCTGGGCCTGAAGTAATAGCGCGAGTAGAAGCGCTCGACCGCGGCCATCAACTCCTCTCTCGTGAGATTGGGATATCGGATGTTGGGCATCTGGTGTCCCATCTCGTCCGCGATATCATCTTCGGTGAGATAGCCGTTTTCCCTGAGGTAGTCATAAAACGCAGTGCCGGGGAAGGGATGGGCAATCGACACCTGAATGGTCTCGCAATCCAGTTCTTCAGCGTATCTCATGGTGCGCTCTATGGACTCTTTGGTTTCACCGGACAAGCCCATAATAAAATCGCCATGCACCGTAAGGCCGAGCTTCCTGCAATTTTTCATGAACTCCCGGCCCTGTTCTACGGTCACGCCCTTCGAGATGTTTTTGAGCACGGCAGGGTCGCCTGATTCAAAGCCCACTACCAGCAGCCTGCAGCCCGCCTCCTTCATCGCCTTCAGGGTTTCATAGTCCGCATGCGTCCTTGAGTTGCATGACCAGGTGAATCCAATGGGCTTCAGCTTTTTACAAAGCTCGATGGTCCTTTCCTTGCCCCATGAAAACGTGTCGTCGTCGAAGAATATTTCCTTTACTTCGGGGAAGAGTTCCAGAGCCCGTTTTACCTCGGCGACAACATTGTCGCTGCTCCTGGTGCGCCAACGGCGTCCGCTGAATGTGTGCGGCCACAGGCAATAGTTGCACATGGCCGGACAACCCCTGGAGGTATAAAACGAGATATAGGGATGATGGAGGAACGGGATATTGTACCGGGTGATATCCAGGTCGCGCCTGAATATCTCGACTGCAAAAGGGATCTTGTCCAGGTCTTCGGCAGGCTCGCGGTCCCTGTTGTGGACGATCACACCGTTTCTGCGATAGCTGACGCCGTCTATCTCCCCGAGGTCCTTTCCCCCGGCGAACTCGGTTACAGTGTATTCGAATTCCTTCCTCGCCACAAAGTCAATCGCAGGACAGGCATTGAGCGCAGCCTCCGGGTTCACGCTCACCGGCGGGCCTACAAAACATATCTTTATCGAAGGCCTTGCTGCCTTCATGAGTTCGGCTATATGCGCATCGACCGTAAACCCTGCCGTGCTTGTAAACAGCACGACAAAGTCGTAATCTTTCGATATCTTTACGGTCTCCTCAATGGACACCCCATGGGGAGGCGCGTCGAGCAGCCTGCTGTCCTTTATCATGCCTGCCGGATAGGCAAGCCATGTGGGATACCAGAAAGAGACGATTTCACGGCGCGCAGGCCACCGCGCTCCGGCCCCTCCGTCAAAGTTTTCGAATGAGGGCGGATTCAGCAATAAGGTTTTCATTCATTGTCCTTTACAAAGATAATCGAATTCAATATTTTCCGAAGAAAACGGTTACGAATTCATGTATATTATATTAAACCATTTGGGCGGATCAGATAAAATTACGAAAACCGCCCGCGGGCATCGGGGGAGTTTTGCTTCCTGCCGGCAAATCCGGTTTAAACAGTTCGGTCTTTCGCGGCCTTTTTGATCCCATAGCTGAAATAGATCACAAGGCCGACAGCGAACCACACAAAAAGCCTTATCCATGTGTCCTGGTGAAGCCCCAGCATGAGGTACAGGCATGTCAGGATGCCGAGTATAGGCGTGACTGCGCCGCCGGGGGCCCTGAATATCCTTTTTGCGTCGGGTTGCGTATATCTGAGCGTCAGCACTCCGGCGCATACAATGACAAAGGCCAGCAGGGTGCCGATACTCACGAGTTCTCCGACGATGCCCATGGGGAACAGGCCTGCAAGGACGGCGACAACAGAGCCTGTGATTATCGTTACTATATGAGGGGTCCTGAATTTGGGATGAATCCGCGCGGTAAACGGAGGCAGGAGCCGGTCCCTGCCCATTGCCAGCAGGATCCGGGTCTGGCCCAGCACAAGGACGAGCACAACGGAGGTCAGTCCGGCTATGGCCCCTATCTTGAGCAGGGGCGAAAAAACTTGCAGGTCCATGGCGTCGAGCGCAACTGCAAAGGGCGCCGGGCCGCCAAGCCCGGTATACGGGACCACTCCGGTCAGCACAAGCGCGCTGCCGATATAAAGCAGTGTGCATACGACAAGACTGCCGAGGATGCCGACCGGCATGTCCTTCTGCGGATTCTTTGATTCCTGCGCAAGGGTCGACACCACATCGAACCCTATATATGCGAAAAATATGACGCCCGCGCCCCTGATGACACCGCTGACCCCGAAAACCCCGGTTTCTCCCTTATTGGGAGGGATAAAAGGCTGCCAGAGTCCGGGATCGATAAAAAAGGCCCCGGCTGTTATGAAAGCGAGTATGATGGCAACTTTTACAAACACGATGACGGCGTTCAGGGTTGCCGACTCCCTGATCCCAAGCATAACGACAACTGTGATCGCTAAAACCAGGAGTACTGCAGGCAGATTGATTATTGCGCCTGTTGCAACCCATGTATGCTGATCCAGCAAATAATTGATTGGAGGGGATGCAAGCGCATCGGGAATGATTATGCCGAAATCCTTCAGGAAACTCACGAAATAACCGGACCATCCGATTGAGACCGCCGTGGCCCCGAGCAGGTATTCCAGGACAAGGTCCCAGCCGACGATCCATGCGACGAACTGCCCGAGGGTGGCATATGCATAGGTGTACGCGCTTCCTGAAACAGGGATCATCGACGCGAGTTCGGCGTAGCAGAGCCCGGCAAAGGCGCACGCAAAGGCGGCAAGGACAAAGGAAAGGACAATTGCGGGCCCTGCAATGTGCGCTGCGACATGGCCTGTCAGGACAAAAATGCCTGCGCCGACGATGACGCCCACTCCGAGAAGCACAAGGCTGATACGGCCGAGAGACCTCTTCAGCCCCTGCCTGTCTTCAAAGGCGTCTACAGTCAGATCCGCAAGCGTCTTTTTAAGAAAAAGCCTCTTCATATTGTCTCAATAAACGGCTGTTCTTATGGGATTTGTTCAGCGATTATAATAACAGCCGGCCGTTTTTTTTAAAAGGTGTTATGCCGCAGATCGGCCTGCCCTTACTCCTGCCCTCCGGAAATTGACTCCAGCAACTCCCAGCGTTCATAGGCGGCCGGGATCTCCCTGTCTATCTCTTCGATCCTTGCCTTTGCCTCAGCCACCCCGCTCCCCTCGCGCCGGTAGAAATCGGGCGCCGCCATGGTCTCATAAATAGCCGTGCGCTCCGCTTCAAGGGCTTCAATGAGAGAGGGAAGGGCCAGTAGCTCTTTTTTCTCATTAAACGAGAGGGTGCGCGGACGTTCGCGCCTCGGCCTTGCCCGGTCGGACCCGGCAACCTTCTCCGTCTTCTCCGGAGACTCGGGCACGGCCCGGCTTCTCTGTCTAAGCCAGTCATCATATCCCCCCACATATTCGACAAGCCTGCCGTTGCCTTCAAAGACGATTGTGCCTGTAACGATATTATTGAGAAACTCTCTGTCGTGGCTCACAAGAAGGACTGTGCCGTCGTACTCCATCAGCATCTCCTCAAGCAATTCAAGCGTGTCTATGTCGAGATCATTGGTCGGTTCATCCATTACAAGCATGTTGGATGGTTTCGTAAAGAGTTTTGCGAGCAGAACGCGGTTCCTTTCTCCCCCGGACAATGTTTTTACAGGCATGCGCGCGCGGTCGGGAGGGAAGAGAAAGTCTTCGAGATACCCCATTATGTGTCTGGTCCTCCCGTTGACCGTTACCTGTTCAGAGCCCTCTCCGACATTGTCGATGACCGACCCGTCTTCATCCAGCTGCATGCGATACTGGTCGAAATATGCGATTTCCAGATTGACTCCCCTTCGGACGGAGCCCTGCAGCGGCTCAAGTGAGCCCAGCAGGATATTGAGGAGGGTGGTCTTGCCCGAGCCGTTCGGCCCCATGATCCCTATCTTGTCGCCGCGCATAATGGTTGTGGAAAAATCATTGATGACCGGGGCGTCATCATAAGCGAATACGATGCCCTCAGCCTCAAGGACCAGTTTGCCCGACTTGCGGGCTTCGTTCAGCTGCATGGCTACGCTCCCTGTCTGTTCCCTCCGGGCAAGCCTTTCCCGCCGCATTTCTTCCAGCGCGCTCACCCTGCCTTCGTTGCGGGTGCGACGGGCCTTTATCCCCTGCCTGATCCATGTCTCTTCCTGCGCCAGCTTTTTGTCGAAGAGCTCGTTGCGCGTCGCCTCTGCGTCCAGCTCGGACTGCCTCCTCTTCAGATAGGTCGCATAGTCTCCGGGCCAATCGGTGACCCTGCCGCGTTCCAGTTCAATAATGCGTGTTGCAAGGGCCTGCAGAAACCTGCGGTCATGGGTTATGAACAAAACGGCCCCGCGGAATTCCCTGAGGGCTTCCTCAAGCCATTCTATTGAACCGATATCGAGGTGATTGGTGGGCTCATCAAGCAACAGCAGGTCGGGCCCATTTACAAGCGCCCTTGCGAGCAGGACCCTTCTTTTATAACCGCCCGACAGTTTATCCACAAGGGCGTCCGGATCAAGGCCGAGGCGGGACAGGGCCGCTTCAACCTTCAGATGCATCTGCCAGCCGCCTGCATGCTCGATCTCGTTCTGTATGCGTTCGAGTGCGGACAGCAGCGCCGCGTCATCCTCATGGGCAATGCGGACGCTCAGTTCGTGATATTCCGAAAGCAGTCCGACCATGCCGCCGAGTCCCCCGGAAACAACATCAAACACCGTGCCTGCCAGGTCGAGAGGGACTTCCTGCGAAAGAGCCGCTGTCCTCAGCCCCTCAGGGCGGACAACCTCGCCTGCGTCCGGGGACAACTCGCCGCCGATGATCTTGAACAGGGTTGATTTCCCGGCCCCGTTCCTTCCGACTATACAGACCCGTTCGCCCTTTTCGATCTGGAAGGTTACTCCATCAAGGAGATCGGGTCCGCCGAACGCTATCCTGATTTCCTGCAGGCCTATTAATGCCAATTGACACCTCGAATTGAATGATGGTAATGTTTGCGGCAATAAAGCCCGTTCATAGTTACCTTGAATATGATAGCGCTCAAGCGCCTGTTTTTGATAATGCGGGAAGCCCTGATTCCATGACTTGCCCCGGGGCATTGTCGGATATTCATGGATTTTGCGCATAAATTATTGCTAAACTGCTGATTGAGGAACCACATGAACAACATTGCACGCGGCAAAAATATTGAAATAAGAAATATGACTAAGGCTGAACTCGACATCGCGGTCGGATGGGCCGCGGCCGAGGGCTGGAACCCGGGCCTGCATGATGCGGAACATTTTTATAAAACCGACCCCAACGGTTTTTTCATCGCGCTCATTGACGGCAAGGCGGTCGGAAGCATATCTGCGGTCCGTTATGATGAAACCTTCGGCTTTATCGGTTTTTATATAGTCCTGCCGGAACTCCGGGGCCGCAGGATCGGCATAGACCTCAGCGACAGGGCCACCGAGCGCCTCGGTAGTCGTGTTGTCGGAATCGACGGGGTCGAAAAGAAGATAAAAAACTATGAGTTCCGGGGATACCATTTTGCATATAACAATATACGTTATGAATGGACCGCCCGCAAGCTCCCTGCCCCGGCTTATACCGCTGCGCCGCTTTCATCCGTGCCGTTTGGGGAGATAGCCGATTATGATTTGCGTTTCTTTCCCGTGAAAAGAGAAACCTTTCTGTCATCCTGGATAAATCAGGAAGAGGGCGCCTCGCTCGGGATCGTGGAGGGGCGGAAACTCAGAGGTTACGGAGTGATCAGGAGGTGCATAACCGGGTATAAGATAGGCCCGCTTTTTGCGGACAGCTCACTGCTTGCTGAAAACCTTTTCATCTCGCTCACATCATCCGTCCCTGAAGGAGAGCCGGTTTATCTGGACGTGCCTGCTGTAAATGCCGGGGCAGTGGCCCTTGCGGAGGGTTACGGTATGAAGCCGGTATTCAAAACCGCCAGGATGTACAAGGGCAATGCGCCTGCCGTCGAAATCAACGGGATCTTCGGAGTCACGACCTTCGAGCTGGGATAAAACTTTTATTCAGCGCGGTATAAGGGACAACCCGTCTTTTTGGTCCTGAATGCGACGTTATTACCCTGCCTGTCCCTGTCCGGGCTGTCGCCCTTCACTGTGAAGCCGGACGCAGAGGCCCCTGCAAACCCCGCTTCCAGTGTGCCCCTGTCGTCTGAAAACTCATGCAGCCACTTCATCCGTATCTCCGGTGTAAAGACTCCGCCGGCAAAAGCATAATCTTTTGTCATACGCAATCCCAATGAGCTCATTATCGATGAGGTCGTGTTTCTTTTGGCTACGAGGTCCACCGCGTCTGCGCCGCTTTCGCTGAACCCGTTTCTCATAAGCGCAATACCCTGCAATGCAGCCGCCGGGATAATATCCGCAACGCCGGTCCTGATGCGATAACCTGTCTCCGCATACCCGCTCAAAGCATTGGCTGTGTAGTCCGCCGTGGCCGTTCTGCCGATAAAGTCCATATGTCTGGTGGTGTTATACCGGTTATGCCCATATGCGACAAGTCCGTCCACATACCACGGCCCGTCATTCCTGTATGCGCCGTAGACCGAAAACTGCAGGCTGTCGGCCTTGCCGTTTTCCGAATAGGCAGGGGAGGCATCGCTTGCCGTGTCGTTCACTGATGCGAATTGGAGCATTCCGGTATTCGCATAATTCGGGCCGCCTGTTGTGAATCCCTGCATCCTGTCCGTCACAGAACCGATATACCGGTTGACGGCGGAAAAGGTGACGCCTGTAAGGGCAGTATGGGAAAGGCCGCCCAGCTGGTTATAGGCGGACTGTGCGCCTGATACGGAAAAGCCTGAAATGGTATTGATGACGGTATCCATGTCACCTGTCGCCGATCCTGAAACACGGTCCAATGCTGAAGCGACGGCAAACTGGTTTGGTGTGAGGGCCACATCGGCAAAGTTTATGGAATTACGGGAGAGAAGCAGATAGACATTGTTTGCGTCGTAGTTCAGGCTTGCCGTCCGAAAGACGAGGTTGTTTGTCACGCTTAAGAATGTGCCTACTACCCCCCCCCGTGGCGGTAAGAATGGTGTATGTGGTGTTCTTTGCATAAAGGCCCGGCCGCATTATTTTGACCGGTTCTGTTTTCCCCGGCGTCATAAGCTTTATTAATGATGGCCCGGCAGACCCTTGATCCTGTCTCCCGGCCTTATATTCCTTTCGTCAAACCATCCCCGGTTCATTTCGAGCGCATACCTGACCGGCTTCCGGGAGCAATGCTCTCTTAATGTCCGGGGCCGCATGTCCTTGATATTGACGATTATTCCATCCGTGTCTATAAAGGCGACCGAAAGCGGGATGAGGGTGTTCTTCATCCACATGCATATGATCATCGGAATATTATAATCAAAGAGCATGCCGTCGTTAGCGCCCAGCTCGGACCGCATCATCAATCCCCGCCTGAATTCAGTGTCGGTTGCCGCAATTTCGGCTTGTATGATATAAGCTCCCACAGAAAGTTGACGGAAGGCGCGTTTTATCTGCGTGTCGGGACGAACCGGAGCAGCCGAAAACATGAACAGAACGACTGTCGCAAGGAACACCGGAAGAAATATTTTTTTAATGACCTTCTCCTTCAGCGTATCAATCAATAATCAAAGTATAATATAGGTCGAAGGGTTTCTTCCATTAACGGAAATCCCTCCTGCGCCGACTTTTGAACCGGAGGAAGGCGCTCCCGCCATCTATGAAGAGAGTTTATAGTGAAGAAATCTCCATGAACGATAACGGGTTTAAGGACATTGTTTGGTAGTGGGTCAGTTTGATTTTTGAAGATATAGACTGCTTGACCGTTCATGCTACAATTAAGCATGGACAATAAACGGAAGAAAACACCGTCATATATAAACCAGCGCGCTAAATTCATAGTCGATCAGGCCACTGAAGAGCTACCGGCCAAAGAAAAAAATCCGGCTGCCGTAGTTCTTGGCCGCCTTGGTGGTCTCAAGGGCGGCAAGGCAAGGGCAGAGAAGTTATCTGCTAAGAAGCGCACAGAGATAGCAAAGAAGGCCGCTAAAGCCCGATGGAATCAAGATCGTCAAGATTAAGAGGTAATTCAAGATTTGCTCCCTTTCTCGGTAATACCTTATCTACCATCTTTATAAATCTATGCCAGCCATAGCCATTTGCTATAGCAAGTCTTTGAAACATAATTAACGAATGTAAGTGTTGAGCTAACATTGGATCACCTACATCTTCAGTCAACCATTGATGAAGTTTATTCTTGCGGTTACCTGTTTCATCTTTGGGGCTTCTTTTCTCTAATTCTTCTAATAAGGTCGGGGCAATTCTGTCATAAACTAAATCGCGAGTATAATGCGCCACCACACTAAAACGATTTTTCTTCATACCGGGCCAAGGCCAGCCTTTTAGTTTATATATGTTTTCATAAAATTCGTCAGGAAATTTTTTAGCCCACGCTGCCAATTCTTTGCGGATTAGCATCTCTAAATATTTTTGTAAAGCATCTTGTGGGCGAATAGTCTGATATCCAGTAGCTTCATCAACAAGTGCGACTATACCGACACCAGCAAGCCCTCTCATTAACATTTCAGCCCTTTGCGCTTTAGCGTATTGCTGCTTCTGTAAAAGTCCCCCCTCTCGTGCTTTTAACCATATATCGCAAATTGTGGGGAGCAAATTAGCATCATAAGCGTTGACTACCTTATTCCCGTCATGATATTGAATAGATGCAAGGGGCCCATCCCATAACTCCTTAGAAATAAGAGCTTTTATATTACGAGGAGCTACAAAAAGAGGCATGAGTGCCCCTTCGTTTTCTTGGGCTTTCTTGATCCGCTTTGAAGCACCGCTTCTTGAACCTAAAATTGCATTAGTTATCCCATGCTCGGTAAGAACTCTTTTGCCATTATCTAATACGGCACATGGTATCTTTATATCTCCGATTTTTAACACCCCTGGGCACATAGCTTTGGGCAAGCAGGGCACGGGCACATCCCATCGTTCTTTCGCTGCTTTTTGAGCTATAGCCTTTCTTTCTTCAGGCGTCAATTTTGCAGCTCTCGCATATCCGCCCTTTGCTTTTCCAGTGTTTTCGCTTTCCATGCTTGCATCATCCCTGTGAGTTATGCTTGCATTTTAACATAACACTTTGTTACTATGCAAGCATGGAAATAAATAAATGCTTGCAAATATCTCTTGATAACGCTTGATCGGTCAAGCATAATGAAAGTATGAACATGATAGATACAAAGAAAAGAACGCAGATCATAGCAGCCCTTGTTGAAGGTAATTCTATCAGGGCTACTTGTCGGCGGCTAAAGGAACAGTCCTCAAATTGCTTGCTGATGCCGGACAGGCTTGCTCAGAGTATCAGGATAAGGCATTCAGGAATTTAGCCTTTAAGCACATCCAGTGTGACGAAATAGGGTCATTCTGCTATTTTAAAGATAAGAATGTTCCTGAAGAATATCAGGGGTAGTTTGGTTATGGGGATGTCTGGTCATGGACAGCTATTTGCGCTGATTCTATAATTGTTTCTTCTTGGCATATCGGAAGTCGTGATATGGATTCTGCTACGACTTTCATTAATGACCTTGCCGGACGCCTGAAAAACAGGATTCAATTAACCACTGACGGCCTGAAAATATATATCAATGCCGTTGAAGAAGCCTTTGGACAGGATATAGATTTTAGCCAACTCATAAAGCTATATGGGTCAGAGCCTATCAATGAAAATCGTTACAGTCCGGCTAAATGCGTAGGCACTCATCCTGAAGTTATCCAAGGGACGCCGGATTTAAAGCATGTATCAACAAGCTATGTCGAGAGACAGAATCTTACCATGAGAATGTCCATGAGACGGTTTACAAGGCTTACAAACGCCTTTTCAAAGAAGGTTGAGAACTTAGAACATGCTGTAGCCCTCCACTTCATGTATTACAATTTCTGCCGGATTCATCAGTCTTTAAGGGTAACTCCCGCCATGGCTGCGAATGTGACTGATCATGTTTGGGATATTGAAGATATACTTAAACTGATAGACACGGCTTAATTAGCGATTTTGATTAGGGCTTTCTTGAAAGGCAAGTAAATTTTTTTATATGTATCGTTGATATTTTCTTCAGAAAACGTATGCATTTTATATCTAGCATTTACGCTATAATCATACAGTATTCTGTAATCATCATAAAACGAACGAAGATCGGATATTTTGTGAATATAATTAGTACGAGTTTTATGATCTGGCACAGAAAGATTTTTTTTGGCAAGGTAAGCATCCACTAGATGAAGAGCCGAATAAAACATGCCCGTTAGTGCCCAATCAGGATAACTATCCTTTGTATCATGAAAAAACTGCTCGTTATAATCAGCTTTTTTGAGATGATCTTTTAATGATGGCATTATTGAATGCGCTCAGTAATAAAATTGGCAGGTGCCTTTTCTGCTGAATCAAAAATAACAGTAAAATCAAATAACATATCTGGGAAGCTATCTCTAATTTTTCTCTCTGCTAAATATATCTTTTTTAATATTGTTGGTTCATGAGTGTCAGTAAAAAACCAAATTGTAACTAAATTCCCTTTTGAAGTATAAGCTATCTTTTTAATATCAGATATTTTACTAATACTTTCCTTGACGCACAATATTACCCTAAGAATTGCAGATATTAAATCTTCAGATACAATATTCATTGCTTTATTGGGTGTTGTAAGATATACATTAAATGCGTCAGCTTTACGCTTATTTATGGTTCCACATGCCGACTCTGCTGCCATCGTTTCCTCCAAACCGCATAAGTATCTACCATATTAGTTATCGGGAAAACTTATAATTTAATTATACCAAAAAACAAAAATATTAGGAACATTATCATAGTTAGTAAACAAATTGCAAGATTTCCCAAAGCTATTCGATAGGCATTTCCCCAAACTGACCCACTACCCATGCTTTCGACCGATTGACACAGGACTTTGCTGTTCTATATAATCACAAAACCCCGAAATGGGGTTGTATAAGGACGCCGGACAACAGGCGTTAAATCCCTTTCCATGACACGTTTCATCCGGCCGGACTGCCCGGATTTATTCCAGACAGACAGGAGCATATAAAAATGAGTGAAGAAAAAAAGGTTGAAGAAAAGAAGGAAACCGAAAAAAAAGACAACTGGATTACCTGGCTTGCCCTGACGACCGCGTTCCTCGCTGTTTTTGCGGCTGTAACGACCATGTTCATGGGCAAATACTCCACAAAGGCCATACTTGCGCAGGGACATGAGACGGACCAATGGGCCTATTATCAGTCAAAGAGCATAAAGGGACATACCTATGAGATGCAGAAGGCGAAGCTTGAACTCGAACTTGCCTATATGCAGGGGAAAATTCCTGCGGCAGTGGCCGAAAAATACAGGAAGACCATTGAGGGTTACGAGAAGAACATAAAACGGTATGACAAGGAAAAGGCCGAGATCAAGGCCGACGCAGAGGCCCTGGCCAGGAGCAAGGACCTGTCCCAGGTCATGTCCGCGAATTTCAGCTTGAGTCTGATATTCCTGCAGATAGCCATCGTGCTGTCGTCGGTGGCCGCCATAACAAAGAAGAAACCTCTCTGGTATGTCGGACTCGCTACAGTGAGCGGATGGGCCGTGTATTTCGCGAATGCGTATCTGTTGTTCTTTTAATCCGTTAACAACCGGGAGCCGGACGGTTTGCGCCGTCCGGCCATTTTTCTCCGTCCTGTTTTACCCCTGAGCTCTTCTTGACACTTCCGCGCTTCCTCTATAGAATACTAATGCGTTATGGCACGTCATAAGCGGCTATTTGTTGTCCGGAGGTCGGTCTGACTCAGATTGTTTCAAAGGCAAAGGGCATTATCCAGTCTTTCGGACTTGTGTTCGGAGATATCGGCACAAGCCCTATCTATACTCTCACCGTTATCTTCCTGCTGACCCCGCCGGTCGAAGACCATATAATTGGTATTTTATCGCTTATCATATGGACGCTTATCATCATCGTTACCGGCGAATACGCCTGGCTTGCCATGAGCCTGAGCCGCAAGGGCGAGGGCGGCACTATAGTGCTGAAAGAGATACTTACCCCCCTTCTTTTGTCGACAAGGCACAAGGCGTTTGTGGCCATGCTTGTATTTATCGGCATCTCGCTGCTGATCGGCGACGGAGTAATAACGCCCGCCATCAGCATACTCAGCGCGGTAGAAGGCACGCTGCTTATACCCGGCTTCGAAAAGACATCCCAGGAATTGCTCATATATGCCGCCGCCGCTATTGCCGTCGCGCTGTTCGCAATACAGAGCAGGGGAACGGGCAAAGTCGCCGGGACATTCGGCCCCATGATGATGATATGGTTTTCAGCCCTTGCCGTTTCAGGGGTGATCTCCATAATGCAGGCCCCGCAGATCATCAATGCCCTTAATCCGTATTATGGGATGAGTTATCTGTTCGAGCATGGGGTTGAGGGTATAATGGTGCTTTCATCCGTCATACTCTGCGCCACCGGAGGAGAGGCTTTGTACGCCGATATGGGACATCTCGGCAGGAAACCGATACTCAGGGCGTGGGCCATAGTCTTCATCGTCCTGGTCCTCAATTATCTCGGTCAGGGCGCATTCCTGATAAATCATCCGGGCGCCAAAGTAGTGCTCTTCGAGATGTTCTACGGCCAGGCCCAGATGTTGTATATACCGTTCCTGCTGCTCAGCATTGCGGCCACGGTCATAGCCTCCCAGGCGATGATCAGCGGCATGTTCTCCATCGTTTATCAGGGCATTATGACGCACATTATGCCCCTGTTCAAGGTGGATTATACATCGCGTGAAATACATTCCCAGATATATATAGGCTTTGTGAACTGGTTTCTCATGTGCGCCGTGCTTTTCATCATGTTCCAGTTCAGGGAATCCGACAAGCTGGCCGCCGCCTACGGCCTTGCGGTCAACGGCGATATGGTCCTCACCGCATTTCTTATGACATGGATATTTCTTATCAAAAAGGAGCGTCTTAAGGCAGCGGCGGCGGCGCTTATCATGGCGGTTGTGCTCGTATTCCTTTACTCCAACCTTTTCAAACTGTCTACCGGCGGATACTGGTCCATTCTCATAGCCGCGATACCGTTCATCACCGTCCTGATTTATACGCAGGGCCAGAAAAAATTGTACCATTGCCTGAAGCCGAGGGACACCGCCGAGTTTATCGAAAAATATCGGAGGCTGTACAGGACGAGGGGCAGGAGCACAGGGACGGCTCTCTTCTTTGCGCGCGACACGAAAAAGATACCACCATACGTTGTGAATACGATGTTTTTCAACAATATCATCTACGAAGAGAACATCATCGTCACGATAGTGAGACTCGATTATCCTTACGGTGTGACCGGCGCGTTCAGGGACGACCTTGCCGAGGGACTGAGGGTCTTCCAGATACGGACGGGCTATCTGGAGGTGCTGGATATGGAGGCAATACTGAAAGAGGCCGGCATAGACGAAAAGACCATCTTTTACGGCATCGAGGACATAGCCACACGCCATCCCGTCTGGAAGATATTCTCGATAATGAAGAGGCTCACCCCGGCCTTTGTCCAGTTCTACAAACTGCCTTCACACAAGCTGCACGGCATTGTGACAAGGGTGGAGATGTAAGGAAAATAAAAACAGAGAAGCGCGCATGCCGTTTTCAGCGCGACGGGAGACGGTTTCCTCCGCGCCGCACTTATCAGTCCTTGAGTCCGTCGATAAACTCCTTTACCACCTTCCGGTTGCGGTTGATCATCTCCGGCAGTTCTTCCTCAGCCCGGCCCGTAAGGAGCGCCACGCTGCGCAGCGTATCGCTGTTTTCCTTCAGTATGGTCTCGTTGCGCAGCCGGAGGGCCGTTTCAATAGTCCTGTAAAAGATATAGATATCACGAAGGGTGTCCGCAGCGCCCACTGGAATTATGCCCGCCCTGCCGAGCCTGGCTATTGCGTTCATCGTATTCTGGGCCGCAACCTCCGGCGAGCGGGCGCAGTTTTTCAGCTGCAGGTACTGCACTGCGAATTCGAGTTCCTCCAGACCCCCTGAGCCGAGCTTGATATCGTGCAATCCTGAGGATGAGGAGTCCTTTGACAGTTCCCTGCGTATCCTTTCGCGCATATTCCGGATATCGCCGATAGTTATCTCTCCGCCCCTCTTTGTCAGGGTCTTGCGTCTCATGTCGATAAAGGCGCGGACGGTCCGGGTATCGCCGCTGACCGGACGCGCCTTGAGCAGGGCCTGGAGTTCCCAGGGCTGGGCGCTCTTCATATAGTATTCCGATATGCCCCTGATGGAGCTGACCAGAGCCCCTCTGCTCCCGTCGGGCCTGAGCCGGGTGTCGACCTTGAACGCCACGCCGTCCTTTGTGTATGACATGAGCGCCTTCAGCAGGTTTTCGGCGACCTTCACATCCGCGACATCGGGATCTTCAAGCGTTACGAATACGATATCGAGGTCCGAGTTGAAGATGATCTCCCTGCCGCCGAGCTTTCCAAAGGCGGCAATGCCCAGGGCCGTAGGATGTTTTTCTACAAGCGAGCGCAATATCGTCTGCGCAACCGAGCTGATTCCACTCATCAGGCCGGTGACGTCCATCTCGCCGTTCAGCATAAGGATGCCGAGCCTTATCTCTTCAAGCCTCCTGAATATCCTTATCGCGGCCGTTTCGCCCTTTCGCTCCATCATCAGAGCGAGCTCCCTGTGCAGAAATTCCGGTTTTTTCCCGGGGGCTGCAACCTCAAAGAGCGATTCCATATATTCCGGATTGCCCATAAGCACCTTTGAGAGATATTCGCTGTGCGAGAACACGAAATTGAAACTGTCCATCAGTTCGGGCCTCCGTCCAATCGTCTCAAGATACGACTCGCTTGCAGCGAGGACCCTTGAAAACCCGACGAGCTGGAGCAGGGCCGCATCCGGGTTGTCTCCGGCCAGGGCCTTTTCCACGAATTTGGGCAGGATATCTCCGAGCAGTCTGCGCCCCCTGATGGTCTGGAACGCATAGATGCTGTTGCGTATCTGCATCAGGCTCTGTATTGCCTTGCCGATATCGCGCACCTTCCGCATCTTCAGCTTGTCCTCAAGAGGCTGCTTTATCGGGGTCTCGACATCCCAGAAGACGCTACTGAGGATACCTTCATCGGAATCGGCCGTTTCTGCGTCTTTTTCCCTGACCTGAAACAGCGAATCATAAATGAGCCTGACCATATCGCGTCTCTTTGCAAGCTGCTCCAGAAATCCGCAGCTGTCCGGAAATCCCATCTTTCTGGCGAGTATCTCAAGCTCCCTGTCTCCGGTCGGAAGGCTGTGCGTCTGCAGATCATTCAGCTGCTGAAGCCTGTGTTCGAGGGTCCTGAGGAAGATATAGTTGTCCGAGAGATGCCCCATGTCTTCATATCCCACAAGGCCTTTCTGCACCAGTTTGTGCAGCGCCTTTAGCGTGCTTCTTTCACGCAGCATCGGTTCTTTGCCCCCATACATGAGCTGAAACACCTGGATGAAGAATTCGATCTCCCTGATGCCGCCGTATCCGCGCTTGATGTCTGCGCTGAATGTGCCGCTCTTCAGATGTTCGACCTGGGACTTCATGCGCCTGATCTCGTCGATGGTGTCGTGGTCCAGGTACTTGCGGTAAATAAACGGTGTGACGGCGGAGATAAACTCCGCGCCGAGGGCTTCATCTCCTGCAACATGCCTGGCCCTGAGCAGGGCCGCTTTTTCCCATAACCGGCCCCATGACTCATAGTAGTCTTCATATCCTCTCAGCGAAAGGGCGAGACTGCCGCGCTGCCCCTCAGGCCTGAGTCTGAGGTCGACCCTGTATGCAAACCCGTCTTCAGTGTCCTTCGATATAAACCTGGTAAGGTCTTCGGCGAGTTTCACGTAGTATTCGAATGCGGACACGCGGTTTATCTTTATGCCGGGTATGGATTCCGCCCCCGAGGTCTCTCCGTCGGCCCTGTAGACGAATATGATATCGATGTCGGAACTGTAATTCAGTTCCTGCGCGCCGAGCTTTCCGAGCGCGATGATGGACAGCTCATTGTTGTCGGGACTGCCGTAGCGTTGAGCGAGCCTGGAGTGCACAAAGGCCAGCGACTCCGCGATTATGGCGTCCGCCAGAGAGCTCATCTCCAGCATTATATCTTGGAGCGAGGCCGTCTGAAAGATATCCTGCAGAGTTATAATGATCTGCTTGTCTTTGCGGAAACGGCGTATCAGGCGCATGCCGTCGCCTGCAGAATCGCAGGCTCCGAAGGCCTCTCTTAGCTCTTCCGCCAACCCGTCGGTTTCCAGCGGTTTCCGTATATTATCCATGGCGGTGAAGAGGGCGTCCGGGTTGAGGTTGCAATAATTGGCAAGAAACTGGCTGTGGGAGAAGAGGGCCGATATGTAATCACGGCGCTCTTCCACCCTTCCGGCCAATTCAGGATGGTCTGCAAGGAAGAAGTCTATATTATTGCGCGCCCTTTCGGGGTCGGGCAGCAGGGAAATCGCCTTCACCCTTTATTTCTCCGAACGCCAGATTCTCGGATCGAGCGCGTCGCGAAGCCCCTCTCCAACAAGGTTGTAACTGAGAACGGTGATAAGAATGGCGAGCCCGGGGAACACTGAAAGCCACCAGGCGACGGTTATGTAGTCCTTGCCCGAGGTCAGGATATTGCCCCAGCTCGGGGCCGGCGGCACAACTCCGAGCCCGAGGAAAGAGAGCCCCGACTCCGTAAGTATGGCCCCCGCCACCCCGAAGGTTGCGGACACGAAGACGGGAGAGAGGGCGTTCGGCAGGATATGGCGCGTGATCACCCTGAAATCATTTGCGCCCGAGGCCTTCGCAGCCAGCACAAAATCGCGCTCCTTCAGCGTAAGAATCTCGGCCCTCACAAGCCTCGACACCTCCATCCAGCCGGTGAACCCGATCACGATCATTATGGTGGAGATGCTCTGCTCCACAACCGCAATTATGGCGAGTATAAGAAAAAAAGTGGGAAAGCAGAGCATTATATCCACAAACCTCATCAGCAGGCTGTCCATCCTGCCGCCGTAAAACCCGGCGAGAGAGCCGATTAATATGCCTATGGATATGGCGATGCCGACGGCAACGAATCCTACGGTAAGGGATATCCTGCTGCCCCATAACATTCTTGTCAGCACGTCCCTGCCGAGTTCGTCGGTGCCGAGGATATGCGAGCGGTCGGGCGCGGAGAGGACATTATAGACATCGACGGAGGTCGCATCGTATGGCGAGATCAGCGGCGCGAAGACCGCCATCAGGGATATGAGCGAAATAACACACAGCCCTGCCATGGAGAGCCGGTTTTTTTTAAATCTTCTCCAGACGATCCCGATCATGTCTTTATTCCCTGTTGACCCTGATACGCGGGTCCGCAAACGCGTACGATATGTCTGCGACAAGGTTTCCTATCAGTGTGAGTATTGCCCCTATAACGAGTATGCCCATTATGGTCGGATAGTCCCTCGACAGCGTGGACTGGTAAAAGAGCTGCCCTATGCCGGGGATCGAAAAGATCGTCTCGAAAATGACCGCGCCGCCGATCAGCCCGGGTATCGCAAGCCCGAGTATGGTGACTACCGGCAGGAGCGCGTTCCTGACCGCATGCCGCATAATGACCTGTCGTTCCCTGAGTCCCTTTGCGCGCGCAGTCCTGATATAGTCCTGCCTGATGACTTCGAGCATGCTCGACCTGCTGTAGCGGCTCAGGCCTGCAATGGCCCCGAATGCGCTTATGGCAACAGGCAGCGCCAGATGCCCGGCCCAGTCGAAGACGCGCTCGATAAAGTTCATGTCCGACACATCAATGCTCTGTATGCCCGATATGGGCAGCCAGCCCAGACTGACGCCGAACAGGCTCATACACAAAAGCGCGAGCCAGAAATGCGGGGTCGAAAAACCGATAAACACGAATATTGTGGTCAGCTTGTCGAACAGGGAGAACTGCCGGGTCGCAGACAACACCCCTACAGGCACGGCAATAAAAAATGTCAGTATAAGCGACAATATATTTATGGTGAGTGTGATCGGTATCCTTTCGGCGATCTTGTCCACCACATCCTTGCCGTCTACGAAAGACCTGCCGAAATCGAACATTACAAACCTTTCGAGCCAGGCTATATACTGCTCGTGCAGGGGCTTGTCCAGGCCATAGAGTTTTTTCATGTTGTCCCTTGCCTGCGACGACGCCTTCATGGACATTTCGGTCTGGACCTCTACAGGGTCTCCCGGCGCAAGGTGTATCACCAGGAAGCTGACAAGGGTGATGCCGAAGATAAGGGGGACCATCATCAATAAACGTCTGTTTATATAGGAAAGCATATATGTAAATTAATGGATACCCGCCGGAAAGTCAATAATCCCCGTATTGCGCAGCAAAAAAGACGGGCCGACCGCCTCCCGTATCCGGGAAAAGCAAGGAATGGTCGGGGCGAGAGGATTTGAACCTCCGACTTCACGGTCCCGAACCGTGCGCGCTACCAAACTGCGCTACGCCCCGATGATTTAAAGAGTGTTATTATAGCACAGAAAAGATGGAATGTGGAATAGCCAATAGACGGCAGGCGCGGTTAACGAATGATCATCCTTTTGTCGGGCTTTTCTCCCTTGGGATTGCAAACCGGGCACGGCACCCGCATCTCCAGAATGCCCTTGCCCTTGCAGCGCACACATGGAGCCATTGCGCTTCTGTCGAAACAGCCGCCCCCGCATTTAGGGCACTGCTCGGAACTGTCTATCCAATACGTATTTTTGCATGAATTACAGTAATCGCCCATAGCCCTCTCCGTACATTTTATTATAAAAAAATCCGCCGGCTTTCAAATGTGATATATATCACAAGAATAGCATATTCACCGGCAGGGCGTCCATCAGCGCACATCTCAGGCAGTTGGGGGAAAAAGTTATTTGAGCTTGAAATCAGCCCGGCTGCTCTTTGCGCCTTCTTTATTTTCCGCAGTCAATTTCTTTGATTCGATCAGGAATATGCGCTCCTGCCCGATCTGTCCGGATTTCAGGAGATAATCCTTGATCACGAGGCCGCGGTCTTTTGCGAGGGTCCTGAGATCATCCTGTGTAACCGGCATGTTCGCAAGCATCAGCTTCTCCATCTCCGGCACAGGCAGGCTCTTCGCCATGCCAATTATATTACGCGGCTTGGGGAATTTTTCCGCTTTATAAGCGCGCTTGAGATATTCAGGATATTCTGCGGCCTCGATCTTGATCGCTTCGAGCGACGGGGCGTCCTTATTATTTTTCAGAAGGTCTTTCAGCTTTTGCGCCTTGACCTTGCGCAGCATAAGATAGCGTCTAAGTCCCTCCATGTCTTTCTCCGGATCGGCGTGACCGGCTATATCCATCTTTAGGTTTGGACGATCTGCAAGCGCCTTTACAAGTGTGCCGAGCTTTTTCTGCGTCTCGGGTGTAATGTCGGCAGAGCCGTAATCAAATTCCGCATAGCTGAGCTGTTCTCCGCCCCCGAAGACCGCTCCGAGCAGGGCGAAGGGAGATGTGGCCGCCTTGACCAGCAGGTTGACTATTACCTTGATTACAATACCGCCGATACTGAATTCCGGATCATCCAGATTTCCGCTGACAGGGATGTCGAGATCAATCACTCCGTGCCTGTCCTTGAGCAGAGCAACCCCCAGTTTCACAGGCAGTTTTGTCGCATCCGGGCTTTCGACCTTTTCTCCGAAGGTGAGCTGGTCAAGGAATATTTTATTCTTTGCGTCAAGCTTGTTGCCGACAATAAGATATTCCAGCTGAAAAGAGAGCTTGCCCTTTTCAATGGCGTAACCGGCGTAACGTCCCGAATACGGATTGAGAGCAGTTATATCCATCTCCTTAAAAGCAATCTTCAGATCGATATAACGTTCCTGCTTCAGCGGATTGATCTTGCCGGTGATCGTGAGGGGCGCATAACGCTCGTACATGCCCCGCAGGTCCACATCCGCCAGCCTGGTTTCTTCGGAGCTTAATCCTGTTATGCGTCCTCCGATTTCGAGCAGGTTGCCGCTGAAGCGCGGCTTGATGAAGTTGTCCGTAAAATTGATCTTCCCTCCCTGCAGAGTGACCTTGTCGATCTTTATAATGGCCGGCTTTTCCACCCGTTTCGCGGCAACCCGGTCAGCCGGCGCAGCGCCGGCAGGCTGCTGAGCGTCCTTTCCGGCAGGCGGATTCAGGACCTGCTGCAGATTTATGGTCTTGTCGGGATTTACGATGACACGCGAATAGAAATTGGAAAGCGCCAGCTCCCGTATATGCGCAAACAGCGGGAAGGCACGAATATCGACGTTCGACGCATGCAGGGTCTCCCATTTCAGGAGCTCTTCCGCGCCCGCCCTGCTCAACATGGAAAATTTCGTCACTAATATCCTGCCGTTGAAAGCGGCCTTGGGTTCGGAACCTGCCGGCATGCTTGCGACAACATTGCCGTTCATGGTCAATGCGCCGTCGGCCAATATGGCGCGGGTCTTTGCCTGCACATAGGGGTTCAGCGGCTTCAGGGGCAGAGTCTTGATATCAACAGCGAATGCGGCCGCTATCGGGTTAAGCGACAAATTCCCCTTGATCGCCAGGCTGCCCTTTTTCTCTATCCGCATGGAGATATCGATGTCGCCCCTGGAATCCCTGACTGTTGAGATGTCCTTGCCGTTAAAGACAATATCGTCGGCGGTAATGGAAAAAGGTTGACGCTGACTGTGGTCCCTGATCTCTACTTTATATCCACTGACGGCCAATGATTTCAGCAGTATGCCCATAGCGCCGTTTTTTTCATCCGGAGACGCCGGCGCGGACTTTGCCGCGGCTTCTGCCGCAGGCCTTGAAGCAGAAGCCGACATTACGGATTTGAGATTTATCTTCCCGTCCTTTGCCTTGTCCACCGCTATCCAGCCGTTTTCCGCCGATATGTATCCGATATCCAGCCTGTTGGCCTCCATATCGAACTCGATGTCCCTGACGCTCGCGATCGGGACCCTGACCAGATCTTCGTTTGAGGATTTGAGTTTCGCCGCAAATTCCTTGAGCCTGATCTCGCCGGCAAGGCCTATTAAAGGTTTGCGGTCCTTGTACTGGCGGTATGACAGCTTCATCTCAATATCGAGTTTGCCCGAAGGGGCCTTGACGTTCAGACGCGCCGGCGCATAGCCCAGATAGTAGGGGATGTCTATATCGCGCAGTACGATATCAAGTGAGGTCTCGCGCGAATCCGCAAAGACCTTGGACCCGCCCTTGAAGTTGACCGGGGTGCCGTTGATCATGGCGCTGAGCGAAGGCTCTACAAAGGTTTCCTTGTAGGAAGCCATGTTCGATATGAACGGCACGGTCAGATTTATCTGTGAAATCGTATGTTTTGTAGATACGGGCCGGTCATCGAAATCTATCTTGCTGTTCAGTATCTGTATGTTTTCTATCGAGAACAACAGGGGCGAGGAGGATTTTTCCGCAGCTTCCCCGGGTTTGGGTTCCTGCAGTTTCTTTAAAATATCCGAAAAATTATATTTATTGGCGTCCGTGCGCACGATGTTCAGATAAAAACCTTCTATCTTCAGTTCGTTGACCACAGGCCCGCCTCTGAATATCGACATCACATCCATATCCAGATAAAGCCTGTCGAAAGTGGTAAAGGGAGTTTTTCCGTCGGGTTCTTTTATCTCAAAACCTTTAAGGGTCAGAGAAAGGGCATACGGATTGATCATTACGCTGCTCAGGTTGACCTGCCTGCCGAGCTGTTCGCCCAGTTTTTCGACGGCTATCTTCTTGACATAGGCAGGGAGCACGAAAAAGCCTACAACCGAAAATACAACGAAAAAGAGCATTATTATGAACGCGGCCATCCTTGCCCTGCGGTTTTTCCTGATCAGTATTATTTTTCGGCCTTTTTCCCGCAGAGTGTTTTTTATCATCATGAAATATGCCCCGGCCCTGTCTTTGATATCTATAGTCTAATTAATTTCAGCGCGACGGTCAATACTACGGGATTCCATGGACTGAAAGACAGGACCCGCGAGCTGCCTGTTTTACAGGCGCCTGCTGCCCGTTAATTAGGCAGACGTGTCTGTTTTCCGATCAGGATGTCCTTGATTAACAAGGATATGTCTGGTGGTATGTTTGTTGCAATGATATGGCATGTCGGTTTTGATATTAAAAAATATGAGCGCCGAGGGGCCGGGCACAATAGAGTCCTTTCTCAGGCGCGAGGCCATACATTACAGGATAGTTGATCTGTCGGCCGGTGAGCCGGTTCCGGACCTTGCAGATATCGACACCCTGGTCCTGCTCGGTGGGCCGATGAGTGTAAATGACGGCATATCTTACATAACCGGCGAAGAGAGACTGGTACTTGAATGCATGGACTCGGGCAAGCGGATTCTCGGCATCTGTCTCGGCGCGCAGATCATGGCAAAGGCCCTCGGCGCAAAGGTTTATAAATCCCCTGAGCCCGAGGTGGGCTGGCATGATATTACCCTGTGTGATGCGGGGATGAGTGATCCGGCTATGCAGTCGTTTGTTCGGGGCGGCTCCTCCGGGGGCTTCAGGGCTTTCCAGTGGCATGGGGAAACCTTCGACATCCCGGCTTCAGGATGCAGGCTTGCCTCTTCCGCCGTCTGTCCGAATCAGGCCTTCAGGTATGGCGACAATGCCTATGCCTTCCAGTTCCATCCTGAAGTGAACGAAAGAATGATCTACGACTGGATGTCCGGCGAGAAGATCGATATTGAAAAATTAAAATCCGAGACACGTCGTTATTACGACGATTATATAAAGCTGGCATTCATATTTTACGGACAATTCCTTGGGGGCCGGAAATCATACACGGGAGGTGAGAAATGAAAAAGATAGAAGCCGTCATCAAGCCTTTCAAGCTTGACGACGTCAAGGACGCGCTGAATGAAATCGGTATACACGGCATGACTGTGACCGAGGTCAAGGGGTTTGGAAGGCAGAAAGGCCACACTGAGTTGTATCGCGGGGCAGAGTATATAGTGGACTTTATCCCCAAGATCAAGATCGAGATTATTGCCTCGGAGGCGCTTGCGCAGAAGGTAGTGTCTGTGATCGAAAAGGCCGCCAGGACCGGCAAGATCGGCGATGGAAAGATATTTGTATGTCCGGTCGAGGACATCATCAGGATCAGGACCGGAGAGCACGGAGAAGCGGCAGTATAACTCATTTTGCAGGATCGGCAGGAGGGGAAACCGGGCAGGGACCTGATTTTACGCGTCGGACCGGGAATATATTTAAAACAACTAAAAAGCGAGGAGAAAAAGATGACGGCAAAAGATGTAATCAAGATGGCCCAGGAAAACAAGGCGGTTATGGCCAATTTCAAGTTTCTTGATTTTCCGGGGATATGGCAGCACTTTGGAGTGCCCATTTCGGAATTAACCGAAGATATTTTTGAAGAAGGGCTGGGTTTTGACGGTTCTTCGATCAGGGGATGGCAGGCAATACATACATCCGACATGCTCATAATACCGGATCCCAACACCGCGTTTATGGATCCCTTTATGGAGTATCCGACCATAAGCCTTATCTGCAACATCGTAGATCCGATTACCAGGGAGCTTTACACAAGGGACCCCAGGTATATAGCCCAGAAGTCCGAGGCGTATCTTAAATCCACCGGCATCGGCGATACGGCGAACTTCGGCCCCGAGGCCGAATTTTTTATCTTCGATGATATCATGTTCGACCAGAATGCCCATAGCGGTTACTATTTTATAGATTCAAGCGAGGGCATCTGGAATTCGGGAAGGGAGGAAGGTCCGAATCTCGGTTACAAGCCGAGACACAAGGAGGGCTACTTCCCTGTTCCTCCGACCGACAGCTTGGTGAATATCAGGACCGAAATGGTGCTGGAGATGCAGAAGTGCGGAATCTATATCGAGAGGGAGCATCACGAGGTCGCCACCGCAGGCCAGGCCGAGATCGACATGAGATTCGCTCCGCTGGTAAACATGGCCGACAAGCTTATGCAGTTCAAATACATCATAAAAAATGTGGCGAGAAGGCACAACAAGACCGTCACCTTCATGCCCAAACCGCTCTTCGGCGATAACGGTTCGGGTATGCATGTGCACCAGAGCATCTGGAAAAACGGAAAGCCGATATTTGCCGGCAACGGCTATGCGGGCCTCAGCGAGACCGCGCTGTATTACATCGGCGGCATACTCAAGCATGCAAAATCCCTTGCCGCGCTCACAAACCCGACAACGAATTCCTACAAGAGACTGACCCCCGGCTTTGAGGCCCCGGTCAATCTTGCGTATTCGGCAAGAAACCGTTCCGCTTCGCTGAGGATTCCCACCTACTCTGCAAGCCCCAAGGCCAAGAGGGTAGAGGTCAGGTTCCCTGACCCTTCCTGCAACGGCTATCTCGCCTTTGCCGCCATGCTTATGGCAGGCCTTGACGGTATAGAGAACAAGCTGCATCCGGGCGATCCGCTCGACAAGGACATCTATGAGCTCGGGCCTGAGGAGCTTGCCTCAGTGCCGACCATGCCGTCAAGCCTTGAAGAGGCTCTTGACAGTCTCGAAGAGGACCATGAGTATCTGCTTAAGGGTAATGTATTTACGCCGGACGCGATTGACACATGGATCAGCTACAAGAGGACGAAAGAAGTTGACGCGCTGCGGCTCAGGCCGCATCCTTACGAGTTTTTCCTTTATTACGATATTTAACGGCGAGTTTGCGGATATAAAAAAAGGCCGGCATGTCCGGCCTTTTTTTTATGACATGGTTCAGCGGGCCGGACGCTGTCGTCTGCGGCCTTTCGCATTGTTTATCTTACGAAAACTTAACATAACTTGCATCAAACCGTGGAAAAGTGATAAATTCAGCTATAGAAGTTGGGGGGCCAGGGTATTATGTTGATAAAGTTCGTATCTGTTTTGAGTTTTATTGTTTCCATGTCCATAGCTGTCTCGGCAAGTTCACAGGTAACGGCAACCCTGGGCCTCGATAACGGCACGCCATCGGTTATATGCGCCAATGAGCTCATGTTCAAGGGTATTATAAAATCCGACAAACCCGGCACGGTGCAGTACAGATTTATCAGGAGTGACGGGGTTTTGCAGCCGGTCGAGACCATGGAATTCAACGCGCCGGGGGTAAAAGAGACATTATTGAAATGGGTATTGGCCGAATCGGCCGGGGCCGGGTTTAAGGGATGGGTCTTGCTTCAGATAATTTATCCTGTGGAAGACGAAACGGACAGTGTTGATTTCAGCATCATATGCGATCCAAAGCGCCCGGATCTTGCCGTAAAGATCAGAAACTTGCCCACTCATGCCCGCACAGGGGGCGATCTGAAATCAGCCTTGAAGGTAAGGGCATTTAATTATGGCGGCATGGATATCAGGGATGCCGTGGTGGATGTCACGCTCAGGAAAGAGGCAAAATGCCCTGTGGCCGCTTCCAAGGCGGCCAGGTCCGCTCATTTTGTCGACGGCATGCTTCTCGCAAGCGGGCGCGAGAAGGTTTCGCTGAAGATAGGGCAGAAGCTCGACGTTAAATTAACCGGCCCAAAAAACATCCCGGCGGACACGCCTCCGGGGGATTATTTTATTTGCGCATCTATAGACGCCGGAGACAAGGTGCAGGAGACAAGCAAGGGAAATAACTGCTCATGCGTTCCCATCAAGATAACCCCTGCGCCGGTAAAACCCGACCTTGTGATAGATCAGTTTACCTTCAAGGGATGGGGCAAATGCGAACCCGGCCATCCTGTGCTCACCTTTGAAGTTACCGTCAGGAATGCGGGCAGCGTAACTTCACACGCAATTCCCAACAAGATTATGGTGCAGGTGGTGGATCTGACGGACAAGGCGTGGGCAAACGGCTCAGGACTCGGGGCGATCCCTCCGGGAGGCACGCAGACGGTTGTGATCCCGGTCTACTATTACGATAAAAATCCGGAACATATGACAAGAGTTGTGCCGCATCCATTCAGGGCCATAATAGACCCTTTAAACCTGATTGAGGAGTCCAGCCGCAAGAACAACAGGTCCGATATAATTTATCTCGACATGGGCGCGGTATGCGGCAAAGGCAACGACTGATTGCAGGCGGGCGCGGTGTTACGATTATCCGTCTGTTTGTGGTAATATATCTGACATCTTTTTGAGCCCCCTTAGCTCAGTAGGATAGAGCACAGGTTTCCTAAACCTGGGGTCGCAAGGTTCGAGNNTTGCAGGGGGTAC
>JGI20214J51650_10000302_pt1 | contig 31461 bp, 22 predicted proteins | sample WetSurMetagenome_FD_51650 | JGI IMG/M metagenome (IMG submission 51650) | reverse complement strand
GGCCCAAGCCGACAACAAGCCACTGGAAACCAAATTCGATCTGGCGGTCAACAACACCCCGGCAAAGCAGGTGTTCATGGCGATCGTCTCGGGCACACGTTACAGCGTGCTGGTGCATCCGGACGTGAGCGGGAATATTTCTCTTTCCCTGAAAGATGTGACCGTGTTCGACGCGCTGGAATCGATACGCGAGCTGTACGGCTACGAATACAAGGTGGACGGCACCCGTATCTACATCCAGCCGTTGACATTGCAGACACGGATTTTCCAGGTGAATTATCTGACCGGGAATCGCGCCGGGACATCATCGGTGCGCGTGACATCGAGTGCCCTGACAGATAGTTCTTCAGCATCGTCAGCCGGCGGTGTCGGCGGCGGCACCAGTCAGAATTCCAATCAGGGGACGACGATAGTCGGCGGCGGCGAAAACAAGAATCTCAAATTTGAGCGCGGCACCGATAACAGCAGCAAAGTCACCACGACGACCTCGACCGACTTCTGGAATGAATTGAGCATGGCGCTCAAGACGATCGTGGGCGACGAGAAAGGCCGCAGCATCGTCATCAGCCCGATGTCTGGAGTGATTGTGATCCGTGCCATGCCGGACGAATTGAGGAGTGTCAGCGCCTATCTCAAGGCTTCGCAGATATCCATCGAGCGCCAGGTGATCCTCGAGGCCAAGATCGTCGAAGTACAACTGAACTCATCTTTCCAGTCCGGCGTTAACTGGGCAATATTCAGGAACGGCCCGAACAGCCATCTGACCGTCGGGCAGGGCAGCCCCGGCAGTTCCCTGACTCCGCCCGGGACGGCATTGTCGAGCATCCCGCTCACGGCGACGGCTGGCTCATCGCTGCTCCCGACGGCGACTACGACATTGCCGGCAGGTGTGACTCCGGGAACAATGTTCGGCATGGCTTTCCAGAACAGCAACTTTGCCTCGCTGCTGAATTTCCTGGAGACTCAAGGCGATGTGCATGTACTGTCCAGCCCTCGTATCGCCACCCTGAACAACCAGAAAGCCGTGCTGAAAGTCGGCACGGACGAGTTCTTTGTGACGGGGGTCACGGGAGGCATGGCATCGACGCAGCTGGTGCCGGGTATCCCGCCCACAGTCACGGTACAGCCGTTCTTTTCCGGAATCGCTCTGGATGTGACGCCGCGCATCGACGAGAACAACGAGATCATTCTGCATGTGCATCCTTCGGTGAGTACGGTTTCGACCGTGAATAAGTTTGTGGATCTGGGTGTGCTGTTGGGAACCATGAACTTGCCGTTGGCATCGAGTTCGGTCTCGGAAACCGATAGCATAGTGCGCGCGCGCGATGGACAGATCGTTGCCATCGGCGGTTTGATGCGTCAGGCAGAGACTAACGACAACTCCGGCATACCGGGATTGCCGAAATCGATCTTCGGACAGACCAACAGGACTACCGAGAAGCGCGAACTGGTGATCCTGATCAAGCCGACCGTGGTGGATAGCGACAAGGACTGGTCGGACGACATCGCGCGCAGCCGTGACCGCATAAACAGTATGTCCAAATAACATGTATCTTGCGCACTTCGGTCTGCGCGAATTACCGTTCTCGCTGACTCCCGACACCAGCTTCTTCTTTGCCTGCACCAATTATCAGGAAGGATTGAACACCCTGCTGGTGGCGGCGCGCACCGGCGAGGGTTTCATCAAGATCGTCGGAGAGGTGGGTAACGGCAAGACCTTGTTGTGCCGAAAATTCATTGCCACGCTCAACAGCGACCGCGATACAACCACTGCTATCGGAACGCAGGACGGTGGTGTCAGCGGACGCCATGCAGCAAAATTCATTACTGCTTACATACCCAATCCTTATCTGGAGCCGCGCAGTCTTTTGCTGGCGCTGGCGGAAGAATTTCGCATCGAAATCGATAATTCCTTCGACCAGCATCAATTGCTGAAGGAGCTGACGCGTACCCTGCTCAATTTTGCGCGCGATGGAAAACGGGTCCTGGTGTGTCTGGATGAAGCGCAGGCGATGCCGCTGGAAAGTCTGGAAGTGCTGCGCCTGCTCACCAATCTGGAGACCGAGAAGCGAAAGTTGATGCAGGTGGTGTTGTTTGGACAGCCCGAACTGGACGAGCGCCTCAAGCAGAATTCGGTGCGACAGCTGCGCCAGCGCATCAGCTTTCAATATGAACTGCAGGGGTTGCACCGGGATGAAATGGATCGTTATCTGCGACATCGCCTGGCTGTGGCCGGCTTCAGGGGAGAGACGCTGTTCGGTCCGAGGGCGGTCAATCTGCTGCATCGGGTAACACGCGGTACACCCAGACTGGTAAATATCATTGCGCACAAGGCGCTGCTGCTAGCCTATGCGGAAGGACGCCAGCAGGTGCAGGCAAGGCATGTACAAAAGGCCGCAGCCGACACGCCGGAATCGCACAGGGACTGGATGATATGGGTCTGGTGGGGTGCGGCCGCGGTGGCGGCGACTGCGCTTGTTGCGCTGGGTGTGTGGCTGCAATGAGCCTCATCAACCAGGTATTGAACGAGCTCGAGAGCCGGGGCGCAACCGTGCCCTTGGGCGAACAAACGATACGCGCCGTTCCCCCGCGCAGGAAGTCGCATGTGGTGCGCTATGTACTTGCGGCTGTCATGTTGTTGATCCTGCTGGCGACGGGGAAATGGTATCCGGGGCGCACAATGATTGTCGGGCACGAACAGCCTGTAGTAACAGCCATGCCGAAGGTGGCAGCGCTTCCGCCGGCCGGTCCGGCATCGGCGATAGTTTCAGCACCCGTCGAGACGACGAGCATGATTGCCGGGTCTGGTGTATCAGCGCCTGCCGCTGATTTGCATGGCAAGCCGGTACTTGTAGTGAAGAGCGAAGAGCAGCCTGTAACGGCGCCTGATGTAAAGAAGGCTGCGCGGCACAAATCGAAGCAAGCCACGGATCGGACCGCGGATGACGCTGACGTCATGCCGGCAGAAAACTCTCCGGACCTGGAGCTCAAGAAGGTCAGTCCGCAGCAGCGGGCAGAGAACGAATTTCGCAAAGCCAATCTGGCATTGCAGGAAGGCAGGACGAATGACGCACTGGCGGGTTATGAAAGTGCGCTGCTCATCGACTCGTCGTATAAAGACGCGCGCAAAGCCTGGGTCGCTGTGTTGATCAGTCTGAAACGCAACGAAGATGCCGAACGCGTGCTGCAAAAAGGGCTGAAGCGCGACCCGCGCGACGCTTCGTTTGCCATGTTGATGGCGCGTTTGCAGGTGGAGCGCGGCGCCATGCCGCTGGCCCTTGAAACGTTGCAGAAGACGTTGCCGTATGCCGAGGATCAGGCCGATTACCAGGCATTTCTGGCAGCCTTGTTGCAGCGCCAGAACCTGCAGGAAGAAGCCGTTGCACATTATCAAGTCGCGCTGAAACTGGCACCCAATAACGGTATCTGGCTGATGGGGCTGGGAATTTCGCTGCAGGCGCTAAAACGCAATGATGACGCCCGCAATGCCTATCAGCGCGCGCTGGCTTCGAATAGCCTGAGCGCCCAGTTGCAGGCGTTCGTGCAGAACAAACTCAAAGAACTTTGAATTTAATGGTCGTGCGGCAATGTCCGTGCCACCACCCAGGCGCTCACTTCACGCGCACCGGCCTGCTTCAATGCCTGTGCCAACTCATCGATCGAAGCACCAGTCGTCATCACGTCATCCACGATCGCCACATGTTTGTCGCGCACATCTGCGTCGGATTTGCAGGTGAAAGCCTGGCGCATGTTCTTGTCGCGTTCCTTCCATGGAAGCGAGGATTGCGGCGGCGTGTTGCGCACTCTCTCGCAGGCATGCGCAAGCAGGGGGATGTCCAGCTGTCGCGAGATGCGGCGTGCCAGCAACATCGATTGGTTGAAGCCCCTTTCGCGCAATCGCAGCGGATGCAGTGGCAAGGCAACCAGACAGTCCGGTGTGGCGGTTACCCGCTTTACCACGGCATCGGCAAGATAATTGACCAGTATCAGGCGATCACGAAACTTGAGCGACTGGATCAACTTGTCGAGCGGGAAGTTATAGCTGAATGCGGCCACGGTATGGTCGAAGGCTGGAGGTTGCTTCAAACATTCACCGCACACATCGCCGGCCGGGGTGGGCAGGGCGCAAACCGGGCAGTGTTTTCCGGTCAGGCGCGGCAATTCGGCATTGCAAGCCGCGCAACACAGACCGCTCTGGCTGGGCGCGCCACAGAGCAGGCAGGGCTGCGCAGGCAATAAGCGCATAAATTTTGCACTGATGTCTAACAGGCGATGGGATAAAATAGACAAGTCGTTCCGATCCTGTGATGTTCCGGGGCGAATCTGATTCCTTGTCATTCTACTTGCTTGCCCATATTTTTATGCAAACCAAAACCGTCGAATTCGTCCGTCCCGCCCAATCCCAAACGACGCCGCAACGCTGGAGCGTCGCGGAAGTCGAGGCACTGTTCAAATTGCCCTTCTCGGACCTGATGTATCGCGCGCAACAAGCTCACCGCGAGCATTTTGACCCGAACGCGGTGCAGCTTTCCACCTTATTGTCGATCAAGACAGGAGGCTGTGCCGAGGACTGCGGCTACTGTTCGCAGTCCTCATACCACTCCGCGGGGGTGGAAAATACCAAAATGCTGGAACTTGACGAGGTTTTGAAGGCGGCCAAAGCGGCAAAACAAGCCGGTGCCGGACGCTTTTGCATGGGAGCCGCGTGGCGCGAACCTTCCAGGGAAGATATGACGGCTGTGCTGGATATGGTCAAGGAGGTGCGGGCGCTGGGTTTGGAGACTTGCGCGACGCTGGGCATGCTGAACGACGAGCAGGCCGGACAGTTGCGGGACGCCGGGCTGGATTATTACAACCACAACCTGGATACCGCCCCCGAGTTTTACGGCAACATCATCAGCACGCGCGATTACCAGGACCGTCTCGATACCCTTGAACGTGTACGCAATGCAGGCATGCATGTGTGCAGCGGCGGCATCATCGGCATGGGCGAGAGCCTGACGCAGCGCGCCGGCCTGATCGCGCAATTGGCCAACATGGACCCCTATCCGGAAAGCGTGCCCATCAACAATCTGGTCAAGGTGGAAGGCACGCCGCTGGCGGATACGGCAGACCTCGATCCGCTGGATTTCGTGCGCACCATCGCCGCCGCGCGTATCACCATGCCGCAAGCTTTTGTGCGGCTCTCTGCCGGACGGGGCGAGATGAGCGATGCGGTGCAGGCGCTGTGTTTCCTCGCCGGGGCCAACTCCATTTTCTACGGCGACCAGTTATTGACCACGGGCAATCCTGCAGTCGAACGCGATCGCGCGCTGATGGAAAAGCTGGGCATGTACCCGCTGGCCGACAAGAACCATTAGCCACAGAGAACACAGAGCGCACAGAGAAAGGCGGAACAGAGCGGTTATCTCTCTGTGATCTCAGTGTGCTCTGTGGCAAAAAATGCCTTTTATCGAACTGCAAAATGAACTGGACGAACGAGTCGCACAAGGCCTGCTGCGACGCCGCCGCACGCTGACCAGCCCGCAGTCTTCGCGCATCATCGTGGACGGCAAACCCTATCTCGCCTTCTGCAGCAACGATTACCTCGGCCTCGCCAATCATCCGCACCTGATCGCGGCGCTGCAACAGGGTGCGCAGCAATGGGGTGTCGGTGCGGGAGCGGCGCATCTGGTGAACGGACACTTCGAGCCCCATCACCGGATCGAACAGCAACTAGCCGCCTTTGTCGGCAAGCCTGCAGCGCTGCTGTTTTCCACCGGCTATATGGCGAACCTCGGTGCAGTACAGGCACTGGTCGGCAAGGGGGATACGGTGTTCGCCGACAAGCTCAACCATGCTTCGCTCAACGATGCGATGCTGCTCTCGCGTGCCGGAGTGAAACGCTACCGGCATGGCGATATGGCGCAACTGGAAAAGATGCTCGCACAGACGCACAGCGGGCGCAGACTTGTCATCACCGATGCCGTGTTCAGCATGGATGGCGATATCGCGCCGTTACGCGAATTGCTGGCCTTGTGCGAGCAATATGATGCATGGCTGTACGCGGACGATGCGCACGGCTTCGGTGTTCTCGGCGAGCAGGGACGCGGTTCAATGGCGCATTTCGGCCTCGCGTCCGAACGTATCATCTACATGGCGACGCTGGGCAAGGCGGCTGGCGTATCGGGCGCGTTCATCGCGGCAGAGCAGGTCGTCATCGACACGCTCATCAACCATGCACACAGTTACGTCTACACCACGGCCACGCCGCCTGCCTTGTCTGTTGCGCTGTCGCAGAGCCTGCAGCTGATCGCTCAGGGTGATGGATTGCGCACGCATCTGCAGAGACTCGTCGCGCAGTTGCGCAACGGCCTGTCCGATCTGCCATGGCAACTGATGCCTTCGGATACCGCGATACAACCTTTGCTGATCGGCGACAACCGGCAGGCACTGAAGCTGAGCGAGAGCCTGCGCGAGCACGGGATCTGGGTTGCGGCGATCCGCCCGCCTACCGTGCCGCAGGGCACGGCAAGGCTGCGTATCACGCTATCGGCAGCACACAGTGCAGCGGATGTGGATCGACTCATCGGGGCATTGCATGAGCTTGCATATTGAGAGCATCGGCAACGGAGCGCCGTTGTTGCTGATTCACGGTTGGGGCATGCACGGCGGTGTCTGGGAGGAAGTGGCACAGAAGCTGGCCGCAGATCTCCGGGTGCATAGCGTCGATCTGCCGGGCTACGGGCACAGCAAGGCGCGAAAAATCACCACGCTAGACTCGATCGTTGGCGAGCTGTCTGCCGGTTTCGATGAGTCGCTTGCAGTATGCGGATGGTCGCTGGGAGGCCAGATCGCATTGCACTGGGCGGCACGCGAACCTGATAAAGTGCGGCGCCTGATCCTGGTCGCGAGCACGCCGTGTTTCGCCCAGCGTGCAGACTGGACTTGCGGCATGGAGGGCGATGTTTTGAAGCAATTTGCCGGCGATCTGGAGCAGAACCATGCGGCTACCTTGCGCCGTTTCATCGCGTTGCAGCTGCGCGGCAGCGAGAACGAACGCGAATTGCTGACGCGTTTGCGCGAACGCCTGTTCAGTCGTGGTGAGCCGGATATGGCTGCCCTGCGTGCCGGACTGGATATCCTGCGGGATGTGGATCTGCGCGGAGACTTGCAGCATATAAGGCAACCGGCCATGATTATGGCCGGTGAGCGCGACAAACTGACACCGCCCGAAGCGTCGCACTATATGGCGCGAACCATGCCGTCTGCGCGCCTGGTGGAAATCGCCGGTGCGGCACATGCCCCTTTCTTGTCGCATCCTGAAATTGTTGTTGAACAAATAAAGAGCTTTCTGCATGAATGAATTCGAGATAGACAAGCGGCAGGTCAGGCGTGCCTTCAACCGTGCCGCACAGCAGTACGATGCGGCCGCAGTTTTGCAGCGCGAAGTGTGTACGCGCATGCTGGAGCGGCTGGACTACGTCAAGCTGCAGCCCGCGCGCTTGCTGGATGTCGGTAGCGGCACGGGATGGGGCACGCGCCAATTGGGTGAGCGCTACCCGCAAGCCGAGATCACCGCGCTCGATATCGCGATTGGCATGCTGCAGCTGGCGCGCGGAACGTCGGGCTGGTGGAGCAAGCTGTTTTCATCCAGGCGCCAGAATTACCTGTGCGCCGATGTCGAGGCTCTGCCTGTCGCGTCCGGCACCATCGGGATGGTGTGGTCGAATCTCGCGCTGCAATGGTGCAACGATCTGCCCGCGACCTTTGTCGAGTTGAACCGTGTGCTCAAAGTGGACGGCTTGCTGATATTTTCGAGTTTCGGCGTGGATACGCTACAGGAGTTGCGAACCGCCTTTCACGACGTGGATGGCTATAACCATCTAAGCCGTTTCGCCGACATGCATGACATCGGCGATATGCTGGTTGCAGCGGGTTTCACCGATCCGGTGATGGAGATGGAACGGATCACGCTGACATACAACGATGTGCGGGCGGTGATGCAGGATCTGAAAAGCATCGGCGCGCACAATGCCACCGCCGGGCGTGCGCCCGGCATGATGGGCAAGGCAGCATGGCGGCGTGTCATCGAGAATTACGAGAAGTTGCGCCGCGACGGCAAGTTGCCGGCCACCTTCGAGATCGTCTACGGCCATGCGTGGAAACCTGCTCCGAAGGCGACTGCGGACGGGCGCGCCATCATCAGGACGGATTTCAAGATATGAGTTATTTCGTCACCGGAACCGACACCGGCGTGGGCAAGACGCTGGTGAGTTGCGCGCTGCTGCACGCATTCTCTGCGCGGGGCAAGCGTGTGGCCGGATTCAAACCGGTGGCGTCGGGTTGCGACGATGACGACCACAACGAAGATGCCAAACTGTTGCGCGCCGCAAGCACGGTGCAGGCGACCTACGGCCAGATCAATCCCTATTGCTTCCATCGTCCCATCGCACCGCATCTGGCCGCACGGCATGCCGGGGTGAACATAGAGTTCGGACGCATCATGGCCTCGTACCGGGAACTGGCCGGGCAGGCCGACGAGGTCATCGTCGAAGGGGCGGGGGGATTCTGCGTGCCGCTGAACGACAGGCAGACCAGCGCGGATCTCGCCAAACAACTCGGGCTGCCGGTCATACTGGTGGTGGGCATGCGGCTGGGGTGCATAAACCATGCCTTGCTGACGATGCACGCTGTCGCCCATTACCAACTAGAATGTGCGGGTTGGGTGGCCAATGTGCTGGATGCGGGCATGCCCGCTTTGCAAGAGAACATCCAGGCATTGCGCGAGCGAATTGCGGCGCCGCTGCTGGGCATTATTCCCTGCCAGCCGCAACCGGATGCCAGGGCTGCCGCCGCGTATTTGAATCTGGAGATGCTGGAGAAAAAAGAAACCGATGGTTGAATTCAGTCTTGTCGCGGTTTTCCTGGTCGGATTGCTCAGCGGCGTACATTGTCTGGGCATGTGCGGCAGCATCGTCGGTGTCTTCACCGCACAGGTGCCGAAGGGGGCGGCGCGCTGGCCGTTCCACTTGGCCTACAGCAGCGGGCGCATCGCAAGCTATGCGATAGCGGGGGCATTGGTCGGCGCGGTGGGGCAGGCCGGCTTGCTGATGCGCGACGCGGTTCCGGTGCAACATTTGCTCTTTGCGTTGTCGAGCCTGATGCTTGTCATGCTGGGTTTGTATCTTGCCGGTGTATGGGGAGCGGTGCGGCAACTCGAACGGTTGGGTGGGGGCCTGTGGAAACGCCTGCAGCCCTGGACGACCAGGCTGTTGCCGGTAAACACGGTGCCGCGTGCGCTGGGACTGGGCGTGCTATGGGGCTGGCTGCCGTGCGGGCTGGTGTACAGCGTGCTGCTCACCGCACTGGCCAGCGGCAACGCGATGCGCGGCGCACTCATCATGCTGGCTTTCGGCCTGGGCACCCTGCCGAATCTGCTCGCGATCGGTCTGTTCTGGGAAGGTATCAAGGGCTGGGTGCAGTCGCCCCGCGTCAGGCTGATGGCGGGGTTGCTGGTGGCGATGTTCGGCGTGTATGGCTTGGTCAAGGTCGGATACACATTTTATATAAACGGATGGAGCGCTAGCTGTCATGTCCCTGCGTAACCTGTTGCTGTTCACATTGCTATCTCTGCTTGCGGCGTGCGGCGAGCAAACCCTGCCCTCCCCGTTCCAGGCTGGAGACGTGAGTGCGAAGTATGCACAGGCGGATTTTCATCTGAACGACGCCTCCGGCAGGCAGGTCAGCCTGGAAGATTTTCGCGGCAAGGTCGTGGTGCTGTTCTTCGGGTATACGCATTGCCCGCAGGTTTGTCCGACCGAGCTCGCGGAGCTGGCGCAGATGATGCGCAAACTGGGGAAAGATGCAGACAGGGTACAGGTGCTGTTCATCACGCTCGACCCGGAACGCGACACGCCGGAACTGCTGGCGAAATATCCGGCGGCGTTCTACCCGACTTTCAAGGGACTGTCCGGTGACAGTGCGGCCACCGCGCAGGCGGCGAAGGCATTCGGCGTGACTTACGAGAAACAACCGAACAAGAACGGCGGTTACGATCTGGACCATTCGGCCGGAACCTATTTCATCGCGCCCAGAGGCCGCCCGATCCTGCTGTCGCCGTTCTGGCAACATTCCGACATGTGGGTGCAGGACGTCAGGTTATTGCTGGCATTCAGATGAGTTCGTTGATCGACCTGTTGCGGTTCGAGCTGGACGAAAAAAATCTGCAGATACGCGCGGAACAAGTCCGGGCACGCATCGACAGTTATCCGCTGATGCTGGTTGCGGAGCTGGTGCTGGCGCCGATGCTGGTGATGCTGATGTGGGACAGGATCGCGCACGCCGCGTTGCAGATATGGCTGGTGGCCGTCTATGCCGTACATTCCATAGAGTACTATTTTTGGCGCCGCCGCCGCACACTCACGAAAACAGTTTTGCAGAATCTCGACTGGGATCGCACGTTCAGACGTTTGACCGGGCTGGTCGCAATCACATGGGGCAGTGCCGGCGTGCTGATGTTCGCTCCCGGCGATCTGGCTTATCAGGCACTGCTGATCTGCGTGGTGATGGGTATGTCGGCGGGTGCGGCGACCAGCAACCCGTTCCATCCTCCTTCGATGTTCATCTATCTGACGATCATGATCCTGCCGCTGCTGGGGCGGCTCGCATGGGAGAACGATGCGACGCACTGGATATTGTTCGGCATGTTGATCATGTTCTTCACTTTCGTACTCAAATCGTCGCTTGAGCTGATACGCACATTCGAACAATCCCAGCGGCGCAGGTTCGAGAATGAGCTTCTGGTGGGTGCTTTGCTGGAACGGAAAAGGGAAGCGGAAGCTTCGCGCCAGGTGGCAGAACAAGCCAATCAGGCGAAATCGAAGTTCCTCGCGACGGCCAGTCACGATTTGCGCCAACCTTTGCAGGCATTGCGATTGTTCTCCGATGCCTTGCAGGATACCGCCAGGGAAAAGGAGACGGTCCGCCTTGCCGAGCAGATCGGCAAATCAGTCAATGCTCTGGTCGACATGTTCGACGATCTGCTGGATGTCTCGCGTCTGGATGCGGGTATCGTCGAACCGCGCAAGCAGCATTTCATGCTGGGAGCGTTGTTCGACCGGATATACGGCGACTTTGCGCCACTGGCACAGGCAAAAGGACTGGGTTTTCAATTGCCCGTCTGCAATGGCAACAAGTGCGGCCCGCAAGATATATGCAATGTGGTGATCTACAGCGATCCTTTCCTGCTTGAGCGCATGCTCCGCAACCTGATCTCCAATGCACTTCGCTATACCGATACCGGTGGTGTGGTCGTTCGTTGCAGCTGCAGGATAGGCATGGTCGGTCTGGAAGTCGCCGACACCGGCATCGGCATCCGGGCAGAGACCTTGCCCCACATCTTCGATGAGTATTATCAGGCCGACAATCCTCACCGGGACAGGCGCAAAGGGCTGGGGCTGGGTTTGTCCATCGTGCGCCGGATCGAGAGTCTGCTGGAATGCAAAGTGCGGGTCAGTTCGAAGCCGGGCATCGGATCGGCATTCAGTTTCGATATCCCTTTAGGCAATCCCGAAAACCTGGCACAGCCCTTCGTGATCGCCCATTCGCAATACGACCTGAACGGCCGGGTCGTGGCGCTGGTGGAAGACGATCCCGATATCCGCGAAGTGGCTGCCGACCTTCTGGAGCAATGGGGATGCAAAGTGACCGCTGGCGAGTATGCAGAAGACGTCATGCGCAAGCTGGATATCGCCGGGTCGAGCCCCGATCTGCTGGTGTGCGATTTCCGCCTGCCATACGGCATGACGGCCATTCATGTCATCAAAATGATGCGCGAAAAATGGGGCAAGAACTTGCCTGCAGTGGTGCTGACCGGGGATACCGCCAGTGCGACCCTGCAGGAGATACACGACAGCAAAGCGATCCTGCTGCACAAGCCGATCGCGCCGATACGATTGCGGGCGATGATGCATTTCGCCCTGAACGGCGAAACCTAGAAGCCCTTGCAGGGAGTGGTATGATTGCGGGCGCAAAAGTATTGGGGGGTAAAAGATGAAGATCAAGGTGCTCATGGCGGATGACCATGCGTTGTTCCGCGATGGCATGCGCTATGTGCTGCAGCAGCTAGCCGACGAGGTGGAGATCCTGGATTCCGGGAACTTTCAGGACGCATTGCAGCTGGTGCATGACAATCCCGATGTCGATCTTGCGCTGCTCGATCTGAACATGCCGGGCAGCGAAGGCGTTCCCTCCATCCAGTTCTTCCATCTGCGGCATCCGGATATCCCGCTGGTGGTGGTCTCAGGCTCCGATCACCGGGACGATATCGAGAGCGTGATGGAATCGGGCGCGATGGGATTCATCTCCAAGATGTCATCCAGCAAGATCATGTTGTCCGCGTTGCGCATGGTGCTGGAGGGCGGAGTTTATCTGCCGCCGCAACTTCTGCAGCAAGCGGTGAACAATGTCGATCAGGGCGAGACGCTGGTGAACAAGCGTTCGCAACGCGCTGCAAAATTCGGGCTCACTACGCGCCAACTGGAAGTGTTGACCTATCTTGCCTCGGGTCTGGCGAATAAAGAGATATCCAGAAAGATGAGCCTGGCCGAAGGTACCGTCAAGATACACACTGCCGCGGTCTATCAGGCCCTGCATGTCAACTCGCGGCTGGAAGCCGTCAGCGCGGCACGCCGTCTGGGATTCCTGCCGCCCGCCCCCAACGATTCCGAGGGCATCTGATGGCGCTACCCGAAAGCACACGTCCACCTTTGCCGGAAAGACTGCTCGGTCTGTTGCGCGAATCGCGCTGGCTGCTGCTGGTGGCGGTGGCGCTCTATCTGATCCTCATTCTGATCGGTTATGACCGCGCCGATCCCTCCTGGTCGCATAGCGCGAGTGCAGCGATCACCCGCAACCCAGGCGGGGTGCTGGGTGCGTGGCTGGCGGATGTGCTGCTCTATCTGTTCGGTTTTTCCGCATGGTGGTGGGTGACGCTGATGTTGCAGCGCGTGTGGGCAGGCTATCACCGCATCCGCGCCGACAGTATTTTCGACAAGCGCGCGCTGTGGGTTTCCCTGCTGGGTTTCCTGGTATTGCTCTTTTCCAGCAGTGCGCTGGAAGCCCTGCGCCTCTATACATGGAAGGTCGCATTGCCGCTGGCTCCCGGCGGTATGCTGGGGGGCGCAATGGGCGGTGCGTTGTCGCATGCGCTGGGTTATACCGGTGCCACCTTGTTGCTGTTGGCATTGATGGTGGCGAGTTTCAGTCTTTATACCGGATTATCCTGGCTGCGTTTTGCCGACTGGCTGGGTACGGTGCTGGAAGAGGTCTGGTTCTGGGCGCAAAATGCCTGGCAGACGCGGCAGGACAAGCGCATCGGTGTGCAGGCGATGCAGGAACGCAGCGTGGTGGTGGAAGAGGAAAAGAAGCGAGTGGAAGAGCACGAGCCCATCCACATCGAGATGCCTGTGTACGAAGTGCCGCGTTCGACGCGTGTGCAAAAAGAGAAGCAGGTCTCCCTGTTCGCCGATATGCCGGATTCGGATCTGCCGCCGCTGCATCTGCTGGATGAGGCGAAGCAGCAGGTCGAAGTGGTTTCCGCCGAGACGCTGGAATTCACCTCGCGCCTGATCGAGCGCAAGCTCAAGGATTTCGGCGTCGAGGTCAAAGTGGTCGGTGCCTATCCCGGACCCGTCATCACACGCTACGAGATCGATCCCGCAGTCGGCGTAAAAGGCAGCCAGATCACCAATCTGGTGCGCGATCTGGCACGTGCCTTGTCCGTGGTCAGCATCCGCGTGGTCGAGACCATACCCGGCAAGAGTTACATGGCACTGGAGCTCCCCAACCCGAAACGCCAGATCGTGCATCTCTCGGAGATACTCGGTTCCCAAGTCTATGCCGAGATGCATTCTCCGCTGACCATGGCGATGGGCAAGGACATTTCCGGCAAACCGGTCGTCGCCGACCTGGGCAAGATGCCGCATGTGCTGGTGGCCGGCACCACCGGTTCCGGCAAGTCGGTGGCGATCAATGCCATGATCCTGAGCCTGCTGTACAAGTCCACGCCGCAGCAAGTGCGCTTGCTGCTGGTCGATCCCAAGATGCTGGAACTGTCCGTGTACGAAGGCATCCCGCACCTGCTGGCGCCGGTGGTCACCGACATGCGTCAGGCCGCGTCCGCACTCAACTGGGGTGTGCAGGAAATGGACAAGCGCTACAAGCTGATGTCCGCGCTCGGCGTGCGCAACATCGCCGGTTACAACCAGCAAGTACGCGATGCCGTCAAGGCCGGACAGCCGCTGACCAACCCGTTCACCATCACGCCGGAGAATCCGGAAGCGCTGGAAGAACTGCCGTTCATCGTCATCTTCATCGACGAGCTCGCCGACCTGATGATGGTGGTGGGCAAGAAGGTGGAAGAGCTGATCGCGCGCCTGGCGCAGAAAGCTCGCGCCGCGGGCATCCACCTGGTGCTGGCGACGCAACGCCCCTCGGTCGACGTGATCACCGGACTCATCAAGGCCAACGTGCCGACGCGCGTCGCTTTCCAGGTGTCGAGCAAGATCGACTCACGCACTATCCTGGACCAGATGGGCGCGGAAGCGCTGCTGGGGCAGGGCGACATGCTCTACCTGCCGCCGGGGAGCGGCTATCCGCAGCGCGTACATGGGGCGTTCGTCTCCGACCAGGAAGTGCACCGCGTCGCCGAATATCTCAAGACGCAGGGCCAGCCGAACTATGTCGAGGGCGTGCTGACATCGCTGGATGAAGCAGCCGAGGGTGAATACGATGGCGGGGGAGGCGAAGCCGAGGCCGATGCACTGTACGATCAGGCAGTGGAGATCGTGTTGAAAACGCGCCGTCCTTCCATCTCCCTCGTGCAACGCCATTTGCGCATCGGCTACAACCGCGCCGCGCGCCTGATCGAAGCGATGGAAAAAGCCGGGCTGGTTTCGCCCATGCAAAGCAACGGCAACCGTGAAGTGCTTGCACCCAATCGAGAAGGGTGAAAGGGAGCAAGGGAAAGGGTAGAAGCCGTGGCGCGCGCGGGTTTTACCCTTCGCTCTTCCCTCTTCTCCCTTTCCCATTAACTCACAGGTCTGGTATATGTTAAGAAAATTATTCATCACTCTTTTGTTGCTTGCATCGACAGCCGCGCATGCAAGTGCCATCCAGAAGCTCCATACCTTCGTCGCGTCGACGCATTCCGCGCAGGCTGACTTCACGCAAGAGGTGCTGGACAAGAACGGCAGGCGCATCCAGAGTGCTTCCGGCACCATGCAGTTCGAGCGTCCCGGCCGGTTCCGTTGGGTCTATAAAAAACCGTACGAACAAATCATCGTCGGCGATGGCAAGAAGTTCTGGATGTACGACGCCGACCTGAACCAGGTCACGGTGAAGAAACTGGATGCGGCGCTGGGCAGCAGTCCCGCGGCGCTGCTCTCCGGCAGCAACGAGATCGACCGCGATTTTGCGCTCACTGACATCGACGATCGCGACGGCCTGGAATGGCTGCAGGCCACCCCGAAATCGGCTGAAACGACTTTCCAGAAGATACTCATGGCGTTCAACGCCAAGTCTGAATTGATGGTGATGGAATTGCACGATGCCTTCGGCCATCACACCGTGTTGCGTTTCTCCGGCTTGAAAAACAATCCGTCCTTCGGTGCGCAGCAGTTCAAATTCGTGCCGCCCAAAGGTGCGGATGTGCTGGGCGAGTAATGAGCAGCGCCGATCTGTTCGCTCCCAACCAACCTGCCGCCCCCCTGGCCGAGCGGCTGCGTCCCGGAAATATAGACGAAGTCATCGGCCAATCGCATCTGTTGGGCGAGGGCAAGCCGTTGCGCCTCGCATTCCAGTCGGGCAAGTTGCATTCCATGATTTTGTGGGGACCGCCGGGTGTGGGCAAGACCACGCTGGCGCGCCTGATGGCATCCGCTTTTGATTCTGAATTTGTGCCGCTGTCTGCGGTATTGTCCGGTGTAAAGGACATCCGCGAGGCCATCGCCCAGGCAGAACTCACCTTGCAACAGAGCGGCCGCCATACGATTCTGTTCGTGGATGAAGTCCACCGTTTCAACAAGTCGCAGCAGGATGCTTTTCTTCCGTTTGTCGAACAGGGGTTGGTCACTTTCATCGGCGCCACCACCGAAAATCCCTCATTTGAGCTGAACAACGCGTTGTTGTCGCGGGCGCAGGTGTATGTGCTGCAATCCCTGTCAGAAGCCGAGATGGCGCAATTGTTCGAGCGTGCGCAGCAAACGGCGTTGCCGGAGATCACATTCGATGCGGCGGCGCGGGAACGCGTCATCGGCTATGCGGACGGCGATGCACGGAGACTGCTCAATGTGTTGGAGCAGTTGCAGACTGCGGCGGAGTCGGCCAAATTGAAGAATATCGACGTTGCCTTCCTCGACAACACACTGGCGCAAAAACTGCGCCGCTTCGACAAGGGCGGCGAAGCGTTCTACGACCAGATCTCCGCACTGCACAAGTCAGTGCGCGGCTCCAATCCCGATGCTGCCCTGTACTGGCTGGTGCGCATGCTCGACGGCGGCGCCGATCCGCGCTACCTGGCGCGACGCATCGTGCGCATGGCATGGGAAGACATCGGTCTGGCAGACCCGCGCGCCATCCAGTTATGCAACGATGCTGCAGCCACCTACGAGCGACTCGGCTCGCCGGAAGGCGAACTGGCACTGGCGCAAGCCGTGCTGTACCTCGCCGTGGCGGCCAAATCGAACGCGGGCTATGTCGCGTATAATGCCGCCCGCGCCTTTGTCAGTCAGGACGGCTCGCGCGAAGTGCCGCTGCACTTGCGCAACGCGCCGACAAAATTGATGAAACAGCTGGATTACGGCAAGGATTACCGCTACGCGCACGACGAGGCCGGCGGCTATGCGGCAGGCGAGAATTACTTCCCCGACGATATGCCGGAAGTGAGCTTTTACGAGCCGACTGAACGCGGGCTGGAAGCGAAGATTGCGGAGAAGCTGGCGCATTTGCGCGAGCTGGATGCGGCTGCGACACGTCATCGCGAAGCGTCCGGGGCGGGAGAAGCCGCTGGTACCCCGCTCCCGCAATCGGCTGGCTCCGCCAGTAACGTGTCGCGGGGTGAAGCGAAAAACAAAATGTAGGGTGGGCACATCGTGCCCACGCGTAAATCGAACAATAGCCGGCCATCACTGGTTTCACGCGTGGGCACAAAGACGTGCCCACCCTACGCAAGATTGATTTTGACTTTGAGGTTCTCATGTTAGATATACAAACATTACGCAACGATCTGGCCGCGGTGGCCGCACGACTGGACGCACGCGGCTACAAGCTGAACACGACGGCGTTCGAGCAGCTGGAAGTGGCGCGCAAAAACATCCAGACCCGCACGCAGGAGCTGCAGGCCAAGCGCAATGCGGCCTCCAAGCAGATCGGGCAAGCCAAGGCCAAGGGCGAGGATGTCACCGCCATCATGGCGGAAGTGTCCTCGCTGGGAGATGACTTGAAGCTGTTGGAATCAGACACCTTGCCCAAGGTGCTGCAGGCGCTGGAAGCTTTCCTCGCCGATATCCCCAACGTGCCGCATGCGAACGTGCCGGTCGGCAAATCGGAAGCCGACAACGTCGAAGTCCGCAAAGTCGGCGAGGTGCCGAAATTCGCCTTCGAGGTGAAGGACCACGTCAGCATCGGCGAAGGCTTGGGCGGTCTGGATTTCGAGACGGCGACGAAAATTGCCGGTGCGCGTTTCTCGCTGCTGAAAGGGCCGCTGGCAAGGCTGCACCGCGCATTAGCGCAGTTCATGCTGGATACGCATACAGAAAAGCATGGCTATACCGAGACCTATGTACCTTACCTGGTAAATGCGGCGTCGATGCGCGGCACCGGGCAGTTGCCGAAATTCGAGGAAGACCTGTTTTGTACTTTCAAGAATATTGATAAAAGTAACACTGAGGCTTTCAAAGAGTTTTGTGCCTCGTTTTATGATTCAGTAACTAATATTACGAATGCGGCGCGTTCTAACGAGAGTGAACTCGCTATATTGGGAGTGCTTGAGAATTATTTGCAACAGAACAAAGGTTATTACCTGATCCCCACCGCCGAAGTCCCCGTCACCAACATGGTGCGCGACGAGATCGTGCCGCTGGAGAAGTTGCCGATGAAGTTCGTCGCGCACACGCCGTGCTTCCGTAGCGAAGCCGGTTCCTACGGCCGCGACACGCGCGGCATGATACGCCAGCACCAGTTCGACAAGGTGGAGCTGGTGCAGATCGTCCATCCGGAAAAATCCTACGAGATGCTGGAGGAATTGCTCGGCCACGCCGAGACGATCTTGAAGAAGCTCGGCCTGCCGTATCGCGTGGTCAAACTGTGCACCGGCGACATGGGCTTCTCTGCCGCGACGACCTACGACATCGAAGTATGGTTGCCGGCACAGAATACTTACCGCGAGATCTCGTCCTGTTCCAACTTCGAGGCCTTCCAGGCACGGCGCATGCAGGCACGCTTCCGCAATGCGCAGGGCAAGCCGGAACTGGTGCATACCCTCAACGGCTCCGGCCTGGCGGTAGGCCGCACCCTGGTGGCAGTGCTGGAAAACTATCAACAAGCAGATGGAAGCGTGAAAGTCCCTGAAGTATTACGCCCCTACATGGGCGGACTGACCTCCATCAACGCGATCTGATCCGGAAGGGGGTCTGCCGCCCCCGTCCTCGCATGCTTTGCCGATGCCGCACATCGTGCGCTCCATGTATGACTATTGATCCGGCACGCTTTGAACCTCATTGCCGTTCGTGCTGAACCCGCAAAGGGCACGCCGTGGTTATAAGGCGCTGAACCCACCAATATTCGCGGGCCGGTGATCACCACGGATGGAGGACTTGGGCGATGCTTCCCTAATTCATGAGGCTGCCAACGAAGCTTTTTTTCAAGACAGGCGGCAACTGATACAGATTTTCCTGGGCATCAAGGCGTTTCAGCATGTCATGGTACAGGCGCACGGTCTCGACGAGGATCACTGCTTCGCCTCCCCGAGCCTTGCCGCGCTTGGAATTCTTGTAAAATGAAGGGCGCGACAGCAAAGGCATCATGCGTTTCACATCGGCCCACACATCGGGATTCAAACCGGATTGACTTGCCAGAATGCGCGCGTCCTCCAGATGTCCCATACCTTGGTTGTAAGCCGCCAGTGCCATCCACAACCGATCTTCTTCGCTGATGCGCAGCGGCAGCTGTTCCTTGAGCAATTGCAGGTAACGCGCTCCGGCGAGGATGCTGGCATGCGGATCGAGACGATTTTCGACGTTCATGCGGTCGGCGGTCTCGTCGGTCAGCATCATCATGCCGCGCACATTGGTGTATGAAGTGGCATTCGGATTCCAGTGCGATTCCTGGTATGAGAGCGCGGCAAGCAATTGCCATTCGATGCCGGTGAGGTCGGCCGCTTCCTTGAACCAGTGCTTGTAATGCGGCAGCAGGGTACGCGTCTGGGCGATGAAGGCCTCCGCATCCATCGCATCGAGCCGGTCATTGTGGCCGTAGTAGCGGTCGATCAGCTGGCGCAAGGAGCCGTCCTGTTTGATGCGGGCGAAGAATTGTTGTGCCTCGTCAAACAGTTTTGGATCGCCATCGACGGCGAAAGCCCAGGACATATCGGAAGGCGAATCGATATCCAGGGCTATGCCCAGTTCGGGATAGTAATTTCGCGCAGTTGCAAGCTGCTCCTCGTTCGCTACCGTGCAGTCCAGTTTGCCGTCGGCAACTTCCTCCAGCAGTTCGGCAGGCGAGGTATTGCGCTGCGATCTCCAGCCCAGCCTGTCATGTTCGTGACGCACCTCGCGCAATGCCGCCTCCTGCGGTGATCCGGCGGCAACGGCCAGCTCGCGGCCGTCGAGCTCGTCCAGGTCATCCGGTGTCTTGCCGTGGCAGATCAGCAGTTCTTCAAGCGATTGATAAGCCTTGCCGAAGCGAACAGCGTAGTCGCTCGTGGTGCGGACGCCGGTCGCCAGATGGGCCTTGTGGGCGATCAATGCAGGAAGAGCCTGGTCGACTGGCAGCGGAACAATCTTCAATTTCACCTGTAACTGTTGGGCAAACCGTTCGGCCAGTTCGGTTTCAAAGGTGTTCTCGGCCTCCATTTCGGCAGGTGGAACGATGACCACCAGCTCGCCCTGATGCCAGTCCGGCAACGGATCGACGGCAGTGGTTTTGATCCAGAGCCAGGCACACAGCGCCAGGGCGACCGCGAGTTGTAATGGGAGCAAGCTGCGCATTCAGGAACCTTCAATTGAGTCCCCCATGACCGCGCACATGGTTTTGCGGTATGGGATGCAAGGAAAACGACACCGCGAATGGTTATTCCATTCGCTAGGAGTAGCACCCCCGGCACGGTGCGCGCGAACGTTAGGTGCGGGAGGGGGTTGCAAGCGGCTGCTCCCGCAAACGGCTGCTGCGCAGTAACGTGACGCAGCCGCACGACGCAGACCGCCCGCAAAACCATGTGCCCGAAGGGTTGCCGACAAAAATGGGCGCTCGCGGCGTTGCGCTTCTTGGCATCGTAGTAACACTGCTGCCATGACATGGTGCGCGAAGCGGTGAGTGCGGGAATGGCAGCAGGCGGTTGCTCCCGCAAACGGCTGGCTTCGCCAGTAACGTGTTGCAACCGCTACCGGCGTCGCGCGCCTTGCGATCATCCCATTTTTGTTAGCAACGCGGTTCATGGTGGACTCAATTGGAGGTTCCCCAACATTCTGCCCGAAAATCAAATGTTGCTGGTAAAATGCGCGCCCTCGCGACAACGAGCATTATCGGCACTTGTTGCGGGGTAGTATCCGGAGAGGTGGCAGAGTGGTCGAATGTACCTGACTCGAAATCAGGCGTAGGTGTGAGCCTACCGAGGGTTCGAATCCCTCCCTCTCCGCCAATTTACGTTGCTGCTCATGGGTTCTGGGGCTGCAACGGGTTCTCGACCATCGTTGCCGGAACGCGCGACCACAGCGCCTCAATATGGCTGGTCACGGTCGTCGTCCGTTCCAATGAATAGTATATTGGCCTTTCCCCCGTTTGAAAGAATCACCAGCCCCTATCCAAGGTGAAAGCAAGTCTTGATGTTCAGGCCGCGGATTATTGCCAAGTTTGACGATCAGTGCGGGAATCAAAACAGGAACACCATATGTATGGAATCGAGAAGCCGGGATTCTTGAGGCTGCATCCAAAATATCGGAAAGCAGTGATTGAAACGGCAAGGATATTACTGGTGCTGGCAGCGATTCAGCTGATCGTCTGGCTGATCCCTGCACGTTCTGAATTCACGGGAATTCCGTATTACCTTCCGCTGCATACTCTTCTTGAGACGGTGTCGATCGTGGTTTCAATGATGGTATTCGTGGTCGGCTGGAATTCGCATGGCCGGATCTTGTCCGGCAATATCATATTGCTTGCGGGCGGATTTTTTTCCGTAGGCGTACTCGATTTTTTACACACGGTGTCCTATGGCGGAATGCCGGATTTCATTTCACCGAACGACGCGCAAAAACACCTGAACTTCTGGTTGTCCGCGCGACTGATGGCTGCTGCAGTATTGCTGGTCGTTACCATCAGGTCATGGAAGCCGATTTCCTCCAACGTTACCCGTTATCTGATATTCGGATCGCTGCTGGCAATAACGGGGTTGATAAATTGGACTGTGGTTTATCATCAGGCATGGCTGCCGGATACTTTCATTCCCGGGCAGGGACTCACGGCGTTCAAGAAGACCGCCGAATACACAATCATCGCCATCAACATAGTCACGGCGATATTGCTGTGGACCAAGATGCGCGAGCCGCAGCCGTTCAAGTTGGTATTTCTGTTCGGTGCAGTATGTACCCTGGCAATGAGCGAATTTTTTTTCACGCTTTATACCACGATGACAGGCAGCTACAATGTGCTTGGACATATCTACAAGGTGATCGCCTATATCTTCATATACCGCGCCATTGTTGTCGAAGTCATCGAGGAGCCGTACAACCTGCTGGAACACGAGAAAAGAAAATTCCACAATATTTTCGATTCGGTCAATGATGGCATCGAGCTGATATCGCCGGATGGCCGTATAGTCGATATGAACCGTGCAGATCACGAGCGCATGGGCTATACAAAAGAGGAGGTTGTGGGAAAGACACTGGCCGACTTTACCGCCCCCGAGTATGCAGACAGTTACCGGGAAGCATCGGAACAATTAAAAAGACAGGGTAATGCAACATTCGAGTCTGCCCGCATTTGCAAGGATGGTTCGGTCATTCCCGTCGAGATCAGTTCCCGTATCGTCGAGTTGGATGGCGAGCAGATGCTTCTCGGTATCAGCCGCGACATCAGCGATCGAAAGAGAGTCGAAACCGACGCGCGGCAATACAGGGCGTTGCTACAAACAGCGCATGATGGCTTCTGGATGATTGATTCAAGGGGTTTCCTGCTGGAAGCCAATCAGGCCTACGCCGAGATCAGTGGCTATAGCGTCGACGAATTGCGCGGAATGCACGTCACTCAACTGGAAGCCGAACAATCGGAGGATGAAGTCAAAGCGCACATCGCCAAGGTCATCGCGCAAGGTTACGACGTGTTCGAAACACAGCATCGCCACAAGGATGGGCATCTGATAAACATAGAGGTGTCTACTTCCTACCTTTCGGAGGCGCAACAGTTCGTCGCGTTTTGCAGAGACATATCCTCGCGCAAGAAGGCGGAAGAGAAGATCGAGCTTCTGGCGTTTTATGACCCGCTTACCCACCTTCCCAATCGACGGCTGCTGTCCGATCGTCTCCAGCACGCATTGGTATCCAATGTGCGCGGTGGAAAGACAGGCGCGCTGCTTTTCATCGATCTGGACAATTTCAAGTCACTCAATGACTCCCTTGGGCATGACGTCGGAGATCTGCTTTTGCAGAGAGTTGCCGAACGCCTGACGGCTTGCGTGCGCGAAGGAGATACGGTTGCCCGTTTGGGGGGGGATGAGTTCGTTGTATTGCTTGAGGATCTGAGCCCGGTCGAATTTGAAGCGGCAACACAGACGGAAATCGTCGCCCACAAGATCCTGTTTTCCCTGAACAGGCTATATCAACTGGGCACACACGCGTACCACAATACCCCCAGCATCGGGGCCGCGCTGTTCGGCAAAAGCAGAACGGGAATTGAGGACGTTCTGAAGCAGGCCGATATCGCGATGTACCAGGCAAAAAATGCCGGCCGCAACACCTTCCGTTTTTTCGATGCGGAGATGCAAAGCGCAATTATCAATCGGGTCGAACTGGAAGCGGCATTAAGGCAGGCGCTTCATCTCAAGCAATTCCAGCTGTATTACCAGATTCAAATGGACGATCAGTTTCATCCCACCGGCGCAGAGGCATTGATCCGCTGGAGGCATCCGGTACGCGGCCTGGTTTCCCCTGCGCAATTCATCCCGTTGGCGGAAGAGTCCAGGCTCATATTGTCCATCGGCGACTGGGTGCTGGATGCCGCCTGCGCGCAACTGAAGGCATGGCAACAGGCTGAACTCACCAGTCACCTGACGCTGTCTGTCAACGTGAGCGCCAAGCAATTCAAGAAGGAAAACTTCGTCGCATTCGTGCAGGATACTGTGCAGCGTCATGGCATCGATCCGAAACTGCTCAAGCTGGAACCCACCGAAAGCATTCTGCTGGAAAATATCGAAGAGATCGTGGCGACCATGAACGCCCTGAAAGCGATCGGCGTCTACTTTGCGCTGGATGACTTTGGTACCGGCTTTTCGTCGTTGCAATATCTCAAGCGGCTACCGCTGAATCAGCTCAAAATCGACCAGTCATTCGTCAGGGACCTGGTATCCGATAGCAGCGACCTCGCGATCGTGCGCACCATCATCGCCATGGCGCACAGTCTGAATCTCGATGTCATCGCCGAAGGAGTGGAAACAGAACAACAACGTCTTCTGTTACTGGCTAACGGCTGCAATCACTTCCAGGGATATTTGTTCGGAAGGCCGTTGCCGATAGCCGAGTTTGAGGCAACAATAAGGCAGGGGCGCCCGCCCGCCTGGAGTTAGGAAGAGGGCTGCGGGATATCTGTCGGCAATAATGACGGTTCGGTTCCGTCGTCATCAAGCCTGTTTCGTGTGTCGACAACGGCAAGCGGATCATCGATGTAGCATGGGGCGGAGGGACGTGCCGGTCTCGGTTGCGCTCCGGTTCCCCGGCGATGATTGCTTCACTTTGCCCAGACACGCCGGCAATCTCACTTTGCTTATGTCTGACACCCTTCAAGGCGCATGACTGGCAACGCACTTTCCGGTTGAGGTGCGCGCAGTTGTTTTATCTTCACAATTTTGAACAATGCCGCTCAAGAAGACCGGGATGCTTCCGCATTGTCCACTTGATCGGCATTGCTCAAAATTGGCTTCATCGCGGATTCCGCCTATGCAATAATCAGGCAGGGAGTTCAATTGCATACAACGATGAAAAAGTTTTTGCAGCGAATTTTTGGTTTCCCCTTGGCCGGTTTGATGGCGGTTTTCATTCTCAACCAGAACACTGGATCGTACCAACTTGCGATCATCGGCAATGCATTTGCCGCCGAAAATCCTCCCATCATCATTGCCCATGTCGCTCCCACCACCGGGCGTTTTGCATTGCATGCGGAATCCGATCGGCGCGGTGCCGAAATGGCGATCGATGAGTTCAACGCCCGCGGCGGTCTTTTGGGTCGCGAGATCGTTCTCGTCTCGCGCAATCCCACCCTGGATGCCGGTCAAGCTTCCCGGGTTGCCGAAGATCTCATCACGCAGAACAAAGTGGGATTCATGTTGGGAGCCATCGACTCCGGCGTCGCCGCTGGCATGTCCGCCGTCTGCCAAAAATACGGTGTCATCTTCATCAATACCAATTCCTCGGCTCCCTCCGAATCTGTCGAGAATGCCCACCGGACGAAGTTTGTCTTCGATGCCAGTGCGGCCAATTTCAACCACGCCCTACTCAAATACGCTTTGGCCAATCGCAAATCCAAACGGGTCTTGCTGCTGACAGAAGATGACGCATGGGGGCACAGCAGCGCCGCTGCCTCGCGGCGATACATTTCGGAATATGGCGGCACGGTCGTCGGCGAGGTGGTTGTGCCTGCAGCTCTGCCCGATCCTGCCGGAGTGATCCGGCAAGTCGCTGCTCTCCCTGCCGACGTGGTGGCGCTCAACATCAGCGGCGACAATCAGATCAGGCTTTTTGCGCAGATCGATCCGAAGATGCTCGAAAGGCAATCGTGGGTTGTCGGTGAAGTGGATTGGGAGGAGCTCTATCCTGCGCCGGGAACTCCGCGCCCCTTGTACGGCATTACCTGGGCCTGGAATCTTGATACTCCCGGCACGTCGGAATTTGTGGCCCGTTACAGGGATCGCTACGGGCATACCAGGCTGGATTATCCCGGCGATGTGACACATGCCTCCTACTTTGCGACCAAAGCGCTGCTCGCCGCCATCGAGCGTGCCGGCACAACGGACAACCATGCGGTTATACGGCAGCTTGAAAAAACCGGGTGGACGGCTAAGGAGCGCATGCAGAATCACCCGGCGTATATGGATCCGGTCAGCCACCACCTTCAGCAAACCATCTACATCGCCACCTGGCACTCGCGAGTCGACCGGCCCGAGCTGAGCCAGGTGATCCTCGGGTACGATGCCCCCGAAAAAGTCCGGTACGAACAAGAACGGACGACCCGACTTGAATCTTTTGCCGATACGCCACACTACGCGCCATGAAAATACGACGACTGGGCCTGATTTCGCGAATCGCACTGCTGGTCATCTGCGTAGAGGCGCTTGCTTTCAGCGTGCTCGGGTGGTTCTACACCGACCGGTTCAGCACCGCCATTGAAGAGCGCACCTATTTGCACCTGCATCTTGTGGGGCGAATGATTGCCAATGACGAGTTGGCGATCAGTTCCATTTCACGCCAGTCGGTCATGACCGATCTGGTAGGTGCCCCCTACCTTGACGGCATGGTCATAGGCGGCAATGGGCGGGTCATCGTTTCAAAAAATCCAGCCTACCTCGGAAGCCTGGCCGGCGATATTCCGGGTTTCGATATGCGCTGGCTTACCGCTTCCGCTCCCGATGAAAGATTCATCCGGGGCGATGATACGCTCAAGGCCGTTATGCATATTCATGGTGCTGCAGGCGGTGCGCCCATGTACACCACGGTGATCACGATCAGTACGTCTGAACTCAACGCCATGAAGCGCTCCATCATCCTCTGGGGCCAACTTGGCTCGCTGGTGTTTATCCTGCTCAGTTCTGCAGTCATCGTCTTCATTGCCCAGCGCCTTGTCACCCGGCGTGTAAACATTTCCCTGGAGGTCTTGAAGAAGGTTGAGGAAGGTGCTCTGGATGCCAGAATTACTGTAACGTCCGATGATGAGTTGGGGCAGATTCAGCATGGCATCAATTCGATGACTGCAAAGGTCGGCATGCTGCTGAACCAGCATCGCCAAAATGCCGAGAAGCTGCGTGAACAGAAAGATCTGCTGGCTTCCGTTATCCAGCACGCGCCGATCCGCGTGTTCTGGAAAGACCGGGAATCGCGCTACATCGGTTGCAACAGCCAGTTTGCGCACGATGCCGGCCTGTCCGAACCCGGGGAACTGGTCGGCAAGACCGATTGCGACATGAACTGGCGCGAGCAGGCCGAGACTTACCGTGCCGACGACCGAGTCGTGATGGAGTCGGGCATATCGAAGCTGGATTTTGAAGAAACACAGACCACGCCGGATGGCCGCACTATCTGGCTGAGTACTTCGAAAGTGCCGTTGCGGGGCGAGGATAGCCGGATCATCGGCGTCCTCGGCATCTATACCGACATCACGAGCCGCAAGCAGGCCGAAGAGCAGATCCACAATCTTGCCTATTTCGATCCGCTCACCGGCCTGCCCAACCGCACACTCCTGCTGGACCGTTTGAAGCATGCCATGACCGCCGGTGACCGAAATGGGGTTTTCGGCGCAGTGCTTTTGATCGACCTCGATAATTTCAAGACGCTCAATGACACGCTGGGTCATGATATGGGCGACATGCTGCTGAAGCAGGTTGCGCAGCGCCTGACGCAGGTTGTACGCGAAGGAGACACCGTGGCCCGTCTCGGCGGTGACGAGTTCGTCGTCATTCTTGAGGGCCTGAGTGAAAATATTCCTGAAGCGGCGGAAAAGACAGAATTCGTTGGCAATAAAATTCTTGCCACCCTCAATCAGCCTTACCAGTTTGGAGCGCACGCACATCACAGTTCCCCAAGCATCGGTGCCACTTTGTTCGATGGTGACCCGCATACTATGGACGACCTGTTGAAACAGGTGGATATCGCCATGTATCAGGCCAAGAAAGACGGCCGCAATGCACTGCGTTTCTTCGATCCGCACATGCAGGAATCCATCAACGCCCGCATGGAACTCGAACTGGAGTTGCACAAAGCGCTTGAAAAACGGCAATTGCATTTGCATTACCAGATCCAGGTGGACAATTCCGGTCGTCCATTGGGCGCGGAGGCATTGATCCGCTGGATACATCCCGAGCGCGGACTGGTATCACCTGCCGAATTCATCCCGCTGGCAGAAGAAACCGGTTTGATCCTGCCTGTCGGGCAATGGGTGCTGGAGACGGCTTGTTCCCAGATCAAGACATGGGAACTCGGCGAGCATACCCGCGGCCTGGTTCTGTCGATCAATGTGAGTGCCAAGCAACTCCATCAGACTGATTTTGTGGATCGGGTACAAGCCGCTGTACGGCAATATGACATCAAGCCGGCATTGCTGAAGCTGGAGCTTACTGAAGGCATGTTGCTGGAAAACATCGAAGGCACCATTGCAACCATGAATGCATTGAATGCGATCGGTGTCCGGATATCACTGGATGACTTCGGCACAGGCTATTCTTCTTTGCAATACCTGAAACGGTTGCCCCTCGATCAGCTGAAGATCGACCGGTCGTTTGTACGGGACATTGCCACCGACAGCAGCGACAAGGCGATCGTAACCACCATCATCGTCATGGCACGCAGCTTGAACCTGGATGTGATCGCCGAAGGAGTGGAGACGGAAGAACAACGGCAATTCCTGTTCAATGCCGGCTGCAATCATTTTCAGGGTTATCTTTTCAGCAAACCGGTTCCGATCGGACAATTTGAACCCTTGCTCGATCGTTCCTGGCGATCGGTACCTGCAAATATCTAGCGCGGGCAGCGGTCATCGGCGGCACGACGGCATTCGTTGGGGAAGGTCATTGCATGACAGGATCGAACGGTAAAAACGGGGCAATCCGGAATGAAGGCACCGAGCGCCGCTCGAACCTGCATTTGCGCGACTTGTTCGAATACGCCTACCGGATCGCCTGTCCCTTGCTTGAATCCGGGCAAACTCTCAGCAATGCGGGTTCGGCGCACTTTCTGAGAGTTGTCCTGCACGATTCTTTTCCGGATCTTCATCCGCAGGACATCGCCATTCTGTCGGTGTCGGTGGAGTGCGTGTTCAGGCAGCGGAGCAAGACGGCGAATCAATAAGGGCCTTGTTCCGCGCATCCGGCATGCTCATCGATCATTCGCCGAGTAAAACCTTGCCATGGCAGGCCGAACAGTTGGAACGGCTTTTCACCTGGGGATTGACCCATTCCTTGTTGTTGATCACGTGATGTTCATGCTTGAACCACGGTGTATCGCTGATGCGCAGGCTGGCAGCGCTGTATCTTTCACCGCTGCCGGCATTCTGTTCCAGAAATGCGAGGATCTTCTTGCTGTCGTTGGCATCGAGCGTCGCATTTGTCCCGAAATGCTTGTCCAAACCACCCATCAGGCTACGCCAATTGTCCGCCGACAACAGTTGCGGAGGGTAGGGTATGTGGCAGCTGCCGCACTCTTCCTTCCATTTTGGATTGTTGGGCGCCTTCAACCTTCCGGCCTCGGCGTGCGCCAGATTCATTCCAAACACCAGCAATAGTGCTGCTACCCGCTTCATGCCTTTTCTCCTTGAGTGACGAATTTAATCCAAATTCCGCTGGTTCTAACGCTGTGCATTCTAACCCGTGGCTGAACTTATCTTTCGGGCACCTGCCATTTTTATCGCCTGATACACGCAGGATATGCACCGCAAGCCATTGCGCATCAATAGTCTCGATAGAATGCGCGTTCTGCTTGCACGCTGGGGCGCAACGCCAATGAATACGACAATGCAGGCCATCTCGGGTTTTGTATTGCCGGTATATTTCCGTCTGTGAAACGCAGTTGCGGTGGTAAAATCCGCACCTGAGATTTTAGCCGCCGACCATGCATCCTTCCTTCGTCCACCTCCGTCTGCATAGCGAATATTCGATCGCCGACGGGATCGCTCGAATTGGAGAAACAGTAGCAGCAGCCAAGGCGGATGCGATGCCTGCATTGGCACTCACTGATCTGTCCAACGTGTTCGGGCTGGTCAAATTCTATAAAGAGGCACGCGGGGCTGGCGTCAAACCCATCGTCGGGTGCGACGTGTTCGTCACCAATGATGCGGTGCGCGATCAGCCATACCGTTTAATGTTGTTGTGCCAGTCCCATGCAGGTTACCTGCGGCTGTGCGATCTGCTCACGCGCGCCTACCTCGAGAACCAGTATCGCGGACGTCCCGAGATACGCAGGCAATGGCTGGGCGGAAGTACGGATGGGCTGATCGCCCTGTCCGGTGCGCATCTCGGCGAAGTCGGGACAACATTGCTGAACGGCAATGCGGCAAGCGCAAAGGTGATCGCGCAGGAATATGCCGGTTTGTTCCCCAACCGCTTCTATCTCGAGGTACAGCGCTACGGTGTGGCGCGCGAAGAGCTGCATCTGCGCGACACGGTCAAACTGGCGGCAGAACTGGCATTGCCGGTGGTTGCCACGCATCCGGTACAATTTCTCTCCATTGACGATTTCAAGGCGCACGAGGCGCGGGTATGCATCGCCGAAGGCTATGTGCTGAACGACAAGCGCCGCGTGAAGCAATTCACTGAGCAGCAATATTTCAAGACGCAGGCCGAGATGGCGACCCTGTTCGCCGACCTGCCTGAAGCGCTGCAGAACAGCGTGGAGATCGCCAAGCGCTGCAATCTCACGCTGAAACTGGGCAAGCCGCACCTGCCGGATTTCCCCACGCCCAATGGCGAGACGCTGGACGACTTTCTGCGCAGCGAATCGCAACGCGGACTGCAGGAGCGCATGCTGCATCTCTATCCCGATGAAACGCAGCGCGCGGCCAAGATGCCGGAATATCAGGCGCGCCTGGAATTCGAGGTCAACACCATCATCAACATGAAGTTCCCCGGCTACTTCCTGATCGTGGCCGACTTCATCCGCTGGGCGAAATCTTTCCGCGACGAAAAATTTCCCAATGGTGTGCCGGTGGGGCCGGGGCGCGGTTCCGGCGCGGGCTCGCTGGTTGCATATTCGCTGGGCATCACCGATCTCGACCCGCTGCGTTACGAACTGCTGTTCGAGCGTTTCCTGAATCCGGAACGCGTCTCCATGCCCGACTTCGACGTGGACTTCTGCCAGGACGGGCGCGAGCGCGTGATCGAATATGTGCGTCACAAATACGGCGTGCAGAACGTGTCGCAGATCGCCACCTTCGGCACCATGGCCTCCAAGGGTGTCATCCGCGATGTCGGCCGCGTGCTGGATTTTCCCTATGGCCTGTGCGACAAGCTCTCCAAGCTGGTGCCGGTGGAAGGCGTGAAACCGGTTTCGCTGAAAAAGGCGCGCGAGATGGAGCCGGAGTTCAATGCCATCATCGCCAGCGAAGAAGGCGTGGAAGAATTGATGGAACTGGGCGAGCGCCTGGAAGACCTGACGCGCAACGTCGGCATGCATGCGGGCGGCGTGCTGATCGCGCCGGGCAAGCTCACCGACTTCTGTCCGCTGTATTGCGCCGAGGGCAGCGAAAGCACGGTGAGCCAGTACGACAAGGATGATGTGGAGTCCGTCGGTCTGGTCAAGTTCGACTTTCTGGGGCTGCGCACGCTGACGATTATCGATTGGGCGGTGCGCTATATCAAAGGGCTCGGGATACAGGATCCTGGATACAGGATACAGGGGGAGGGTAGCGGCGCGCAGGGGGCAGCGGGTTCTACTGTATCCCGTATCCTGAATCCTGAATCCTTTGCAATTGAAAATATTCCCCTCGACGACAAGGAAACCTACGACCGCATTTTCAAGACTGCCAACACTACCGCGGTGTTCCAGTTCGAATCGCGCGGCATGAAGGATACGCTGGTGAAGGCGAAACCGGATTGCCTGGAAGACCTCATCGCGTTGAACGCCCTGTACCGGCCGGGCCCGATGGATTTCATCCCCGATTACATCAACTGCAAACACGGGCGCCAGCAGGTGATTCTTCCGCATCCGCTGCTGGAAAAGGTGGTCGGCAATACCTACGGCATCATGGTGTACCAGGAGCAGGTGATGCAGTCGGCCCAGGTGGTGGCGGGCTACACGC
>JGI20214J51650_10000301_pt1 | contig 31476 bp, 33 predicted proteins | sample WetSurMetagenome_FD_51650 | JGI IMG/M metagenome (IMG submission 51650) | reverse complement strand
CAAAAAGACAAGGAAAACTCCGCACGGTGTTTATCTCGGAGAAAGGAAAAACTCTACTCCATAAACGGTTGTCTGCATAACAGTCAATTTATCAAAAAAGANATCTTCTGTTTATAAACAGATCATTTAAGAGCATTCATCAAAAAGTTACGATTAGATATTTGCTGAGATGGAAATATAATTTGATGTTTAAAATTCCATTAAAAACAGTGTCGTGTGTTATGTTATTCCTAATTGTTTTTTATACGTTTTTAAATCAATTTTAAGTCATGATTATATAGCGAGATGAACATCAATTAACTAAATATCTGAGAGAGTGATAGAAATGACAAAAAAAGATAAAGAACATCTTGTCGAAATGTTGAATGATGCGTTAGAATTAGAACACGCTGCGCGGATTCAGTATTTAGCACATGCACAAGAGATCATAGGAATAAATGCTGAACCAATTGTTGCACGATTGGAAGAAATTGCCGATGATGAAAAAAAACACGAGGATATGCTAAGAGACCTGATTGGGAATTACCTTGGAATGACCCCTTCAATGTGTATCGCAGAAACCCATTGTGCAAAAGATACCAAAGAAATCTTACACGTAAATCTAGCCGATGAACAACACGCGATTGACGTTTACGAAAAAATAATGGAAAAAATCAAAGATATGAAAAAAGACTTGAAATATGAATATTATCAACTGGAACATAATATCCGTCATATTATCATGGATGAAGAGGAACACATCACAGAAATAAAAGTCCTCCTTGGAATCTAAATTTTAGGGACTGAAGAAAATGGAAAAAAAAGTGATCCTCTTAATTGAAGACAACCCNGATGACATCCTATTGACACAACGAGCGTTCATCAGAAGTTTTTTAGAAAAACAGATCAATTTAGTCGTTGCAAAAGATGGTCTTGAAGCGCTTAACTATCTGTATGGATCGCAAACGAATATTGGGAATGATAAAACAATGATGCCGGAAATTATTTTATTAGATCTAAATTTGCCTAAACTCAATGGTCTTCAAATACTAGAACGTATACGTAATGATAAACACACGAAACTCATTCCCGTAGTAATATTAACCTCATCAAAAGAGGAANCAGACCTTACAAAAGCCTACAAATTAGGCGCAAACAGCTACATTAGAAAACCTGTAGATTTTCAAAAATTTAAAAACGCAATTCAACAGCTCGGGTTATATTGGATTGGATTAAACGAATCTCCACCTGCACAGTGATCTAAAAAGAAAAAGTGATGATCTCTGTGGAGAATGGACATAAGCCATTTCAACAAAGACATAGTGTGTTGAATCAATTTTAAATCGTTTTTAATTCGATTTTAAGTTATTATTTTATAAATCTAAGGTATTGAACAATATTGAGGTTGAAAAATATGGTGATAAAAAAAGGAAAAAAGGAAAAATTGGTGGTAAAAACCAATAAAGGAAATAATAAAGCAATAATTGAAAGACAACCAAATGACGTTCGGAACAACATTGATCAATTATTTGATCAGTTCCGGTCAAATTTTAATGATTTGTTTTGGGGTCCAGAAAATAGAATGATCATCCCCTCTATGGACATACGGACGCCATTAATGGATGTCGTTGATCTCGGAGATAAGTACGAAATGAAAGTCGAGATACCAGGTATTCAAAAAGAGGATATTAACATCGAAGTCACGCCAAATGAAGTAGAAATCTCCGCAGAAAATAATTACGAAGAAGAAGATAAAGGAAAAAATTGGTTACGAAAGGAACGCAGTGCAACAAGTTTCTATCGATATCTCGAGCTTCCCGAAGCGTTAAAAACAAAGGATATCGACGCCCAATTCAAAGACGGGATGCTGACGCTCACATTACCAAAAGTCGAACCAAAACCACAGCCTGAGTTAAAAAAGGTGAAAATAAAATAATTACTTTTCCCNTTAGTTTTATCATAACCGGAGGTGACATCTTGAGCGAGGAATACGATTCTGCATATATAAAAAAAATTGTCGGTTGGTTAGAAGAACAAGAAACAAAAATGCAAAAAGGCATCAATTTGTGTTCAAAATAAATTTATTCAAANAAGAAAAAATCGATAAAAAAATAAAAGGAAAAAAAGGTGATCAAATGCTTGAAGGAATGGGACCTAAAATGTTATTGGTTTTTGTTGTTGGTTTAACTGTTGTTTTAATAGGAGTTGGGATATCTACAGATGTTTTTTCGATTCAAAATTCAGATAAATCCCTGGTCATTCGTACTGTAGGAGACGTGACCGTTACCCCTGAGAAATTTATCGGACAGAGAATTACTGTTAGAGGCTATTATTATCACGGTGATCTTCCAAGCAGGTATGGTTATATTACCTCTGCACCGGTTGAACAACCAATCATCGAAGAATCATTGAATACTATTGACTTTCTTATAATGAATTTTTCTAGTTTCAATGTAACATTTGGTGAAGGGGTGCTGTATTATTTTACGGGTATATTACTGTCTTCGCAGGATACGATGTATCATGGGACGTCATATGTACTGTCACTAAAGGCAATTGAACAACCCTGATTTAAAATGATGTGAAAGATATGGGGTAATTATTTGTTTTTGAGTCGTTTTTCACAGGTAATTAAGTAATTCTTTTATAACTTAAATACAATAAGAAATATGTGAAAAACATTGGAGGTTGTAGAGCCAATTAATAAAAATATTCGAACTTATTATATCCCCCTCCCCTAAATATTCTCTTTTTAAAATGGCTCTACAACCAAAATTAATAAAAATAACTGGTTTAGGAAAATTTAATTCTTATTTTTCTTGTTGCTCTTCACTGCCAAGAACACAGAAGTAGAAATGTTTTAACTTCATTTTCTGTTTAACGCGGCAAGATCCGCACAAGCACCCTTTTTGTTGCGTAATACATGCGCTTTTTCCAAAGGTTGGATGGCAAAACGCTTTGACCGCGGGTGTTTGTTCGCACTCTACATATGTTGGACAGGTTTGACATATGCATAAACTTAGGAATTCCTCTTTACTTAAAGGCTCATTTATTTTTTTTCNAAATATCATTTTTTTTCACCTTTAATTTGTCGCATAATCATATTTCCAATCCGCAGGTATACATTTTCTTGCTATCTGTATTGCTGTGATGACATTTTCTGCAAGAAACCGAACTTCCTCTTTGTAACAATCATCAATAATAATTTGTTTATCCTTGTAGGTAGGGTTGCAGATCGATGACATCGCATAGACATTGCTGAACGGTGGAAAAAGCATCCCGTAATGGTTCAACGTCATAAATAAATTGGATATGGCAAGGGCAGCCCCTGCTTCATGTCCGGTTACGATTATTCCAGCGACTTTTCCTAAAAATCTTCTGTGCATTCCACTGCCGGGAATAGTATTATTTGCGGTAAGCTCGATAAACTTCATATGTTTTATATTAAGGGCCTTGTCCTTTGGGACTTTAAGGTTTGCTGGTGGTAAACTGCCATCGAGGCTGATACCTCGGTCGATAAAAGTTTTCATCAACGTTGATATATTAAAATTGTTTATGGGAGTTGCAAAAATAATCGCATCGGCACCGATGATCTTATCATAGAGAATATCGGTCATGTCATCGCTTTGTGGTGTATCTTTAGGATAGCAAGTACAGGAAAAATGACAGTGCGTATTCACGGTCGAATAGCAGGCTTTACAGTGTTCTATGTGGCATTCTCGAAGTTTAATGAGCTCTGTCTTAACACCAATTCTTTTGCAATGCTCCAAGCAATGAACGAGAAGAGCTTCTGAATTTGAGTCTTCCTGAGCGGTATCATACACATCTCTTGCAGATCCTGAAATCCCTAGAACCCTTATTTTCTTACGTTTCCTTTTTATCATCTCTGCTGCTTCAGANATGGTATCTTGTTGTATTTGTTTAAACCGTTTCAANGTCTCTGTATCAATATTAAGTATCTTTTTTAGTTTGGCATCTGAGTATCTTTTATGCGTCATGATGTTAAATCACTAGTCCAAAGAACCAAAGCAGGATNGCAAATATGACATGGATNATCACGATCGTAATTGTTAAAAACGCAAGAATTTTATGATAATTAAAGACATTTTTTTTGTAATAGAACACTGCGACGCCAAAGGATATCGTTGCAAGTAACGAAATAAGAGCAATCACACCTAACCATATTGCTAAAGGAATATTGAAAAGCATGTTACTCGACTATCACTCTACCATGCATTGAGGCATGGATGACACAGGTGTAGTTGTAGATTCCAACAGCAGTAAATTGAAAGGTATATGATTGTCCATTACTGAGTGTGTTTGAATCAAATAAACTATCGTCTGCTTTCACATGATGCGGAACTGAATCGTCATTAGTCCAGGTGACGTTTTCCCCTACTTTTACAGTGATGATAGTGGGGTCAAATGCAAAATTTTTAATGATGACTGTATGGCCAGCCACGGGTGGTGGCGTTTGTTGTTGTGTGCATCCGCCTAAAACTCCGATACTCATTACGAGGAACGCTATGAGTATTACATAATTTTTTTTCATGAACTCACCTCTAACACGCTACNTAGTCATAATATCTTATTGTATATTAAATCTTTTTTTCTTTTGTCTAAACGAAAGAGAATCTTTACTTGCTCATCATCTAATCAGTTGTAGATGAGCATTACTTGAAAATAATTAAGAAACGATTTAAAAACGATTTATTTTGACATAGCTTATTTATCAAAACATAGCAAATGATTTCACCCGAACCCATGAAATGCCTGAAACATCTATCGACTGTTTTTTTCTAAAAATTAAATCTTGATATTGTGTAATTTAAACTGTCTTAAATGATATTTTAATTGATTTGTAGCTATTTTTTATAGGAAATTAAGTTATTCTTTTATAACGTAAATACAATGAGCTATTGTGGAAAATGTGGGGTTGTAGAGCTTAAAATTTCCATTTTTTCCATTCCATCTCCTCCTTTATGCCCTCGTCTTTTATAGGCTCTACAACACCCNGAAATAAAAAAGGGAAATGNTACTTTTTTCAACAGAAAGATCAAGAAATCACACAAAAACCAATATATATAATAAATCTGATGATACTCTTTANAAAAAACTTTCAATCAATCTCCAGACGGAAGAACATTATTATGAGGAAAGGAAATAGTAGATTTAAAAGAGAGATACATTTCGGAACATCCCAACTTATCGGAGATGATCTTGGTGGAATAAATTATGGATGAAAAAGTCGTTGTTCAGATTATCACAAAATATCTACGAAAAGGAAATATGGCACGATGTCTTCGGGATATTCTCCCCTCATCTGGTCTCTCCAAAGAACAACGCGAGGAAATCGCAGAAACTGTCCATGACGTAGTCCGATGGAGGAGACTCTATGAACATATCATTGAAGTCTCTGATTTACCACCTTCGGCAGAAACCTACCTAAAACTTGCTCTGGATGGCGCACAGGCTGATGCTTCGTTATATCCTTTTGAATATCGTTACTCCTGTTCTTCCTATATTGCTAATATTCTCAAAGATCATGCAGAATGGGCTGGATATCTAAACGAGACGCCTCCAACCACTTTGTGTGTGAATTTCAATAAAAGCACGATGGACAATGTTATCACCCTACTTCAACAGGATAATCTTCCTGCAGAACGCTCTCTTCTACCAACCGCTCTGCTCACTACCTCCATCAGTAAATACTCGCAAGTAATTCAACAACGATTCGCACATGTACAAGATGAAACCAGCCAGCTTGTTTCTTTTCTTGCAGCATCACGTGATGAGTNCATTTTTGATTTCTGTGCGGGAAGTGGCGGGAAAAGTCTTACCATGGCATCCATAACAAAAAATACAAAGAAACTCCATGCCTACGAGTTGAACGCAGAAAAACGAACAACTTTGAAACAACGGTGCGATGAATACGATGCACATGTCATCGTAGAGGACAAACCCTCGAAAAAAAAATATGATCTTGTGTTGGTTGATGCTCCCTGCACCGGGCTTGGGGCGGCAAGGAGAAACCCCGAGGCAAAATACATAAAGCAATCTGGGGATCTTCCACAGATACAACTCTCNATTCTACAGCAAGCAGCAGCGAGCGTCAAAGAAGGNGGCATGCTTTTCTATGCGGTTTGCACAGTAACACCAGAGGAGACCACTAAGGTAATTCATACATTTCTTAAGGATGATAGATTTACGCTGACCTCGTTTGATGATCATCCCTATAAAAAGTTCCTGCTGAAAACCGACTCTGGAGCGTTCAGCGCTCTTCCGCGTGGTGATTTGTTTTTCCTCTCTGTTTTAAGAAAAGAACAGTGAATACGACATATGATAAAAGCGAGGAAGGAGGGGAAAAAATATGAAGAAGAAACATGAGAACACTATTTTCCCTTCCTCACCAGATACTTCTTTCTTTATCTAAGTATATAAATTTGTGTTGACAGAATAACAAAACGCGATTCTGTTACCCAACACTACATCTTGTACATCACAAGACCTGAGAGCATCTTAGGAAGGAAAAACGTTGATTTCTGAGGCATATGCTCGCTTGCATCTGCGATTGCTTTTAACTGATCGATCTTTGTCGCGTTTATCAGGAACGAGAAATCATATTTTCCTTCGTCAACTTGAGAAATAGCCTCTGCATCAACCCTGGTATATTTCACATGGTCCTCAAGGTTTTTTTCAGTAATTCCAAGGATTTCCTCCAGGATGAGTTTATGTAAAATAGAGACGTCAAGGGTCCTCCATGTTTTTGAATGATCGCTTGCTCGCGAATCCATAACTCTTTCATCTTTTAACGTAAGAACATAGTAGACACCTTTGGCGTACAACGCGAACTTATGCTTCTCATCGGTCGCAATGTCGTTCATGATCTTTTTGCCTATTTTTTGATAGTCTTTCTTTTTTTCTTCGATACATTTTTTTTCCACAATAAAGTACCGTTCTAGTTTTTCAGATAGCTCTTCAAAATTCACTTGTGGCATTGTAATGAATCGATGGGTAGGCAGAATAGACAAGCCCGGGTCAAGCATATTGCACAACACAACCATGATGTAATTGAAGGAGGCTTTTGGGTCTTTGTTGCTGGTTTGTTGTTGTTTTTCCGCCGCATAGTTTATGGAGGTTTGATACCGATGATGCCCATCTGCGATGAACAAGATTTTCTTTTCAAGATCATCGACGATTGATTGCACGATGGCTGGGTCGTCGAGACGCCAAAGTTGATGGGTGAATCCGTCGTAACCTTTCACCTTGAACAGGGGTTTATCGCATGCAGCGTCCATACTTTTTCGTATATTGTCATTTTGATCTATGTACATCAGCTGGATCGGTTCGAGGTTCGCGTAGCATGTACGCATTAGATTCAACCGGTCAGCTTTTGGTTTTGTTAGTGTTTTTTCGTGAGCTTTCACGGTTTTATACTCGGAGTCAAGTTTCAGAAGCACAAAAAACCCATTCATCTGTTTTTTTTCTTTATTGACCGTGTAATCCACCTTATAGGGATAGAGTGCAGGAGCATCTGATGGGATTAAAATTCCTTGTTGTTGCCAGAGATCAAAAAGTTGTTTGGCTCTTGTATAGCGGTTATTCAGATCGGTATCATCGGAGAAGATTTTTCCTAAAATGAGTTTGACGAAATTATACTCGTTTTTTTTATACAGCTCGTTTTGCATTGGTTCTGAAATGATGTCATAGGGCGGTGACATGACATCGTCAGGTTTCTTTATTTTTTCTTTGTTGTATATCATTCCTTTGAATGGAGCAATTTCGACCACAGTAGTTAGCCTCCTATCGAAGTTTAGTTCCGGTATATACTTGGTCATTAAAAAGATTATGAAAATAAATGAATCAAAAGATTAATATCTCTAGAGGTCCCGAGAATGTTGTAATCTTCGTTATATCTATATAAATATATTTTATAGAAACATTTAAATGAACAAAGGGAATTACTTTTATAATAGAAGAATGGAGGACTCATCATGAAAAATGAATTAATTGCGAAAAGCATGATTTTTGGAATAGTAGTACTATTCATTGGAGCAAGTACTGCATCAGCATACGCCATCGATCAAAAGGCTCAACCGATGAATCGTGGGAACACCCTCTATGTTGGTGGAAGCGGGCCAGGGAACTATACGACCATACAAACGGCTGTCAACAATGCAACCAATGGCGATACCGTATTTGTCTACAACGCCACTTACAATGAAAATGTCGACACCAAGTTAAAAAAGATCAGCCTAATTGGAGAAGATCGTGATACAACCATCATTGCCGGTCAAACAACCGCTCCGGTCTTAAGAATAGGAACAAGCGATACAACGGTTTCTGAATTCACCCTAACTGGAACACCCACCGAAATAATCGTACAGGTGGCAACATTGAGCGAGAATATATTTATTTCAAACAATCTAATAAAAGACGGAGCATATGGAATATCATTAGCTATCTCCACCAGTAAAGTAACGATCACTGATAACACAATCATAAATAATGCGTTCATCGGCATTCAATTGCAAACCTCAAGCTTAAATGTCATTAGCGGCAATAGTATTGAAAACAACGGGGCGCAAGGAATTGAGCTTTCTCTGGGTAGCAACCATAACTCTATTCTGAACAATTCAATCAACAACAATGCAAAAGAGGGAATACTTATCAGTGGTATTACAAGCACCGTCAATACGATAGCAGGAAATAACATTTCGAACAATGAGATCGGCGTGCGTTTCTCTAGTGCTGGTTCAAACAAGATACAGAGTAATAATATCCAAGGTAGTGCAATGGAGGGAGTTCTTCTTCAATCCAGCAAAGAAAACGTTATTGAAAAGAACAACTTCATTGACAACAAACGACAAGCGACTTTTAAGTTTTCATCACGGAACACCTGGGATTCAAACTACTGGAGTAACTGGATTGGTTTTAAACTCACAAAACCGATATTCCAGAAATTCCCCAAGGNTATCGTTGGTGGTCTGCATATCGCCTTTGATAAAAACCCTGCAAAAACACCCTACAACATCACCGTTCTCGCATAGTTAACCCCCCCCTTTTTTTTTTATCAATTAGACCTTTCAAAGTTGATGCCATGCTACTACGTGACCGATACTATTAAATAAACTCACAAGGTTTTGGTCTTTGAAATTACCAAAGTGAAAATATCGGACGGTCAGTTCAATGAAATATCGAGATGTTATAACCACAGTCCTTATCTTAGGATTCTTTCTTTCTCTGGCATATACCATCGGTGTCCAACATTCGGTGTGGTACTGGTGGATTGCTCCAATCGCCTTTGGTATTGCACTAGCGTGGTCTATTTACTATTTGTGGTTAACATAAAAAAAAAATTGTGTTTTTTTTTACTTCTCAAGGGAAACGTTTATAGAACTCAGAGCATTCAGCACCCCCAATGAAGGTTCAAACACTAAAACAAGCAGAACAACTCCTCCAAGAGCGTCACCTCTGCGATGCTTGTTTAGGAAGATTATTTCGACAAGAAATCAAAGAAGGCANCAATGCAGAGAAAGGACGATTCATCAAAAAACAACTCCACAACACTGAAAAAATCACCTCAAACGACTGCTGGCTCTGCGGTGGGCTCATTGATGAAATCCCTCATTTTGTCGACCTTATAACCAAAACACTGAAAGAGTATGAGTTTGAAACATTCCTTGTTGGTTCAAAAATTGATGAAGANATCCAAGAAAAAGAACAACAACTCTGGACCCAGCTCTCACTTGAGGACGCTGAACCGATNAAAATGGAAATCAACAGAGAAATAGGGAAAATACTCGAACCACAGCTTGGGAAAACCGTTGATATCCCAAATCCTGACATCATGGCAGTCATTGATACTGTCTATGACATTGTTACCCTTCAGATAATTTCCCTCTTCATCTATGGCCGATACAAGAAACTACAGCGGGGAATCCCCCAAACGAAATGGCCTTGTCAAATCTGCTTTGGGAAAGGATGCAAGAGATGTAATTACACCGGGAAGCTCTATGAAATCACGGTAGAAGAACTCGTCGCGCAAAAATCCTTAGAGCACACCAAAGGAACTGATGAATCGTTCCATGGCAGCGGACGAGAGGATATCGACGCTCTAATGCTTGGGACNGGTCGACCGTTCGTGCTTGAAATAAAAAACCCTAAAAAAAGAAGCATTAATCTTAAAGACTTAGAAAAAGAGACAAACCTGGCCACAAAAAACCTCGTTGAAATCACGTCCTTGCGGTTTTCCAACCGGGAGGAGATTGCCCGCATCAAAGCAGCAGAATTCAGGAAAACCTATCGAGTGACTCTTGAAGCAGCCCAACCTTTGAATAAAGAAAAACTTATAAAGGTGGCTCAGACATTACAGGGTAAACTCATAAAGCAGTTGACACCAACACGAGTGGCCCATCGTCGGGCNAACAAGGTTAGAGAACGACTCATCTACAACTGCGTCATTGAATCGGTAGAGGGCATCATAGCCAGATTAGTATTAGAAACCGAATCCGGCACCTATGTGAAGGAATTCGTTTCTGGTGATGATGACAAGACCCGACCGAACCTCAGTGAACTCATAGGCATTCCCTGCAAGGTAATAGAACTCGATGTAATCGATGTCAAGGGGGAATAACGAAATATGGTGAAACGATCAAAAGGAACACGAAGTAAAAGCAGATACATCATGAGAAAAAAACCACGAACACGTGGTGTTACCTCTTCAACAAGAGCTTTACAACAATTTGAGGTTGGAGCAAGTGTCGCCATTGATATTAATTCCGCAGTGCATAAAGGAATGCCGCATCCTCGGTTCCAAGGACGCACCGGAAAAGTTGAAGGCATGCAAGGAAATGCATATCTCATTGGTCTGACCATCGGGAAAAAACATAAAACAATTATCGTGCTGCCAGAGCATTTGGGGAGAGTTACCTAGATGGAAACATCCACAGAAGAAACAGGAAAAATTATCTCTCTTGCGGAAGTAAAAAACATTCTTAAAAAAATCAGTAAAGAACGAAAAGAACTCCTGTATGAGCAGAAAATCGCCTTGGAACACGCAGAAAAATTTGCAAAACTTTCTGCCAAACAAACCAAGGATTTAATCACGGCACTCATGAAACTTGATCACGTCGATGAAATACAAGCATACAAAATAGCGGACATACTTCCCAACACGGAGGATGATGTCAAAGCTATTTTTGCAAAGGAAAGATACACACCAAATGATAAGGAAATAAAAAATATATTGGAGACCGTAAAAAAACATAACGTTGAATAGTGGTGGGGGTAGGTAAACGTGGAAGATTATGTCTATGTCTTGGATTACTTGGCAAAAGGACGCGGGGATCTGCCTGCGTTTAAGAGAAACCCAGTGGTCTACGGCATCGGGGAAAGTCAGTATACATTTCTTGAGTTGATACCAAAACGAGATGCGGTATTCACCACTGGTGAGCGTATCTATGTCGGCAAAGACCCGACACTGCGCACAAAGATTGAGAAAATCAAAGGGCGCGTTAATTTTGAGGATCTCACCTCTACGGCTCATGGTGAACTTCCATATGTTCTATTGGACATCGTGCATAACAATGAGGCACGGTATGTCAAATTCTTCAACGAGGCATCCGCGATTTCAACACGATTCCACGTCCTTGAGCTCTTACCTGGCTTAGGTAAGAAAATGATGATAGAAATCCTTGATGAACGCAAAAAAAAGCCGTTCACCACCTTTAAAGAGATGCAAGACCGNATTGATTTCCTCAGATCCCCTGATAANCTCATCTCAAAGCGTATCGAACTGGAATTATCAGATCCATCTCAGAAGTACCGTGTTTTCACCCGTCTGCCATTGTCCAGGGAACATCAAGACTGAGAGAATGGTCAAACAGCGGTTTGGACAGCATTTTCTTATTGATCAGTCAGTTGCAGCTCGAGAAGTAGACTATGCACATATTACTAAAGATGATGTGGTCCTTGAGATAGGACCTGGAAAAGGCATCATAACTCAGCTATTGGCTCAGAAAGCAGACCATGTTATCGCTATAGAAATCGACCGACGACTCGTAGAGCAATTAAAAACAACGCTTGCAGCCAATGTCACCCTGATCTCCGGGGATGCTTTGACTGTTGATTTTAAGACCCTGCCTCAGTTTTCCAAGATCGTCTCAAACCTTCCTTTTGAGATTTCTTCCCCGATTACCTTCAAATTCCTCGCATCCTCCTTTTCAGTGGCGATTCTGATTTTTCAAAAGGATTTTGCACAGCGTCTTGTGGCATCCCCTGGGACAAAGGAGTATTCACGACTCACCGTCGGGGTCTCTTATAAGGCAGGTTGTCGGATTTTAGAAAACGTCCCACGGAGCGCTTTTTCGCCCCNACCNAAAATAGAGTCTTCCATCGTTGAGCTTATCCCTTATGATACACCAGCATTTGTGGTTGAAAACGAACAGTTTTTTTTTAAGCTGACAAAGCNGTTATTCAATCATCGCAGAAAAAAGATCCGTTCCACCCTGAAATCATTGTATGGAAATATCGAGCAGCTTCCTTTTCTTGATCAACGAGTCGAGGAGCTCACCCCTGAACAGATAGGAAGATTGAGCGACGAATTATACCGCTTGTCATAAGATACGATGCTTTTTTTCTGTTTATAAAAATAAGGCGAGGATATTTTGTTGTATCCAACTAAACACACCGAGGAAATCAAGCACTATCAACAAGATAAAAAACAACAAAAAAAACAGCAGCAACCATATCGCAAACCGAATAAACCGCCAGATTAAAAGAATCACGATCAACAACACCACAGAAACAGCCCATAACGGAATTGAACTTGGAAGAAACTCCATCGCCACCAGCATGTAGAATCAGCTCATTTCATTTAAACATTTGTAAAAAATCTGTCTGATACCTAGGCAGAAACCATTAAAAAATCCAATGGTATGAGAATCTGACCACAATGATGAAACACTATCTCACACTAAGTGCTGCAACATGCTGAGAAATGGGCGAGCTGAGTGGTCATCATATACCTTTTCCCCAAACATACAAAAACTCTGATTCCATGTCAATTTTGTGTATATCCAAGATGACTTTATAAAACAAAATTCTGTGGAACGACGAGAGTATCAATACAACATTGCAAACTCTGCAATAAACGCAAGCACCCTTGTCGTAATTCCGACCGGCATGGGAAAGACCATCATTGCTCTGCTCATCATTGCTAAAGAGCTTGCGAAAGGCAACAACATCCTGCTTCTGTCTCCAACCAAACCACTGGTGAACCAACATGCTCAGACCCTCAGCACGCTTCTCACCCTTGAGGAATCGGTCGCTGTGTTCACTGGTGAAGTTTCCCCGGAGAAAAGAATTGTTCTCTGGAACAGCAAGCGTATCATTGTCTCAACTCCGCAGGTGATTGAAAATGACCTGATCGCGAGACGATACGACCTATCAAAAATACATCGTATAATATTTGATGAGGCACATCGTGCAGCAGGGAACTATTCCTATGTTTTCATTGCTGATATGTTCAAAAAACAACAAAATAACCGACTATGCCTTGGGATGACCGCTTCACCAGGAAACAATCTTTCAGAAATCCTCGAGGTTTGTAAAAACCTGGAAATAACGAACATTGAAATACGGACAAAAATAGACCAGGATGTCCGNCCATATGTCCATGATCTTGACATAAAATGGAAGGAAATCATCCTTCCCTCTGAATTTAGCTATACCCTTCAACTCCTTCGAAAAACACTTACTGAACGACTCAACATCCTAAAAAACATCGGAGTCCTTGACTCAGCCTCCGTATCACTCATCAGTCGAAAAAAACTCTTGGATGCCCAACAGAAAATACAGCTTGAGCTCCGTTCCAACCCGCAACCCTCACAAACCCTTTTTAAGGCTGCTTCTGCGCAAAACGCGGCCATGAAGCTTGCGCATGCTATCGAACTGCTTCAAACTCAGGGAGTCAACGCTTTAAGCAGCTACATTTCACGACTGACGACAGAAGCATGTTCAAAAGGAGGAAGCAAAGCATCCCGGGATATCATGAAAGACCCCAATGTCCTGGAAGCAATCGCGTATGTTAAATCACTGAAAATAGAGCATCCTAAAATTCAGGAAATCGTATCTATTGTCAACGAACAGTTGACCCGTAAAAAAGAATCGAAAATCATTGTCTTTACCCACTACCGAGATACCTCTCTTTATGTCCTTAAACAACTCGAAAAAATACCAAATGCAAAACCGGTTCGGTTCATCGGACAAGCTGGAAAAGAAAATGATAAAGGTCTTACTCAAAAAGAACAAATCGATATCATCAAACGTTTCAAAAACGATGAATACAACGTCCTTATCGCAACCTCGGTTGCTGAGGAAGGACTAGACATCCCCTCAACGGATCTTGTGGTCTTTTATGAACCAGTGCCCTCTGAGATACGCACCATTCAGCGCAAAGGCAGNACGGCACGACAAATGGCNGGAAAAGTCATCATCCTTATTGCCAAAGGTACTCCAGATGAAGCTTATTATTGGTCAAGCCGACAAAAAGAACGCAGGATGCACCAGGAACTTGAAGTACTCAGAACCGCGCTGCGTAAGAAGCTTCAGGATCCTGCTGCGGTGTATCAGGCTGCACTTCATCAGGAGAATCAGAAAAAAATCGAGGAATATTCAAAAAAAACCACTGTTAAAATTATTGTTGATCATCGAGAATCTCGCTCTCCCGTCATGCGGTTCCTCACACAAAAAGATATCACGGTTGANCCTCAGCAACTTGACGTAGGAGATTACATAATTTCCTCTCGCATCGGGGTCGAACGAAAAACTGTGGATGATTTTCTCAATTCGCTCATCGAGGGAAAACTGTTTGTCCAGATGAAAAACCTACGAGCCACGTACTCCAGACCCCTGCTCCTTATTGAAGGAGACGATCTTCTGACAAAACGAAACATCAGTCATAACGCCATCTTCGGNAGTATCACTGCAATCATCGTTGATTTTGGTATCCCTATAATCACAACACATAGTCCTCAAGAAACCGCAGATTTTTTTGCAGTCATGGCTCAGCGTGAGCAAAAAGAAAACGAACGAGTAGTCGCGATCCGAGGGGAAAAACCGGCACGTACGATATCTGAACAACAGCAATTTCTGGTTGAAGGACTTCCGAACATCTCCGCAGTCCTAGCACAACGTCTTCTTCAGCATTTCGGTAGCATTAAATCCCTTGCTAACGCATCAGAAGAGGATCTCTGCCAGATCAATGGTATCGGCAAATCCATCGCTGCAGATATCCTTAAAATCCTCAATGCTGAGTATCTTAAAGAGTAGCCCAAATATTTTTATCTCACTTTGTGATTACCGTCAAGTCTAGGGGTGACTATTCATGTCCGATGATAGTAAAAAAATTGATCAGATTTGTGATGGTTTAAATATGATTAGTGAGGATAACTCCATTCCAAGGAATATTCGACGAGGGGCGGAAGAAGTCAAACAAATCTTGCTTAAACCAGACGATCCCATTGACCTGCGTGTCGCCTCCGCATCTTCCATTCTTGATGAACTCGCAAACGATCCAAATATTCCACTCCATGGACGTACTCTTATCTGGAATATCATGAGTCGTTTGGAGGAACTCGCATAATATATTTTTTTTTATCTTTCAAAAGAACTCTTCGCGCTTTGAATTGAAATAGGAGGAAAAAGAAATGATACGAATCGGGCAAGCCGGCATCCCTTTATCTTGTAAAGGTCGTACAAACAAAGATGGGATCGTCTATACNCACAAAAGTCTTGATCTCAACGCAATTGAGATACAATTCGTCCGTGGATTGTATGTTCTCTCTGACGAAGAAGCTCAATTTATCAAAGAGTACGCGCAGAATAACGACATCGAAATCCATGTCCATGCGCCGTATTATTTGAATTTAGCTGGTGATCGTGAAGAAATCACGATGAGTTATGAAAAAATCATGAAATCAGCACTAATGGCTAATAGCATCGGGTCAAAAACATTGATAATCCACCCAGGGTTTTATGCAGAGCAAAGTGCGAAAAAAACACTAAAACTCATCACTAAGAACTCGAAAAAAGTCGTCAGCATGTTTAAAAAAGAAAAACTCAAAATCAGATTAGCTATGGAGACAATGGGGAAACAGAAGGTCTTTGGCAGCCTTGATGAAATCGTGGAAGTATGCACGCATACCCCTGAAATCATCCCAGTGCTTGACCTTGGACATATTCATGCCCGGGGGAATGGATGTATCAAAGAACGAGAAGATTTCGAAGCGATCTTTGATACGCTGAAACCCTTACGATTACGACATTACCTTATCCATATCACCGGTGTCCTTTATGAAAACGGAAACGAGTTATATCATGTCCCAATCAAAAAAGGAGATATGCCTCTAGCTCCGCTCATCGAGGTAATTCTTGACCGAAATCTCAACGTCACCCTTATCTCAGAGTCTCCTTTGCTGGAACATGATGCGGTGTATATCCGACTTCAGGTTGAAAAAGCAATCATGAAACGGACGGGAAAAGAAACCGCTTATTATAAAGATCTCTCCGAGGTTCTAAAGAAATGACGGTAGATGATACGTTTCGCGAATCTCTTCAGTATGTCCAACGTAAGATTGGTGATATCCTTACAACTGTGACGAAAGATGATATTGAAAAGATAAACCAGTGCTTTTTCAAAGCGGATCGTATTTTTGTATACGGGGCTGGACGTTCCGGTCTTGTTTCTAAAGCTTTTGCCATCAGACTGGTTCACCTTGGATTTCAGACGTTTGTGATTGGGGAGACCATTGGCGCACCAGTCAAAAAAGGTGACCTGGTCTTTATCGTCTCTGGTTCCGGAGAAACCATCCCTGCGGTCATGACCGCCGAAATAGCAAAAAACCTGGGAGCAAAACTTGTAGTGGTTACCGGGAAGAAAAACTCACGAATCACAAAATTTGCTGATATCTCCATTGTTCTTACCGCGGACTGTACTGAAAAAGAACGGAAATTATTCGCTCCTCTTGGAACCCTATTTGAGGCAAGTGCGTGGATTCTCCTTGATGGTATCATCGCGGAGCTCATGAAAAACAAAAAAGAAACTGAAGAGTCTATGCGGTCCCGTCATGCGACCCTCGAACTCCCTTAAGGATGTTCTTTTTACTGGAGAAACGTCTCCCTACATCTCGAGCTCAACCCATATGTTTTTAAAGCATGTTTTATCTACGGCTCTAGAAATCAGGTGATCATTGATGGCCACTTCACATAAACATGTCCGTCAACCTATCGTCAGTGTGCTTGGTCATGTCGACCATGGAAAAACATCGCTGTTAGATTATATCAGAGGCTCTACGGTTGCCGCCCGGGAAGCAGGAGCAATTACACAGCACATCGGTGCCACCGAGGTTCCTATTGNTGCGATTTATTCGATGTGCGGNCATCTTCTCGGAGGAAAAACGTTCTCGGTGCCTGGTCTTTTGTTCATCGATACCCCGGGGCATCATGCGTTCACCACCTTACGCACCCGTGGTGGTTCCCTGGCTGACCTAGCTATCCTTGTAGTAGATATCAATGAAGGGTTTCGACCACAGACACATGAATCCATTATGATTCTACGTCAATACAAAACACCTTTTATCGTCGCAGCAAACAAGATCGATGCGATCAACGGTTGGCAACACAGTGATGACATCGCCATAAACCGGCTTCAAAACCAGCGTCCTATGACCAAAACTCTCTTCGATACAAGGTTATATGAACTGATCGGAAAAATCTATGATAAGGGTTTCGAATCAGACCTGTATTATAATATTAAGGATTTCCGTAAAAGCATCCCGATCATTCCAATCTCTGCAAAAACCGGTGAAGGAATACCGGAGTTGCTCATGGTTCTTGTTGGTTTAGCACAACGGTTCCTTGAAGATCAGCTCGCTAGTGAAACCGGTGCAGGGAAAGGAACCGTCCTTGAAGTCAAAGAAGATATTGGATTAGGGGCAACGGTCGATGCCATTATCTACAGTGGTATCCTGCGGAAAGAAGATACCATTATCTTTGGGACCCGAGATGAACCCTTGGTTACCAAAATCAAAGCATTACTAAAACCAAAACCGATGGATGAAATCCGTGACCCGCGAGAGCGATTTGAGAGTGTCAAAGAGGTTCATGCTGCCTGTGGTATTAAGATTTCTGCTCCGAATCTTGACCGTGTCGTCCCTGGGGCACCCCTGCGCGTTGTCCATGGTGATGAGGCAGAACTAATCGAGGAGATCAAAAGTCAATCTCAGGTTAATATCGAGCTTGATAAAGACGGGCTGTACATCAAGGCAGATACCATTGGTTCTCTTGAAGCCCTCGTGAAAGAATCAAGAGAAAAAGGTATTACCATCAGGAAAGTAGAAATCGGTAATATCTCCAAACGAGACATCATGGAAACCGTTGCTTTAAACAATCCATTGGAGCGGGTTATTTTTGCGTTTAACGTAAAAATCCTCCCTGAAGCTAAAGAGGAATTACTCAATAATGATGTTACTGTCTTTAACGAGGATGTCATCTACACCATCATCGAGAAATATGATCTCTGGTCGGCAAGGAAGAAAGAGGAACTGGAGAAGAAACGTAGGGAGGATTTCATCCATCCTGGGATGGTCAGGTTCCTTCCCGAGTACGTATTCCGCATCAGTCATCCGGCGGTATTTGGTGTAAGGGTTCTTAGCGGACGTATCAAGGTGGATATGCGACTGATGGATCAAGACGGAAAGAGCATTGGAAACATAAAGGGACTGCAACTCGACAATAAAGCGATCACCGAGGCTCTTCAAGGTGCGGAGGTTGCAATCTCCATTGATGGCATCACTATCGGCAGACAGATCAAAGGAGGAGACATCTTTTTTACTGATATTCCTGAGAGTGACGCAAAAAAACTCCGACTCATGGATGTCCTCAATGAAGACGAAAAGGATGTGTTAAATAAAATCCTGGATATCAAACGCAAAACGAACAAATTCTGGGGAATGTAAGATTATATCTGTTGTCGGCAATTAAGTTTACAGAAACGACATCTTAAAATAGAAAATGATGGTTTCCGGTTACCAATATCGTATTGGAGGAGCGTGTTTACCTATGGAAAATCTATCAAATAAAGAACAGCATGAAGAAAACAAAATGAACAAATCACGACAACGAATTCTTCGGTTCATGTCTATTCTCATGATCATCGCAGGACTTGTTGTTTTGATTGCGCCATCGACAATGGCTGCTGAGGCAGGTGGAGAGGCAAACCTAGTTGTACCTGATTTAAACACCGTTCAGTTCTTCGGCATCAACGCCCGATTACTACTAGGTATCGGCCTTATCGTCTGTCTGCTCGGGCTTTTATTTGGTTTATATAACTACTTAAAAGTAAAAAACCTCCCAGTCCATAAATCAATGAAGGACATCTCGGAGCTTATCTATGAAACCTGTAAAACCTATCTTATCACCCAAGGAAAATTCTTACTTATTTTATGGGCATTTATAGGAGCTGTCATCGTTATCTACTTTGGCGTTCTCCTTCATTTTGAGATCTTCCGTGTCATAGTGATTCTTCTTTTCAGTTTAATTGGTATAGCTGGCAGTTATGGTGTCGCTTGGTTTGGGATACGTATCAACACCCTTGCGAACTCTCGATCTGCGTTTGCCAGTCTGCGAGGTAAACCATTACCCGTGAATCAAATACCCTTGCGTGCAGGGATTAGCGTGGGGATGTTTCTCATCAGTGTCGAACTCTTCATGATGCTTGCTATCCTTCTATTCATCCCTGGTTCCTACGCCGGTCCTTGTTTCATTGGATTTGCTATTGGAGAATCCCTCGGTGCGGCAGCCCTACGGATAGCGGGGGGAATATTTACAAAAATAGCTGACATCGGCTCTGATCTCATGAAAATCGTCTTTAAAATCAAGGAAGACGACGCAAGAAACCCAGGGGTCATCGCAGACTGCACTGGTGACAACGCGGGTGACTCAGTCGGACCTACCGCAGATGGGTTTGAAACCTATGGTGTCACCGGGGTTGCTCTTATCTCCTTTATCGTGCTTGCGATCAACGACCCTCTGATACAAGTCACTCTTCTGGTCTGGATTTTCCTTATGCGCGTGCTGATGATTGTTGCCAGTTGTTTTTCTTATCTCCTCAATGATATCATAGCGCGAGTACGCTACGCCAAAGCGACAAAGATGAATTTCGAATCCCCACTCACCTCTCTAGTCTGGATCACCTCATTTATATCGATAATTTTCACCTTTGTTGCATCTTACTTGCTCATTCCAAACCTGGGGGGAGATTCAACACTCTGGTGGAAACTCTCCATCATTATCACCTGCGGTACATTGGCAGGAGCAGTAATCCCTGAGTTTGTCAAAGTATTTACCTCAACAAAATCAGGTCATGTCAAAGAAGTCGTGACATCAGCGCGAGAAGGAGGACCATCACTCAATATTCTCTCAGGGCTGGTCGCTGGAAATTTCAGCGCGTATTGGCTTGGGTTTGCTATCCTTGCCCTTATGGGTGGAGCCTATGCGGTCAGCACCATGGGGCTTGGCGTATTAATGATAGGCCCAGCAGTCATTATTGGACCAGCTGTATTTGCTTTTGGACTTGTCGCATTCGGATTCCTTGGTATGGGACCTGTCACCATTGCGGTAGACTCTTACGGACCAGTCGCGGACAACGCACAATCAGTGTACGAACTATCACTTATAGAACAAATACCTAATGTCTCAGAAGAAATAAAAAATGAATACGGTTTTGAACCTGATTTTGCCCATGGAAAAGAACTCTTAGAAGAAGGAGACGGTGCTGGTAATACGTTTAAAGCCTCAGCTAAACCAGTCCTTATCGGCACTGCAGTTGCTGGAGCGACTACCATGATTTTCTCGATTATTATTCTACTTACCAACAAACTAGATCCGGCACTTATCGGCAACCTTTCTTTGCTTCACCCACCATTTTTCTTAGGTCTTATCGCTGGAGGCGCAATGATCTACTGGTTCAGCGGTGCATCAATACAAGCAGTATCTACAGGAGCATACCGTGCTGTTGAGTTCATCAAAAGAAACATAAAACTTGATGGCGCCGAAAGAGCATCGGTTGAGGATAGCAAAAAAGTCGTGGAAATCTGCACACAATACGCCCAGAAAGGAATGTTTAACATCTTTATCGCCGTCTTCTGTGCAACCCTAGCTTTTGCTTTCCTTGAGCCTTACTTCTTCGTCGGATATCTCATCTCCATAGCAATCTTTGGACTGTTCCAAGCAATCTTCATGGCAAATGCAGGTGGCGCATGGGATAACGCAAAGAAAGTCGTTGAAGTAGACCTCAAAGAAAAGGGAACTGAACTACATGCCGCAACGGTCATTGGCGACACTGTTGGTGACCCCTACAAAGATACTTCCTCGGTCGCGATGAACCCCATCATTAAATTCACGACTCTGTTTGGTTTACTCGCCGTCGAACTTTCGGTGTCACTCACGAATCAATTTGGAAAAGGAAACTCAGCAAACCCAGCGACCCTTTCCCTTTTTGTCTTATTCCTCGCAGTATCGATGTACTTCGTTTATCGATCGTTCTACGGCATGAGAATTCAGACAAACCAATCTGCGTAAAAAAACAAATCATTCCTCTCTTCTCGAGAGGATATCCCCTTTTTTTATTTCTTATTTAAAAACAAAAAATAAAAAATCAATGCATAGCCGATGACCGACATAATCAATGACAAGATCCATATCCAAAATAACATCTTGGCTTTTTTCTCAGGATCATTCATTATACTTTTAAACACACGTTTCATAATTCACGCAATCGTGGTTTTAATTCGTTTGAGGCGAAAAACGTTTTCCCGCTCCATTTCCTCAAGACGCGTGCGGATGAATCCTTCGTTTTTCCTCAGCTCAGGAAGAATGCGAAATTCAAGGGCGTTCACAATCCGTTTATTTTTCTCAATTTCCTCGATAAGTTTCCGAAGAGTTGTCTCAAGCTCAGCCGCAATGATAATATCTTCGACCAGTTGTTCATAACCGTCTGCTGCTTCGTCGATACGCACGCTTATCCCGATGATCCCATAGCCACGCTGATCGATCCTTCGTTTGACTGTTCCACTTTCCAGCGTTGTTGGAACCAGTGTCCCCATTACGTTTTTGCTACCCATGGTGACCTTCGGATCATCCCTTCGGGCAAACGCAACAGACTGCACCGAGGTTTCGCCATCAACACCGGTCGCGATGATGAGTTTTTCTTCTGCCTTCCTGTAATCTGCGATGATCTTCGAGCGGATATCTCGGGCTTTAGATAAAATGTTGAAGAACTCAAGGACCAGACCATCTCGTTTCATTTTCAGTAATTTGTATCCACGATCGTACAACGCGATTTTTCGTTTGATCGCAATCAGTTCAGTCCGGGTTGGTTTTACCTCTTGTTTCACCATAAAGCAATAGTCCTTTATTTCTTTCGATAGGCCGGATGATATTTCTCCAGTGTTTTTCTATCGATCATCGTTAACGCACTTTCTGGCACCATNGCGATAAGTTCCCAGCCGAGCTCCAAGGTTTGCTCAAGGGATCGTTCTTCATCGCGTCTTTGTCGTATAAATCGATTTTCGAACGTGTCAGCAAACTCCAGGAATTTCTTATCATTCTCTGAGAGTGCTTCTTTTCCGACAATCGCAATAAGGTCCCGTAAATCCCGGCCTTTTGCATATGCAGCATAGAGTCCCTGTTCCACCGATCGGTGATCTTCACGGGTCATCCCAGGACCAATCCCAAGGCGCATCAGACGAGACAGCGAAGGTAACGGATTGAGTGGCGGGTAGATGCCTTTCCGGTGCAGTTCTCTGGAAACCGCAAGTTGGCCTTCGGTGATATACCCAGTGAGATCAGCCACAGGATGTGTCCAATCATCCTCAGGTATGGAAAGAATTGGAATCTGGGTGATCGATCCTTTTTTATTTTTTATTCGACCTGCACGTTCGTAAATGGTCGCAAGATCTGTGTACATGTATCCGGGATATCCCTTTCTGCCTGGTACTTCTTTACGTGCAGCGCCAATCTCTCGGAGCGACTCGGCGTAGTTCGTCATATCTGTTAATATCACTAGCACCTGCATGTCATGAGAGTACGCAAGGTATTCAGCAGCAGTCAGTGCAAGCTTGGGGGTGATTAATCGCTCAACTGCGGGGTCATCAGCAAGGTTCATAAAGACAACCGCTCGTTTCAACGCACCGGTTCGTTCAAAATCCTTCATGAAATATTGGGCTTCCTCATTGGTAATCCCCATTGCTGCGAACACTACTGCGAAATCCTCCTCTTTGCCTACGACCTTTGCTTGACGGGTGATCTGTAACGCGATTTCATTATGCGGTAGTCCAGCACCGGAGAACAAGGGGAGTTTTTGGCCTCTTACTAAAGTGAGCAGACCATCGATTGTTGAAATACCGGTCTGAATAAACTCTCGAGGGCTATCCCGAGCCCATGGGTTGATCGCAGAACCAATAATCTCCATTCGGTCATCAGGAATTATTTTTGGGCCGCCATCGATAGGCATCCCTGATCCATTAAGGATCCTGCCGAGCATATCTTGAGACACCGATAGTTTAATGGTCTCACCAAGAAAAGTGACGCCAGAGGCTCGGTCTATTCCCACGGTTCCTTCGAAAACCTGTACCACGACAATATCTTTACATGTGTCAAGGACTTGACCTCGTTTGATTGATCCATCAGGGAGTCGAATGTTGACCAGCTCACCAAACCCAATCGGCTCTGTTTTTTCAACAAAAATCAATGGACCAGCGATATCGGTGATCGTTCGATATTCCTTTACCATGCGACAGCCTCCACACCCATGGTTTGGAACTCTTTTTTCATCTCTGTCTGGGCTTTCTTGAGGTATTTGTCAAAATCTTTTTCAAATTTCGTATTTGCCAGCATATCCCGTGATTTCATCTTCAGGATATCACCGACTTGGGCACCAGTTTCAAGAGCCTTGTATGCGGTTTTTCCGTAATCCATGATTGTTTTCAACAACTTGTACTGTTTATCGATAGAACAATACGAGTCGACCTCATGACCAGCATGTTGCTGAAGGAAGATCTCACGAAGAGCTCTTGCAAACTCAAGTGTAATCTGTTCTTTATCCGGCAATGCATCAGACCCGATGAGCTGCACGATCTCCTGAAGCTCTGCTTCTTTCTGAAGGATTTCCATTGCTTTTACGCGTAACTCTTTCCAATCAGCAGAGACGTTTGCTTCAAACCATTCCTCTAAAGTATTCATGTAGAAGCTATAGGAGGTCAGCCAGTTAATGGCAGGGAAATGACGACGATGCGCAAGATTTGTGTCCAGCGCCCAGAAGACCTTCACCATCCGTAGGGTATTCTGGGTGATAGGCTCTGAAAAGTCAGCACCAGGTGGGCTGACCGCACCAATGACTGTGATACTGCCTTCTTGTTCGTTCAGGGTTCTCACCCGTCCTGACCGTTCATAGAACGCGGCTAGTTTTGTGGCTAGATACGCAGGGTATCCTTCTTCTCCAGGCATCTCCTCAAGCCGGCTGGATATTTCCCTCATCGCCTCAGCCCACCTGCTGGTACTATCCGCCATCAAGGAAATCCCATATCCCATATCTCGGTAATACTCCGCAATCGTAATCCCGGTATACACGCTTGCTTCTCGTGCGGCCACCGGCATGTTACTGGTATTTGCAATAAGCACCGTTCGTTCCATAAGTGGTGCACCGGTCCTCGGGTTTTTAAGAGCTGGAAACTCGGTGAGCACCTCGGTCATTTCATTGCCACGTTCACCGCAACCGATATACACCACGATATCAGCATCGCTCCATTTCGCAAGCTGATGCTGCATCACGGTCTTCCCGGTCCCAAACCCACCAGGGATACAAGCCGTGCCGCCTTTCGCAATCGGAAACAAGGTATCGAAAATACGCTGCCCGGTAATCAACGGAATGTCAGGCATCAATTTTTGTTTAAACGGCCGTGGGAGCCGCACTGGCCACTGTTGCATAAGCATGATTCCTTGTCCATCGACNTCACCTATGACTTCGTCAACAGNGAAACTCCCCTCGTTAATATCCTGGAGCGTGCCGCTGAGATTCGGAGGTAGAAGGACTCGATGTTCAATATCAGGGGTTTCTTGGATGGTCCCAAGAACGCATCCACCCTGGGCGTTTGAATCTTTTTTTAAAGTAGGAACAAATTTCCATTTCTTTTTCCTATCCAGTCCCGGCTCCATGATGCCTCGTGCGATAAAATCACCCATCTTATCTCGAAGAATCGGCAAGGGCCGCTGGATCCCATCATAGATACTTTTAAGAAGACCAGGACCAAGCTCCACCATTAACGGAGCGCCCGTTGCGACCACAGGCTCCCCTGGTCTGATCCCGGAGGTATCTTCATAGACCTGGACAATGCTTTTTTCACCGGTTAACTGAATCACCTCACCCATCAGTTTGAGGTCTCCGATAAAAACAACGTCATACATTCTTGGTTTGATACCGGTGACCGTCACCACTGGACCTGCAATTCGATAAATCTCCCCTTGTGGCGTCATAACTTTTTCACCATTTTTATTTTTTATACAGATCAACTCCAATAACTTTTTTTATCCGCATACGTAAATCATCTTCTTCTAAGCTGCCTACGGCGATGACAATAGGTTTTACACTCTCGCGAATCCTTTTTTTTAAACCAGTTGATAACTTCTTATAGTCTTCATCATGCANCACAAGGATATCTGCTTCTTTTTCTGTAAGAAGCGACATAACACGTACCTCTACATTTTCTTCAATGAANGTNTTATGGATTCCTGCGAGTTGAAACCCTAAGACGAAATCATGGTTTCCAATGACCGTTATCCCTGTCATTAGATCACCAGTAGCTCTCTGATCACCTGCTCCGAAAGACCTTTTTCCTTAGCTCGGGCAAGTATCCTGAGGTTTTCAACCTCAATTCTTTTACGAATGAAATAATCAAGAATCGGTAAAATGGAAAGAGGATACAAATATGATTTTTTTGTCGCTTTGGTGAGATGGTCTTTTTCTAACACACGGATCACATGGCTCAATGAACTGGTTTGTTCGATTCCCCCGATGGCCTCTCTGATGATCTGATACTCTGGAATCTTCTGTAACTCCTCAAGGAACTGTTTGAAATCAGGTGCGTTAATTAGCTGCTGCATGGTTTTATCAGGGATCTTTCCCCCTGGTATAATCATCGATGTTATCGTGAGTGGTTCAACAGATTCATACTTGGTCATGAAGAGTGTTTTGATATTAATCAGGTCGATTTCTTCGCAAACAAACTCTAAAAATAATCTATTCGGCTCTGAACGGGAATGAATGGAGTTTAGAAGGAAACGATAATAGGTTTGTTCTAGTATATTTTCACATTGTTCGGGATGCAGCTCCCAGTCTTGTTTGAAGGCATTGATGGTCTCATAATAGTCGTTTCCTTTCAAAAGGTCGATTGCTTCTAAAACGGTCTTACTTTTTTGTATGATATCCTGCCAGTATATCTCAGGGTATTTTCCAGCTGATCGCACTGCTTTCATGATGTCCTCTGGTTTTGCGTTATACGATTTCCCACGAAGGATGGTCTTAATGTTCCAGACATCCTCATGTTGAAGATACGCGCACAACATTGTGGCAAGATCGCCNTCGCTGTAGCCGAGGATCTGTTGATAGACATCTGCGATGTTACGGTTTAATGCCAGATCAATGAGCTGAAAACCAGTGGCTTTTACGCCAAGTTCACTCATCTCTTTTTTATACAGACTTTCTCCAAGAAAACGAGTTATTTCATGGGTGTCCATCACTAACAACTTTCGATACACATCTTGCGGAAGAAGAAAGGCGCGTTTCGCTCGCACTCTTGCGCAGACATACGGATAATTCCCTGAGGAAAACAATGACCATCTTTTCGATGGAACTACCGAAGGAGCCAATTCTTCGCTTGATATCTGTTTCATGGTTTCTCTTGCGTAAACAATTTTTCAGCAATCTCCTTTAACGAACGATCCCAGACCTGTTCAGCAATCGTCTCGTAGCGGAGGTCGACCTTCAGGGTTTTGTCNTTGTTTTCCGCAACAATTCCTCCAAGGATCTCGATTTCTCCACCATAGGGGATTTTCGTAAGGGATCGGACGATTGGTTCATCTCGTTTATTGGAATAGATACTTGCTGCTTCTGGGAGTTCTTTTTCTACTTTCTNAAGTAGAAAAGAAATCATCGTCTCATGGGGGAGCGTCGATAATGCATGCAAGCATTCCTGATATGTAAGGGTGAGAACGTCTTTTTCAGCGTTGAGCCTGATTTTCTTTATCTCGATTTCAACGCTACTTTCTTCCTGGGCTTTCAGAGTGTCAATCTGTCGTGTGAGCTCCTGTTTCTTTTTAGCTGATATCTCATCAAGCATTTTTTGTTTTGTTTGAAGGATCTGCTCTACCTGTTTCTCCGCATCCTGGAGGATGACAGCGATTTTTTCTTTTCCCTCTTTCTGAATCTTCTCTATTACTTTTTCTAATCCCATGGACTCCACTGTCCTTTTTTTGTACGTTCAAGCTTCTTTTGATACGATGTGTCCGAATCGCTTACATCTTTGTCCATAGCAAAAAGGCGATGACAAGGCCGAAGAGAACGATGGTTTCTGGAAGGACCATGTAAATAAGGCCTTTCCCAAACATTTTCTCGTTCTCAGCTGCTGCACCGACTGCGGCGGCACCAATGGTTTTTTGTGCCCATGCGGTTGCTAGTGCCGCAGATCCGATAGCGATACCAGCGCCTATTGCGATGATTCCTGCGTCTGCTGCCATTTTTTTCTACCTCCTTTTTATTATTCTGTTGTCGTATATTTTCTAATATATCTAAAGGGATTGAATCGTATGCCCTCTCCTTTGTAGAACTTCATGAAGAACTCAACATAATGAAGCCTGACCGCCTGGATGCCTGAGGAGAGAGCGCCAAGTGCAAAGACCATGAGCTGCATAAAGATAAGGAGGATCACTCCAAGAAGACCGATGACGATGTTCCCACTAAGAATCAAACCAAGTCCTATCATGTTAAACGCAAACGCCATAGCGGCTTTCGCAACACAGATCGCGGCAAGCCTGGTATATGACATCAAATGACTGGTGACTTCCAGGACCTCTACTAAGCCAAATCCTCCTGTTACAATAATTATCATGACGATGCCGAGGACACCGAATACGACCGAGACATAGGGGACCAGAAGTCCGCCGAACGAAAACCCTGCTTTGACAAGTGGGATAAGGTAGTTCCAGAGCAATGGTGCCACCATTGAGTCTTTCAAGGGTTTTAGCCATTGGCCGATGGTCCAATCTGCCATTACAAAGATGAGCAGAGTCAGTGCGGTGAGCACAAAAAGAAGTCCGATCTTGGTGATTGCATGTTTNTTGTTGTGTTTGCGTTCAACAAAAATACCGATAAGCAGTCCTAGACTAAGATGTAAAAACCCTGCGATGATCGAAATGACCAGTAGCTGGGTCATACCAAGAGACTCCATTTTATGGATCACGGAAGGAATCGGGATATGAATACCCAGGAGGGTAGACCAAGTATACACAGCCTCCCCGGTTTCTCCAGGNGGGGGCAGGAATGGAAGACCGAACATATCACCAAAGAGGAATAGACCAAAGATGCTTGCAAAAACACCGGCGATGATGATGTACCAACCGATATTGGTGAACCCCTCGCTNTCCTTAAACATCTTCATGAAAAGAACGCCGAACAGGATTAAAAGGATCCCATAGCCGATATCTCCGATCATCAGCCCAAAAAACAAAGGGAAGATCAGCGAAAGAATGAAACTTGGGTCGATATCTCGATAGTTAGGGATTGAATATAGCTCCAGAAGATATTCAAATCGTCGGACAGGTCGCGGGTTTTTCAGCAACGTCGGTGGTTCGTCCTCATGTTTCGGTTCGATTTCTTCGACAAAAAGAGAACCTTGCATTTCTTCTTCTAGTGTTTCTTTTACTTTTTTTATGTCGTCTGCAGGGATCCAACAGTCAATTAGAAAGGAATGCTCAGTCATTCCGAACAGCACTGGTGCCTCTGCTTTCTGCACCTGAATCGTGAGATATTCTTCGCTGGCAAGGATGAACTCCGCGTATCTTTTTCGAAATTCAAGGATATCTTTGGTCGTCTGCAGCAGTTTTTCTGAAAGCTCTTTTTGCTGATCGGTCCATTTTTCTATGAACTGTGCGGGCAGGCCTTTTCCTTCAGGTAGTTTTATTTCAGTAAAGCCACAATCGCCCAGCAGCTTCCCTGCATCTTCCACATATTGCTTGGATACAAATAAAGCGACCATCTGATCGGTCTCATTTGAGGTAAAAAGCTCGAATTCATCGGTGATTTTTGGGAGACTCTCAGCAAGTTTTTTGTAATCACGGACATACCCGGTGAATACACCGACATGGTCATATCCCTGATAAAGCTCTAACGGAATATCCATCGCCGTAAACGGTTCTAACTGATGTATCCGCTCATCGATTTTCCGAAAATGCTCCTCGATGCGCGTTTTGGTCTCTACTAATGAATGAACGCTGAGTTCAAGATCCTGGACTTTGAGAGTGACATCTCGTTGTATCAGTTTCTCTGACTGTTTTTCAGAAATCGTTTGTTTTTCTCGCTCAAAAGCCAGTAGCTGAGCGCTTGACCGTAATTTCAGGAGGCTTTGACTCACTCCTGATGCTTTTTCGGTTGGAGCACCAATATGAAGATGTTCTTCAAGCTCTCTAGATTTAAAATCAATAATATGGACTGCCTCTAAGGAATGGAGCAGCTCGATAGTATGCTCTACATCTTCTTTTGCACCAATGATCAACGCATGCTTCATCTCCCGAGGTTTAAACATGCAAGTACTCCTTGAATTTCTCAACGAAGAACTCTTCAGCTTTTTTTAGCTGCGCCTTCTTTTTCAGTGTCTCTGCATCAGTCGCTGCTTTCTTCAAAATACGCTGTCGTTTCTGGTCTATTTCCTTTTTTGCTGCAGCGAGGAGCTCATCCCGTTCACTCTTGAGTAGTCGTTCGCCGTCGTCCTCGAGTTTTTGTGCCTGTTTCTGGGCGGAAGTCAGCATTTCATTTTTCTTATGCTGCGCTGCTTCAATACTTATTCTGATTTCTTCTTCTGTAGATTTCAATTTCTCAAGGATTTCTTTTCGTTCCATCTGCTTGACACGTCCTAACGATTCAGAGATAGGGATTACACCGTAATGTCCCTTCATTATTAAAAATATCTGTATATACGTTTAAACTGGGTCAAAAATAAATAATTAAAAATGATTAAAAATGGAAATAAACAGTTTTTCCAATGATATTAAACATAGGNTACATCCTACTTTTATTAGTTACAATCATCGGAGGGGCATTAACACAATTTTAACCACCGGAATCTGACCCAATATATAATCGCCGAATCATCTCATCTTCCATATCAATTGATTCTTGTTTTTTCAGTTTTTTTCTCAATCTTTCATCTTTACGCGATTCCAATCCATTCATATTTTCACCTTTCGACATATCATCTATCTTTAGATTTGAACTTAAATATTATTAATAAACAGATTAAAAATGATTAACATTCAAATTAAAGTATGATATCTGAGTAAGGTTCTTTTCCTTCTTTAAAAACATATCATTTCCTATTTTTTTTTGTGGTAAAAAAAAATGATAATGAAAAAAAAGAAATTAAAATTTTTAGAACCCCCCAAAAGATGTCATCGTATCAGAAATGCATTGAATATCGTATAATCTGCTTATGAATAAAAATCTATATCGATTTTGTATTGGTCCTAAATAAAATTAGTGGTAGATCCTCTATTGTTCTATACTAAATTTATCACGATATATGGTATTCATACCATTGACTAATAATCAAAATATGTAAGATATGAGTCGTTATGGATTTATTAAAAAAAAACAGAACATAGTGAACTCATTAAAAGAATTTGTAATATGGTTAATGTATTTGTTTAGCTCCTGGAGAAACAGAGTTTATTTCTGAGTGATTTTTCTAACTTCTCAGACATGTTTTTCCCTTGCAACTGCCAGGTTGCAAGCACTGATTCGATGTATTGATAATTCTCAGAACCCTTCTCAGAGCGGAATGTGCCAATGATCTTTCGCACGATAACATGATCACGGATCGCCTGCTCTGCAAGATTATTAGTCGGCTGCATCCCGGGGTAGAGCAGGCAGGTGTACCAGCTGCCAAGTCCATGCTGGATGTAATGTGCTTTCACCCGAGTATCGTCATAGGTACAATACTCATCGACCACTGTTTTGAGTTCTAGGTCCCATGCTTCTTTCTGTAGTACCCGCTCCTGCATCGGTGGATCTTTCCCGATGAATGTTTTCAGCATGGTGAATCGCTGATGCATCTCCTCTGATAGCCCCTGCTCATGTTCCATTGGTTCTTTGTAATCATCCACTTCTCG
>JGI20214J51650_10000299_pt1 | contig 31640 bp, 23 predicted proteins | sample WetSurMetagenome_FD_51650 | JGI IMG/M metagenome (IMG submission 51650) | reverse complement strand
CTTCTGATTCGTCTACGCCAAGTTTCTCAACGATTATCTGTTTTACTCTTGTTGCAATGTCAGACATACTAATAATTTTTATGTTAATACTTAGTTTTAAACTTTGCAAAGAAATATATTTGTACCATATAATTCAAATAAATTAAGGAAAATTTGCAGGTTAGCTATAGTATGTGACAGATAATCAGAGTCTTAACATAGACAAATTTCCTGTGCCAATCAAATCACCCAGAATTAACTAAGTGTCATAAAGTGAGAAAGATAGCTGTTTTTGCATCGGGAACAGGCACCAATGCCGGGAACCTTATAAAATATTTTTCGACCAGAAATTCAGGTAAAGTGGTCCTGGTTTTATCAAATAAGTCTCATGCGCCGGTTTTGGAAAGAGCTGCGAATCTTGGGGTGGAGTCGACAATTTTCGACCGTGAGCAGTTTTATAACTCCCGGGAGGTGTTAAAAATGCTTACTGACAAGGGTGTTGATTTTGTTGTTCTGGCAGGGTTCCTGTGGTACATACCTGAATATCTTACCTGTGCTTTTGACAAGCGGATTATAAATATTCACCCTGCACTGCTGCCTGCATACGGAGGTAAGGGTATGTATGGCGACAGAGTCCATTCAGCAGTTCTGGAAGCAGGAGAGAAAGAGAGCGGAATAACGATCCACTACGTAAATGAAGTATATGATTCAGGCGACATTATTTTTCAGGCCAGGTGTCCTGTATTACCGGGTGATGATATTCACAGCCTGGCAGCAAGGGTCCATGAACTTGAATACAGATATTTTCCACAGGTAGTGGAGGAGGTGATACTGAAGCAGCCTGTTTAATAATTTATAGTGTTCAGAAGGTCTATATAGCCTTTCTCAATGACTGAAAATCTCTTAAGGTTGTCTGTTTTTACCGGATCAACCGGTGGCGATTCCATTTTAAGCGGATCAATTGGCGATCCGTTCTTATATACCCTGAAGTCCAGATGAGGTCCGGTTGAGAGACCTGAGCTGCCTACATATCCGATCACATCACCCTGTTTTACATAAACTCCCGATCTTATTCCAGGGCCAAAAGATGAAAGATGCATATAGGTTGTAGAATAAACACTGTTGTGGGTTATTTTCACAATGCGTCCTGCCCCGCCCTCTGTTCCTGCAACAGATACTCTTCCATCTCCTATTGAATGAACAGGGGTGCCGATAGGGGCTGCATAGTCAACCCCATAGTGGGGGCGCACTATTTTAAGGATAGGGTGCATCCGGGCTGATGAAAAATGAGAGCTGATCCTTGAGAAACGCAATGGTGCCTTCAGAAAAGCTTTTCTCAGACTTGCTCCCGTGGTGTCAAAATAGCTTTGGGTGCTGTCCTGTATGAAAGGTATTGCGTAGATAACTGAACCGGCGTGTTCAAAAAGGGCAGCATGTATTCTTCCAATACCCACGGATTTTTCCCCTATGTACTCCTCTTCATAAATCACTTTGAAACGATCTCCTCTCTGCAATCCGAAAAAATCTATTGTCCAGGCGTAGATATCAGAAAGTTCAGAGGTCAGGTTGGGATTAAGATTTTTTTCTTTGTTTGCATCCCAAAGTGAAGTTGTAATTGTTCCGGATGAATATTTAAGCACCTGTCTTACTTCGGCATCTATCTTTTTAATCTTCAACGAATCGTGGAGAGAAAAAAGATAGCTTACGCGGTCATCGTGGTCATACACAAAATAGTCAGGAGTGTTGGAGCTGTCTTTTCTCATAAAAACAGAATAACCACTGCCAGTATGAATTTTTCGGGGATTAAAGACATCTTTGTTCTTGTCAAGGAGTTTCTGGATGGTATCCCAGGGAACTCCGTATGATGAAAGGATTGAGGCTATCACCTGGTTATTGCCAACCCGGCCCGTAACAATGTTATAAGTGTCAACAGGAATCCCGTATAACATCGGACCCGCTTCTCTGTTCGTACTGGCAATCTTCCCTGATGCCGTGTCTGCTATTCCGGCTGAATGATGATAGGGCGCATCGCCTGAGCAGCTAATTAATGTAACAGTGATTAGTGTAATAACTATCAGCAGTCTGGCATTTTTACCCGGTGAAGAATACATCATTAGCTATTTTGAACTGGAACAACAATATTTACAATACGATCAGGAACGACTATTATTTTCGGTGTGACGGAACCAATCCATTTTTTTGCTCTTTCATCGTCCGTCACAATTGCAATTACTTCTTCTTTTGAGAGTCCGACCGCCAGTGTCATTTCAAACCTCTTTTTTCCATTGACTGTAACCGGGCACTCAAATGTGTCTGATTTAAGATACTTTTCTTCAGCTACAGGCCATGATTCATAAGCCAGTGTCTTTCCATTTCCAAGGGTTTCCCACAGTTCCTCACCGAGGTGTGGTGCAAAGGGTGAAAGTATTCTTATATATTTTGAAGCAGTATCCCTTGTTATCCTCCCTTTCTTTGTTGCCGTATTCAGAAATATCATCATTGCCGATATGGCAGTATTGAACCTCATATTATCAATATCTTCTGTCACCTTCTTTATTGTCTGATGAAGAGATTTGAGCACTTCCTGGTCTTCTTCGCCGTCAGTAATATTCTTTGGATCGGCCAGAAGTCTGAACGATCTTGAGAGGAAGTTAAGTACGCCTTTGACGCCTTTTTCATCCCATGGCTTAACAGCATCGAGAGGTCCCATGAACATTTCATAGAGTCGGAGTGAGTCTGCTCCGTATTTTGTAATAACATCATCAGGATTTATTACATTTTTCAGACTTTTTGACATTTTTGCCACAATTTGCCTGACCTCTTCACCTGTGTCCTGATTGAAATACCTGCCGTCACGTTCAATGACCACGTCAGATGGCACTTTAGCTCCTGTGGCAGTCTCATAGGCAAATGCCAGTATCATACCCTGGTTGAAAAGTTTCATGAACGGTTCGTCAGTTGAAACNATTCCCAGGTCAAAAAGCACCTTATGCCAGAAGCGGCTGTAGAGAAGGTGAAGTACTGCATGCTCGGCTCCTCCCACATAAAGGTCAACAGGCATCCAGTAGTTTTCTTTTNCCTTATCGAAAGGAGCATTATTGTTTTTAGGGTCGATATACCTCAGGTAGTACCAGCATGANCCTGCCCACTGGGGCATGGTGTTTGTCTCACGACGGCCTTTACGACCGTTTTTGTCAACTATCAGCCACGACTCAGCATTTGCCAGAGGTGACTCGCCTTCTGCTCCGGGTTCATATTTTTCAATCTCAGGAAGCGGGAGAGGCAGGTTGCTTTCTTCCAGTACGCTTATCTCACCGTCCTCCCAGTGAATGACCGGGAACGGTTCACCCCAGTAGCGCTGACGGCTGAAGAGCCAGTCCCTGAGCTTATAATTTACTTTTGCTTTTCCTATTCCTTTTTCTTCAAGCCATCCGGTTATCTTTGCAATACCCTGTTCCTTGTTCAGGCCATTCAGGCTGAACCCGTTCTCATCATTGGCGGAGTTGATATAAGCGCCATCTTCAGTCCAGCATTCATTCCCTTCAAGTATCCTTTTCTTCTGTTCCTGGTCGGCTACATCAGGTGTAAGTATGCAGATTACGGGTATATTGAACTTCTTTGCAAACTCAAAGTCGCGGTCATCATGTGCCGGTACCGCCATTATTGCCCCGGTTCCGTAGCCTGTAAGCACATAGTCGGCAACCCATACAGGTATTTTTTTACCATTTACAGGATTGATGGCATAGCTTCCTGTAAATACGCCTGTCTTTTCCTTTGCGAGATCAGTGCGGTCAAGGTCAGATTTGAGTGCGGCTGCTTTGAGGTAGGCATCCACCGATGACTTGTTTTCTGTGGTAGTGAGGCTTGCCACGAGCTGATGCTCAGGGGCAAGAACCATATAAGTGGCCCCGAAAAGTGTATCAGGTCTGGTTGTATACACTCTTATAGTGTTTTTACTGCCCTCAATCCTAAAATCGACCTCAGCACCCGTTGATTTCCCTATCCAGTTACGCTGCATCTCCTTGATGCCTTCAGGCCAGTCGAGGCCTTCAAGTCCATCCAGTAGTCTTTCGGCATAATGAGGAATACGGAGCATCCACTGTTTAAGATTTTTTCTTACCACCTGGTTACCGCATTTCTCATGCGAACCGTCATTAAGCACCTCTTCGTTGGCGCATACTATGCGGCATGAGGGGCAATACCATATCTGGGCGTTATCGTAATATGCAAGTCTTTTTGAATCAATAAATTCACGTACGGCTTTCTCGCCCTTGTTTTTTATCTCATCAGGTACCGGAGGTTTCTTTGTATTTATATTATAACCTTTACCTGTCTCGGGGTCAAACCATGTATTATAAAGCTGGATAAATATCCACTGAGTCCATTTGAAGTATTCCGGATCAGTGGTGTTTATCTCCCGGTCCCAGTCGTAGCTGAGGCCCAGTTCTTTGATCTGACGACGGAATGTGTCGCAGTTTTTCCGTGTTGTTATTGATGGATGTGTACCGGTTTGAATGGCATATTGTTCTGCAGGCAGCCCAAAAGCGTCCCAGCCCATAGGATGGAGAACGTTGAATCCGTTCATTCTCTTATAACGCGAAATTATGTCGGTGGCAGTATAGCCCTCGGGATGTCCCACATGAAGACCGGCGCCCGAAGGATAGGGGAACATATCAAGAATATAATATTTCTTTTTTGAAGTGTCATCTTTGGTTTTGAAGGTTTTATTCTCCTCCCAGTACTTCTGCCATTTTTTTTCTATTTCGCTGAAAATGTATTCTTTCATTATGGTCTGCTTAACTATTGCCTTACGGGTTGCGAAAATAGGAAATCTTTAGCAAAATGAGGCAGGTGATTTCAATTAGAGGTTTATTTTAACATTGTTTTATTACTTTTGCACTCGAAACCGGCCCCGTAGTTCAGCTGAATAGAATGTCAGATTCCGGTTCTGAAGGTCGTGGGTTTGAATCCCGCCGGGGTCACAAAGGAAAATGCTCTTATAAGAGCATTTTTCCTTTTTAAGTAGAGGTATCATTGGAATTTGACCCTGTTAGGCTGCTTATTCAATGTGAAATTAAATAAGTATCATCATCAAAGCCTATTTAAATAATAAATAACTGGTGTGTAGGCTTATTCTAACTTTCTTGTATTTTTCAATTAACGGCCCCGTACCCGCCTGACCGATGACTAAAGTAGATAGTATCGTTGAGAATAGTCAGTCGGGCAGGGTTCAGCTGAATAGAATGTCAGATTCCGGTTCTGAAGGTCGTGGGTTTGAATCCCGCCGGGGTCACAAAACAAATGATGCCGCCAAAGGCGGCATCATTTGTTTTGTGTAACTCCCTCAATTGTGGATCACGAGCGAAGCGAGCTAATCCCACCCCTATCACGAGCAAAGCGAGTAATCCCACCGGACTCGTAAAGCAAATAATATAAAAAAGGACCGCATCTGCGATCCTTTTTTATCATTTTTTCTTTTTTGCGGAAGGGTAGAAGGTGTAGCCAATCATTGTTGTAAACTCCTTGCTCATCTTAAACTCCAGGTCGAAGCTGCCCCTGCCAACAAACCAGCTTATGCCAGCAAGAGCTGAAGCTGTCGCTGAACTGGTGCTGGTCTGATCAGCGTAATAAACTGAGTTTTCAAGCGAGACACCTACATTTGGACTGATTCTTGCTTTCTTTATGGGAAAATAGACTTTGCTCATTATCCCATAGTTAAGATAAGTGTTAATGCGGGAAGTGTCATAACCGGAACCGCCAAAAGACATTGTCCAGGCAAAATCAACCCGGTCTCTTAGCAGATAAAAGCCAATACGTGAATTAAAAGCTGCAGTCAGGTATCTTGACGAGTTATACTGTCCAAGTCCCCCCAGATAAATAAACCATGGATGCAGTGCTGTCTTGCTGAGAGTGCCTGCATCAGGCTTTATGCTGGTGGCGGCATTAAGATCCCATGAATCAAGCTGTATCGATTTTGATGTGTCATTGTTCCATGACCAGAGTTCGTTTTTTGATTCCAGACTGACAATAACAAGAGACCATTGCCACGATTTCACAATCTTGTCCATCAGCGTTTTTTTCTCATTGGGGGAGAGTGCCTTGAATGAATCCGAGGCATATAAAATCAACTGTCCGGAGCTGTTTAGTTCAGCGCTCCTGAAGTAAGTGCTATACTGAGGCAATGTTTCAGACCTGAAAGCCGCAATCCTGTCGGTCTGACTTTGAGAAAAAGCCTGCAAACCTAGCAGAATAACTGCCAATAATGTATAAAGTCTTTTCATCTGTCTTACTTTCTTTTACCAAAATAGATACTACGTCCGATTGAAAGTCCCATTGTTGTTATGCCATCCTTTGAGAGAGATCTCTGCCCGTCAATGAATATGTCCCAGCTTGCAGTGCCGCTTTTATTCATTATGCTCGGACCAAGGGATACTTTGTAAAAAAACTGAGTTGATCCTTTAACAAAGCTTGCTGAAAGCCCCATACCTCCGGCCATGATTTTGCCTCTCTGGTAAAGTGTAAACCCCATTGTGGTGGCTGAAGAGCCGCTAAAGGCAGTAAATCCTGCATCAAAGGTTGCATATGAAGCCTTGCTCATAAATATTCCGAATTTGCCATTGAGGCTGGTATAAGATGACCCTATAAGCCCGCCGGCATAGATCAGCTTCTGGGTTCCGTTAACTGCCGGTGGTGCAGGGGTTGCCAGGCCTGAACTATTTCCATTGTTTGCTATGGCGTTTTTCAGGGAAGCAAGCCTCTGCTCAAGAACCTGTTTTGTTTCAGCATTTTCGGGAGAGTCACCCAGAATTTTTATTGCGGACTCAGTGGCAGCAGCTGAGTTTTTAAACATACCTGATTTCTCAAGAGCAATAGAATACCCGACATAAGGAAGGTATTCTCCGGGGTAAGTGAGGGTGATTTCACCAAACCGGCCAAGCGCTTGAAGATAGTAGTTCTGGGCTGTTAGACGGTTTGCCTGTTTGAACATTGTAACAAGCATCACTCTGTTGTCGGATGTATGAATGCTCCTTTTATATTTTCTCAACAACTGTGGAGCGAGAGACGATACCCATGCCGGAGGTGTCTGACTTTCGCCAAACTCATCAGCAATATCTGACAATCCCATAAGAGCATATACCTGTGACACAAAAAATACGGCTTCTTTATTGTCTCCGCGGTGGTACCATATACGGTCAAGCCTGGCAAGGGCAGCATCATAAATGCCTCCCAGTGCAAGTGCGTATGCGTACTCTGAGTTAACCGTCACATCCGTTGTGTCCCTGAGCACAAGCTGTGCATACACGCCTATGGCGTTATTGATGTTTTCTGATACTATCAGTGATCTGGCATTCTCAATGGAGATAATCCCAAATTTTAATGCTTCAGTACTGTTATCAGTTTTATTTAACTTATCCTGGGCCAATAAACTGCCTTGTGAAGCCATCAGCACAAGCATTAACAGGAACAGGATTTTCTTCCCTCCTGAAAACTTTCTGAAAAATAGATCTGTAATGCTTAACATATGATGGTTATAAATTGAGTTTTTCCTGATAATAGTAATTGATATTCCCGATTATGTCTTCGAACCTTTCTTTGGCTGAGTTCTGAGCATCTTTGCAGTGCTTTTTCAGCTCCTCTGCCAGCTGGTTGCTTTCTGTTTCCATTTTGGCAGCCAGTTGTTTCTTCTCTTTTTCTGTGGCGTTAATCTGTTTTTTCAATGCAGATATCTCATTTTTAAACTTTTTTGAGCTGGTTTTGTACTCTTCCATCTGACGCTGCATTGGTGCAAGTTTATCATTCAGTATGACACTCTGTTCAGCTATTTCCCGGGCCTTCTTATTCCATTCCTCAATCATGCCATATATATAATCCAGCTCATTTTTATACCAGTAACACATTTCGGTTGCGGGTAAAATATTTCTGGCCGGGTTATAATTAAGTTTTAACGCGCTGAACGTTATTGCAACCGGGTCTGTGGCTTTTGACGGGTCAGATTCAAACGACTTTATCTGTTGGCTCACATCGTCGTATTCTTTACTCATTGAGCGTTCCTGATCCTTGCTTATTTCAGCAAGTTTCTTTGTAATAGCCTCGCCATCTTTAAGCATCTTTTCCTTTGACTGCCTGAATTTTAAGCGGTCATCGTTAAGGCTCTTATATAAAAGGAGTATCCCCGAATCGTAATTATTTGCATTTGCATTCTTTTTTTCTCTCAGCTGACTCTCCAGGCCGGATATATCATTATTGATTCTGGCAACTTCATCCAATGAAACTTTTATCTGGTTATCCCATCCTGAAATGGTAACAGACATCGTTTCAAATTCTGTTTCGTACCATGTCACCAGTGATTTGACAGGAGCAATACTCCCAAGAGCATTTATGACCCGTATTTGTGTCAGCTCTTTTATTTCACTTTTTTCAGGTTGGGTTACTTCAACCGGGGGTTTTTGAACTTCTGAAGTCTTTTCAGTTACAGCGGTTTGCGCCAGGGCTTTTTCCTGTGTCTTTGAACTGGCTGTTCTGGGCACACTGTTTTGCATTTCTTTAATGACAGCCTGAGATACATTTTCTGCCTTGAGATTCTGTACTGCACTTTCACTCAGATCAAAATTCACCCCTGAGTTTTGTATCATATCTATTATCAACTCATCTGATAGCCTGGCCTTTACCATTTTAATGACAGAACTGTTTGTGATAGTCGCCTCTGTCTGCGCCTGAATCAATCCTGTTATCAGGATGCATGATAATAAGATGCCTATTGTTCTTTTCATATTTCAGTTGTTTTTGTCTGTTTTATCTGTCTCCTGATGCTGATTTTTCAAAGCCTGTCTCATGGCCTTTATTATATTAGCAGAGACATTGTTGTCTGAGAGCTCAATAACTGAGTCAACGTCAAGGTTAAAATCTACCTTGTTACGGTTTATCACGGCAATTATCAGGTCATCTGACAGACCTGTTTTTTTCATTTCAATGACTGACTGGTTATTTATGATCTTTATAACTGGTGATTCCGGCGTGGCAGTAACTGCACCAGTGACCGGAAGGGTATCCTTTACAGCAGGTGTGACCTGCATCTTAGCCTCTGTTGCACGAGTGTCCAGGGCTTTGTCCAGACCAGATATATGAACCAGTAACTTCTTCTCAGGATTAAAAATAATTAGGCCGTTGAAGTATTTTAATGTTCCGCCAAACTTGTCAGTGATTACTGAGATTTCTTTATCCTTAAGGGCAAACACCATATTGTCAGTGGCAAAATATATCTTCCCTGTGTTGGGGTCTGCAGCAACAGATTTTATTGTTTTGTCATCAGGTAATGAAGCTAAGGCTATCATTTTTTTGCTTATAACATCAAACTGATAGATTACATTTTTATTTGGAAAAACTATCATGCCATTCATCTCGGCAACTGAATATATTGGTGCAGGCACATCAAAGAGTTTTGAATATTTTCCGCCATGAGCAATGACAAACAGGGATTTTTTTTCTTTAAAGGCATCAGTGTCATAAATATACATGACAAGCTTCCCGGAGCTGATGCCCATTTTGTCTGATGGAAGTGTATAAATGCGGCTTAGGGTACCTTCCCTGCCGAAGGCACATAATTCATTGTTGCTTATTGTCATAAGAAGGCTATCGGCAGTATAGGCGAAAGCGTTTATATTGCCTGTTACTTTTACTCCCATTGGAGTTATGCCTCCCCATCCAAGAAGGTAAAACTGGTCAGCTGATGAAAGCAGAATTAGATTATCAGAAGTAATCTCGACAGAGTTTTTCAGAGATTCTGTCAGGTTTATTTTATCAGCCATAGCAGGAGTAAGGAGCAATTCAATCTTCAGAGAATCTGCGGATGTCCTGAACCCATATGCTGCCAATGATAAAACTAACAGACTGAATGTAAGCAATGCTTTATAGTACTTTTGCATATGATTCTTATTTTTTCCCGTTAACATCAACTTTTGACGCGTTGGTCCATGAGTCAATTAACATCTGGCCGTATTCAGTGGCCTTTTCATAAGTGGCTTTGGCAGCAGCAGAAGTGACGGTCGTGTTTGGATTAATTTTTCCTATTGCGGAAGCTCCTTTACTTACTGCCATGCCGCCAAGATCACCGATTCCTTTTGTTGCGACATCAGTCACAACATCAACAGCTATCTGCTGGCCATTCTTGTCTGTTGCAATACCTGCAACAACATCTACTCCCACAATGGCAGCATAACCTAATCCGCCGGTCACCGTCCCGAGAGTGAATTTCGCCGCATCAACACCTAAATCCTTCATTTCAGGAGTGTTCCAGAAGGGACTCTCTTCGACCTGGAAATTTGACTCATCAAGCCGGTTATCAGGAACGGATTTAAGGTTGTATGCATTAATCCGCTCCTGTTCTTCTGCTGTCAGAGGTGAGCTGCCCATAATGGGCACTGTCTTGCCTTCAATATCGTCAGAAGCAGTATTAACTGAAGTCTGCTGATTTGTAGTATTATTTATATCCACTACACCTTTTTTGCCTGAAAGGTCTACAACTCCTCCCTGTTCGGGGTATTCAAATCTGAGAACCTCATCGGCATATTTCTTATCGAAAGATTCTACTCCTGTCAGTGGTATATCCTGAGCTGTCAGGTAGTTGTCTTCGTTAATAGCTACCCCCATAGCTTTCAGCTTGAGCATGTAATCGTTTATCCAGTTCTCCAGCGAACGTGTGTCGTGCGGGGAGAAGAAAGGAGATCCGGCAACGAGACCATCGATTGATACACTACCCGGTGCGCCGGCTCCGGCTGCTGCATCCGAACCGGTACAGGCCGTTGCAGTGATGTAGGCTTTACAATCGCCGATGTAGTTTCCATAATTGTCATACATTGGCTGGCTTGCAGAAATACCCACGATAGTCTGTCTTACTGATTCGCAGGTGTTCTTGTCAGGCATGTACGGAATTGCAAAGACCGGCAGCTGAGGTGCATATGAACCACAAGGTCCGGAGACCTCAGTTGTGAATGTAAATGACCATCCCTGCGCTTGTAAACTACTATTAAAGCCAGCCAGGAAGATCATCATGGACAGGTAAAAAATGACTTTTTTATCCTTAATCATCTTACGAAATATTTTGTATACAATAGTTTAAACTTAATAATAAGACGGGGCTTTATCAAGTCATTAATCAAAATTCCGGGGTGCTTCACGGCCGGTTTTTGTCAGTTCATAAACAATAAATCCGGTTTTTGATTCTGCTCATCATAAAACCTGCAATAGTGAGCTAAATAAATAAATCAGATAATTATGTGTTTTCCGAACGATTCAAATGGGGCAGATTATGACGGGATTAACTGCGGTGGTCCCTTCTAGTGGAGCCCTGCGGGCAACTATGAGGCTGTAAGCAAAATATGGGATTATTCGCGTCGCTCATGATCCCTTCGGGGAATGCCCTGCAGCCAGCCATGATGTGGCACGCTAGGAACAGGGATTATTCGCGTTGCTCATGATCCCTGGTTGGAAAGCCTGGCAGCCAGAAATGAGAGCAGTGCCCTGCGGGCAACTGCCTTTTGTTTTTACATACATTTCTTCGCAAATAAATTTGCTCAGCACTGTCTGTAAAAACAAAAGAGACAGCGTAACTTTTGTTACGCTGTCTTCTCATTTCTGGCTGCGGAGAGACGGGGATTCGAACCCCGGGTACCCTTTTGAGGTACAAACGCTTTCCAGGCGTTCCAGTTCAGCCACTCCTGCACCTCTCCAGTTTTATGTCAGTGCATAGCTGTTGTGCCTCTGCAAAAAGTGCCGCAATTTACAAAAAAATATAAGAAACCTGAACTTGTCAGCTTATTTCACCACACATCGACTTACAGAGACGTTCAGCAACCTTCTCCTTGCTGCTGGCACTGCCAAGCAGTAGCATAAGCTTCGTAAGTGCCGCCTCGGTGGTGATGTCTCTGCCACTGAATACCCCTGCTTCTTTTAAACCAATGGAGGTCTTATACAGACCCATCTCAACAAAACCTGTCTGACACTGAGTCACATTTATAACTGTCCCGCCATTGTCAACAAACTGTTTCAGCGCATTCTTAAACCACTCGTATGAAGGAGCATTGCCTGAACCATATGTCTCAAGAATCAATCCACGCAACCCGGGAGTATTAAGTATAGATTCAATAAACTCACGCCGTATGCCCGGGAAGAGTTTTAAAATCCCTACATTATTATCAAGTTTTTTCCTGATAACCATTTGTTTTTCAGGATTGGGATACCTGATCAGACTACGGTTGTATCTTATTTGTAACCCTGCAACGGCCAGAGGCTGAAGGTTTGGCGATGCAAAGGCATTAAAATTTTCAGAGCTGTATTTTGTTGTCCTGTTGCCTCTCATCAGTTTTTTCTCAAAATAAATACAGACTTCAGGCACAATTGCCTGTCCGTCTTCTTTTGCAGCTGCAATCTCTATTGCCGTGATAAGATTTTCCTTTCCATCGGTACGCAGCACCCCGATGGGCAACTGGGCACCCGTGAATATCACCGGTTTGGTCAGGTAACGCATCATGAAACTCAGTGCAGAAGCTGAATAAGCCATGGTATCTGTCCCGTGAAGGATCACAAACCCGTCATACTCATCATATTTTTTTTCAATAGTATCAACAAGCTTTACCCATAATGCAGGGTCAACCTCAGCTGAATCAATTACCGGATCAAACGTTATGCTTTCAATGCGGAATCCAATGCGCTTCAGTTCAGGAACCTGCTGCGAGATATGATTAAAATTTATAGGTACAAGGGCTCCGGTATCAGGCTGGTGAACCATGCCTATGGTGCCGCCGGTATAGATTACCAATACTGACGTTGTTTTTTTCATTTAGTCCAGTTTAAAAAGTCTGATTGCATTTGCGGTCGTTATACCGGCAACCTCTTCAGGTTCCTTTGAAAATAACTCAGCTAATTTGTTTACAACATATGTAAGATACGCGCTTTCGTTCCTCTTCCCCCTGAAGGGGACAGGAGTAAGATAGGGCGCATCAGTCTCCAGAACAATATTTTCAAGGCCAGCTGCCAGAGCTGCCTCACCCGCTTTTGAATTACGGAAGGTTACCACACCGCCTATGCCAATCATGAACCCCATCCTCACAGCTTTCCTGGCATCTTCAGCATTGCCGGAGAATGCATGAAATACTCCGGTCACTTTCCCTGAGCCAAACCTGCTGACCTCGTCAAAGATAACCTGTAACGATTCACGAGCATGAATCACAATAGGAAGTTCATTTTTTAAGGCAAGTAACAGATGTTCATTGAACGAAATTACCTGTTCTTTGAGAAATGTTTTGTCCCAATACAGGTCTATCCCCGTCTCACCAATACCATAAAATCTGCGATCGTTGAAATGGTCATGAACAAAATCGATCTCATTCCTGAAGTTTTCTTTTACTGACGTGGGATGGAGGCCGATCATTGGATGGCAAACATCTTTATATTTATCTGAAACTGTTGTCAGCGCTTCAAAAGAGCTGCTGTCAATGCCGGGAAGAAGAAGCGTTGCGACTCCGGATGCAACGCCACGATCTATTACCTGGTCGCGGTCTGCATCAAACTCCGGAAGATAAATATGGTTATGTGTGTCAACCAAATGCATGGGGCAAATGTAATATTTTATAGCAGAATAGAGAGAGGAGAAACGTCAGGTCAATATAAAATAAGAGAGCGTCAACTGCCGATTCCATTATTTCGGTAGTTGACGCTCTTTGTCAATGTGATTTTCTTATTGTTTGATGAGTTTTTTAACCTTAAAACTATCTCCCAGTTTGACTTTTACAAAATAGAGTCCGTTTGAGAGGTGGTCAACATCAACAGTGACTTCATTGTCGTCACATATCTGTTTGCTTATTACTTTACCTGTTATGTCTATGATCTGCACAGAAGTAATATTTACTCCAGCCTTAACTTTTATCCTGTCAGTAGCAGGGTTTGGACTGATGGTAAATGTATCGGCGGTAGTTTCGTTAATGGCACTTGCAGGTGTAACTGTTATAGTAAATTTCTGCGTGGCAGAAAGTGAACCATCACTCACTGTAAGGGTAATTTCTCCTGAAGTAGTTATGCCTGACCCAGGGGTCCAACTGATCACGTTATCAGTAATTGTCATACCAGTCGGCTGACCGCTTAGTGAGTATGTAAGTGTGGAGTTGTCAACGTCGGAAGCGATTACAGTATATGTGTAGAGCTGGCTCTGGGTAGCCGTTACAGGTGCTGTGGAGGTGATTACAGGAGCATCATCCACTGCTGTGACGGTGACGGGAATGTATGCAACGGCAGAGGAGGCAATTCCGTCAGAAACCGTAACAGCTACCTGAAGATTGCCGTTAAAATTAAGAGCAGGGGTAATTGTATTACCACTGAAAGTATAGTTAGTGCCGGCAGCAACAGTAAGCGAGAAGGATGTGTCACCGTCAACATCTGAAACTGTAACATCAGAAAGAGTAAGTGTGACAGGAGTGTCTTCAGGTGTTGTTACGGTACTGGTTGCAATAATTACAGGTGCATCGTTTACCGGAGTGACGTTTACTGTAACATTTGCACTGGCTGAGGTTGTGATTCCATCAGAAACTTTTATAACAACAGTCAGAGTTCCATTGAAATCGGCAGCAGGAGTGATTGTAGTCCCGCTGAAAGTATAATTTGTGCCACTCTGAATCTCAATAGTAAGTGCATCTCCATCAACATCTGAGGCTGTTATGTCAGACAATGTAATTGTCACAGGTGTGTCTTCAGCGGTGGTTAATACTGATGTGGCTGTAATAACAGGGGCATCATTTACAGGATTGACTTTTACAGTAACGGTTGCTGAGGCATAAGCACCTGACGGATCAGATACCTTTACAGGCACAGAGAGGTTTCCGTTATAATTAAGAGCCGGAGTCACTGTATTTCCATTGAATGTATAATCTGATCCGCCTTCAACAACAAGTGTAAGCACATCTCCATCCACATCCGTTACAGTAATGTCTGACAGGGTAATTGTCACAGGTGTGTCCTCGTTTGTTGTAACAATGCTGGTTGCTGAAATAACCGGTGCATCATTTACAGGAGTGACATTGACAGGAACATAAGCAACAGCTGATGACGCTGTGCCGTCTGAAACTGTCACTGCTACCTGCAATGTGCCATTGAAATCCAGGGCAGGAGTGATAGTGTTACCGCTGAAAGTATAATTTGTCCCGGCTGCAACTGTAAGCGAGAAGGATGTGTCACCGTCAACATCTGAGACAGTAACATCAGAAAGATTAACAGTTACCGGAGTCTCTTCAGCTGTAGTAAGCGTGTTTGTTCCAGTAATGACAGGGGCATCGTTTACTGGGGTAACGGTAACTGTAACATAAGCGATTCCTGATGTTGTGGTGCCATCAGAAACCCTGACTGCAACACTGATATCACCATTATAGTTTGCTGCCGGTGTCACGGTGTTTCCTGTGAAGGTATAATTAGTGCCACTTTGTACAACCAGCGACAGGACATCACCATCAATATCAGAAGCGACAACATTTGACATAGTTAATGTAAGTGGTGTATCTTCAGGCGTGGTTGCCGGTATTGTCCCGGTGATTACCGGAGGATCATTTACCGGAGTGACAGTAACTTTAACATAAGCTGTTGCTGACGTGGCACCTGATGCATCTTTTGCAGTAACTGCAACCTGGAGTATTCCGTTAAAATCTGCAACCGGAGTAATTGTGGAACCGTTTACAGTATAATTGGTTCCACCTAATACATTAAATGTAAAGACATTGTCCCCGTCAACATCAGTAATTGTAAGATCTGAAAGGTTAATAGTCAGTGGTGTATCTTCAGGAGTAGTGAGCTCTTTTGAAGATGCAATGACAGGAGGATCATTTACAGGCGTTACATTAATAGTTATGTATGCAATTTCAGACAGTGCTGTGCCATCTGATACTTTCACACCTACCTGCAGGGTCCCGTTGAAATCAGCGGCAGGAGTTACTATTGTCCCGTTGAAAGTATAATTAGTGCCGGTCTGAACAACCAGCGACATCGGATCATCAATGTCTGCATCCTTAAATGTAACATCAGAGAGACTGAGGGTGATCGGTGTGTCTTCCGCGGTTGTTAATGCAGCTGTTACCGAAGTAATTACAGGAGGGTAGTTTTTATTATCACCCACATAAAGATGGTCAACTGTAGGCCAGGCATATCCGGCAGGATCACCAACAATGCCGAAATTAGGTATTGAATCCTGAAAGACAAATCCAAGGAAGCTGATACTGTCAGTGCAGGTGAAGGTGTAAGTGTAATCTCCCACCACAACACTCATAGGACCCGAAACAAAATAGAACAATTTATCCATTGTGTATAAGCGGGCCCCGAAGTAATTAATATGCCTGTTGTTGTTTGTGAAAACCAGTGTATCAGTATCGAAGTTGGTGCTGATGGCTCCATCTACTGAGTAGATGTAATTATCAACCGGTGCAGTGATAGTATAACCAAACTGACCGGAAGTGAGAGTTACACTGGGCTGGTCAATAGTTCCTATGGAATAGCTGTTGAAATCCTCCAGGTAGTTTTTGCTTCCCACAGCTGCAAGAAAGGCAGCTTCGTTGGTATACACAACCGGTGCAGAGACAGAGAAGTTGTTAAACTTTTTTGCCGAATTGACCTGCACCGCTTTTGCAGACATTACACCTGACTTTGCGTCTTTTGACCTTGAGTGTCCCTGTCCGGATAATGTTACTCCACAAAAGACTGCAAATACAAAGAGTAGAAGGTTTTTCATATCTTTTTGATTTCGTTCAAGTTTTCAGACAATTTCAGGAGTATCAAGACCCCGCAATCAATCACGATATAAACTTAAGTAATTGTTTTCTACTGGCAAAAAGAAAATTTGGATTTCCATTTTTAATAAATGCAGCAGGGAGTTTAAAATATTAATTGTAATAAAAGATTTTCACTGACATTGATATTATTTGTTTTTTATTGCCGGCTTTTTTATGATTTGCCTAAATTTGATCTGTCTCGCAAAAATCTATGTCATGAATGAGCCGTCTCTTGTTTATAAGATTGCTCTTGGTATGATTCCCGGTGTAGGTGACATTACTGCCCGTAAGCTGGTGTCATACGCCGGAAGCATTGACGCTCTCTTCAGCGAATCATTCAGAGCCCTGAAAAAGATTCCCGGGATAGGGGAGAACATAGCAGGAAATATTGTTCGCAAGGAATACCTTTCACTGGCTGAAAAGGAAGCCGAATATGTCAGCAGGCAAAATGTAAGGGTATTCTTTTACATGGATGAAGATTATCCTTTTCGTCTCAGGCAATGTGACGATGCCCCCGTCACCTTTTATTTTCTTGGAGAGGCAGATCTGAATGCTTCTCACATTATCAGCATTGTAGGGACAAGAAACGCCACCCAGCGTGGCAAAGAGATGTGTCAGAAAATCGTGGCCGGCCTGGCCCGTCATTTTCCTTCGCTTATTGTTGTAAGCGGCCTGGCATATGGGATTGATATAACGGCTCACAAGGCCGCGATTGCAAATGATCTCTGCACCATCGGTGTCCTGGGGCATGGGCTGAAAACAATTTACCCCACGGCACATGCAGGTATTGCCCGTACAATGCAAAAGAAGGGAGGCCTGCTGACAGATTTTACTTCACAGGAAGCTCCTGACAGGAATAACTTCATTAAGCGTAACAGGATAATTGCCGGCCTTTCCGATGCAACATTAATTGTGGAGTCGGGCATTAAGGGAGGCGCATTGATCACTGCCGACATAGCTTCGTCATACAATCGCGACGTAATGGCTGTTCCCGGAAGAAGCGATGACGAATGGTCGTCAGGATGCAATGCGCTTATTAAGTACAATAAAGCTGCTCTTGTTGAATGTGCTGAAGATATTGAGTTTATGCTTGACTGGAAGCCTTCAGGCACTCCGGAGCCGGTACAAAAGGTGCTGTTTGATGATATGACTGAGAATGAAAAGAAGATATTCGAGGCACTGAAAATGAACGGAGACCTTACTGCCGATCAGATAGCGCTTTTATTATCATTCCCTGTATATAAACTGTCATCGATATTGCTTCAGATGGAGTTGGCCGGATTGATTATTCCGTGCCCCGGGAACATATACAGAATAAGGGGATAAAAAAACCGCCCTGCTTTTGTGGCAGAGCGGCTCTTGTATTGAAATAGTCTTCTTAGAATATTCCCTGTTCAACCATTGCATTGGCAACTTTCAGGAAGCCGGCAATGTTTGCACCTTTAACATAATCAACATATCCGTCTTTGCATGTGCCATGATCAACACAAGCCTTGTGAATATCAACCATAATTGTATGAAGCTTCTCATCAACTTCAGCTGCACTCCAGTTGAATTTCATTGAGTTCTGAGACATTTCAAGACCTGAGGTTGCAACACCACCTGCATTCACAGCCTTACCCGGAGCGAAGAGGATTTTGTGTTTGTGGAAAGTCTCAACTGCTTCAGGAGTACATCCCATGTTTGAAATTTCAGCTACGAGCATAACACCATTCTTGATAAGGAGTTTTGCATCGTCACCATTGAGCTCATTCTGAGTGGCGCAAGGAAGAGCGATGTCAACCTTAACATCCCATGGCTTTTTACCTTTAACAAATTCAGAACCTTTGAACTTTTTAGCATATGGTTCAACGATATCCTGGTTTGAAGCGCGCAGTTCAAGCATATAATCAATTTTCTCACCCTTGATACCTTTAGGATCATATATATATCCATCAGGACCTGAGATAGTGACTACTGTAGCACCAAGTTCGTCTGCTTTGAGAGCAGCGCCCCAGGCAACATTACCAAAACCTGATATTGCAACTTTCTTGCCTTTAAGGGTTTCCTTCTTCGTGGCAAGCATCTCTTTTGCAAAATAGATACCGCCAAAGCCTGTTGCTTCAGGACGGATGAGTGATCCACCCCAGTTAAGGCCTTTTCCTGTAATAACCCCATTGTACTGGTTTGAGAGCACTTTGTAAACGCCAAAGAGATAACCGATTTCACGGCCACCAACACCTATGTCACCTGCAGGAACATCAGTCTCAGGACCAATATGTCTCCAGAGTTCAAGCATGAATGCCTGGCAGAAATGCATTATTTCATTGTCTGACTTGCCCTTCGGATCAAAGTCAGATCCACCTTTGGCACCACCCATAGGAAGTGTGGTAAGAGAGTTCTTGAATATCTGTTCGAAACCAAGGAACTTAAGGATTGAGAGATTTACCGTCGGGTGGAAACGAAGACCACCTTTGTATGGCCCAATAGCATTATTGAACTGAACACGGTAACCAAGATTTACGTTCACTTTGCCCTTGTCATCTACCCAGGGTACCTTGAATGTAATGATGCGGTCAGGTTCAACCAGTCTTTCAATAATACCCAGATCTTCAAATTTTGGGTTTTCATTGTAGACCTCCTCGATTGATTCGAGAACTTCTCTGACTGCCTGAAGATACTCGACTTCTCCCGGATGTTTCTTCTCGAGATTAGCCAGAATCGTTTTTACTTTCATCACTGTTTATGTTTGAGGTTAAGAATTCAACAGAATTAAAATCCAGGTCAAAGGTGAAATTACCTGACTACATGAAAAATGATTTTGCTCATGATTTTAAAATCTAAGAAATAAACAATTTACCTGTAGCTGTCCAGTGCTTCAGTGATTTTCTTTATTTCTTTGTTGTCAAGGGCACTTATTGATACCGGAGGGAAGGAAACCTTGCGGCTCTGAAAAATCTGATATAATGTTATATAACTGTATAACCCATTGAGTTTCCGGGTTATCTCATATCCTGCAAAAGACTCCTTCGGAATCTCTATACTGTTGTTATCCCCTGACATTAAACCTATGGTGTACCATCGCAAAATGACAGACCGGCCGTCGTCAGTGAAATAGATGTACCTGTATTGTCTGATTGCAGGCCATAGAATAACAAGTATAAATACCGTAGTAATAACAATTGTTATTATAGTCAGCTGCGTTGATGTCAGGTATTTGCCAAGAACCGCTGCAAAGTAAGCAAGCAGCATATAGATCACAAATATTACAGTTGAAACAAGCGAAAGCAGTCGGAATACAACAATTCTTTTCCCGTTATTGAATGTCATGATCCTTTATTTATTGCAAAGTAAGCATTTTCTGTCAAGAAATCAGGTGCGCTTTTACTGACGTTTTTTCATGAAGAAATTTTTCATCAGTCCGGCGCATTCATCTTCAAGCACACCTTTGCGTACCGCCGTTTTTGGGTGCAGAACAGGTGTATTCAGTGTTGTGTAACCCTTTTTGGGATCCCCGGTTCCATATACCAGCGTTGCAGCCTGACTCCATGCAATTGCGCCGGCACACATAATACAAGGCTCAACCGTTACAAATATTGTACATCCGGTAAGGTATTTCCCACCGAGAAATGCAGCAGCTGCGGTAATTGCCTGCATCTCGGCATGAGCTGTCGGATCACCTAATGTTTCAGTAAGATTATGGGCTCTTGCTATAATGATACCATCAGCCACCACCACTGCCCCAACAGGAACCTCATCACGTCCTGCTGCTCTGACAGCCTCAGCAAGAGCCTGCCTCATATAGTATTCATCTTCTCTCGGTTCCATCCGTATCGTGGTTATCCGGTTCTGGATGAATGACAACACTTATGTCCTGAAACTCTATCGAAAGCCTTTCCTCAATGGCATCACATTGTCTGTGTATCTTTTCTATCGTTTCATCAGGATGGGCATCAAGGTGAAACTCAATAAAACGCTGATGCCCCGCAGCACGTGTTCTCAGGTTGTGATATCTTACATTCATTGAGCCAAGAATGCTTTCTACCTTTTCAATATCCTCTTCCGACAGAGCGGTATCAAGCAGCGGGTTGAACGCTTTCCTAAGCAGCTGAAATGATTCATACAAAATAAAACAAGCCACCAGAATTGCAATTATGGGGTCAAGAAGATGTATGCCTGTAAATGTGATAAGCAAAAGTCCAATGGCAACACCAAGCGAGGTGAAGACATCTGTCCTGAGATGAAGGGCGTCAGCTTCAAGTGCAACTGAGTTTGTCTTTTTTGCAACCTTATATAAGCGTCTCGACACAAAAATATTTACTATGGCGGAGATTAACATAACTAAAGAACCAAGCCCCAGTGATGAAGCTTCTTCAGGATGCAGAATCTTTTTTACTGCTTCAAAAATAATCCATATTGAAGCAACGAAAATAAGCAGGGCCTCAATGACTCCTGACACATTTTCTGCCTTGCCATGACCGAAGGGATGCTCCTTATCAGCCGGTGTACCCGATATTCTTACTGAAAAAAAAGCAATTATAGCTGCAACAAGATCAAGTGATGAATGGATTGCTTCAGAAAGTATGCTGACAGAATTAGTAACTAATCCAACAACAAGTTTGAGAATAATTAAAAGCGTGTTCGATATTACAGACAACCGAGCCGTTTTCTTTTTAAGATCTGCGTGCATAAAAGAAAATGAATGTTTCTGCAAGTTTATAGGTTTAGTAGCAGATTTCAAATTTTAGTTATTACCGGGGATGTTGAAAGTTAAAAGTTGAAAGTTGAAAGTTGAAAGTCGAAAGTATTATATAATTATACACAACTTTCGCCTTTCGCCTTTCGCCTTTCGTCTTAGTTTTTATACTTTTGTTTCCTCAAACAAAGAAATATGTACAGGACAAACACATGTGGAGAGCTGACGATAGCAGATAAAGGTAAAAAGGTGACTTTATGCGGATGGGTTCAGCGTTCACGCGATCTTGGAGGCATGACCTTTATCGATCTGCGGGACAGATACGGCATCACCCAATTGGTTTTTAATATGGAGGATAATGGTGCCCTATGTGAAAAAGCCCGTAAACTGGGTCGCGAATATGTAATACAGGTGACAGGTAATGTTGCAGAGAGGAGCAATAAAAACCAAAAGCTTGCCACGGGTGACATCGAAATAATTGCAGACACACTCCAAATACTTAATACATCAGAGCTACCTCCTTTCACTATTGAGGAGAATACCGACGGGGGCGACGAGCTGAGGATGAGATATCGTTATCTTGATCTGAGAAGGACCAATGTAAGATCAAACATTGTTCTCAGGCATAAAATGGCGCAGGCAACAAGAAGTTATCTTGACGGACAGGGATTTATTGAAGTTGAAACGCCTGTTCTTATTAAATCTACTCCTGAAGGTGCACGTGACTTTGTTGTGCCTTCACGAGTTCAGAATGGTACATTCTATGCACTGCCGCAGAGCCCGCAGACCTTTAAACAGCTTCTTATGGTTGCCGGCTTTGATAAGTATTTCCAGATTGTCAAGTGCTTCCGCGATGAGGACCTCCGGGCCGACAGACAACCGGAGTTTACACAGATAGACTGTGAGATGTCATTTGTTGAACAGGAAGATATCCTCAGAGTGTTTGAGGGGCTGATAAAACACCTTTTTAGTGAGGTCAAAGGATTAGATTTCAGGGACCCATTCCCAAGAATGACATGGGATGAGGCAATGACCTTTTATGGAAGCGACAAACCCGATATCCGTTTCGGAATGAGATTCACTGACCTTACTGTTAAGATGAAGGGGAAGTCATTTTCTGTCTTTGACACGGCCGAATACATAGGAGCTATATGTGCTGAGGGCTGTGCTTCGTATACACGCAAACAACTCGATGAACTTACTGAATTTGTCAGACGCCCCCAGATAGGCGCCAAAGGAATGGTATATGCACGGGTTGAAGGTGATGGAAGCGTCAAATCGAGCGTTGACAAATTTTATTCTCCTGAAGAATTGAAGAGTATGGCACTAGAGGTAAAGGCCAACCCGGGAGACCTGATACTTATACTGGCAGGTGATAAAAAACGGACTCTCTCTGCTCTTGGTGAGTTACGACTCGAAATGGGGAAGAGAATGGGTCATCGCACCCATGGAACTTACGCTCCTTTGTGGGTTGTTGACTTCCCTCTCTTTGAATGGGATGAAGAGACAAAAAGATTTTATGCAATGCATCACCCGTTTACCTCTCCTAAACCGGAAGATATTAAGTATATGGAAAGCGACCCCGGAAGAGTGCACGCCAATGCATATGACCTCGTTATAAACGGTACCGAGATGGGTGGCGGATCAATAAGAATACACAACTCAGCAGTTCAAAGCCTGATGTTCAAAATTCTTGGTTTTACCGAAGAGGAGGCACAATATCAGTTCGGATTTCTGTTGAATGCATTTAAATACGGTGCACCGCCTCATGGAGGTATTGCATTTGGTTTTGACAGGTTAGCTGCTGTCTTCGGTGGGTCTGATTCAATAAGAGACTTTATCGCGTTCCCCAAAAATAATCAGGCCAGGGATACAATGATAGAGACGCCATCTGTTATAAAGCAGGAACAGCTTGATGAGCTGGGGATTGAAATAAAAAAAGTGCAGTAGTGCACTTTTTTTTTGTCTGTTACTTTTAGAATAAATCATCCTATATGAATTGCTGCAGCATGGAGTAGAGCTGGGTGCGATCAACAGGTTTTGAGATATGACCCACACAACCCTCAGCCAATGCTCTCTCTTTGTCTGATGCCTGTGCATAGGCAGTCAGAGCAATAACCGGGAGCGCCGGCCGGAACCCCCGTATTATTTTAGTGGCCTCATATCCGTCCATTAACGGCATTTTAATATCCATTAATATAAGATCTATCTTATCATTATTCCGACAGACTTCAACAGCTTCTTCTCCATTTGCAGCCCAAATGATGTTGACACCTGTTTTTGTCAGTATTTCCCTTATCAGAAGAAAATTAATCCTGTCGTCTTCTGCAACCAATATTGTTTTTCCTACTATCCTGGTCATTTCCTTATTTTGATTTGTTTTTGTTATTGCCTTTTTATTGCCCGGATTGTCAAATGGTATGGTGAAAAAGAATGTAGACCCAACCCCTGTTTCTGATTTAAGCCATATCTTCCCTCCCAGCAACTCAACATAGGCCTTTGATATTGCCAATCCCAACCCTGTTCCGGCGAATTGTTTTGTATAGACATTTTCAACCTGGAAGAAACGTTCGAATATTTTGTCATGTTTACCCTTTTCAATGCCGATGCCTGAATCTTTGACATAAAATTCAAGGTCATGTTCTTTGCATATATATCCATACTCAATAGATCCCTTCGGAGTAAACTTTATTGCATTACTGATAAGGTTTGTGAGAACCTGAATAAGTTTGGTGCTATCCGTAACTACAAGTGAAGAGTCATCAGGCAGTGCTGATTTATAATCCAGCTGTACTCCCTGTTGATTGGCTCTTAAATTAAATTGTTCATGGAGGGTTTTTAGGAGGGCATTAATGTTTACAACACCTGCAGAGACCTTTACCTGGCCTACTTCAATGTTTGAAATATCAACTATGTCGGTTATTATGGACAGCAGTTGGTTACTGCTCTGAAAGATAATGTCCATATACTGACGTTTAAGCCCTTCAACAAGATCTGGTGTATCAAGGAGGGTTGTAAAGCCGACTATGGCATTCATCGGGGTGCGGATCTCATGTGATATATTATGCAGGAAGGCGGTTTTTAACCTGTCGCTTTCCTCGGCTTTCTCCTTGGCTTTTATGAGTTCTTCTTCAACAAATTTTCTGTCAGTGATGTCAGTAATAAATCCTTCGATAGTTTTTATCTCCCTCCCTTCATAGTATCCCCGTCCTCTTTCCCATACCCATTTGATTGCACCGGTTGAGGTACTGATACGATATTCAATGGTATACGTTGAATCTTTTTTAAGTGCTTCTTCAATATCGTCCCTGACCCTTTTCTGATCAGAAGGGAATATCACTGACCTGAAAGGGCGCTTGTAGTTTTCTATAAACTCATCCGGTTCAAACCCGGTAAGTTCAAAGATACCATCGCTTATATATTTCATTGTCCGGTCCTGGTCATTGACACAACTGAATACTACTCCCTTAAGGTTATTTATGATAGTATTTATCCTGTTATTGCTCTTCCGCAGTGCTTCTTCCGCCTCTTTTCTTTCAGTGATGTCCTGCATTGTACCAATCATCAAAAGAGTCTTTTTATCTTTGTCTGTGCTTACGCCACCTCTCCCGAGTATCCAACGTACGTCACCTGTGTCCTGCCTTACTATCCTGAACTCTTTATCAAATGCCTGTTTCCTGTTAGAGATAGTGTCATCGAAGTAACCTGCCATCTCTTCCCTGTAAGCAGGGTGAATTATTCCATATAATGTCTGTATTGTCTTGTCGGCATCACGGGAAACTCCCATTATATCGTCAAGTGCCTGGGAGGTGATCCATCTGTTGTTTGTAATATCAAGTGAAAAGGATCCTATCCGACCTCTCTTTTGCGATTCAATGAGCCAGAACTCCCTCTCTTGCAAAAGGTCCATGGCATGCTTCTGGGCAGTGATATCAATTGTAACTCCCGCCATGTTTACTGGCTTGTTGCGGACGTCACGCAAAACCCTTCCATAGCTTTTGACAAATATCTCCGTTCCGTCAGGCCGGATAATCCGGTGCTCGTCATTGTAATCGTTGACATCATTTACGGCAAAACGCGCTCTTTCTCTTGCACGATCCCTGTCGTCAGGATGGAGTATCGAAATCCATAATTTTTCACCATCAACCGATTCGTCACTTTTGTAACCATAAATTTCAGATGCCGTAGAGTCCCATGTAAGGTTACCGTTAATGAAATCCCATTCCCAGACACCCATATTGGCTGCACTGAGGGCAAGATTATATCTCTGTATCAAATTGTTAAGAACGGATTCCTGCTTCTTTCTTTCAGTGATGTCGCGTCCGATTGACTGAATGAAAGTTTCCCCTTCGACATCAACTATCCGAACGCTCATCTCAACAGGAAACTCAAACCCGTCTTTTCTTCTGTGGATGGTCTGGTAAGTGAGAGATTTGCTCCTGATGAGCTCATCATACAGTATTTTCAATGAATCCTGCTCGGAAGGGATGCGTAACGTAATTATTGGTTTTCCAATGATTTCTTTGCGTTGATATCCGTAAACCTCAAGTACCTTATCATTTACCTCCAGTATATTAAGATCCTTATCCAGCATAAAGATGAGGTCATTTGCGTACCGCAAAATATATTCGAAGTGTTTTGTAAGAAGCTGTTTTTCTTTTTCGGCATGGTATAGCCTTTGGTAAAACCTGTAACGCTGTGTCCACATTAAACTTGCAAGAGCTCCCATGACAGCTAACATAAGAAAGGTGATGATCAGCGTTGTTGTCTTTGTTTCGTTATGAATACTGAGGAGAACTTCCTTTCTGTCAATTTTTGAAACAAGATACCACTGAGGCGGCCCGGGGATTTTTTTTATGACTGACATTACCCGTACACCCCGATAATCAAGCCCTTGCACGTATCCTTCCTTATCCTTCAGGATGTTTGCGAGGGGTGTCTGTGGCAAAGCGGATTTTGATCTATTTGATTTTTTCCCGGCCGGAAATTTCCGATCATTTAAATATCTTATAGAATCACCATCTCTCATAACGATGAGATTCTCAGCAGAGCTTTCCTTATCAGGTACATTTATTTGCTTGTAAAGAGTCTCAAAGAGGTCAAAACCCAAAAACAGATAACCCGTTGTTTCATTCCGGCTATTGTTACCGAAAATCGGGATTTTTATAACCATTCTGTCGAATGGCTTTTCAGCGAGAGTAAGAGAGTATGTCAGCTTTTTAGAGTCGGGACTGTTGGTAAATGATCTTAAAAGGATAGTGTCGGATTGATTTAGAGACAGAATATAACGATATGAATTATTGACAAGAAGAATCTGCTTTGCACTGAAAAATTCAGACGTTGCTGTGAAATATTCAATCAATGATTTCTTGTTCTTTTCAATATCTTTCCTGTTAAAAAGATCGTTTATAGTTTGCCGTAGCAGGATGTTCTCCTGAATAAACTTTCCGTTTTTCAGGTTATTTTTTATCCATTTGTTAATTGAGCCGGCTTTTTCAGCGGCAACCGCATCAAGGTTCAGGGTTCTTTCCTGAAGGGTTGTCTCCTGGTATTTCCTGTTGAAGTACAGCCCCATGGAGATTACAATTATTCCTAATACAATAAAGAGCAAAGACATCAACCATAAACTTGGTGGTCTTTCCTCTTTATTATTATTCAGAACTTTATCCATACAATCAATTCAGTCCGGCTGCAAGCAGGGGCAGATATATTGTAAAGATAATATTTTGTTCACATTTTTATTCTGAAAGAATTGGATGTGCTTAATATACAGATTTACAATTTGATTGAAAGGTCTATGAACTTTATTCAGGTTTTATGCTTTATATGCCGGGTAATCGGTGTAGCCCTTATTATCGGGAGTATAAAATTTGCTCATGTCAGGGCTGGCCAGAGGATAAGAATTCATTAATCTTTCAGGCAGGTCAGGGTTGCTTATAAAAGGTCTGCCGAATGCAATCAGATCGGCATGCCCGCTCTTCACGTCAGCTTCTGCTCTTTCAATGTCATACCCGCCTGAAAGGATAAGAGTGTTTTTAAAAATCTTTCTTATATCTTTTTTCAGTTCATGTGATACAACCGGAGCACCCATTGAAGAATGGTCTACAATATGTATATAGGCTAGCCCAATGGTATTAAGTTTCTCAGCCAGGTATTTATATGTGGCATCAATCTCAGGGTATAGCTGTAAGCTGTTATTTATGCCATAAGGAGATAACCTTATGCCTGTTCTTTCTTTTCCTATAGCGTCAGCCACAGCCTTTGCTGTCTCCAGCAGGAATCTGCTTCTGTTTTCAATGCTGCCTCCATAGTTGTCTTTCCTTATATTTGAAGCGGGAGAGAGAAACTGCTCAATCAGATAGCCATTAGCCGCATGCAGTTCAACACCGTCGAAACCGGCAACAACAGCATTTCTGGCGGCCTTTACATATTCATTACGTGCTTTAACAATATCATCAATATTCATTTCCCTTGGCACCTGGTAGTCCTGCATCTGGGCGGAATCTGTCCACATCTGCCCGTCAGGTTTCAATGCTGAAGGAGCAATTAATTCGGCACCTTCAGGAAGATTCAGGGCGTGTCCGACCCTGCCAGTATGCATTAGCTGAACAAATATTCTTGCACCACCATGGTGCGCTGAAGCGGTTACCCTTTTCCAACCCTCAATCTGTTCTGAAGAAAAAATTCCGGGTATCCTTGAATAGCCCAACCCGTTTGGTGATGGCGAAGTGCCCTCTGTAACTATAAGCCCGGCGCCTGACCTCTGGCCATAGTATTCTGCCATAAGTTCATTTGGTATATTATTAATTGCCCTGCTTCTTGTCATCGGAGACATCACCATCCGGTTCTGTAATTCAATTTTTCCAAGGTGATATGGAGAGAATAATTTGTACGATTTCATTTCTTATAAGTTTTAAACATTATCTAAGAAATAACAATCATTAAACAAATATGTTCTTTTACTTATGCCTGTCTGAAAGAATGCTCTCCACCTCGGCAAAAGAGTTAGCTTTTGCCCTGAGAAGGACAAGAAGGTGATAGACAAGATCAGCGGCCTCGTTCAGAAATTTTCCGTTGTCGGAATCCTTCGACTCTATGACAAGCTCAACTGCTTCTTCTCCAACTTTCTGGGCCACCCGGTTTATTCCCTTTCTCAGAAGCTTATTTGTATAAGAACTTTCAATATTATCTTCATACCTCTGCTTAATTATCTCTTCAAGCTCATAGATAAACCCTTTTGTGCTTTTTTCACCGAAGCACGACATGGTACCGGTATGACAAACAGGCCCGGCTGGTTCAACCATAACAAGTAAGGTGTCATTGTCACAGTCAGTGGTTATGCTTTTCACTTTAAGGAAGTTACCTGACGTTTCTCCCTTTGTCCAGAGAGTCTCTCTTGAACGGCTGTAAAAAGTGACAATTCCCTCCCTGAGAGTCTTTTCATAAGCTCCTTTATTCATATAAGCAAGCATTAATACCTGCAATGTTCCTGAATCTTGTATAATCACAGGAACAAGACCGCTGTTTTTTTCAAAGTCAATATTCATCTTATCTCAGTATTTCTCTCCTTTAAATATTGTTTAAGTTCTTTTATTTCAACTTCCCCAAAATGAAATATACCTGCCGCAAGAGCCGCACTGCAATCAGTATTCTCAAACAAGTCACTGAAATGTTGCATTTTTCCTGCTCCGCCTGAAGCTATTACCGGTACCTTCACATTATTGCATATCTCATTTAGCAGTTCAATGGCAAATCCGCTTTTTGTGCCATCATGATCCATGGAAGTGAGTAGTATCTCTCCTGCACCGGCCCTTTCAGCCTGTTTCGCCCATGATAAAACTTCAATACCAGTTGCAGTTCTCCCTCCATCGATATAAACCATCCATCTGTCACCAGAATATCTGGCATCAATAGCAACAATAATACACTGACTGCCAAACTGCTCTGACAGTGAGGTGATGACTTCCGGATGGTTTACTGCAAAGGAGTTGATTGATACTTTATCAGCCCCGGCATTTAACAGGCTTCTGACATCGTCAATGCTCCTGATCCCTCCGCCGACAGTAAATGGTATATTTATTTCTGAAGATATTTTTTCGACAAGTGGGATAAACGTATTTCTCCCCTCAACAGTGGCTGTTATATCAAGGAAAACAAGCTCATCAGCGCCATTCTCTTCATAGCTCTTTGCCAGGGAAACCGGATCGCCGGCGTCTCTGAGTCTCACAAAATTTACTCCCTTGACTGTCCTGCCATTAAGGATATCAAGACATGGAATGATTCTTTTCTTCAGCATAATTGAGATAGCTCTTCAAGAGTGATTTTATTTTCATATAGTGCTTTGCCGATTATTGCTCCATCACATCCGGCTCTGTCAAGTTCAGTCAGATCTGTGATTGTTGTTATGCCTCCGCTGGCAATAATGTTTATTCCGGTTCCTTCTACCAACTGTCGGTATGTCTCCAGTGATGGTCCTGACAGCATGCCATCCAGGAAAATGTCGGTACATATTGTGTACCTTATGCCATTTTCACAGAACCGGTTTATGAAGTCGCTGATCTCAAGGGTGCTTTCATTAATCCATCCGTTAAAGGCGACCATTCCATTTCTGAAATCGGCTCCAAGGATTATCTTTTCGGGGCCATACCTGTTGAGCCATTCGATAAAGAGCTGTGGTTTGGTAACTGCCACAGAGCCAACCGTCACCTGCGATGCCCCGCAATTGAACGCTGTTTCAACATCAGCAATGCTTTTTATGCCGCCACCGAAGTCAATTTTAAGGTTGGTACCGGCAGAAATCTTTTCAATGATTTTTGAATTGACAATATGTTTTGACCTGGCACCGTCAAGATCTACAATATGCAGAAACCTGCACCCTGCGTCTTCAAATTTCCTGGCCACCTCAAGAGGATCATCACTGTACTTTTTCACTGAAGAATAGTCGCCTTTTGTCAGCCTGACGCATTTATTATCAAGAATGTCAATTGCTGGTATGATTCTCATAGTTGGAGAAAGTTTTTTAATATTCTCATTCCGATTAAAGATGATTTCTCAGGATGAAATTGTGTTCCATAGAAATTGTTTTTTGCAAGAGCTGCACTGAAAGGAAGTGAGTAATTGCAGACTGCAATGGTTTCATCACAAAGACCGGCATAGTAGCTGTGAACAAAATAAAAGTCATCTGTTGTCTTAATGCCTTCAAATAGAGGCCCTTCTGACATGATGAGGTTGTTCCACCCGGTATGAGGTATCCTTACTGGTCCGTCAAGTTTTTTTACTGATGAGTTAAATATTGCAAGGCCATCAGTATTTCCTTCTTCTGACCACTTGCACATCAGCTGCATTCCGAGGCATATTCCCAAAACCGGTTTTTTGAAAGAAGCCAGCATGGTGTCAAGGCCTTTCTCCCTGAGATATTTCATTGCGCTGCTGGCTTCTCCTACCCCTGGAAGTATTATCTTTTCAGCATCATTTAGCTTTTCAGGAGAGTCAGTTATTTCAACTTCATAGCCAAGTCTTTTTATTGCGTTTTCAACTGACCGGCTGTTGCCTGCGTTATATTTTATTATTCCAATCATAATACACCTTTTGTTGTAGGTAACTGTTTACTCCCGTCACGCCTGACTGCTGCCTTGACGGCTTTTCCGAATGCTTTGAAAATTGCCTCAGCCTTATGATGTTCGTTGGTCCCTTCTGCCTTAATATTAAGAGTGCAGCCGGCAGCATCACAGAACGATTTGAAGAAATGCATGAACATCTCCGTTGGAACGTCACCTATTTTCTCACGTTTAAACTCAACATCCCATACAAGCCACGGCCTCCCGCTAAAGTCAAGAGACAACTGTGCAAGTGAATCATCCATGGGAAGATAAAAGCCGTAGCGTTCGATGCCTCTTTTATTTCCCAGAGCATCCGAGATAGCCCTGCCCAGGGCAAGGGCCACATCTTCAATAGTATGATGCTCGTCAACATTCAGGTCACCTGCCACTTTAAGCTCCAGATCAATGCCTCCATGCCTTGCCGTCTGGCTGAGCATGTGGTCAAAAAAGCCCAGCCCGGTATCTATCTTATAGTCACCATCACCATCAATATTGATTGAGAGGGTGATATCTGTCTCAAGGGTTTTTCTTTTTACAAGGGCTTTTCGAGGTTTTTCCTTAAGAAACCTGTAAACAGCATTCCAGTTT
>JGI20214J51650_10000298_pt1 | contig 31643 bp, 38 predicted proteins | sample WetSurMetagenome_FD_51650 | JGI IMG/M metagenome (IMG submission 51650) | reverse complement strand
GCCGGTCGGGTGAGAAAACCCAACCATCGTAGAGCACCAAGAATAGCCACAACCGACGCCACCCAAGTTGGCCAATATTGAATAGGAAATTCCAAAATCGCAGACATGCCGAGACCCCTCTCGTTGGCAGTATCGGGGGAGATGTCTCCCCCTTTGATGCGTTATGCGGTCGGTGCAGTAGGCGGCGTCGGCGATGCTTCGGCGATCTGCTTCAGAAGATATTCGGCGTATGCTTCCGTGTTGGCGTTGTTCGCCCCGATCAATCCAAGGTGGTTCACAGCGGACAGAATGGCCAGCATGACGCCCGCAACCGTGCTGATCGTGTGCATGGCGTCGGCTCCGAAGCCAGTGCTCCCCGCGCCAGCCAGAAGCGCCCCGAGGATGACGCTCATCATGTTGCTCCTGGCCGCGCCAATCGGCGTAGTGATGCCAGCCGCAGGCGTACCGGGCGCGTCCTTCGGCAACACGGCGGTGATCACGGAAGTGAGGATGGAAAGCGGGTTCATGCGGATGGTTCCTTTGGTTGATTTCGTCGGCGCGCTGTTGGGTGCGGTGGTCGGTTTTTTGGCCAGTCCTGGCCCACTGGCTCCCAGCGGTGCGCTGCTGTTCTGTAATGGCTTTTTACTCTCGGCGCCGGGTTTTGCGCCCAGCTCAGGCCCACCGTCAGGCCAGCGGAAGCATAGCACCCTGGATCTTGGGAAGCATTCGATACTTACGACGCCAGACGATCCTTGATTGCCGCCAACGAGCGCAACCGTGTCGTCGTCGAAGCAGTTCACGAAGCCAACGTGACCTTCTGATGAATGCGGCGATCCGCGCCACAGGACGGCGATGCAGCCAATCTTTGGGGTTCCAAGATGCATGCCATAGCCGACGTAAGATCGCGCCATTAGGCTCCCAGACGGCTTGTAGCCAGCACGCTGGAGCATCGCCCCGGCGAACGCCGCGCACCATGCCGTGTCTGAACCGCCGATCTCTGGATGCCCTGCCTCTCGGAATAGCTTTAGGATCTCCGCATCGTCGCGGCCCTCCCTTATCCCGAGTTCCTTTCGGGCTTCGTCATACCATGGATAGTTGGACATTTTATCCCTGTGCGATTTGGTTTCCGATTGTGTTTAGTGCTTCTTCTATTCTCTTGAAGTACACTTCCCATTCTTGACGCACAACACCTGTGTTAGGGTCAACAACCTGACGATTTACTGGCCTAGATAATGTGATTGGTTGTCTTGACACTGATATAATTGAGTTGGCAATCGCAGGCAAATATACATGCACAAACTCACATGTATCTATGTTTATATCCGTAGCAGGTATTATTTGGTTGTAAGTGTGTGCAAAAGCACCAGATTCCATTATTCTTAATATTGATATACTTAAGTTTCTGTAAGAATGCACAAAAGATTGTGCGCTAACAGATAACGGATAATCATGTATTTGAGATGTAGTGCTATTATACGAATGCGAGAATGCCGCAGACGAAGCTGGCAGTTGCACAGCCCTATCAAACGATACAACCAGTATTCCACCAGAACCAGCGGCACCAGAGCCAGCGGAAGAGCCGCCTATATACCCTCCTCCGCCACCACCACCACCACCATACCCACCTGCTACGTGACCATTGGCGCCATTCCCACCACCTGCGGCGCCACCTCCGCCTCCGCCACCACCACCACCACTCCCATATGTCCCACCAAACGCCGTGTCCATGCCGCCTGGACCGCCAACATGGGCCGTCCCAGAAGACACGCCATTACCACCTCCGCCACCTCCACCTGATGTTCCTGTCCCACCGTTTGCAGATCCTCCACCTGATCCACCTGTGCCGTTACCTCCTGCCGTACCAGTGGCAGAACCGGACCCTACCGCTCCACCAGAGCTTGATGACCCACCATTTGATCCACCTCCTCCACTGCCTCCGTATGATCCCGCCCCTAAGGAACCACCGTTCTGACCTGATCCACTGGGGCCAGCCGAGCCCCCTCCTCCAGACCCACCCCTTCCTGATCCTTTTGCCCCTCCGTTCCCTCCAGAATATGCTGTAACTCCGACGCAGCTCGCTGCTGCGCCGCCTGTAGTACTCGATCCTCCTTTAGCAACTATGCCATCAGATGAAGATCCGGGAGCGGAATTTGATGCTTTGTTTAGCCATGTATCACCAGCAGCACCTCCAGCAGAACCTACAGCACCTATGCTATAATATACAGTTGTTCCAGCAGTAACAGAAATTGATGTGTTTTCAGAGTATGCACCTCCAGCACCTCCGGAGCCACCAGAACCATAACCTCCATTTGCTCCGTTTACTCCGCCTCCTATTCCCTTAGCAGAAATAGACGTAACACCATCAGGGACAACGAAGCTACCACTACCGCTAGTGTATATTGTTGTTGTGGTCATGGTAACCTCCACTTATTAAGTGCACGAAAATATTCCGTTTGTCCCGTCAAAGTTAACGGTGAATGTTTCAGTATTCGCCAGCGTGATGGAAGAACCGTAATCATACCACCCTATCAGTGGACCAGCCGCAGGAGTGCTATTCCGCATCGTGATATACCGGAAGGGGCCGATACCTGCAGCCGTCGCGGTCCACACAATCGGAGTCGTGCTGATCAGCTTGTAGGTTCCGCTCGTCTGCGTTGAACTGGCGATTGTGATCGTGGCGCCTCCCGCAGTGTATCCGCCAGCGGTTCCTAGGTCATTGCCGCTGATGTCTGCCCAAACCGAATTCGTCGCCACGGTCGCGGTGTTCGACAGGCTGATCTTGAGCGTTCCGGATGATAGGTTGTGCACGCCGTTGTGGATGTCAGCCACGAATGCATTGCACTTGTTGAGAGCAATCGCCATCTGTTACACTCCCATCTTAACGTTGCGCGAACTCAGGATCTGGGAAAGCGCAGCCGCTTCCGCCTCGATACCTGGGAGTGGCATTTCCACACTTTGAATAGACGCGTGAAGTTCAGCAAGCTCTGTTTCTCTCTTGCGCCATAGGTCTTCATATTTCTGGCGAAGCGGTCCAGAAACATTGATTATTGACGCCTTTTGCGCCTCAAGTTCGGCAAGACGCGAGGTGTAAGTATCTATGAAGTCATGCATCGGATGGTCCCTTTATAGGTAGCTTATGCAATACATCATCGATATATTCTGAGGAACATTTCGTGTTCCTCCACTTGATGCTGTTGTGATATTATGAGTGTGAGTTGCTGACTCTACCGATGTTGTTGCTGTACCTATTGTAACGGAGCCACCTGAAACTTGGTAAGCGTAACTACCGGAATTTATTCCTCCTACTGTATGCGTATGTGTAGCACTCTCTGTACCAGTTGTTCCAGTATGAGTATGAGCTAGATTAGATGCATCTTGATAAATTCCTGCACTTCTGCCATCGTCCGCTAGACCTGTTCTATCATGAGCCCAACCGACTATGTACATTTGCCTAATATCTGGAAGCCTAAATGTTGTTGTCCCATTTCCTGTAGAAAAACAACCATATGCTTTATTAGTTGTCCAGTCTGCATCGGATACTATTGTTCCGCTTGCTTGTGCGTAAGTCCACAAACCAGGATATGACGCCCTCAAAACAAGCTGACCAGCGCATTCGAGCCATCCAGTTGGAACTGTCGTGCCAACAAATGGAACAACCATCCCAACCGTAGTTGGTACGCCTGCTCTTGCCGCAAGGTCTGTAAGACCTGATGATAATGGCTGGAAACCAGCTTCTACTTGCGAAAGATTTACAGCGTCAGTGCCCAACGTTCCAGTACCCAGCGCCGTGATTTTGTTTGTCCCGGCGTTCAGGTTCCCTGTTGCAGCGTTGGAGCCGTCCTTCAGTAAACAAGCGTTGATGCCCGTCGCCAAGTCCTGATCGTGCGCGTCGTGCGAACTGGCAAGGATGCCGACAAGCGCGGCTTTGGCCTGCTGCCAAACCGTCGTCCCCGTCCGCGTCCCATCCGTCCGCGTGAATAGCCCTGCTGACCACGGCATTACATCACCCCTCCACCAATTGAGCTTGCGGGTACGATATTCGCGCCCCAGCCAGCCGCCTGTCCTGGGGTCTGGTTTGCCTTGCCCATGAGCGCCTGCATCAACCTCATGGACGTTGGGTTAGAAAGCATGGCCCCCAGTCCTCCAGAGCCTCCAGGTTGAGGCGCAGCGCCTGAAACCGGGCCGTTCTGATATCCGCCTTGTCCTGCCGTTTGCGGGTTTACCGTTGGGGATGTTGTTCCTCCATGCGCTGAAGCCAGCCGCTGGATTGTTTCATTCATCATCGTCCTTACCGGAGAATTGTTGCTCCACATAGTCCCCTGAGCACTCCCATGCTGGAATACTGGCTGTGTCGTCGCTGGCACTGCTGATGCTCCACCGGGTGTCCACTGGCCATTTTGATAAGTCAGTGGAGCGGAAGGGGTGTAGGCGCTCGGGGTGCTGGATGATCCGTTTTTCACTGGCTTGCTCCTTGGCCAAGTAGGGCCTTTATCATCTGGTCATATGGCAGTGCGGGTTGCTGAGACTGCTGGTAAGCGATGGGCGTGGTTCCGTAAATGTCCGCCTGAGGAAGTCCCGCAGTCATGCCGGGTGGAGTGCGCGCCCCCGCGCCTTGCTGCGCCGGTATCGTCTTGAGCATATCGATGGGCGTGGCTGGAGGCATTGCCGGAGCCGGTTCCTTTGCAACATACGACACATTCGCAGGCGAAGCTGTAGGCGCAGTTTGCGCAGTGGTCGGCGGAGTCACTGGAGCCGGTGTTTCCTGGTTATGTGGCGCCCCCCTCTTCGCATAGTCAACAAGATAATCCTGCATATCCAAAGGATGGACGTTATACTTCTTGGAAAGATCAATCATCTTGTCAGTATTGAACGTTCCTGCTTTATTATCTATTAGACTTTGAAGCTCTTCATTTGTTGGCTTCGAAGTCTGCGCAGCAGTGTCGGACTTAACCCCAGAACCTGAATTCATGTCGTTTATCATACGCTGAACGCTGTTCAACTTGAACTGGTAATCAGCCTTGCTCGTGGCGTTCGATAGATTTCCGATTGCGTCGCTGATCGATGCCCGCTCGCTTTCGGTCACCTGCCCTTGCCCTTTCATCAAAGGACGGGCGACAAGCAGATTTAGCCGCTGCTGTGTCGCGGTGATGTCGTCGCGCGCGGACCATGCCGGGTTCTGCGGATCATAGGCGCGAACCGCTGAGTTGATCGGCTCCATCATGTTGCCACCGATGGGGCCCCACGGCGTCGGAACGTTTATGTTCGCGTGCCGCTGGTTGATGCGCAAGGCGTCGCCAAATCCTGGGGTCTCAGACAGTTTGCGAGCGTCGGCGATCACCCCGCTGACGCCCTCTACCTGCTGGCGAGCTTCAGCCTGGGTGTCGGCCTTCTTCTCTGCGAGCTTGGCGCGGGTGTCTACCTCAGATTTGTTCTCGAAGATGGGAGTTCCCGAGGCGTCGTACAGGAAGCCAGCGCCGCCCGGAGCGAGCTTTTGCACTTGGTCAGCCGGAACCTTCGGGACTGGCGGGCCAACCGTGTATCCAGGAGGAATTGCCGGGGCCGCCGTCGGCGCGCCTTGTGCTGGCGTTGCTGGCTGAGGTTCCGCCAAAGGACGCCCGGTCACCGGGTCGAGCTGAACAGTGTTCTTCATGCGGATCGGGACAGGCTCACTTCCGCCAGCCGCTGGAGCCGCCAATGGGTACGCTGGCGCTCCAGACGTGGCAGGCGTAGGCGCTGCTGTCGGCTGTTCTCCAAGCGTGTCCTCAGCGCCAACAGAAGGCGCTGGAGCGGCCATGGCAGGCTGCGCTGATGAAGGAGCGCGGGTAACTGGCGCTGGCGCTGCTGGAGCCTGTGGCGTCGATGCTGCCCCCGCCGTGTGCATGGAAAGAGGCTCGTAAGCGCCCTTCCCCCCACGCGAGTTTATGGCCTCTGGGTTCCATACCTGTTGCGGTCCCGGTCTGCCGTAGGCGTCGGCCGGTCCGCTTATGATGGTTGGCGCGGACTTCGGAGCATTGGCCGCCGCGATCATCTCAGCGCCCTTTTGCATCAGCGCCGGGTTGCCGCTCATCAGCATGGCGCGCCCCATCGACTCCGGTGAACTCGTCCCCGAGAGCAACTTGGCGAGCTGTGCATTGTACTCGTCAGCGCGTTTCTGCTGCTGGTGCTGCATGACCCCGGCTGAAAGGATCTGCGCCATCTTTCCAATAGTCGTGCCCCATCCCGGCGCCGTCGATGGCGTCATCCCGCTTTTCATCAGCTCTTCGGCAAGCTTCGAATTGTCGGCTGGAGCAGAAAGCGGGCCGTTCGCCGTGAGCGTGTCTCCTCCCATCCCCCCCGCGAGGGTGTCGTTGCTCGATCCTCCAGAAACAGCCGGAGCCGGGCCGCCGCCCATTGGCGCCTTGGCTTCGGCAGTCGCCCCAGTAGGGACAGGAGCCGCTTCATTTGCGGACGCCACTAGACCGGGCTGCGTTGCCACTGACGGAGAAGACGGGCCGTTGCCCATCCCGAGCTTCTTGTCCCACCCCCCCGTGAAATCGCCGCTCGTGACCGTATCAACGCCTCCTGGAAACTGCGCCTTCATTTCAGGCGTCATGTTCCCCCAGATTGCCTTTTTGGCGATGGCTGGCGAGCTGTAATATTTGGCGACGTTCTGCCAGGCAATCCCTTCAGGGTTTGCAGCGTGGGCAACCGCCCCGGCTGGCCCCTGTTGGTGCTGCATGTAAATGTCGATCGGTGTTGGCGCGCGCCCCGTCTTCGCCTGGAAGCTCTGGCTTTCGGCCGCAACCTTCGCCGCAAGGGCGTTCGCGTTTGCGTTCGCGTCCCAGATGTTGCCACCCTTGCCGTACTTCGCCCACTCTGCATCAGAGAACTGGCCAAGCCCCTTGTATTTTCCAGTCTGCGCAAGCGGGTTGCCGCTGCTCTCGATCTGGACGATGCGCTTCAACAGAGCCGGGTCGACGCCGTGCTTCATCGCCGCGTCGGTGATCTGCGCGTCAAGCTGTGCGCCAATTGCCATTATGCTTTCCTTTCAATATCCATTGACACTGGGCCATATAACGCTATATGGTCCCCTTCAGCTTTTACGGAGGGCAATGGCGTTGATAGACAAGTTCACATCCAGAATAGAAAAGTTACACGGTGAAGACGCATGCTGGGAGTGGACAGGTCCACTTAATCATAGCGGATATGGACGATATTACAACTCTGTAAGGGGAAAGCGAGAGGGCGCGCACCGCGCGAGCTACCGCTTTCACTTTGGCAGCTTTGACGAGTCATTTGAAGTACTCCACCAATGTGATAACCCAAAGTGCTGTAGGCCAGACCATTTGTTTCTAGGTACGCAAGCTGATAATATGAAGGACATGGCTGCTAAAGGACGTGGTACAACTGGGAAGTCTCCTTGGATAAAGGGAAGGAAAGCATCACCTGAAAGTGTCGCCATTCGCAGACCTAAGCTGATGAAATACATCCATATTGTTACATTACCTACAGGAGAAGTAGTAAGGCCAGTAAGCCTAAACGAGTTCTGCAAGCTTAATGGCCTTAGTGTGCCCGCTATGTATAAGGTTGCAAGACGCGAGGCTAAGAGCTATAAAGGTTATTTAGTTGATCGTTTACCGTTATAATCTTCTGTTCTAATTTCCAGAGCCTTGATGGCGGCAAGCATATGGCCCATCATGTCGCCTAAGTCAATCATATGACCATCTCCACCGAAGTTTTTACTCCAATCTTGCGCCATCGGACCGACTCTGCTTTCTGGCAAACCGTATTCCTGCTTGGGTCCATCCTTATAATCATAGCTGTCCACAGGTAAATCACGGAATTTCAGAAGTATACTTTCACCGTCTGCCGGTTTTCTATTCTCTTTCATATTCTCGTCTGAGAACATCATTGCCATCATTGCCAGAGATGCAGCGCCTTGAGCAAGTCCAGCGTTCTGTTGCTGCTCTTGGTTATATGCAGCCATCTGATCGTTGTAGCTCTGGTACACGTTCCCGCTTACATTCGTCGGGGCGATCTGCGAAGTCGGCGCTGTTGGAGTTGTTGACCGGCTGAGCAAGCTAGATGTCGGATTGGCCGAAAGCATGGCGACCAAGTTCTGATACGGGATTTGGTTCTGCTGTACGGCCTGCCCAAACAGAGTGTTTTGCTCGTTGGCGCCCTGAACCTGTGCCTGTGCCGCTGCCTGCCCAAGCGCCTGATTTTGGTTGCGCTGCTGCGCGCCCTCTGCGGCAGTGCGAGCTTCAGACCCAATCGGAAGTCCTCGGCTGTCGAGCTGCTGTTCAAGCTGGGTGTGCTGCTGTTCGAACTCCGGCTTGAGCCATCCGGCCATTGCCTGATAAGCCTGATTTCCAACATCGTTGGCCGTTGGCGCGTTGATGCCGCCCGTGTTCAGGTTGTTCATCAGCTCGCCAGAAATGCCAGTCAGCCCCGCGCCGGTGGCTTCCTGCCCACTGAGCAAATACTGAAGCTCTGGCGTTAGGCTCGTGATGGCGCTCGTCGGCGCGCCGCTGGCGTCCCTTCCGTATGTGGTCGATCCATACGGATTGTAGGTGTCCGGGGAATTTAGAGCGGACTGCCTTTCAGCGGTTGCAATATTCGATTCAGTTTGCGCCTGAGATACCGCATAAGGATCAGGTGCAGCCGGTGCATCTCCGCCTTTGCTCATGTCTTCACCCTATCCATTTGCATTCATCCCTAAGCATTCCGTAAAGTATTGAGTCCTTTCCAGGATCACGAGATCCACGAATGCAACCCTCCATTACGAAACCAAGCCTCTCAACTATCTTCCTAGATATCGTGTTGGACTTTGCTATTATGCACGTTATTCTGTGGCATCCCAATTGGTTGAACGGATATTCAAACCATGTGCGCAAGTTCAAGCGCGTCAACCACGGACCACTTCCAGCGGCGGCGAGCATCACATTACCACCATTTGGAGTTCTGGTAATGTCATAGAACACGAAACCGCCAAGCAAATTTCCCTCTTTGTCGATGGCCCCCAAAGCCTCGTACTTCTCCGTTATTGGGGTTCCATCGCGCACCATGGCGTTGACGAATGCGCAAACTCTCTCACGATCACCAGCCAATATCATATCGGCCCCGCTGGCTTTCCAAGCACCTCTGTCGAGTACCACTGAACATCATCAGCCGTGGAATAGGTGCGCATCACCGGCGACGCGGCGCGCCCCTTGCCCGCGACGCCAATCCACTTTGGCTCTGAAACTGGCTGATCGGACCAATCGCTGTCCCACGGGCTGTCCCACGGAGTAGACCCGCCGTGTGTCCCAATGTCGTATGTCGCTCCTGATATTTCGGTGTTTGTGAAATCTGTGTCTATTGCGACTTGAGCGCTTAGTAGCCCAGCAGAGAACACGTTCGGCTTAACCCTGCTGTAAATCTTGTTTATGCCTGGAGAACCAAAGTAACTAAATCCAGGTCTTGCCAACGTTGATATCTGATTTGCGCCATCAAGTCCGCCAGCATGGACGTAAACATTCCCGTCAGACTCAGAACCAAAGTATATAGTTGACCCTACCTCTTCCATTGAAGCAATCGCCAAATCTTGATAAGTAGTCCATCCTTGGTTCCTGGTGTTGAACACATACTGCTTCGATGGCGTTAACCCGTTCGGGATGTTGAAATATAACAACCCATTGATGAATTTTCCGAACCATCCCGAATTTGAAGAATATGTCTTATAGTCAGCCTGCCACGAAGGGCTGATCTTTCCCCAGTTGCCGAGCGCTTCAAGGTTGAAAGCGAGCCCCGCGCTGATCACGTCCATCGATATTGGCCCTGACGTGGTGATCAGAACAAGCTCTCCACCGAGCTTCACGGCGGCGTCGTATTCAACGAGAGGGGGAGCATAATATTTGCTGATCAGCGAAAACGATGTCGCCGGGTCTCCCTGGTAGACGAGCACTTGGCCGGTGCTCATCACGATGCAAGTCGTGTCTCTCCATGGGAATACGCCCATGCAGTATCCACCATCAGCAATCTGGCTGCTCTGGAATACGGTGAACGGCCCCGTAACGTACATCGAGCCGCCATACCACACGTCCCCGCTGTTGACGACTGTCGCCCATAGCCGGTTCTGCACGCTCTTGATGGTCCGCATCTGGCTTATCGTCGGACCAGAGAAGCCGGTAGCGACAAGGCCAGCGCCGCCCGGCTGCCACCTCCACGGAGTGTCTGAACCGTTTACGCCAAAGACGTACCCGTTGAAAAAGTCCGTGCTCCATCGGTTGTTGGTGTATCCGCTGGCGAGCGTCGACGGCGTGCCGGACAGCACTTCGAACAAAGACCCATTTGACGCGGCCATGAGCTTCTGCGTCGATCCGCTGACATAACGCACGAGCGTCTGGACTGGATGCCCCGCGCCGGTCGCGGTGTCGCACCAAGCCTCGTATCCGGGGCGGACCTTGCACACGCCAACGTCAGGAAGCCAGTTGACGAGTTCGCGCGCTTCGTTGGGCTGCAAGTTCGTGAAGTGATCGCGCGTGTTGAGCCCCAACGTCGGCGCTGGCACGGGTTGCGCTTGGGCTGTTCCTGCCGATTCTGGGGTTATGATGCGCGAAACCATCAGACATATTCCTCAATTTCCGTAGCCAATTTCAGGAATATTCCCTCTTCCGAGCACGTATCTCGGGTTTCCTGTAACATCAATCATTGGCTGAGCACACGCGTCAAACCACTCAGCGTCTATAGCAGCAATATAGTTTGCCTTTTCTTCTGCGAAAGGAAGTGTCTCGCTCGCCTTTAATCTGTAAACTAGTCCAAGCGTCATCAAATCTTCTGCGTTATTATTCGGAAGAAATGAAGGATAATCCGTATCTGCCGTTAGCCACTTCTGAGGAATTCCGGCAGCATTTGAGCACCATGTCGATTCGAAATAGTCGAAGGCGATCACGCGCGCGTCAACCGGCGTCGGCGCGATCACCATGTTGCCGCCCTCCATGCGGAACCAAAACCGCATCCCGGCGATCACCAAACCAGACTGGAGCACCTGCCAAAACGAGTCTGTCGACGGCCCATTCATCGGCCAATGCGCGGTCCTGTCCCAATGGCTGCTATTGCTCATCCTCTGCCACGTAGTCGGCAATGGGTAGGCTGCCTGTCCTGGAACCGTGGTGAAGGTGTATGTGGTCTTCAGCTCTGGCCACTTGTGTTGGCGCTGCAAGTCTCGGCCAATCCTGTTGACCAAGCGCAGCGCTTTCTGTGCCGTTATGTCGGTGTTCCCAGCAACGTAGGAAGGAACCGCCATGCCGCCAATCTCTGCAATCGCGTCCTGCACTATGGTCAACAGTGTCATCTGTTATACTCCCGCCTCTTCTTGAGCTTTCTTACGCCATTTATTCCACTGGCCAACGCCAAGACCTCCAAAGAGGCTATCGTTTGCCTTCGCGAAGTCTTCGACGGTCATAACGCCGTGCTGCATCAGAACCGAGCGGGCCGAAACCGGGATTGCTCCCCAACCAGAAATAGGCGTTCCATCAGTAGGCTGTACAAAGTCTGATGGCTGCTCGAATGCCTTTTCCGGCGTCTCACTGTCGAGAGCCGCGAGCTGGCGTTCAAGCTCCTTGCGGCGATCTTCCTTTCCAGCGGCGGACAGCGCCACCTGACCGCGCACCGACGCGTGATATTCGTCAAGTGTCTCAGGTCCATCATAGTCTTCCATCTGGTCATGCGCAAACCCCATCACGACAGGGTCTTTCCGCTCTGGAAGGCCAGCGTTCCCATATTTGCGCTCGTACTCGTTGAAGGCGTCAGGAAAGCGCTTGCGCAGCGCACCGATGGTCCATTCCTCAACCGGCTGGACAGCAACGTCTTTGATCTGGCTGTTCATGATGCGCGACGCGACGTGAAGGCGCCATTTCAGAACCTCTCGCCCAAAGTGGCGCGACGCGGGGCGATCTAGATCCGCGACGTGCACGATCTGCCCTTTGACGTGGCACACCTTGCCGCCGTTTCCATCGGAGATGAAGCCCTCCTGATCGTCGTAGTTCTTCGTGAGCGGGACCATCTGCCCAATTTCGACGGGAGTTCCGAATAGATTAGTCATATTTATTCCTCTTGTTGGACTGTTGGACCTAATAGCGACCGCCCGGAGCAAGGTCCAACTCTCAACTCCGGGCGATCATCCGGCTCGATTTCTCAAGCCGAAACCAATTTTCCATTGTAGCAGATGAACCAACCCTCACGCTGATTATGCCTTACACCTGGGAAATGTCCAGCGAGTTTGACCCTCCACCACTCAGGATCGCGAATTGTGTTGTGCAGCGTGCCGACGCCAAGGATGTCACCGAATATTGCCTCGTTGTGGTCGATCTTGAAGAACACCGCTTTACTGCAAAGTTCTTTCATTTTACTTAGCACAACATCAATCTTGTCTTCTGGGATATGCTCCATAACGTCAACGCAATATCCGAAGTCAGCTGGTTTTACGACGCTTGGAATGCTCCACAAATTCGCGACGCAAAGAGGGATGTGCACGTCAGAATCAAGACAGTTCGCCGCGTGGTCGATGCCAAGGACGGAATAACCCTTCTCCTGAAGTTTCGCCGCAGCGCGACCGCTTCCACACCCGAAGTCGATGAAGGATGTGTAATTGGCCAACGTCACGTCATCCCTCACATGCTGCTCTGGTATGAGAAGTTCAAGCGCTCTGTCTACCGAATTCTCCCCTTCTGACCATTCCCGGTAAACGTCTGTCTGCCAGCATCTCCGATATTTATAAGCCTCACGCGCCTCAAGGGAAACCTGCGACGCGGAGCGGGCCGCCTCTTCGTCGCGCCACATGTCCGGCAGAAGGCCAGAGCCGCGAACGGTGATCGCCAATCCTGCGGCCTCGATCCGCTGGTATGTGGCAATGAATGCCTTCGCCTGAGACGCCATGGCGCGCGGCGAGTCGTACACCTTTCCATTGAAGAAATATTCGTCAGTCAAGGCGCCGTCGTTGAGAGGCTGACTGTACGCGTGATGGGCGCGCCCGGCCGCCGAGCTGTCGTATCCGTAGAGGTCTGCGCGGCGATAGCCCATCATGAGGATAAGGTTCAGGACGGATAAGCCAACTGTTGTGCCAATGCTGACGAGATGCGCGTTAGGCTCGATCTGTTTCGTCGAGCACGCGATATCGTCCCCCGCGTCAACGTGCCATAGGCGGACGTCACAGCCGTTCTCGCTGAGGAATGCGAATAAGTCGGGGTGACACTGCGCGGCAAGCAGATAGACCGTCCTGCGTGCTCCAGCGGCTTCATTCTCCATGGCGTGAGAGAGAAAGGTGATGTTTTCCCGGCGCGCGTCGAGCAAAACGTGGAAGTCTGGAGTGATGCCGTTGGAGCGAAGCCACTGCGCCGCCCCGTTGAGGCTGAACACCGCCGCGCCGTCCCGCTGCTTCGCTCTGATCTCCTCGATGTAGTCCGCCGCCGATGGGCCGCCGCCAACAACCACCGCGCCGTGAATTCGCGATCTCACGCGCGGGATGTCGCGCCACGTATTCGCCCTGACATTTTCCGCGATGTCTGAAGCTGGGGTGTTGCACACATCGACGAAGCGCGCCGGGGCGATGGCGTCAACCATATGTGGCATTGCGATTTCTCCCGGCCATCCTGGGAGCGTGTGGGGCTTCGGCGTCCCGTGGAATATGGCGATTGCCGGATCGTCGCCGGGTTCGCTCAGCTTCCAGGATCTAACGGCGCCAGGAACAAGCTCATCCCACGAGTAGGCGTATGGTCCGAACGCTTCGATGAAAGCCTGATCGCCACCGGGCCAGTCTTGAGGCTTTCCATTGCCCTCGTAGGCCGCCCACAACGCGTCCGTCTCGTCTGAGACCTCCCAGAACATAACGCTGCTCTGCAACCCTCCAAACGGCCCTGGATATCCCGAAGGCTGGACCATCACGAAGGCGTCTCCGAGCGTCGCCAGCGCGTCGATGTTGTGCCTGATCTGCGTGCTCAAATCGATGTAGAGTACGCGGTCGCCGTGCTCAAAGACTCCAGGCTTAAACATACCCATTTTTGCCCACCATCCTTTTAGAGAAGGATCTGGAAGGGGAGAAATCGTTGTCCCTGCTGGGAAAGCCTCTTCTGAATCTGTAAAGCAAATAAACTCAAAGTCTAACGAGCATAACTTGCGTACAGAGTTAAACAAAGCAATAGTATATGCTGCGCCACGGTCTTGGTAGTTACCAGCATTAACACAAGCGATATATAGCATAAGCGTTGGACCTTATGATTATGGCGGAGGATTGATCAGTTTCCTCCGCCAATTGTACCATGGATTTAGATCAAAAGCACCGGCCAATTAGCCTGGATTTCGGGAGACTTCGCCGATCCGCTCGATGTGGTGACAGTCACCAGACCTCCGATCTTGGTGCGGCCAGCCGCCGACGCCCTCAGCACACCCGCAGAACCGCTGGAAGTGGCCGGGCCATAGATCTTGCCGCTGTGGTTCAGGACAGCCTTCACCCGGCACTGAATGCCGGAACCGGCGATGGCAACCCACCCGTAATCTAGGATCGTGAATGCCACCTGAGCGAAACCAACCACATACCCCTTGGCCGCCGTGGTATTGGTGATCGACGTGGAATTGAAATTCTCGTCAATCGTGACGCAGTCGAACTGCTTGTGAGCGGTCGCTGCCTTGACGAAAATCCACTCAGTTCCGTTCTCCCCCTGAACGCGGGTGCCAAGCTCAAAACGCGGGCCGCCTTCACCAAGGGGGGGCGTAGCGCTCGGGGTGGTGCGATAGAAGTCAGCCCCCAAAGGAAGGTAAGACTTGATTGCAGTGTTAACGGTCATGCCGTCTCTCCTTTAACTCAATATTGAAGGTATAGCGGCTGTATTCCAAGCCGCTATACTTGTCAGGCGATGATAACACCCTGCAACGAGCGATTGCTGCAAGTCAGGTTGCCGCCCCAGTAAACCGGGACAACGAGAGCATCCTGATTGACAGAAGCCTTCTCCGGGTCGGTGATGAAGTTGCGGTCCTTGTGGGGCCGGAAGTGGAAGTAATCGGTGTTCAGGAAGTACATGCGGGTTCCGCTCGTCTCGCCGGGATCATAGAGAACGTCCGCATTCATGAACTGGATGCCGCCAGGGAAACCGGCGCGCGCCTCATCGCTTTTGACAAAACGCTGGTTGGTCTGAAGGCTATTCCAGTAGTATTTGAAATAGGTGTTCCCGGCGAGGATAAGATCAACCTCATCCCGTCCGCGAAGGGTCTTCAGATACATCGTGTCCATGGCACCCTGGATCGTGGTAGCCGACGCAGCGCCGCCACCGAGACCAGCGACGCTCGTATACTGCGACTGCCACCAAGTCTGCGCCGCCGAGTCGATACCGCCCACAGTCCCGGTAATCGGGCTATCGGCAACGAGGAACTGCAACCCCCCGATAGCAAGGCCGCCCGCCTCCGTGTTGCTGTAGAACAGCGACTTGGAGATGTTGTTCTTCATGGTCTTCTCAGCCACTAGGATGCGGCTCTTGACCAGATCGAACTTTGCTTCGCGACCGGAATTCTGCATCTGCTCGCGCCCGCTGATGGACACGTTGCAGTTTGCCTGCTTCCAATCGAACTGGGCGCTGGTGACCACATCGGAAGCGGACACGTTCAACACCTGATACCCGGCATACCAAGAAAACGTTCCGTTCTCTTCGTACATCAAGTTTTCGAGAAGGACATAGCCGCCCTCGGCTTCGTCAACGTTCCCTTTTTCCTGAAGACGAGTAAGCAACGCGTTATGCTTGAGCACGTTATCAGCAAGAGTTTCACGATAGTTTGCAAGTGTAGTAGAGGTGATCTCAGTCCACACCGTTGAAGGATAAGCAGTCATGGTGTTCTATTCCTTATACACCGAATTTAGTCATAGCAGCGCTTAACGCGTCGTCGAGTTGCATCCTACCCTTGACCTTCTGAGCAGCGCCCCCTGATCTGGGTTTCACAGACACGGCTTTCTTCGTCCGTTCCGCTTCCCACTCCTTGCGCTGGCTCTCGGTCTCAGCGGCCTTCAGTTGCCCCCTNACAGCGGGGTTCATCCACGCTGCCCGGTCATATGCGGCCTGAAGCTTATCGACGCCATANGGCATGGCGGAGACTTCAGGATCGTGAGCCATGATGTGCACCATGTGCTCTTGCAGCGCATCGAAATGCGGGTTGACCGGCGCGCCGCTGTCATCGACCTTGTGAGCGAACTCCAAAATCATGTTTGCGGCTTGGGACTGCTTCTGCTGGGCGCTGGTGTTGTATGCGCTCGATAACGCTCCTTTGATTGCCGCCAATTCCTGTTGCACGGCCTGAAGTTCTGGAGGGAGTGGCGTCACTGGTGCGGCTGGTTGTCCCGTGGAGGGGTCCGCCTGACCTTGCTGCGCGCCTGCCTGAGAGCTTGCGGCAATGCCGAGCTGTTGAGGCGTAATGCCCCTTGCGCTCATGATCATACGCACGTATGCGACAGGATCGCGTGTGTATTGATCGTGAAGTCCAAGAAGCTCCTTAACAACCTTCCCCTCGCTTAACCCGTGTCGCTGCATTTCTGCGCGGTGGTGCGGTTGGAAAGACTGCTTTACTTCCTCAGCAAATCTTGAGGACTCAGCGGATGCCATGGCCTTCTTGGTGAACCCTGCCTGTAAGTTCTTGACAAGCCTATCAACTGCCTGTTGAACTTCTTTCGGGGCTTCCGAGTATGCCTTGCGTTCTGCTTCAGTCCAACTCTTCGGCGCAAAGGGAGTGTCCTGTTCGGGTTCCTGCTTGGCGTCTTTCTGTTCACCGGCCTTCGTCGCGTCCGCCTTGGGCTGGTCCGTGCGTCCGCTTGAAGCGTCTTCCCGAGCTGATGCTTGTCCGCCTTCGCGGGGCTTGCTGTGATTGGCCTCAAGTTCATCTGCGCCGGTTTCTTCAGCCTTTACCGGCTTGGCTGNTTTCTCTCTTGCNCTGTCGTCGCGNGCGCGTGCTTCGACCTTGTCAAGGGCTGAATGCAATATATCATTGAGAGAGCCCGTTTGTCCACTCTCGCGGGTGCTGTCGGCTCCTGCTCTCACTTCTTCCATTGGAATTCAACCCCTGGTGTTGGACCTACGTCGTGATGCTTTTCTACTGCTGAAATATGGTCATCTAGCTTTACATCACCATATTGCCGTACATTATGGCATTTATTGTGGTCTCTCAACTGAGAACGTGAAGAAATCATCTTACGGTCTATCGGAGAAACAAACCCGTCTCCACCATATGCCCTGTCTATGTCTGGCATGACGTATGGAGATTTACTTGGTAACGGCTTTTCGTCTGGATCAGGCTCGTAACTTGTCCCGTCTGGACGCCAGCGCTTAAGATATCGCACCATTCGGTTGGACTCCCATGGTTCCGATTTGTTGAGCTACTTTCGCACGATGTTCGGCTAATTCCAAGGCTAAACGCTCTTGCTTCGCCTGTATGTCAGCCATCTTTCCTTGCATTTCTGCTTGGTGCTGCTGCTGTTTCTGCTGGGCGTCCTGCGCCTTGGCCGCCATGTCTGCCTGGTGTTGCTGAAGCATCGCCTGGGTGTCTGCCTGATGCGACGCGGCTTTCATCTGCGTTTCCTGCTGGATTGCCTGCGCCTTGGCCGCTGACTCGGCAGCCTTCGGGTCTTTACTCGCCTGCGGAGGTTGCTTTGAAATCTTGTCGAAGCAATCGTTGATCGCGTCGTCGAACGCCTGCCCAACCTTGAACGTGTTCGCGGAAAACGTGACAAGCTCCTTCGCGAGAGGGAGCAAAGCCGGGTTCTGCTGCACTGCCGGGATAATCTGCGCCATTGTCTGCATGAAAGCCTGCATGAAAGCGATGGACTGCTCCTTGTTGACCTCGTCATCGTCAAAGGCGGTGTCGTCCGTCTCCACGTCCACCATGAACAGGCGGCGCGCGTTGGAGCGGATGATTTCCTGAACGTCCTCCCATGGAACGGCAGAGAGAGTTTCCTGCAAATCTTCGATGCTGTCAGGGTCTACAGGAATTGGCGCTGGCGGCTGCGCGGCCATTGGTGGCTGTCCAGGCATGGGCTGGCTTTGCGCCATCTGGGCGGCGGCGTGCTGCTGCTGGATGGCCTTGAGCTGGGCGATTGCCTGCTTTGCCTGTTCCTGGTCGGCGCGCGTCGGAAGGGAGATACCCGTCATCTCTTCGAGCTGCTCTCGGGTGTAGTGCTCCGCAATCAATTCGGCCTTGATCCTGTACACCTCTCGCACGAAGCGCTGAACCATGCGTTGGCGCCGGGACGATCTGTGCGAGCCGAACCGAGCTTTGAACTTCTCAGCCGTCGCCGTCGTGTCTGGATTGCTCTGCCCGCGCATGATGTCGCTTATCCCGCTGATCTCGTAGATCCGCTGAATTGTGGCGTCAATCTTCATGTCCACGGCTTGAAGGGCTGTGACGATGGGGGCCAGATCGCGCACCATGAACGCAGCCGCGAGACCTCCAGAAGCCTGTAAAGCCTGATAGTTCTTATACGGGACAAACTCGCCATCTTCTAACCTTGCTGTGTCGGGAAGGTTATCGTCTCCAGCGCTTCCATATATTCCACAATACTTCAAAGACTCCGAAAGTCTATAAGATCTAGTTGTGAGCCTATCAAGCTCGTTGGCTTGGTCCTGATACTGCACGAACAATGGAACCGGAATAAGGCTGTTCGTCGTCTTGATCATATACAGCGGATGCGGGCAAGGGAAAAAACCCTTCAGACTATACGGATCATCATCAGCCTTTATAACTGTTGGGTAATCTTCGGCAATGTAAATCCTCTGACGAGTCTCCTTCGCCCAAATCTCCCAGACTGCCGCCCGCTCTACGTTCTCTTTGCCGGGGCCGACAAGGCTTTGCTTCGTGTTCTCTGATGTGTTCTCGATCTCATAATTGAGCGGGATTTTGTCCGCATACTCTGGGAACGAGTCCTCAAGGTCTGATCTGGAAAACAGGTGCATGCGCGCCACCCACGGCACTTCAGACCAGCGGCGAGCCGGACCCATGCGGAAGAACTCCCAAGGGACATGACAGATCTGCGATTCGAGCCAATCAGCATCGCTCGGGCCGTCGATCTCCTCAAGGTCTATCCAGACTTGGCCGCGCCCTGGAAGGCACGCGTCCTCTATGCAGTCCTCGAATTCCTTCTCGCAATCGTAGGAATGGCCCTCAACAGTCATAGACTTTTCGAGCACGGCGGCGGCTGCGCGGGCGATCTTCGTTTTGCGGCCAGGACGCGGAAACATGCGTCGAACGTCAGGCGTCCCCAGATCGACGCACAGATGGCTAAGCAAAACGTCCGTGTTCGAATATAGGATGTTCGTCTTCTTGTCGGTCGGCTTATTGCTGTGGATCTCAAGGCCGCGCTCTTGCCGATGCCGGGCGATGATGTCGAGCCCCTTCTTGCGCCATTTGTCTTCGCGCATGCCAGCGGCTTTGATCTCGGCGTGCCAGACTGACGCCGCGTCGCCAGCGCTTACGGCGCGGTCCTCATCGTCAGTGGTTTGGCCGTGCTGCACGTCGCCCATGTCTGCGCCAGCTTCAGCAGTGCTGCTCATGCCCTTCTCCTTGCCTGCATCTTGTGCATGTCGTCGAACGTCAACGGGCGTGTAGCCGCCTTGAGCGCGTCTTCTATGGCCACTGGCCTAGGCTTAATCCACGGGCGGCTCATAACGCCGTATCTGACTGAGTCGGCTGCATGATCTTCAGCGTTGGTGTCCAAGTCTTCTGGGTTTGTCTTGTCATGTTGCAATATTGGTATTGTTCTTATGGCATGCTTCGCAGTAGAGAAGAAGAATATCATGGGATGCCCGTCTTCATCGCCTATAAGGCGTTGGCGCAGCATATCCCATCCGCCCATTTTCCCCACGCGTTTGTTGTCCGCTCTGGAAAAAACAACCCCGCAATCGAACATGCGCTCGGCAATGCTCGGGCCGCCATCCTGCGCGAAGCACGCCGGGTCGATCACGCTTGCGCCTGCGTTGATGGTGTAGGCCGCCTCCATAGTGCGGATACCCTTCGCCACGGCCTCCACAGTCATCTTCAGCCCGACGTTTGGCGATGATGCCCCGTACCACTCCATGAAGCACACGAGCGCCCCACGCGGAATTATGGTGCCATCTGGGTGAAACCACTCTTCCCCGGCGACTGCCCACCAGTGGAAAGCGAACGGCTTCGCGCTGCCCCAGTCTCCGGAGCGGAACTTCGCCCACCAGTTCGGGAGGGTGCACGGCTCCAGGATGTGGCGCGCCATGCTGAACTCGGTGAAGAACGCGCCTTCGATTGCGTTCCAATCCCCGTCGAGCCATGCTTTCACGAGCTGCGCAGATCCTGATTGCTGGAGACCGGCGACATATTCGTTTCCTAGATATGGATTGTCTTTCAGGCTGCTGGGGATGAACACCCGGCTTTTGCGGATTGTTTCACCGTTGAATGGATTGGTGAAGTCCTCGTACAGAACCTTCATCCCGAGCGGGTCAGGGTCGATGTAGCGCTCTTTGATCCACGACGCGCCCGGACCTCCTGGGTTCCCGGTGGCGTGGAATTGGCAAGGAACGCCTGCACCGCTGCGCAGCGTCGCGATCATCTTCCTGACGGGAACCGGGCTTGGCCAATGCCCCAACTCTTCGAAGAAGACATCCGTGTACGAATGCCCCTGATAGTTGTCTGCGTCGTCGTCGTTGTCGAGATAGGCGAACTTCAGGCGCGCGCCATTGGGGAACGTCCACTCCTTCTCAGACTTCGAATATTTCGCCTTGATCGGACCATAGATGCGCTTCGAACGCTCGATCACTTCTTTCAGATCGGTGAACGTGCGGCGGAAGAATATGCCGATGGCAGCCGCCCCGTAGCGCTGCGCCTTGATGGCGAACTTTCCAAGCATGCCATCGGTCTTGCCGCCGCCCCGCGCGCCGCCAAAGAAAATCTCATCTGCTGGACATGTCATCAGCCACGACTGCGGACCCGGATTAGGGCGCCACACTACCGTGACCTTGCGCCCATCCTTCAACATCCTGTTCCTCGTCGATCTCGGGTGCGGCGATCACGAATATCTCGCCGGTCTGATTGATGCGCTCCTCGAATAGCCCGATGTTGTCCACCTTGCCAAGCAGTTCAAGGGCTTTGTTGGAGACGCTGCCCTCTGGTTTTTCGCCTTCCTTGAAGCCAAGTTCGGCGTTGCGCATCAGGCGTTCAATGATCCATTCTCGGGATAGCCCAAGGGATTTCGACGCGGCTCCATCATGCTCAGCCTTAAGATAAGCAATGCGTGCCTTAACATTGCTGTCTTGCATGATGTCATAGGCCCTCCTGCGTATCGTCTCCGGCTTCATGGACTCGCAGTTGAACGCCGCTCGGTATGCGTCGCTTGAGTTCGATGTCTCAAGATACGCCTTGCAAAATGCTTCTCTCTTTAGGGTTAGACCGTTTTCGTCTTTCCTGCCTGCCATGGCGTTGGACCCTCCTTGGCTTGCCGTGGTTTGTGCTCTGATCCGATAGGGATTTGAACCGACGACCTGAAGCTCTACCGCTGAGCTACCGGATCAGAGTACGCACTCCGGTGTTATTCTGAACCGTCGCCCTTGTTGCGGCGCGTCTTGCGCTCCATGTGGGGGCCTTCGTGGTAGTTGGTGCGCTTGTCGGCCAACACTCCTTCGCCGGGGCGGGAATGCGTCAGGCGGGGCGCTCCGTGGCGATCCTTGCCGCTGGTGTGCTTCACGCCCTTCTCGCCTTCGCGCTTGCGTTCGGCCTTGCTCTCGCTCTTCTCGCTGCCCATGGGGGCCTCCTTCGTTTTCCGCTCCACCTTGGGAGAGCCCTTGCGGAACTCCTTGGCGGCTTTCATCGGCATTGGGGTCTTACCCTCCGCCTCAAGCTTTGCGCGTCCCTTGGGGCTGCTGGACATGCCAGCGAAGCCCCTCTGCGCCTTACTGACTGCTGGCATTGTCGGTTGCCTCCAATGGGACGGGTGCGATGCTGACGCCCTTGGCCTGTTCGAACTTGACGAGGAAGTGGCCAGCGGCCTGAACCGCTCCTAAGCCTATGTGCTTCACTGCCGCGTCTAGAAGCTGGTTGAGAGCTGACTGCTCGCCGTCGTCGAGAGTGATGGTGATCGATGCCATGTTGGACCTTACGAGGTTGGTGCTGTGAGTTCGAGGTAATGGATGGTGACACGGACGCGCCCGGTGTTGTCGCTGGGCGTGGTGTCTGGGGTGATGCGGACTGACTGGAGCGTGGCGCTGTAATAGGCCCCCGCCTTGGTGCCCTTGTCCGTCGCGTTGAGCGTCTTGGCGACTGCCGCCGTCGAGAAGGCCGCTGTGCTGCCCGAGACGCCAACGGTGAAGTTCGTCGTGCAGGTAACGGCCGCCGTCACGCGGACGGTGACGCCAAGCACGATGGCTCCAGCCGGGATTTGAATTCCCGTGTCGGTGTAGGCCGCAACCGCTATGGTGGTTACCTCGGTAAGCGACTTGACTTGGCAGAGCTGCCCTGTGGTTGTCGCCGCGCTCATCAGATTGGCGTTGAACAGTGACGGGACGTTTGCCGAGCTGATCGTGATGGCGTCGGTTACGGCATACCCAGCGAACAGATGCACTGCATTCGCGGTGATGGTTCCGATAGCCAAATCGCCAGTGGCGCAAGTGACATAGGTTGCAGTCGGCAAATCTCCAGAGCAAGCCGTACCTGAGAACGTGTCTGAGTTTATGCCAATGCATCCATACTTAGCACTGTCTGTACCTGCATTGTTGGATACTACAATATTCGCGGAAGAACCAGCCCCATTTGTGGAGTTGCTTACTATCAACTGAGTCCACGTCGCAGAAGCTGCGTTGAAGGACGCGAAGTTGCCAAGGGCGTTGTAGGGGATTGTCCCGCTGGAGAATGCACCCTGATTGGTGGCGCTCGTGGTGTCTTTGGTGCTGATGACATTGCCCACGTGTGTGCATGCCGGTGTGATCGTGACCGCGCCAGTGGAGACGCTGCCAATTCCGATCGTCCCCGAGCCCTTGGCATTGATCGTCAGGTTTGTGTTCGACCCGCTGTCGATGGCAACCACGGCCACGGTCCCGCCAGTCGCCGCGCCAGTCACCTTTAGGCCAGCGGCCTGAGATGCCGTCGATGCATCGATCACGAAAGCCGGGTTCGTGGCGCCGTTGAGCCCGATGGCGAGAGCAGACGCCCCGGCGCTGGTGACTGTCTGGGCAGCGGTGAACACGTTGGCGATGGCCAGCCCCGGTAGAGTAGCGCTCACGCTCGGAAACGTGATGGTGGTGCTATCGGTCCCGGTGATCGTAACGCTGCCGTTTAGCGTGGGGGCCTTCCCAGCCTGCACGGTGAGCCGGTAAAGGTCCGTGAAGTTGGTGTTGACCTTGATCCATGCGGCGCGGTCGGTGTCGCCTGTTCCGTCGTTGGCCACTGTGCCGACGCCGATTGTGAGCTGAGCCATTATGCCCTATCCGTTTTCAGGCGCGAGCTGTCGGCGGTGTACGCCCCCGCGTCGGTTGTCATGAGTCCGTTATCGGCGGTTCGCAAGGTGCAGTCTGCTGTCGCTCCAACCGCGTCAGTGGTCCAAATGCCATACTGGTTTTGCAGCGTTGGCATATCATCCCATCTGGAAAAACCACGATTCGAAGCATATGCGACCATCGCTCCGTTGATATCGCTTATCGACGTTCCCAGCCTGGAGTTTATCCACGCGAGAAGACGCCCACTCCATCCGCCATTGGGGATAGAATTGGCGTCAAACAGGGCGTTCCAGTCGCCGTTATAGGCAAGCGCCGAGCCTGTGATGTTCCTTACAGCCTTTTGGATCAGCGCTTGATTATCCACTTATGCGGCCCTCGCTTCATCGACCCACGCCCAAGTCTTTCGATTTATCGCCAGTGCGATGGTGTCGGCGCGGACTGAGAATGCAGCCGCGATATCCTTTATAAGCTCTCCAGCAGTCCGGCGCAAGCGCGCGGCGCGGACAACGTCTTCAGACAAAACGCGCAATGGCTTTCCGCGGCGTCGTGCTCCAGCTTCGGCCATGTTCTCTTGGTGGCTTATCGCCCGGAGGTGATGCGGGGCACAGCAGCGCGGGTTGTGGCACGAGTGAGAAACTTCCATTCCCGCTGGCACTTCTCCGTGAACCAAGTTGTAAGCGATGACGTGGGCGATGGCCCCTGACTTTTCTGCGTTCCAGTAAATCCCGTACCCACCGCAGCTAAGGGAATGCTTCCACTCCCAGCATCCGCTCGATGAACCTACGTTAACCTTATCCCAGAACTCTTTATTGCTTGCTAATACTTTAACGGGAACTCCAAAAAGCTCCATCTGATTTTTGTTCTTCATAACCGTATAACCTTTGTTGCTGTTCGGCGTTGCTGGACAGGCGATGGACAGGGAGCTACCCTTTAACGTCCAATCGCCTCCTACCCAGCAACGGGTTGTCATGAAAATATGGGTGGTTAGATGATGAATGTCAAGGTATTCATTCACTTATTTGCCACTGGATACCACAAACCGTCTTGGCCTTTCATCGTGATGGAAACAGACCCCCTGTCGTAATCAGTGCAGCGCTTCACATCTGCGGTTTCGTTGTAGTGGCACACATACCGTCCAACAGTCTTTCCATAGGTGTCTTCTGCTGTGATCATGGTGGACATTATCCCCCCAAACATGGCGTATGCTTCTGTTTCGCATTTCCCGTACTGGGGAAAGCACCTCCTGACGATGCTTGGCGTCCCTCCGTTCTGCTGGATCGATGCGGCAATGAGCCCCTTTGCATGAGAAACCCATTCCCTGTCGTGGCGGCTCATGGCGCTGGCTGGCGCGGTGAATGCGGCGATGACGAGCATGGCGGCGATGATGGTTTTGTTGGACATGCTATTTCTCCGTTTTGGGTGTGAATCAACACGCGGATTTTGGCGTGTTTTGTTGGTGAATGTATATGTTTATCAGTGCGTTAATTGGTGTGAATCGGGTTTTTAGGAAAACTCCGAAAAACACAGGGGCAATACGGAAGGTCGCGGGCGGAGAGCTTCTTGTCAATTCCGGCGTCGGCGAGGGTTGGTGCTTCGCTACGGAGTTCCGACGCGGAACCCCGTAACCCGTCTCGTTTCGAGATATCGCGCGCCCCGGCCCGCAGTCCCGTGGTTCCATCGCGGAACCACGGAGGACGGGGTGATTTTTTGCGTGTGTAGATCTACACACGCATGTCGCCCCCACGCGCGCGGGGAGGACCGGTTAACCCCCTAGTTGCGTCACGCCGCTCGGGCGCGCCCCAGCTTCCACGATGTCCCGCCGTGGGCATGGCTGAAAATGCGCGGCCATCCGTCGTTGGCGTACAGCACGGCGATGCGACGATCACCCGCGTAATTTGGGTCTTCAGGATCAGCGCAGCGCATGCGGTCGTACCGCGCCGGGTTATCCAAGATCGCCGACACCGTGGCGCTCGTCCCATCGGCGAACAGGATCTCGTCAGTCGGTGACAGGGAACCGTTGCTCAGTGCGGCCATGCGGCGGCGCTTAACCGCCTCAGGATCGGCGCCAGAGCGGATGTCAGCCTCGGAACGCCTATCGACGTAGGCAACACGGCGCTGATGCTCTTCCGGCCGTGCAGCGGCTTGTGCGCGGCGTACAGCGGCGCTGTCCTTCCTCCACTCGGCTTGGGTGATCTTGCCGGGGCCGCCGCTGATCGCCGCCTCTGTGTCGATGTCGGCGCCGGGAAAGAACAGCGGCTTGAACTTGGTCTGGACCAGTCCGTCATGCAGAACCGGGGCACCGGCGAAATCCAGCCTCTCAGGCTGCCACACAGCCCCGTCGACGGGCGAACGGAGAAGCATCGACCCAGCGGCGCTGAATTCAATCCGCCCGTGTCCGGCCTCCCAGAGGGCATTCATGATGGCAAGGCCAACGAACGGGATGTTTTCCGCCTTGTCACAGATCGCGTAGCAGCGAAGCGAACCCGGCCCCGTGAGGGGGGAGAAGTCCGCACTGCTGATGAAAGCGCTGACGCTGGGCTTGTAGAACCGTGCGGAGCCAGACCACCAAGGCAGCAGGTCGCAGAGCATGGCGTCGAACTGGCGCGACTTCATGGGCTGGCTTCCGTCCTTGGGCTTGTCGATGTCCAGCATCAGGACACCGCGACGCAGGGGCCAATGGAAATGCTCGGCGTCGCGGGCGACAACCGGGACACGGCCGCCGCGCAGCTTTGGCAACCGCTTCTGTGTGGTGACGCGCGCCGTCGCGTATTCCGGGACGCCGTAGGTCATGGCTTGCCGGGAAGACAGCCCATCGAGCACGACGGAGAACTCATGAAGATCGGAGACGCTGAGCACGGTCACTGTCCCGTTGACGAGGTCGGCGGCTGCCGTCTTCGTCAGCACGCCATTCGGGAATGTGAAGCTCTTGGACAGGTTTCCGTCAAGGTTTTCGATTTTGGTGATGCGGATCATGCTGTCACTCCCTGAGACTTTTTGGATTTGGAATATGCAATTCTGCGAGACTTTATGAAATTCCAGACTTCCGTATTTGGAGGACGTTTGAATTCATCTAATCCCCTAGGCCAAACACCGAATTTGTCTCGATACTGGTTGCGAACCCATCCTTCTTTATATTTCTTATCTTCTTGAATGTACTTAAACATTGAGTACCAATTCTGCTTTTCTTCTTTGGAGTACGTCTTCTTCCCGGTGATCTCGATCAACTCTCCGGCCGCATGCACCAGCTTTGACGATTTCCTGAACCCATTATCGAACGCGCAGTTCGGGCAAACTTGAACCCCTCTCGGCATGACAAACTGACAATTCATGCACTCGCGGGGCTGGCGCTCTTCGCGTTCCTCCTTTGCCTCCTTCTTCTCCTTGGGGGTAGGCGGCTTCCCATCGTCCAGACGTTCGTGGTGGATGTCGGTCACGTATCCAAGGTTGGTGGTCGTGTTGGTGTGGTCCAGGAGCACGCAGTTGTGGACTAGCCTATCGTTTGCAGTGAACCTCTGTAGGGGCCCTGCGTTGAGAATGTCCCATACTTCCCTTTTGGTTTGCACGATGGCGTTTGCCATCTCTCTATTATCTGACTGTCCGTCAATGTCCTCATAAGTCCCATAAGGGTTGCATCCGCATACATTATCTCCGGATGGGAATTTCTGAAGGACACAAAGCGTTCCCTCTTCTTCCCGTCTGATTTCCTCGTGTTGTTCTGCTGTGCTGTAGCATTTGCCCATCTTAGGTTTCCCGGAGCGTAATGTCCTTGATTGTCCTTTCTGTCTATCTGCATGTTTCTGCTCTGGACTCCAAGATTTTCCGCAATCCACGTAGCCGCCTCGTTGGGGCCAGAAAAGAGGAACTTTATTCCTCTCTCCCCGTAATCCTTGTAGTGTACAGATCGTGGATTCGTGCATCTTGATTGCTGAGCTTGGCAACGGTTGTACAACCATTTGGGAACAGTAACTGGTTTCCTCCCATTGCAGTGAGGACATGCTGCTGTATTCGGCCTCTTCCTTATATTGTGGAAAAGAGCCATGTGAGTCTTCATGCACCTCCCGCACGAAACTTCCACACGAAGGTTGAATGTGCTCTCTTCCGTTTTTCTGGAAACTATCGTTAGAGAACCGTATTGGCTTCCCACCAAAACCTGTGCGAGCAATCCTGAGGCATCTACTAGCTGCCTCTTCAAGCGTATTCCATCCTTCATCTGTCATAACCTTATGATCTGGTGTTGCCACAACTCCGTCATATTCTATTACACTCTGGATTCCTTTGCATACTGCTCCAGAGTGCCTGACGAAGCTATACCCGTCCCAAACCTTGTGGTCAAGTGTTATATTCTGAATTCTTACATTTCCTTTGTCCGTAAGGATCATAGTATCTCTTACCAGACAGTCGGCCTTGCCTGGCGCCGTGCGGAGCATGCGCCCCACGATCTGGACATAGAGGATTTCGCTCTTGGTCGGCCGGGCCAGGATGATGCAAGAGACGATTGGCCAATCGACGCCAGTCGTGCAGCACCCGACGTTGAAGACGATCTTCACCTCCCCTGACTTAACACGGCGCCCTATCAACTCCCGTTCGGCGCGTGGGGTATAGGCGTCAATGTAAGCGGTGGAGACGCCCGCACGGTCGAACTTCGTCTGAAGGGTCTGTGCATGGGCGCAATCGACGGCAAAGCACAGCGTAGCGCGATCCTCGCCCTTCTCAAGCCATGTCTGGACGCAATCGGCAACCAGCTTCGGCTTCTGCATCTCCGTCGATAGCTGGCCCTCGTGGTAATCGCCAGCCACGTCATTGACGCCGGACAGGTCAGGCTTCTCCTTCGACGCGAACACCCGGAACGGTGAGAGATAGCCCTTCTCGATAAGATCCTTCGTCGTCGCCGCAATGATCAGATCGTCGAAGTCCTTCCCGAGCCCCTTCGTCCATGGCGTCGCCGACAGCCCGATGAAAGGCGTCTTCTCCCACCCGTCGTAGCGCATCCACTGGCTGAGGAACTTCGACCGGATGTGAGCCTCATCCACGAGCACGAAGGCAGCCTTGGGCAACTGACGGCGTTTCAGCGTGGCCAGACAGGCGATCTGCACAGGGGCCCTGGGGTTGGTCTGGGGATGGTCGGCCTGCATCACGCCAACGTCGTAGATCCCATCTGCAAACAGGCTGCTGTAGGTCTGGTCCACGAGCGAGATGGACGGAACCGTCATGATCACCTGATTGCCCTTGGCGAGCGCTCCGTTGATCATATGGCCAGCGAGGGCTGTTTTTCCCCCACCGGTGGCGAGCTGAAGCATGGGGCGGCGATGGCCTGTTGAAAGAGAAGACCTGATCGACGAAATGGATTCGACCTGATAAGGACGCAAAATCCTGGTCATGCCACCCTCCTCCATCTTTTCGTTCCAACAATTGAAGTTATATGTTGGCGGCAAACTGAATACTTTTTTGCAATTGTTTTGTGGTAAACGCCTGATGACGCTAGAAGCCTTATATCTCTAATGTCTTCTTCTGTAAGTTTAGCCCTGTAGTGGTGTTCTCCAAAGTTTTTCACAAGTCCATTATCACGGGCATGGTCGTTATTATACTTATACGTGCACCACAAAAGGTTTTTATGATTGCAGTTAAGCTTATTACCGTCCTCATGGTTAACTATAGGGTAATCATTTGGGTTTGGTACGAAGGTTATAGCAACAAGCCTGTGGAGTAATTCCTTGTGTCCTTTCTTAGCACCATCAGCCATGAGCGTAGAATATCTATATCCTTTCTTGTTCATGGCATCAGACATGAACCTACCACGCCTTATAGTGCTATAAACAACTCCAACGTTATTTATAAGATACCTGTTGTATCCTGGTATGGGCTTAAAGCCTTCGAGGTCAGGTGCGTTCTCGGTCATGACACCACCACGGAGTTGCAGATTTCAACCGTGCTCGTCAAAGTCGAAACTCGCCCTACCCTTCCACAACCACCGCTTGTGCCTTCCTGCGCGTCAGATGAAAGCGGGGAGGAAGGAACGCCGTCGTCGCGGCCGTCGCTTACCGCTTCCCCCTTGTCGTCGTTTTTCGGCGCAGCCGTAAGAACAATGTGTGGAGCATCTGAGTGCTCCAAAGTCGGGGTAGTTTGGAGCACTCTGGATGCTCCAAAGTCATCGTCATCCGGACTTTGGAGCACACAGGATGCTCCAAAGTCATTTTCTGGCGTGGATGCACCGCATCCGGATGACACGAATTCAAAGACCTTTGATACGGGTATGGTGAGATTGTAGACTTCCGTAGGGCGCCCAATTGAACAGAAGGATTTCATGTCGCCAGTGGCTGACAGGTATCCTATGGAAACAAGCCTTTTCACACATTTCGCTATGGTTCGCCTGTGGAGGCTCGTCACGGCTTGAACCGATCTCCCTCCTGGGCATGCGCCAGTTCCATCGGGAGATGAAAACATGGTGAACGCCATGGCCACGAGCTTTACGTTAGGCTCCTCGTCAGATAGAGAAATCGTCCATTTCCAGGCTTGCAGGAATGAAGTGTCAGACCTTATGAAACGGCTGGCAAGTCTATCAATCGTGGCCTGTTCTTCCGTCTTGACAGGCGCAGTGGTTACGCTATTATTCATGTGCTTATTCACTTTCGTTATGGGGTTCCAGCCCCGTAGCCTCGGATATCCCCGGACACCAAATCCGGGGTTTTCTGTTTTTGGATGGTAGGCGTTTCGCCCACCTTGCGCCACCTTCATTTTGGTGAGCGTTACCTCTTCCCCAGATAGCTGACGTTTCCTGACTCGCGCACGACGGCGAGCTTCTTGGGCGGCGGAGGGCAAATCGCATTGCAGACGCGGACGATTTCTCTCGCCTCGGTCATGATCTCCTCGGGGATGAACTCGTCAGCCATTTCCTCGGATGTGGCTCCCGGCCAATACTTCACAGCCAGTGACCAGTTCCGATAGCCGCCAAGGCCATAGACCACGGCAAGGATTTTCTCGTAGTGGTCAGCATGATCTTTCCCGCGCTTCATGTCCTGCCCCCCAAGATTGCCGCGGTGATTTCCGCCTCGTACAGCCTTACCGCGGTGCGGGCGATGTCGCCGCGACGCCCCGGAAAGATCGGCTTGAGGATCTGCGCCGTCTGTGCCATATTCTGGGTTCCCACCCTACCCGCCCCACTCGGGGCTGCTCCAGCACTCTGGAATTTGGAACCCTCCGCGTTTCTGGCGCCGGGGGTTTTGAATTTGTCAGTCATCGATCTTCACTCCCATCTTTTTTGCAACTTCGCGAACCTGATCCACCCGGCACTCAGGAACCATTCCCTTGCGGCTCCATCCGTAAACCGTGTTGTGCGATATCCCGAGACGGCGCGCCGCCTCCCGCATCACCCCGCCGCCGATGGCGTCTATCACCTTCTTGTAGGTCATGACTTCTCCTTTCCCTTCTTCGTCTTCTTCGGCTGCGCTGCAAGGCGCTTCGCCTCTATCGCCATCATGGCTTCCACCCAATCGTAAGTTCCGCTGTTCATGTCTTCGTCCTCGGTGTGTGTCTCGTCTGTTTGCAAACATAGCCATGCCGTTCGGTGTTTGCAAACAAAATCGTCACCACCTTTGATCACAAAAACGTGATCGTTTGGTGAATGAGTGGTTCTTGACTGGTGAATGGATAGATACTAAATGATGGTCATGAGGAAAACACACACACAAGCGGTGACATTCACCATACCACAGAGGGACTACATTAGAGAGGTGGCGAAGCGCCTCGGTGTAAGTTTCTCAGAGGTAGTCAGACAGGCAATCGACAAGTCAAAGCCAAAGGGAAAAGATCAATGAGCAATTCAACCATATCCAACAATGGTGAAGACACGTCTTGTAACCTTAATATACTTACAGATGCAATGTTTAATATCATAAATGTTAAGCGTGATACTCCGGAAGATACTGTAACTGAAATGTTGCGAATAGCGGTTGAGGCTCTGGTTGATATAGAAGAAGACGCAGAACCTTCACATAAGACATTAGACGTTTAATACAAACCAGCAATGTAAGGAATAGAACAATGGATTTCGTCGCCGGAGTGACAATGTGGCTTCAGATCATCACTGTAATTGCGATCACAGAGGCAATCGTGATCGCCATTGGTTGGATGCGCCTTGAGGAAATCGTGCGCCACGTCAGGCGAATGGAACGGATAATCGACGAAGGCGAAGCTGACCAAGAGAGCCTTTGAATTGAAGCGCCCCGG
>JGI20214J51650_10000297_pt1 | contig 31669 bp, 30 predicted proteins | sample WetSurMetagenome_FD_51650 | JGI IMG/M metagenome (IMG submission 51650) | reverse complement strand
AAAGGGCACTCCTGCCATGGAGATTGTCAAAATAAAAATAGATGGTTTTTTCCTGGCAATAGGACATACGCCAAACTCAGAGATCTTTAAGAAATATCTCAGTACGGATCAGGTCGGATACATAAAAACAACTCCGGGTACTTCAAAAACAAATGTAGAAGGGATCTTTGCAGCAGGCGATGTTCAGGACCCGGTTTACAGGCAGGCAGTTACAGCTGCAGGATCAGGATGTATGGCAGCTATCGATGCCGAACGTTACCTTTCTGAATTAAAATAAACTCAGTTGAGCATAAAATAGAATATTACACTTTAAACATCGTCTATCGCCAATAATACATAATACATTCTTCAGATGAAGACTTTTAAAAAAAGTTTCAAAATAATTGCTGAACCTTCCGACGTTTATTCAGCCATAACCAATCCGTATACAATTGAATTGTGGTCAGGCTATCCTGCTGAGATGAGCACAGAACCCGGCAGTGAATTCTCTTTATGGGAAGGTGATATAACAGGCAAAAATATTGAATTCATTCAGGATAGAAAAGTGGTACAGGAGTGGTATTTCGGTGAACAGAGTGAAAAATCTATTGTCACCATAACAATTTCGCCTGACAGAGAGAATTCTCTGGTTACAGTTGAACATACAAATATTCCTGATGAAGAGTTTAGCGGTATAGCTGAAGGATGGAGGGAGTATTATTTCGATGCAATATCGAATTTCTTCAACCCTAATTTTTAAGATTTACAAGCGAGAAAACTGTTGTTGTCTTTTGCCCTAAAAGAGAATAAACATCTTCTGCACATGCAAGGATCAGTGTGCCGATCCCTTTAAAACATAATGTATCTGAATGAAGCTGGACCTTGTTATTCCATTCACCTACCCATATTAACAGATGGAGTTCAATAAAACGTCGGATCTCTTTTTTCATTTCTATCTGACATGCCTGATCATCGAGACCAAGATAGTTATCAATAAGACGTGTCAGAAATAATATTTCAATTGCAAGATGATCATCGCTGATCTTACCTTTAAATTTGGATACCCACCCATATGAGTTGTAAAACTCTGATACACCATCAGGTTGTCTTCCGGAAGTTATCTGACTGTTCTTATTATAAAGTGATTCGTATGCAGGTGCCAGCGGTAGTTCCTGCCTGATAAAAAGTCTGATGAAATCATCATGAAGCAATTTCCCCTGGAAATTTCCATCATTACACGATTCTCTCAACTGCGAAGCAGCTTTAATAAAATTCGGGTTAGAGCTTGAAACAGGCAGGTTTTTTACAATTCCTTTCTCCCAGAAGTCGGTAATACATTCTTCTGAAGGTTCATACATGATCATTGTCCCTGCAAAATAGAGAAGCATGTTGTACCCTTTCAAAATATTATTATACTGATTTTCAGTGTACATTACCAATTATTATATCTATTCAGAAAACTTTCGCCTGATTCCGGATCTGTTTATCTGTACTGTGATCGTGAATATAACCTGTTTGGTGATGCTTTTGTTCGATGGGATACAAAAAAAGGGTGTCTCAAAAGTGCAGTAGTTATTCCTTTTTTGCTTCTCAACCCTTCCCCCGGCCGATTGTTATCGGGACCCTTCCTGCAGGCAGGCTCCTTCGCTAAAATTGCCTACCAGGCAATTTTTTAACGCTCGGCCCTCTTAAGCAGTAAAGAAAGGGGCGTAGTATGCTTATATATAATAGTTTAGCTCCCTTCCCTTATCACTTAAGGGGAGGGTTGGGGAGGGGTTCAAACCATCGGTAATATAATCTTTTGAGCCACCCTCGGTTATTTTTTTATGTATTAATCTCTATTTTGGAAATTCAGCGATTGTATCAGGATATACATTATTATCAACTTTCTTCTTTATCTCTTTAAAAGCTTTCAAAGTAAATTCGACATCTTCAAGAGTATGGGCTGCAGTCGGAATAAGTCTTAACATAACCACATCGCGGGGTACTACGGGATAAACAACTACTGAACAAAATATTCCATAATTTTCCCGCAGGTCGAAAATCATATTTGTTGCCTGNGGCACACCACTTTTCATAAAGACAGGAGTAACAGGAGATTCTGTATTACCAAGGTCGAGTCCTGCTTCCCTTAAACCTTTCTGCAAGGCCCTGACGATAGTCCAGAGTTTCTCTTTTTGTTCGGGGTGAGCCTGAATGAATTCAAGTCTTTTAATAGCTCCGATTGTCATTGCCATCGGTAGTGATTTTGCATATATCTGAGAGCGAAGGTTATACCTGAGATAGTTTACAACATCTTTAGTACTTGCAACAAATCCGCCTATTCCGGCCATCGATTTTGCAAATGTGGCAAAATAAATATCTATACCGTCCTGAACGCCAAAGTGTTCCCCGGTACCACTACCGTTCTTACCCATCGTTCCAAAACCATGAGCATCATCAACCAGGAAGCGGAACTGATATTTCTTTTTCAATGCTACGATCTTGTCGAGCTTACCAAGGTCTCCAGCCATTCCAAAGACTCCCTCTGTAATTACAAGAATACCACCACCGGTCTCTTCAACCAGTTTTGTAGCCCTCTGTAACTGTTTTTCGCAACTCTCCATATCGTTGTGCGGGAATACAAATCTTTTTCCGATGTGCAGTCTCAAACCGTCCATGATACAGGCATGTGATTCTGAGTCATATACAATCACATCGTGTCTGTCAACAAGAGCATCAATTATTGATACCATTCCCTGGTAACCGAAATTAAGCAGATAAGCATCCTCTTTATGAGTAAATTTAGCAGCCATCACCTCAAAATTTTCATGAGTGGAGGTCTGACCCGACATCATTCTTGCACCCATCGGATAAGCAAGTCCGTAAGCAGCGGCAGCCTCGGCATCGACTTTACGTATTTCGGGATGGTTTGCGAGTCCCAGGTAGTTATTAAGACTCCATGTAAGAACCTCTTTTCCCCTGAATTTCATGTGCGGAGCTATTTCACCTTCCAGTTTAGGGAATGCGAAATATCCATGACCCAGATCCTGATATTGTCCCAGAGCACCTCTGTTCTTCTTGATTTTTTCAAATATATCCATGATTGTTGCCCTTTCTTAAAATTTGTCACAAAAGTAAGGAATAAGATAGAGATGATTATACCTATTTATACCTAATTTCTTAATAATTGTCTTGCAGTCTTGCAGTCCTGCAGTCTTGCAGTCTTGCAGTCTTGCAGTCTTGCAGTCCTGCAGTCCTGCAGTCTTGCAGTCTTGCAGGTCAAGCGCCTGAAGCCCGAAGCCTGTTGCCTGTTGCCTGTTGCCTGTTGCCTGTTGCCTGTTGCCTGTTGCCTGAAGCCTGTTGCCTGACGCCCCATTTATAATAAAAGCATAATTATTACGTTTTTATGCCATAAATGAATTTTTTTCCCTAATTTTGCGCAACAATTTTTTATATGAAGTTTAGATTATATATTGTCCTGATAGTTTTGTTGTTGGTGAGTTCGTGCGGTGAGTATGAAAAACTTCTGAAGAGTTCAGATTTTGATCTGAAGAAGACTAAAGCAAAAGAGTACTATGCTGCCGGAGAATATGTTAAAGCTACTGAACTTCTGGCTCAGATACTTCCCCGGTTCAGAGCAACTGATGAGGCAGAGGAGCTGAACTGGATGAATGCCGAGGCCTTTTTTGGAATGAAGGATTTTTATATGGCAGGTAGTTATTATAAATCTTTCATCGATCAGTTTCCTTTTGGAAAACATGCGGAAGAAGCAAATTTCAAAGCATCTTTATGTGATTTTAATATTTCATCCCGTGCAGAGCTTGATCAGGAAAATACCAGAAATGCTATTGAAGGATTCAAGATATTTATGAACAGGTATCCGTCAAGTCCCAAGGTGGAAGAGGCAAAGAATTATGTGAAAATACTTGAGGATAAGCTTGTTAATAAATCGTATCTGAGTGCGAAACTCTATTACGACAGGAAAGAATATAAGGCAGCCGTTGTTGCTCTGAATAACAGCCTGAAAGAGTATTCAGACTCAAAGTACAGGGAAGAACTGATGTTCCTTAAACTGAATTCGTTATTTAAATATGCAGAACTCAGTTTTCCTGCTAAACAAAAAGAGAGGTACCAGGCCACTCTTGATGACTATTACTCTTTTATGGAAGAGTTCCCGAAAAGCCAGTATTTAAAAGATGTAAGCGGGATCTATGAGAAAACAAACAAATTTCTTAAAAAGGGAATACCTGACAGTGAAATAAAATAATCAAATATTATATGGATTACAGAAAATCATTAGCACCGGTAACAACAGTTACACGCAATCTGGACCTGATGACACAGGGGACCGGAAATATTTATGAGACAGTGATCGTTGTTTCAAGAAGATCAAACCAGATTTCAGTTGAGATGAAACAGGAACTCAATAAGAAACTTGAGGAGTTTGCATCATACAGCGATAATCTTGAAGAAGTATTCGAAAACCGTGAACAGATAGAAATCTCGAAATTCTACGAAAGACTTCCAAAACCTACCCTCATCGCTTTGCAAGAACTCGAAGATGGTAAGATTTTTTACAGAAATCCTGACACCGCTCCAAAACAGAAGTAATATACCGCCTGACAATGTTGAAAGGCAAACATATACTGATAGGCGTAACCGGAGGTATTGCAGCTTATAAAACTGCAACTATCATCCGGTTGCTTGTTAAAGAAGGTGCCGAGGTAAAAGTCCTCATGACATCTCATGCAAAAGAGTTTATTACACCCCTCACACTTGCTACATTATCAAAAAACCCGGTGCTGACCGAGTTCTTTAACCCGGAAAATGGTGACTGGAACAACCATGTTGACCTGGGCCTCTGGTCAGACCTCTATCTTATTGCTCCGGCAACAGCCAATTCAATTGCCAAAATGGCGAATGGGGTTGCTGATAATCTCTTACTTACAACTTATCTTTCTGTACGTTGTCCTGTTTTTGTTGCCCCTTCAATGGACATGGATATGTTAAATCATCCGTCAACAATTATTAATATCGAAACACTTAAAGCTTTTGGCAACAGCATACTTGAACCTTCAAGCGGAGAGCTTGCCAGCGGACTTACCGGTAAAGGGAGAATGGCTGAGCCGGAAGATATTGTAAAGGAGATCCAAAACTTCTTTACAAAAAAAAAAAGCTATAAACCACTGAAGGGCAAACGTGTTCTGATCAATGCCGGACCTACACGCGAGCCTCTCGATCCGGTTCGTTTCCTAAGCAATTATTCTTCAGGCAAAATGGGAATTGCCCTTGCAGATACAGCAGTAGAATATGGTGCTGATGTTGAGCTTGTCCTTGGGCCGGTAAATATAATTCCTGAAAATAATTCGGTCAGAATAATCAATGTTATCACTGCTGAGTCAATGGCAGCAGAATGTATTTCACGATTTGCCGGATGCGACATAGCGATACTGTCTGCTGCAGTTGCTGATTTTACTCCTCAGGAAGTAAAAGAGGAGAAAATAAAAAAGGATAAAAGTGAGCTGATCTTAAAGCTTAAACCAACAATTGATATTGCAGAAAGACTGGGAAGAGCAAAAAAACAATCGCAGATAATTGCAGGTTTTGCGCTTGAGACCAATAATGAATTGGAGAATGCTAAGAACAAACTCGTGAGAAAGAATCTTGACCTGATAGTACTAAACTCTCTGAAAGAAAACGGTGCAGGATTCGGTCACGATACAAACAAGATCACAATAATTGACAGATACAATAATATTGATAAATTTGAGTTGAAATCAAAAGAAGAAGCTGCAAAGGATATTCTCAACAAAATAGTTACAATGATTCAATAATTTGTCAGGATGAAATTATTGCATTTTAAGAAGTACTGTTTATTAATCGCTCTGATATGTTTTCCGGGATTAGTCAGATCGCAGGAACTGAACTGCAATGTGCAGATCTCAGCCCAAAGAATTCAGGGATCTAACCGGCAGGTGTTCGAAACCATGCAGAAGGATATTTATGAATTTATGAACAACACCGTATGGACCAACCATGTATTCAGTTATGCAGAAAGAATAGATTGTAACATCCTGATCAACCTTAATGAACAATTATCGGCAGATGAATTCAGGGGTACCATCCAGGTTCAGTTAAGCAGACCGGTTTACAATACTACCTACAAATCGACCATGCTGAACTTTATGGATAACAGTTTTCAGTTCAGGTACGTTGAGTTTCAGCCTCTGGAATTTGATCCCGGGACTCACCGGTCGAACCTTGTTTCGGTTCTGGCCTATTATACATATATAATACTCGGGTTTGATTATGACTCCTTTGCTCCACTGGGGGGCACAGAGTTCTTCCAGATGGCTGAGAAGATCGTTACAAATGCTCAGAATGCTCCGGAACCCGGCTGGAAACCTTATGATGCTTCAAGGAACCGCAACAGATACTGGCTGGTAAAAAACATTCTTGATAAAGAGTATGAAGGAGTGAGGCAATTTATATATGAGTATGATATAAATGGCCTTGACAAGATGGAATCGAGAATAGCTGAAGCCAGGACCAGTATGGCTGAAAGCCTTAAACTTGTACAGGAAGTTTTCAGGAGAAAACCTGATCCATTCATGTATTACCTGCAGGTTGTTCTGGAATCAAAATCAGATGAGCTTATTAACATCTTTTCTGCTGCTTTCCCCGAGGAGAAAAGTCGTGTTGTGCAGATACTTACCGAAATCGATCCTGCAAACAAGGCAAAATATGAAAAGATCAATTCAACAAATTGACAATAATATCTGGTTATGCTCGTAAAACTGTTCGTTCAAAACTATGCTCTTATTAAGGAACTTGACGTTGAATTTGAAAGCGGTCTTACAATTATTACGGGTGAAACAGGTGCCGGCAAATCCATATTGCTTGGTGCCCTTTCTCTTATCCTGGGTACAAGAGCAGATACAACGGTTCTCCTTGATAAAAACGAAAAGTGCATTGTTGAAGGGACCTTCCGGATTGATGAGTATGACCTGAATGAGTTCTATAATTCAAATGAGCTTGACTACGATCCGGTCACAACTCTGAGAAGGGAGATTAATACTGCCGGCAAATCACGTGCATTCATTAACGATACACCTGTAACTGTTAACCTTTTAAAGGAGCTTGGGGACAGACTTATTGATATTCATTCACAGCATCAGACCCTGATGCTCAGTGATAATTCCTTCCAGCTTAATGTGATTGATTCTTTTGCCGGAACAGCTAAATTGAAGAATGAATACAAAACAGCATATTCCAGCTTCCGTAAGCTCAAAAAGGAATTTGCATCTGCAAAGGAAAAGGCCGACAAAAATAAGGCGGACCTTGAGTATTACCAGTTCCAGCTAAAACAACTTGATGAAGCTAAACTGATACAGGGTGAACAGGTGGACCTTGAAACAGAACAGGAACTTCTGGGTCATGTTGAGGAGATTAAACTTGCATTAAGCGGTTCCTCAAATCTTTTTACATCCGATGGAATTTCTATTCTCTCAATGCTTCGGGAGGTTAAAGTTAATATCGCAAGGATCAGGTCTTTTCTACCGGAAGGCGAAGATCTTTTATCAAGAACTGAGTCATCATTAATTGAACTTGATGACCTTGCCGCTGAGATTGAAAAGCTATCTGCTTCAATTGATGCTGATCCTCAGAGACTTGCTATGGTTAATAACCGGCTTGATATGATCTATTCACTTATACAGAAACACAGGGTAGCCAATGCTAACGAATTGATTATCAAGAAAACAGAAATTCAGGAATTTGTTGATTCTATAATCTCAAGTGACGAGCAACTTGCAGAAATGGAAGCCAACATTCAAAAAGAGGTAAGTTCTCTGAAAAGAATCTCGGGTGCTATGTCAGAAATGAGAAAGGAAATATTACCTGAGATAGAATCAAAAATAACGGATCTGCTTAAGCAGCTTGGAATGCCAAATGCTAAATTCAGGATAGCTGTCTCTGCTACTGAAGATTTTACTCTGACTGGAACAGATCTGGCAGATTTTCTGTTCTCGGCCAATAAACAAATACCTCCTGAAAACCTTGCAAAAATTGCATCAGGAGGAGAGCTGTCGAGGGTTATGCTTAGTTTAAAATCATTGCTTACTAAAAATAATAATCTGCCCACAATAATATTCGATGAAATCGACTCGGGAGTTTCGGGAGAAGTAGCTGACAAGGTTGGTCAGATCCTTGCCGCAATGGGTAAATATATGCAGGTTATCAATATTACTCATCTTCCACAGGTTGCATCTCAGGGTAAAAAGCACTATCATGTTTATAAAGATGATACGGATGATTCAACATTTACCCGTGTTAAATTGTTATCCAAAGAAGAAAGAGTACTTGAGGTTGCACGACTTTTAAGTGGAAGTGAGGTTACTGAAACAGCCATGAAGAATGCCAGGGAACTCCTGAAAGCTGCAATGAACTGATGAAACCAAACTTTAGTAGTTAACCCATCCCCAGGCCCCTTCCCTTAAATTTAAGGGAAGGGGTGGATTNCCTCACATACAATTAATTACACCCCCTTCTCTTAGCCTTAAGAGAAGGGGGACGGGGGGATGAGTTCAGAGGATATAAATATTAGAGAATGCTATTTTGAATTACACCGTTTAAACAATTTTAGGTCAATGAATTTCAAATAACTTGAATTAATATATAATACAATGAAAGAAGGTCTGTTAAAAGGAAAAAAAGGAATCATTTTTGGCGCCCTGAATGAAAAGTCTATTGCCTGGCAGGTTGCATTGAAAGCGTGGGAGAATGGAGCAGAACTGGTTCTGACAAACTCTCCTGTTGCATTGAGGCTTGGGAATATTCACGACCTGGCAAAAATTACCGGAAGCAAAGTGATCCCTGCTGATGCAACGAAAATGGATGAAATTGAAAACCTGCTTACTGAGAGTCTGAAAATATTTGGTGGCAAATTCGACTTTATTCTGCATTCCATTGGTATGTCTCCTAACGTGAGGAAGGATATTCCATATGAACAGACAAGTTACGAGAATATGCTGAAGACATTTGATATTTCTGCACTGAGCTTCCACAGGGTTCTTCAGACTGCCTACAAACTGGATGCAATAAAAGAATGGGGTTCTGTTGTTGCATTATCATATGTTGCAGCTCAGAGGACTCTTTCAGGTTATAACGATATGGGTGATGCAAAGGCCCTTCTTGAATCTATTGCCCGTAGTTTCGGCTATATTTATGGACGCGACAGGAAAGTGAGAGTAAATACTGTTTCTCAGTCTCCGACAGCTACAACTGCAGGAAGTGGAATTCACGGTTTTCACTCTCTGGTTGATTTTTCTGAAAGAATGTCTCCCCTTGGAAATGCAACAGCAGAAGAATGTGCAGACTATTGTGTTGCTTTGTTTTCAGATCTCACGCGTAAGGTAACAATGCAGAATCTGTTTCACGATGGAGGTTTTTCGAGTATGGGTATGAGCCTTAAGGCTATTGAACAATACCAGAAAAGTTTTGAAGAGTGTGATTGTGATGATAAGTAAATAAGTATAAACACCTATTTTTCAAGCGACTTGCCATTCAGATGAGTCGCTTTTTTTATATTTGATCGGAACCTAACCCTGACTGATATGATAAAAATTATACTTCTTATTGTTTTCTACTTCACTTTTCCGCTGTTGATAATTTATATATGTAAGAAATGGTCGGGCTTGAAAAAGTTAGGCTCAATCGTACTTGCTTATGGATTCGGGATTGCTCTGGGAAGCAGTGGCTTGTTACCTCAGGGAAGTGATGCATATCGTTTAGCATTACAGGGCAGGGCAGCACTACCTGCGACAGAAATGGAAAGTCTTCTGGCTTCAGGGACAATTAGCCAGGGTGATGGCTTTGTAAATTCAATTGCTTCAACCCAGGATTTGCTTGTCTCTATAATTGTACCTCTCTCTTTTCCTCTTCTGCTCTTTTCTCTCAATATTAAAAGATGGCTTCGTTTTGCAAAAGAAGGCTTCATTTCGATGATCCTGGCATTAATTTCAGTGATCATTATAGTATCATCGGGTTATTTTATATTTAAGAATGTTGTTCCCGACTCATGGAAAGTTGCAGGAATGCTGGTTGGAGTATATACCGGGGGAACACCTAATCTTGTTTCACTTAAAGTTGCCCTGGGAGTGGACCCGAATCTTTTTGTAATGACAAGTACCTATGATATGATTGTAGGAGCCATTACGATTATCTTCTTCATTACTGTGGGTCCGAAATTATTCAGAGCTATTTTGCCCCCTTTTAAAGCTTCAGGCGGCACCGAAGTAACAGATGAGATTATACATGAAGCAGAGAGTTTCGAAGATTTCTCGGGCATGTTTAAAAGAGGACGGGTAGTTCCTCTTCTCAAGGCTCTTGGACTGGCGTGTCTGATATTTATTATCTCATTTGTTATCAGTCTGTTACTCCCGAAGGTTTCACAAATGGTTGTTGTAATCCTTTCAATTACAACTCTGGCTATTTTGGCTTCTTTGGTCAGCTGGATAAATAAAATTGAAAAAACTTTTCAGCTTGGGATGTATTTCATTCTGGTTTTCTCATTAACTGTAGCTTCAATGGCTGATCTGGGCGTTGTATTCAGTATCGGCTTCCTGGGGCTTTTTGCATATATAACTTACGCTTATTTTGGTACACTCATTCTCCATATTTTGCTTTCAAAAATATTCAAAGTAAATGCTGATGACTTTCTGATTACAACAACAGCCTTTGTTTTCTCTCCTCCTTTTGTACCGGTTGTAGCCGGTGCTCTCAAAAACAAGGATGTGATAATTACCGGAATAACAGTTGGTATAATAGGTTATGTAATAGGAAATTACCTGGGTGTTGGATTGGGTTATTTTTTGAAAGGATTTTGAGATTTTAGCCCCCCAACCCCCCTGAAGGGGAGCTTAAACTCGAACATTTAGTGTAAGTATACTTGAAACCACGGTATTGATCCCCCTTTAGGGGGAAGTCCCGCTTCCGAGTTTTCGAGGAAAGCGGGACAGGGGGCTGTTTCTAGCAAAAAAGCTGAACCCTTTCGGATTCAGCTCTGATATAATAAAGGTTCAGGTATTGGCTAAAAAAGGTAATTCAAACCCATATAGAAACCCATTCCTCCGTCCTGATCTTTTAAGGCTTTGCCAAGATCAATCGCAATAACAAAGTTCTCATTCATTACAATTCTAAGTCCTGCACCTACGCTGACATGCAAACTTTCTGCACCACTTTTAAAGAAATCAGTCGGATTATATCCGGTATCTGTCAGGTCAGGTATATTGAATTTAATTTTCTTTGTTACCATACCAAAATCTGTGAAACCGTTGACTCCGAGGTACCAGTTCTGATTTATAAAACTGAATCTTACCGCTTTCCAGCGCAACTCAGCATTTCCGTAAAAGAATCCGTCTCCGACTACCCTGTTTCTCCAGATGCCTCTTAATGTTTTAGAGCCACCCAGTCCCTCTGAAGTTGCTCCCCTCAGTGCTGAGACGATAACCTGGGACTGATAATAAAATGGAACGGTTCCGGAAATTGTTTGCTGATATCCTAACCTGTAGGCAAAACCAAGGTCATTCGGGATAAGTGTAAAATATTGACGATGAGTGAAGTAGAACTTGCTGAATGAGGCTTCGCTTCCCAGGAATTTCTGAGATGTTTCAATTCCGGCTTCTGTCCAGATACCTTTCATCGGATTAGGTCTGTTATCCCTTGAATCATATGTAAGTCCGAATTTCAGAGTATTTATCATCCCCCCGTTTGCTTCTTCCGGAGTAAGTATATTCCAATCCTGGTAGAGTTCATACAGACCATCTACAAGGGGTAACTGGTCAGCTATCTTTTTACCTTTATTAAGCTTTGCAATATTAACAGAGGAAATATTGAAATTCTGAATCGTGAATCCAACGTTCCAGAGAAGTTTCTCTCCTGACAGCTTCCCCTGGAAATCATTTTTAAATCTGAAAAGCTGACGTTTATGTCTGTAGAACATTCTTGTGATATAATCATTTCCTCCATCGAGATCTTTATCAACCCAGCTTTTATTGATTACAGCATCATAACCATTAAATCCATAAAAATCATAAGCTTCATCGGGAAGGTAACTAAGATCAGTTGTGAGTCTTATCCCGGGAATAAGATGTTCTGAATCAAACATAAATCTGAAAATTCCGCTTCCTTTTGTATAGTGTGAAACCTCAAAATACAAAGACTGGTAGTACTTGGGATATATATCTCCCTTTCCGTAATTGAAAAGATTCACCAGGGCACCGTATTGAAAACCAAGATCGGTATCAAAAGTAATAGTTGGCAATGGTCCTATATTCCATCCCGATTTTGTTTTGGTTTCCTGGGCGGAAGCTGAGAGCACAAGTAACGATAAAAGCAGAACTGAAAGGGTCTTTTTCATAGGTTAATGTTTTAGTTCATTGTGCTAAAGATAAAGAAAAATAGAAATTCCAATCACTTTTTTTAATATTTGCTACCTTCGGGTCAGAATTATACGACTAAATGCTTACAGGATTACTCATAAAAAATATACGACTACTTTGCCAGGCTGAAAATACTCCAAAATTAAAAGTGTGCGGTGCTGAAATGGCTGAAATTATGACCATTGCAAATGCATTCCTTTTTATCAGGGATGGTATAATCATAGATTTTGGAGAGATGAAGGAGCTTGAATCCGTCAAAGCTCAGATAGAAAACCAATATTCTGAAATCATTGATGCTTCAGGGAAACTGGTATTTCCGTCATTTTGTGATTCACATACACATCTTGTATATGCAGGCAGCCGTGAGATTGAATACACCGACAAAATAAGGGGGTTGTCATATGAAGAGATAGCAAAGAGGGGCGGAGGGATCCTTAACTCTGCAAAGAAACTTCATGAAACATCAGAAGATGAATTGTTTAACCAGTCAATTATCCGTATCAATGAAATCATTTCTTCCGGTACAGGAGCGGTTGAGATAAAAAGCGGATACGGATTGAATCTATCCGATGAACTTAAAATGCTCAGGGTAATCAGGAGGATCAAAGATACAAGTCCCCTTGAGGTAAGGGCCACTTTTCTGGGAGCTCATGCTATTCCCGAAGAATACAAAAACAGGAGAGAAGAATATGTTGATTATGTTATCAATGAAATGATTCCTGTAGTCGCAGCGGAGGAGCTAGCTGATTTTATTGATGTGTTTTGCGACCGTGGTTTTTTCACGGTAGATGATACTGAGAGGATATTAATGGCAGGTATGAAGTATGGTCTAACCGCAAAACTTCATGCCAATGAGCTTGATTTTTCGGGCGGTATTCAGACAGGTGTTAAGTACAATGCTCTTTCAGTTGATCATCTTGAATGTACCGGAGATAAAGAGATACAGGTACTCCTTGAATCGCATACTATGCCGACGCTACTTCCGGGATCGGCATTCTTCCTTGGACTGGCCGATCCTCCGGTACGGAAAATGATCAATGCTGGATTACCGGTTGCCCTTGCGTCTGATTATAATCCGGGTTCATCCCCGTCAGGTAATATGAAACTGATAATGTCACTCGGATGCATAAAGCTAAAAATGCTTCCTGAGGAAGTTCTGAATGCAGTGACCATCAATACCGCATATGCTATGGGCTTGTCTGAAACACATGGTTCAATTGCACGGGGGAAAGTAGCTAATGTTTTTATTACTAAGGAGATACCATCGTTCGAGTTTATGCCATATGCTTATGGAAGTAACCTTATTGATACTGTGATATTGAGAGGAAAAATTATCTGNACCCCATCCCCCCTTTCCCTGACAGGCCCGGAAGGGGGCTAATGAATTTATTGCAAAAGAGTTATCTTAAGTAAATTAACGAATTACCTCCCCTTGGGGGGGGCAGGGGGGTAAAATAAAATAGCGAGGAATAAATAGTATTATGGAAAATAAGATAATAGAGTGCGTTCCGAATTTCAGTGAAGGAAGGGACATGGGGATAATAAAACAAATAACTGATGTTATCGAATCGGTAGAAGGTATAAAACTTCTGGATGTTGATCCCGGAAAAGACACCAACAGAACTGTTGTGACTTTCGTTGGAAACCCTGAGCCTGTTTCTGAAGCTGCATTTCTTTCTGTTAAAAAGGCCTCTGAACTGATAGATATGTCAAGGCATCATGGTGAGCATCCAAGGATGGGAGCTACCGATGTATGTCCTTTCGTACCGGTGTCAGGTATCACAATGGAGGAGACTGTATTATATGCCAGAAAGGTTGCTGAAAGGATTGGAAAGGAGTTAGGGATACCGGTCTATTGCTATGAGAATGCCGCGTTTAAAGAAGATAGAAGGAACCTTGCCAGTTGCAGATCGGGTGAGTATGAAGGACTGAAAAAGAAGCTTTCTGATCCGTTATGGAAACCCGATTTTGGTCCGGCAGTTTTTAATGAACGGTCGGGTGCCACAGCGATTGGAGCCAGGGATTTTTTAGTGGCATTTAACGTAAACTTAAACACAACATCAACCAGGAGGGCAAACGCAATTGCTTACGATGTGCGTGAGAAGGGGCGGAATATAAAGAATGAGAAAGGGGAGACAATGAATTTTCCCGGAACACTTAAGAGTGTAAAAGCCATCGGATGGTTTATTGAGGAATATGGAATAGCGCAGATTTCAATGAACCTGACCAACATTTCCATAACACCTGTACATATTGCATTCGATGAAGTATGCCAAAAGGCTGATGAGAGGGGTGTTAGAGTCACCGGTTCAGAACTTGTGGGACTTATTCCTCTTAAATCGCTTCTTGATGCCGGGAGGTATTTCCTGGCAAAACAGGAACGATCAGGTGGGGTATCAGACGATGAGCTTATTAAAATTGCTGTCAGGTCAATGGGACTGAATGATATTCATTCTTTCAAACCTGAAGAGAAAATAATTGAATTTGTTATGACCGAAAAAGGAAAGCAAAAGCTGATTGACATGAATCTTAAAGCATTCATGGATGAAACTGCCTCAGAGTCACCTGCTCCGGGAGGAGGATCTGTCTCNGCATACATCGGTGCAATGGGTGTAGCACTTGGTACAATGGTTGCGAACCTGTCCAGTCATAAAAGGGGCTGGGATGACAGGTGGAAAGAGTTTTCTGATTGGGCAGAAAATGGAAAGGAGATTCAGAACAGACTTCTTCATCTTGTAGATGAGGATACAGAAGCGTTTAACCGGATCATGGAAGCTTTTGCTCTTCCCAAAAAAACTGAAGATGAGAAACAGACGAGGAAAATAGCCGTCCAGGGAGCTACCAAAAATGCTACATTGGTCCCACTCAGAGTTATGGAAACAGCTGTGGAAGGTTATGAGCTTATAAGGTATATGGTTGAAAAGGGTAATCCGAATTCNGTTTCTGATGCAGGGGTCGGTGCTTTAGCTATTCGTTCGTGCATAAAAGGTGCCTTCCTGAATGTTAAAATTAACGCCGCAGGTATTGATGATAAGTCTTTTGTACAGGAGATTATTACCACTGCAAAAGAAATAGAGTCAAAATCTGAAAAAGAAGAAAAGAATATTCTGGAAATGATTGATGACCTTCTTAAATTCTGACCTGTCTTAAACAGATATCCCTGATTATGTATTCAAAATCGACCTTTTTTAAAATTCTGAAGCAATAATAGCAATGCCTGGGTCATGCTTTCATGTCAATTGTATGATCAGAGACGCAGTTTGCTTGTTGTCTGTATTATGACCCGCATATTCAGTTTATTTTAGTAATGAACATTTTTCATAACACGGCGGTTGAGCCGGTTTTAGCTTTAGGTTTTTAATGTAACTTAGAAAAGACATCTCGCATGTCTTTTCTTTGTTCTGACCTGTCTGCACAAATCTCAGAGCAGCTTTTTAAAGTCTGGCAGTCTTGCAGTCTTGCGGTCCTTCTGTCCTGCGGTTTTACAAAACGAAGATAAGACTAAAACAATCAGACAATTCTTCTTATCATTCTCAAATGATGCGAATACTTTCCAATTTCCTGTTTATAGATTCCCTGATGATCGATCGAATCAATTCTTACCCTGCCCGATGCATGAATAACCAGACCTCTTGATATTATCATTCCAACATGAGATATTTTCCCCCTGTCATTATCGAAAAAAACAAGATCACCCGCTTCTGCTTCATCAATAAAATCTATTGCTTTCCCCGATTCAGCTTGCATCCAGCTGTTACGCGGAATGGAAATGCTGTGCAATTTATATACAAGCTGAGTTAGCCCTGAACAGTCAATTCCCGATGGTATCCGTCCTCCCCAGATATAAGGACTATTGATAAATTTCATTGCAGTATCAGACAGTTGTGAATCACCCGTAGCAATGAATCTGTTATTGAACTCGGGGCTTGCAGAATACAGGTTCTTTCCAACAATAAATGTTTTGTCTTCAAAATCAGGATTATAAACTTCACAACCAGGCTCCAATACCAGTTTAGTCTTATCATTCTTAAAACAGAGTAACGGTCTGTTCAGGGTATATCCGCACAATGCATTCTCAGCAACTGAATGCTGCAAATGATCCATATCCATCCACCCGGTATAGTTGTCAAAGACCGTTTCAATCTTCATCCAGCTACCGGATTTATCGAGAATTGAATATTTTTCTCCAAAAAGAATCTGGCTCAGCATCTCAGACTTGTGTGACGGACCTGAACGCAACGGAACAAAAACATTCTCACATATATAATTTTCCATCAGTTAATTTTTTTCAAAATTACTAAATATTGTGGATTCTGGCCCGGATTTTATCTATGGTTGTCTTCGTTTTCTTTATATCAATAGGTGCAGATTAAAGTGAATAACTTTCACAGGATTAAACCATGTAATCACGAGGTTACACTGAGTTTCAAAGTAATTTATCTATTTCATTCAGGAATGGTCCGGTTAATAAAATTATGTCTAATTTTGTTTATGAGATCAGGTTTATCAAATTTACCGGGCAATGTCTGAAGTACCTTACCAATGGAAACTGACAAGGAAATCCGTTCTGAATATTTTATACTTCCTGTCGAGCATAATTATTATTGTCGCAATCTGGCCTGAGGAAGAAAATGATAACTTTCTTAAACTTCTGGGGAGGATAACTATTGTAACATCATGCTTTCTGATACTTTACCTGTTTCTGGTCCATTTCAGATCGGAAATTTTGATGGTTACCAGAAAGACCCTTTTCATTATTGTTTCAATATTATCATTTGTTGTTTTAACAAGGCTGGTGATAAATTATTCAGATCAGCATTTCCTGTTACTTATTCCTTTCGCAATAATTCCGGTGGTTATTCGTACTTTTTATGATGCCAGGCTTGCACTGTTTATTCTTCTTATCACAATTATGCTGGCCGGCTTTATTATACCTGATCCTTTCGATTTTATATTTATTGCTTTCATCTCGGGAATGGTTGCAATATTTACATTATCAAATATTTACAGAAGAGCAAAGTTGTTTTTTACTGCACTTATGGTAATAATAAGCTATTCTGCTGTTTATCTGGGATTAAATTTGATGAGATATGGGAGCTTAGGAAAAATGGATTGGTCAGATTTTCTGTTTATTGCCGGAAACGGGATTCTTGTACTGATCAGCTATCCTCTGATATTTCTTTTCGAAAAAAAATTTCTGTTCCTTTCAGATTCTACTTTGCTTGAACTTGCCGATACAAATCAGCCACTTTTGAGAAAACTGGCTGAGGAGGCACCCGGCTCATTCCAGCACTCACTTCAGGTGGCTAACCTGGCAGAGGAGGCAGGCAGAATTACAGGTGCCAATCTTCTTCTTGTCAGAACCGGAGCTCTTTATCACGATATTGGCAAAATTGCTTATCCGGGTTACTATATTGAAAACCAGGAAGACGGCATCAGTCCTCACGATAAACTCGATCCACTGGATAGTGCAAAGGTTATTATTAACCATGTCAGGAATGGGGTAAATCTTGCAAAAAATTATAAGGTACCAATCCAGATCATTGACTTTATCCGTACTCATCATGGAACCACCATTGCCTATTTTTTCTATAAAAAGTACACTGATCAGCATCCATGGGATACCAGTAAGGAGAAGGATTTCACATATCCCGGCCCCAAACCATTTTCAAAAGAAACGGCAGTAGTGATGATGGCTGATGCAGTTGAAGCGTCATCAAGGAGTCTTGGGAAGTATACCGAAGAATCAATAAGCGAACTGGTAGAAAAAATAGTATTTCAGCAGGAACAGGATGGTCAGTTTTCTGAAGTACCACTCACTTTTAAGAATATATCCGATATTAAAGATGTTTTTAAGAAGAGATTATCGAATATCTATCATGTAAGGGTTGCCTATCCCGAAAGAGACCAGTAGTTCAGGCTCAACGTGGCATAATTAAATTATTACCGCATATCTATTATCTCAACATCTTTGAATTTTTCGGAATGGAATAAAAACGTATCTGCATCAGGCTTAATCTTCAGATTGTATTCTCTGATAATAAGCGTACTGACAATTCCATCTTTTCTTTTGTATTCAAGAGTCCTGAGATCTAAAGAATTCTTCCCTATTGAAAGTCTGACACGAACCATATCAGTTTTGATATCTTCAGGATAGAGATCGATTATATAACTGTCTTGTCTTTCCTCGATAAACCTGCTTCTATAGCCATTCCTGTACAAAGAAAAAATTGCTGAAGGACGATTTTGAAATGAGTGATCCTTTTTGTCAGGTTTGGTTATCGTAGCTTCTTTTTCGGCGGGCAGATAGCTTGTTGATGTTTCACCGTTGAACCATACAATATTATCAGGAAGTTCAAGCTTATATTTATCCTTACTCAGGATAACGGATCCTGCCAGGGTATCGTTCTTGTTTTCCATCTGATCGGTGGTTACAAGCATGAACTTCATAGAAACAGATGGTGCGCTCAAAGCATTTGAAGAAAATCTGTCAAGGATTTTAACTGCCTCCTGTTCATTCTGGCCGAATGCATTCAGGTTGAGAAAGAAAAGTATCGATAACCCGATTATATTATATTTCATATTTATAGCTTTATTCAAGACGCTTCAAAATCTGTTCCAAAGCTATAAAGTCAGAGCAAAGGACATCTCTTGCTTTGCTTCCTTCAAAGGGTCCGACTACACCTGCAGCCTCAAGCTGATCAATAATCCTTCCCGCCCTGTTGTAACCAATCGACAATTTTCTCTGAATAAGTGAAGTTGATCCCTGCTGATGCTGAACCACAAGTCGGGCCGCTTCATCAAACATAGGATCTCTCTTTCTGAGATCAACCTCAGCAGTTGCAGAATCATTGTCATCTACATATTCTGGCAGATGCATGGCATCAGCATAACCTTTCTGAGAACCGATGAATTCGGTCAGCTCTTCAATTTCTGGTGTGTCGATAAATGCACACTGAACCCTGACAGGTTCATTCCCTGACGAAACAAGCATGTCGCCTCTACCAACCAGCCTGTCGGCTCCCGTTGCATCCAGAATAGTCCTTGAATCAATGGAGGAGAAGACCCTGAAGGCGATTCTTGTCGGGAAGTTAGCCTTAATAAATCCGGTGATGATGTTAGCAGAAGGCCTCTGTGTTGAAATAATAAGATGAATCCCGATCGCTCTTGCCAGCTGCGCAAGTCTTCCGATAGGCCCCTCAATTTCCCTGCCTGCAGTCATTATAAGATCTGCAAATTCGTCGATTATGAGAACAATATATGGTAAGTATTTATGCCCTTTTTCAGGACTGAGTTTTCTTGAAATGAACTTCTCATTATACTCCTTAATATTTCGTGACTGAGCTGCTTTCAGGAGCTCAAGCCTGTTGTCCATCTCGATGCATAATGAGTTCAGTGTCTTAATAACTTTCTGAGTATCAGTAATTATAGCATCTTCTTCGTCAGGTAGTTTTGCCAGGAAATGTCTTTCAATCTTAATGTACAAAGGGAGTTCAACCCTTTTCGGATCGATAAGAACAAATTTAACCTCAGCAGGATGTTTTTTATACAGTATAGACGTAATAATGGCATTTATCCCTACCGATTTTCCCTGTCCTGTGGCTCCTGCAACAAGGAGATGAGGCATTTTCGTGAGGTCGACTATATATGGTTCGTTTGTGATAGTTCTTCCAAGTGCGAGAGCAATATCAAATTTGGTTTCCTGGAAAGCTTTTGATGTGATAAGTGATCGCATGGAAACCATCTCCGGGTTTTTATTCGGAACTTCAATCCCGACAGTTCCCCTGCCGGGGATTGGAGCAATTATTCTGATCCCAAGTGCAGAAAGGTTAAGCGCTATGTCATCTTCAAGCGATTTAATTCTTGCGAGTCTGACACCACGCTCAGGAACAATTTCATATAAAGTTACAGTTGGTCCTACAGTTGCAGAGATGCTCTTGATTGCAATCTTATGATCACCAAGTACCTTAATAATATTCTCCTTATTATCAAAAACTTCAGTATTATCGAATGAGCTTTCTGATTTATGCTCCTTAAGAATTGAAACCGGTGGAAACTTATATCTCGAGAGATCAAGCCTGGGATCATAGTCCCCCATTATTTTATCTACCTCCTGAGGAGTCAGAGTATCTCCTGCATCAGGACGGGTAATATTAATTGGAACCTTTTCATCGTGAGGAATATCCTCTCCGGCACTGTCAAAATCACGGATTATTGAACCAGGTGAAATGACCAATGGAATTTCTTCGTCAGTTTCATCGGGTTCCGGATTCAGATTTGTGTTTTTTATAATAAATTCTATCTGCTCATTCTCTGTAGGCCTCTCCGCTTCTGACTCTTCATCAGTGGTCTCCGTATCAGCCTCCTGATCAGTATTTTCATCAGTGATAATATCGGCGGTTTTTTCAGATTTTTTATATCTGAGGAAGGCAGGTATTTTTATTCTGAATGATTCAGGTTTGATCCTTAATGCAAAAACAAGATAAATAATAGTTACAAATGCCATAAGAACTCCGGTTCCAACCTTACCCATGAAAGCATTCATCCAGTTTGTGATAAGATATCCCTGTGCTCCGCCCGGCCCACCCCCTAGATAATCTTTTGAATAGTGAAATATAAAACCTAGGAGTAGTGAAAGAATTATGGTAGCAAATGCAAATTTAGTGATGAGTTTTAATGGTTTGATCTTTGGGAAGTTCAGAAGATATAATCCGATTGTGCCAAAAATGAGCGGAACAAAAAATGCTCCAAATCCAAATCCAAACTTGATCATCATTTCGGCGAGAAAATGGCCACTCTTGCCTCCCCAGTTCTTAACTACAATATCCGGACCGGATACTACATCGGAATGAGGCAGACTTAAATCGGTTTTCCACCAGAAGAGGTATGAAATGCATGCAAGTAAAAGATAAACTGCAAATCCGGTAATAAGAATTCCAAATACAAATTTGATCCTCTCGTCGGTAAGGAAGGATTTTGATTTTCCAGGACCTTTCGAAGCTTTTGTGCTCTTTTTTCCAACTTCTTCCTTCTCTTTACTCATCTCAGTCTGAAATTTTATCAAAATAATTAACGTTTTTTAAAACGCAATCCAAAGGTAATAATAAATATTATAAGGCAACAGGCTGCAGGTGAAAGGCAACCGGTAAAAATAAGAAATATATGAAATAGGATTTCTGAAGTCAACTGTCAGCATAGGATGAAGCCGGACTACTGTGGGCCTGAACGTGAAGTTTAAAGACTTAACATTTTATTCATTAATTTGGTGATATCATTCCTGGATACTCTTATATAATTATCTCTTCTTTCAAAAGCTTCATCCGGGATATCCTTCTTGTAAACTGTTTCAGCATCAAAATGAAGTTCGTTAGGACCCATCCTGAAGAAAAAACTCATCAGCACTCCATCAATCTGGCTGAATGGAGTTGCAGCATTAGGATTTTTAACTTTAATCTCATTTGTGTACCAGATGTCATAAACGGTATTTCTGTCTTCGGGAAAAGTAACCTCAGCACTTTTGCAATTGAAACCGCAGATGATTGAAGTCTTTGAACTCCTTTTTAATATCATTCCATCCATAGCTTCAAACCCGGGGAATGCCTCACCAGGCTCTGCAGCATAATAATATTTTTTTGTGAAAAGGCTGAAATATGTATCGTAAATGCCTTTTTCGGGGTTAGACAAGTTGAGTATACCTGATTTCCCAAACCCAATCATTTCAAACAGGATTTTATCTTTTTTAAATGATACGATAAGATTTTGAGGCAGAGCTTCTTTAGGCACATCACCAAAGTTACCTACATAATCTATGTTATAATGGATTTCACCCTGATCGATAGAAACGCCTCCTTTTTCTCTACAGGAGTACCCTGACATTGCCAAGATCGCTGCAATGAATAATACAATGCTGAATCTCACTTATCTAGTATTATTATGAAATATGTAAATGTAGCACTTTTTTTTAACTTCAATTATTCTCATTGATTTTTATGAGTTTAAAGTTGTTAATTATGTTATTTAACATACATATTTGTGATCAAATATTTAGCAATGCATCATATAAAAGTTCTACGGATTTTGATAGCTTTGCTTCCTTTATAATAGAGACTTAAGCCTGAATGTGCATATTTATAGTCATTTGGGAATATTAATTCATTATTGATAATTCAACTTATGAAAAAAAAGCTGGCTGTTGTGGCTTTGGGTGGGAATGCACTTCTTAGGGGTGACCAGATTGGCACAATTGATGAGCAGGAACAGAATACAACCGAAACTCTTGAGAATCTTGTTTTCCTGATTAAGGAAGGTTACGACATTGTTATAACTCATGGAAACGGACCTCAGGTTGGTAATATTCTTATGCGTAATGATGCCGGCGAGCAACTGTACAAAATTGCACAGATGCCAATCGACATTTGTGTAGCTGATTCACAGGGAGGAATTGGATATATGATTGAAAGGATGTTCAGGAATGTTCTGAACAAACACAAGATTGAAAAAAATGTGATCTGCGTGGTTACGCAGGTTGTGGTTGATAAAAATGATCCTGCTTTCAGCGATCCTCAAAAGAGAGTTGGTAAAATCTATACTAAGGAGCAGGCAAATGACCTTTCATCAAAGAAAGGCTGGATATTCAAAGAAGAGGTTAAAACTCAGGATGGATTCAGACGTGTTGTCCCATCACCTGAACCTGTAGCTGTTATGAATGAATCAATAATCCGCGATCTGGCCAGAAGCGGTAATATTGTCATAGCTGCTGGTGGCGGAGGAGTACCTGTTTATATTGATGAGAAAAAAGATGTACGTCCGGCTGAAGCAGTTATTGATAAGGACATGGCTTCCTCTCTGCTGGCTACTCTGATTGGTGCTGATGAGTTTTATATTCTTACGGATGTACCTTACATATATATAAATTACAAAAAGCCTGATCAGGAAATCAAAGAATTCCTTAATTATTCAGACACGTTGAAATACCTGAATGAAGGGCAGTTTACAAAAGGAAGCATGGCACCAAAGATTCAGGCCTGTCTTAATTTTATAAAAAATGGTGGCAGCAAAAGTGTTATTACTGAAGCATTTAAGCTGGCCGATAAAAAATATGGATCAAAAATCACCATGGAATATGAGGATGACAGGAGGTAGGAAGCGGAGAGGGGGAGAAAAGAAGATGGGGAGAATAGTTCCGTGCAACTCCGTGGTTTAATATTTTAATATTCTTAATTCACCTTTTTTCTTTTCTCTTTTTACTTTTTACTTTTGTCTTTTATCTTTAAACTATAATATTATGTCAATCAACTTACACAACCGTCACTTCCTGAAGTTACTGGATTTTACACCTGAAGAGATTACTTATCTTCTTGATCTTTCAGCAAAGTTGAAAAAGGATAAAAAGGAAGGCGCTGAAAAACAACATCTTAAAGGAAAAAACATAGCCCTGATATTCGAGAAGGCTTCAACCCGTACAAGGTGCGCTTTTGAAGTTGCTGCGTATGATCAGGGAGCTCATGTTACATATCTGGGACCAACAGGCTCACAGATTGGGCAGAAAGAATCTATGAAAGACACTGCCAGGGTATTGGGTGGTATGTANGATGGGATTGAATATCGGGGTTACGGGCAGGTAATTGTTGAGGAACTTGCAAAATTTGCAGGAGTACCCGTATGGAACGGTCTTACAAATGAATTTCATCCTACTCAGATACTTGCCGACTTCCTTACAATGCTTGAACATTCAGGGAAACCTCTGAATAAGATGGTGTTTTGTTATCTTGGAGATGCCCGTTACAATATGGGAAATTCTCTGATGGTTGGCTCTGCAAAAATGGGAATTGATTTCAGGATTGCTGCACCGAAGGCCTGTCAGCCGGCTGAAGATCTAATTGCAAAATGCTGTTCAATCGCTAAGGAGACCGGTGCGAAAATTACAATTACGGAAAATGTGGACGAAGCAGTAAAAGGAGCAGATTTCCTCTATACTGATGTTTGGGTATCAATGGGTGAGCCGGATTCAGTCTGGGAAGAAAGAATTTCTCTTTTAAAACCCTATCAGATTAACATGAAAGTAGTTGAAAAGACAGGAAATCCTGAGGTTAAATTACTTCATTGCCTCCCTGCATTTCATAACAGGGAAACAAAAGTAGGAGAGGAGATCTTCCGGAAATTCGGTCTCGACGGGATGGAGGTAACAGAAGATGTATTTGAATCAAAACACTCAATAGTCTTCGACGAAGCTGAAAACCGGTTACATACTATTAAGGCAGTGATGGTGGCCACGCTGGGAGACAAATAGCTCAGGGCTCAGAGCTCAGAGCTCAGTGTAAAGTAAGAATTATTAAAAAAGATATAACTATTTCTACAGCACCCTGTGCCCTGAGCGCTGTGCCCTGTGCTTATGCAACCCACTCCCTTACAAAATAGAAAGTCATTATGAATGAGGAGGCAAGCTTTAATCCTATTCCTGTCAGAAAACCTAATAAACTGCCAAAGCCAGCTTTAAATGCATAATTTAAATCATCTTTAAAAATCATTTCCCCTACAAAAGCCCCGATCAACGGTCCCAGGACTATCCCCAGGGGACCAAAAAACAAACCAACTACCAGTCCAACAGTTGCACCCCTTGTCCCGTATTTGGAACCTCCGAATCTTCTGGTTCCCCAAACAGGTACAACATAGTCAAGAATGGTGACAATAACAGTTATTGCAGCAAAGATGATTAATGTGGGAGTAGAGAAATGACCAAAACGGGAAAAGTGAAGAAACATCAATCCCATAAAACTGAAAGGCGGTCCGGGCAAAACAGGAACCAGACAACCGATTATTCCAAAGATCATTAAGAGGATGCCGAATATAAGGAGTATATAATCAGACATTTAGAAAGAATCATGAAATTAACAAATGAAAATGGACACTACTTCTTTCCTAGATCATCAAACTCAACGTTAGTGAACTCTTCAGCTATTGTGCTCTTTTCATCTATGGGTTCATCATTTGATGAAGGTACGGAAACATTCAATGCATTATTCCCGTTATCAATAAAAGTAACGGCATCTTTCAGCCCTTCTGTAAACTTCTCGAAATCTTCTTTATAAAGAAATATTTTATGCTTCTCATAAAAGATCTTTCCTTCCTTTCCTAACCGTTTCTTGCTTTCAGTGATAGTCAGATAATAATCATCCTTTCGGGTAGCTTTAACATCAAAAAAGTAGGTTCTTTTTCCGGCGCGTACTACTTTGGTGAAAATTTCTTCCTTAATGATTTTTTCATCATGCCCGTTAATGACTTCTTTAATTCCTGCTTCTTCTTCCATTTCTAAGTCAATTAGTGTTAGGGATTTGTTTTGTATTGTCAAATGTAACAATTATTTTATCAAATCAAAATCAGCGGGCCAAAATGTCCTTATTTTTCGATAGTTGTTTTGAGGGTAAGGGAAAAAGAGTATTTTTGCAGCGGAAAATTGAGGTTCTTTATAAATGATAAGCAGAAGATTACTACGCATAAAAGCNTTAATGGCTCTATATGCTTTTAACCGCAGGGAGGATGGAAATCTTACCCAGGCAGAGACAGAACTGATGTTCAGTGTTGGTAAGACATATGATCTTTATCACTACCTGCTGCTGCTTGTTCTCGAAATTTCAGATATTGCTTCTGAAAAAATTGACCAGGCACTCCAGAAAAGAATGCCAACCCCTCAGGATCTGAATCCCCGGAAAAGATTTGTAGATAACCTGGTAATTGCCCAGATAAGGAAAAATGTGGCGTTCCGGAAATATATTTCAACTCAGAAACTAACCTGGGTAAATAATTCCCATATCCCTCGTCTTCTCTACAATAAGATGATTGTATGGGAAGTATATGAGGAATATATGATGTCTGATTGTCATAATTATCTCTCTGACAAAAAGTTTATTATTAATCTTATTAAAGATCTTTTTTCAAATTCTGAGGATCTTCTGTCAAATCTTGAAGAACAAAGCATATACTGGAATGATGATATTGAGTATGTTTCATCAATGCTGGAAAAGACTCTGAAAAAATTCAAGGTTGATTCGGGTGAGAATATTCCGTTAATGCCATTATTTAAAAATGACGAGGATGAGGAATATGTTAAGATACTTTTCAGAAAAGCAGTTCTGCATTCTGCAAAATGTTCTGAGCTGATCGATAAAAATACGACTAACTGGGAAGTGGAACGGATCGCTCTGATGGATATACTTGTTATGCAGCTTGCAATTACTGAAATAATTGAATTCCCTGAAATCCCGGTCAAGGTCACACTGAATGAGTATATAGAAATTTCCAAATATTATTGTACTTCAAAAAGCAGTACCTTTGTCAACGGAATTCTGGATAATATTGTTAAAGAAATCCGCGAAAACGGACTGTTTAATAAATTCGGCAGAGGATTGGTTGGTGAAGAGTTGACCAACTGAAGATTTTAAAAAGAAAAATCAAAATGTTTGTAAAAAAGACCACTATATTGTGTCTGGCACTTTTATCATTAATTGCAGTAAGTTGCGGCAACAGAACCTCGAAAGAATCTGCCAATTCAGCATCGAACCTGAATGATACCAGTAAAGCTGTAATATCATTCAATGAGTATGAACACGATTTCGGAAAGGTAGCAGAAGGTGAAAAAGTTGGGTATACTTTCAGATTTGAGAACAAAGGGAACAGTGATCTGGTGATTTTCTCGGCATTAACTACCTGCGGATGTACTGTTCCTAAATATGATTCAAAACCTATTCCTCCGGGAGGGAAGGGTAGTATAGAGGTAGTATTTGATACAACAGAACGCAATGGTATGCAGACTAAAACTATAACTGTCAGGACAAACGCTTCTGTCCCGGTAGTCATTTTAAAAATAACAACAGACGTATTAAACGCGATCAATTAATAACAATTAAAAATTCAAACGATGACCAATTTTGCTTATTTGTTTTTGATGGGCCAACCAACCGGAGCTGCCGGTCAGACTAATCCACTGGTGAGTTTTCTTCCTCTTATTCTTGTTTTTGTTGTCTTTTACTTCTTCATGATCAGACCTCAGATGAAGAAACAAAAGGAGATGAACAACTACAGAAGCTCATTGAAGAGCGGGGATAAAGTTATTACCACAGGAGGAATTTATGGAAGGGTTAAAGAAGTGAAAGACAACCATGTTATAGTTGATGTCGGTGGTGATATCAGACTTAAAATCGACAAGAATGCATTGCTGAAGGATCCTTCAGCAGACGAATAGAATATATTCTTTCATCTGGCAATCAGTGAAGGGGNAAAATGGAATACGGTCAGAAAACCTTACGAAAAAGGGAGTAAGTTTGATCAACAGAGATGTTGCGGTATTTGCTTTCTTCCTTTTTCTTTCATTCATTTTCTGGTATCTCAATTCCCTTGGCAAGGAAATAGAAGCCGGCATAAATTATCCTTTAAGATATTCCAACATTCCGAAAGAAAAAACAATTGTTGCGCAGCAGAATATGAAGCTGAATCTTTTTCTCAAAGGACCGGGATATTCTATTCTGAAACTTAAATTATCCGGCAAAAAGATTCCGGTTATTATCGATATTTCAAAAGTAAATTACAAAAGAGTTCCGGGAAGCAAAGATCTTGATTATTATATTATAACATCCGGACTTTCAAAAAGTCTTACCGTTCAGCTGAGATCAGGTTGTGAAATTACTTCAATTAAACCTGACACTCTGTTTTTTACTCTTGAGAAATTGACAGCAAGATAGGGAGATGTTAAATCTGATAATCAGAGTACTGGTTACAGAAAGTAGAACCTGTTTTCGATAAAGTTATTATAGAATGCTAAGCATCAGGAGATGAAGCTAGGTATAACAGGAGGCATAGGAAGCGGCAAGACATCGGTATGCAGAGTTTTCAGTGTTCTGGGTATCCCGGTTTTTTCAGCTGATATTGAAGCAAAACATATAATGGAGAACGATCAGCGGATTATGCAAAGAATTAATTCCATTGCCGGGAGGAACCTTTATGTTAATGGCAATCTCAATCGCAGAGAGCTTGCATCTCTTATTTTCAATGATCAGTCACTTCTTAAGAAAGTTAATTCTCTTGTGCACCCGGTTGTTTTTGATCAGTTTATTAAATGGGAGAAGAATCAANCTTCACCTTANGTTATAATGGAAGCTGCTATCCTTTTTGAAAGCGGTGCGTCAAAACTTGTTGACAGAATTGCAACTGTAATAGCTCCGCTGGAAGAAAGAGTTGACAGGGTGATTCACAGGAGTGATCTGACAAGAGAGCAGGTTGTGGAAAGAATGCTGAACCAGATGGATGATGAATCGAGAATTAAATTGTCGGATTATGTCATTAATAATTCGGAACGAGATATGATCATCCCGGCTATCCTTAAAATACATGACGATATCTTATCAAATATTTAAAGCTATAACTGATTATGGGAATTTTTGGTAAATGGTTAGGAGGTGGGCTTGGATTTGTAATGGGAGGACCTATCGGAGGACTTTTGGGTTTTCTTGTCGGTTCGATGATCGATAGTACGACTATTCATACTTCAACATATACAACCGGAGCTGGCAGTACTACCCGGGGAGATTTCGGGATGAGTCTGCTGGTACTGGTAGCAGCTGTAATGAAAGCCGATGGTAAAGTTGTTAAATCTGAACTTGACTATGTTAAAGCATTTTTTGTAAGACAATTTGGTCAGGAATCTGCAAGACAGGCTCTCCTGATGCTGAAAGATATTATTAAACAGGAAATTCCGGTTATGGATGTTTGTCTTCAGATCAGGGGTAATATGGACTATTCCTCGAGGCTTCAACTTCTTCACCTTCTGTTTAACGTTTCTCTTGCCGATGGCGTAATACACACCTCCGAAATTGAAATAATTGAAAAGATTTCAGGATATATGGGAGTCGCCTCCGGCGATTTTCTTTCAATAAAGAATATGTTTATTCCCGAAACAGACTCTTCATACAAAATTCTTGAGATTGATCCATCATCCCCAAATGACGAAGTTAAGAAGGCATACAGGAGAATGGCAATGAAATATCACCCCGATAAGGTAAGTCACCTTGGAGAAGATTTCCGGAAAACCGCAGATGAGAAATTCAAGAAAGTAAATGAAGCATACGACAAGATCAAAAAAGAAAGAAATATGAACTGATTGTTCTTAAATTGAAAAAAAATATCAATAATCAAACTGAATTAACAATTCATCAACTAAATTTGCACATTAATAAAAAAGAAATGATTTTAAAAGATATTCTGGCAATTTCAGGCGAACCCGGGCTTTTCAGGTTTATTGCCCAGGGAAAAAATGCAATAATTGTTGAACACCTTGAAACAAAAAAGAGGAGCAGTGCATATGGCTCTGCAAAAGTGAGTTCACTAGAAGATATTGCAATTTTTACTGATAAGGAAGATTTGCCTTTAGGAAAAGTTTTCGATCTTATTCATGAGAAGGAAAACGGAGGACCTGCAATAGATTCAAAAGCTGATAATAACAAGCTGAAGATCTGGTTCGAAGGGATTTTACCTGAATATTCAAAGGATAAAGTCTATACCAGCGATATCAAAAAAGTGGCACAGTGGTATAACATTCTCCACAAACTCGAACTTCTGATAAAAGAAGAACCTGAGACTCCTGCTGAAACAGAAAAAGAGACTGCTCCGGTTGCTGAAAAGAAAAAGAAGAAAGCTGCTCCCAGGCCTAAATCAAAATAGACGAGGCATAAAATTCCATAATTATGAATTTCGGCGGAGATGAGGTAGTTTATGATTATTCAGAATCAGAAATAATTATTGTTCCTGTCCCATACGATGAAACCAGTACATGGATGAAAGGAGCTGATAAAGGCCCTGATGCCATTCTGGAAGCATCTGTAAATCTTGAATTCTACGATATTGAAACTTCATCTGAAGCACATCTTAAAGGGATATATACCATGGACCCTGTTCTTCAGAAGGCGTCTCCTGAATTGCTTGCAGATGAAGTATATTACAGGATTTTATCTCTTCTTTCCGACAATAAGTTCCCCGTAATAATCGGTGGAAATCATACTGTTTCAATAGGATCAGTAAAAGCCTTTTCTGAGTATTATGATAATCTGACAGTACTTCAACTCGATGCTCATGCCGATCTTCGGCAGGAGTATGGAGGATCGGAATTCAATCATGCCTGTGCTATGGCAAGGGCACGTGAAATGGCCCAGATTGTTCAGGTTGGAATAAGGAGTATGTCTGCAGGTGAACTTCCCTTTGTGAACAAGGAGCGGATCTTTTATTCCCACGAGCTTTATTACGATAAAAAATTATATAGCAAGGCACTCAACCTTCTGACGAAGAATGTATATATTACAATTGACCTCGATGTTTTTGATCCCTCAATCATGCCATCAACGGGAACTCCTGAACCCGGGGGCCCGGACTACTATGAACTTCTGCATTTCCTCAGAGATGTGATCAGTAACAGGAATGTTGTTGGATTTGATGTTGTTGAACTGTGCCCTTCCCAAACCAATAAATCTCCCGATTTTGTTGCAGCAAAAATAATTTATCAGCTGCTGAGCTACAGGTTTGCGGGCCCCCCATCCCCCCTAAAGGGGAGCTAATTCTCTAATATTAAAAAAATTCACGTAAAGGATGAGGATTAACCCCCCTTTAGGGGGGCAGGGGGGCGATAATCAATCCTCTTTCTTTGCCTCCTCCCAAATCACATTCATCTCATCAAGGCTCATATCATGAAGTGAGATGCCTTTTTTAAGAGTTTCGTTTTCAAGATAGTTGAACCGTTTGATAAATTTTCTGTTCGTCTTTTCCAACGCTGCCTCAGGATCAATACCATAAAGACGTGATGCATTAATTATTGAGAAAAGAACGTCCCCAAGTTCTGATTCGATTTTTTCGGTATCCATGTTTCTGACTTCTTCTTTTAACTCTGCAATTTCTTCAAGGACTTTATCCCATATCTGTTCACGTTTCTCCCAGTCGAATCCTACCCCTCTTACTTTTTCCTGGATCCTGTTTGCTTTTATTATTGCCGGCAAAGATGAAGGAACACCCGAGAGAACAGGCTTATAACCATTATTCTCCTTTATCTTGAGCTGTTCCCAGTTTTCCTCAACTTCTGAGGCTCCGGAAACCTTGACATTGCCAAATACATGAGGATGTCTGTAAATGAGCTTGTTATTTATTCCTTCAAGAACATCTGCCATTGTGAAAGTACCTTTTTCAGATCCGATCTTAGCATAGAATACCAGATGAAGCATGAGGTCACCCAGCTC
>JGI20214J51650_10000296_pt1 | contig 31693 bp, 33 predicted proteins | sample WetSurMetagenome_FD_51650 | JGI IMG/M metagenome (IMG submission 51650) | reverse complement strand
TGGCGGCCGGTGTTGCCCATGAGATCAACAATCCCATGGGATTCATCATGAGCAATCTGAACACCCTGCAGAAATATACGGAAAAGCTGGCCGGCTTTATCGGAATGCAGTCAGCCGCGATTGAAGAACTATCCAAAGCCGCCGGAGCAAGCCGTGTCGTGAATGCGTTAAAGGAAGAAAAAAGAAAGATAAAACTCGATTACCTGCTTGAGGACCTTAACAGTCTGCTTGGGGAGTCTATGGATGGGGCGGAGCGGGTCAAGAAGATCGTGCAGGACCTGAAGGGTTTCGCCCGTCTGGATGAGGCGGAGGTCAAGACGGCGGATATCAACCAGGGAATTGAAAGCTCAATCAATATTATCTGGAACGAGCTTAAATACAAGGCAACTCTGAAAAAAGAATATGGCTCCATACCGCTGACATTGTGCAATCTAGGTCAGTTGAACCAGGTTTTCATGAACATCCTTATGAACGCCGCTCAGGCCATTGAGACACATGGTGAGATAGTTGTGCGGACATGGAGCGAAGACGGGAATATTTACATCACGATTTCAGATACAGGCATGGGAATTCCAGCCGACAAAATGGACAAGCTGTTTGAGCCTTTCTACACGACTAAGGAGGTTGGCCAGGGCACAGGACTGGGATTGAGCATAGCTTACGATATTATAAAAAAACACAACGGGGAAATCCGGGTCGCGAGCGAGGTCGGAAAGGGGACCACATTCACCATTGCGCTTCCGGTCGTTGGTGAGTAATGATTCTCTTTTGCTCATCAATAAACTCCGATAATCAGAACAGGGTTGGAAACGATATTTAATGGGATGCAATTCGTTCAATTGACGAAAAACCGCCATTATGTTAAAATATAACATACTTTAACAGATTTCGAACGCACAAGGGGCCACAAAGTATGTCAACTTTGCGGGCCTTTTTTTATGGAATCTATTAAGGTACGAGTTAAAGTCTAAACAGACAAGGAGAGAGAAAAATGACGCAGGGAACAGTGAAGTGGTTCAACGACAGCAAGGGATTTGGCTTTATAACCGGTGATGACGGAACAGAAGTATTTGTTCATCATACATCCATTCAGGCCTCAGGCTTCAAGAGTCTTGCAGAAGGAGCCAGGGTAAGCTTTGATATTGAAAAGGGACCTAAAGGCCCCAAGGCGATAAACGTAACAATTCTGAGTTAACCACTGGGGCCTCTATTATCTGCAGGGGGTCTTTTCATTAGGGAGGTCTATGAACAACAGAGAGAGGCATGCGGCAAAGGCAGAAAAAAATCAGCAGAAAATAGATTCAGGCATTATGTCTTTATGCTTTCCGGAAGTGGCAAGTATTGTCATCAGCATGGAATACAAGCAGAAGGGGATAAGACAGCCGTTGCCGAGAACCGTCAACTTCTATCCGGGCAGTTATGCTTTTTTCAGGGTGGACTGTTTGAGCAAGGAGTGTGTTGAGGGCGGGTTTGATTTCACAAATATAATGAACAAAATGGTCAGAAACCACTCGATGACGTCGCATGGTGAAATCAACTGCGAAGGCAGTCCGGCCCCTGATCATTCATCAATCGTCTACGACGTGGCAATACAATACGTTTAACTGGCGGCAATGCGATAAGTTCGGCGCAAACTGACCGGGCAGGCCGACTGGCTTGCCCGGTTTTATTATAGTGGGACTTATATGTCAGTTGGGGTTACCGGTTATTGGGGAAGCTCCTTATAAGCCGGATCGACTGCGAAACCCATTTCCCTCATTCCATCGCCATAGACTCCGACCTTGCGAAAGAGATATTTGTGAAGCGGATATATTATGTCAAAACTTGTTAACCAGAGCGTACTTAAAACTATAGTCAAAATGGCTGTCCCGATGCTTGCGGGCACGTTTGCCATGAATATGTACAACCTCACGAACGCATGGTTTGTCTCCATGCTCGGCACCGGGGCTCTTGCAGCCATTTCCTTTGCCTTCCCCGTTGTGATGCTTCTAATGTTTGTGACACGCGGCCTTGGCAGCGGCGCCATGACGCTCGTGGCGCATGCCCTGGGCGCAAAGGAACATAAGAAGGCGGCGGCCCTTACTACCCACGCGCTGGTCCTGACTATCGTTTTTGCCGCCTTGATGTCTGCTGTGGGCATACTCACTATAACGCCTGTTTTTTGCATGCTGGGCGCCTCCGGAGATACGCTTGACATGATTGAGCAATATATGAGGGTATGGTACCTTGGAGCTGTTATCATGACGCTCCATATAGTTGTTTCAGACATTATTATAAGCGCAGGGAACACAAAGGCCGTCAGTTTTCTCATGGTCGGCAGCACGGTTATGAATGTATTCCTGGACATGGGGCTCATTTTAGGAATGTTCGGCATGCCTAAAATGGGAATAGTCGGCGCAGCGATTGCAACAATTTTCTCCCAGGCGGCGGCCCTGGCTGTTGCTTTATATATACTGTCCGCCAAAATGCGGCTGATTGATACCGGCGTTTTAACCATGGGCGCGCTTTTCCGGTCATGGAAAAAGATTTTCAAGTTCAGCATCCCGGGCGCCCTCGGAATGATAATGACCCCGGTTTCGGCCGCTATCATTACGAGACTTGTAGCCGACTACGGCAACACGGCAGTCGCGGCCATGGGTGTGGCCGGAAGGATAGAGCTGTTCGCTTTTATGATACCGATGACCGTCGGGGTGTCGCTTATTCCCTTTGTGGCGCAGAACTACGGGGCCGGCAGGATGAACAGGATCAGGCAGGCGAGAAAAGGGACAATGATATTTGCGCTCCTGTACGGTATTTTCATCGGCATTCTGTTCATCATTTTCGCTGAAGACATGGCAGGGCTCTTTTCAACCGAAAAGGACGTCATAGATATCCTGTGTTCATATATCTATATTACCTGCATGGGCTATGGCATGCTGGAGATCCACCGTTACGCAGGTTTTACGATGACAGGCGCGCATGAACCCATGCAGGCGTCCGCGCTTAATGTAATGCGCGCGGCGGGACTTCTGATACCTCTGTCGATAGCGGGCAGCCTTTTGTTCAATCTTGAAGGGATCTTCTGGGGCAGACTGGCAACCGACATACTGGCCGGGCTGATCGGGATATGGTGGTCCGGCAGGATATTGGCAACGAAAGAAAAATGAGCGATGCGCATTCCAATTATTGACCCATTCACCCTTTCACTCATATACTATTTTTTATGGCCCGTTATCGCATTAATGTCAAAGGCATCGTCCAGGGTGTAGGTTTCAGGCCCGCTGTTTACAATCTGGCGCAGAGGCTTGGGCTTAAGGGTTTTGTTACCAACACCTCAGATGGAGTGATCATCGAGGTGGAGGGCGAAAAGGCCATTGATTTCGCGCCCTCGCTCAAGATCAGTCTGCCGCCTCTTGCCCGTATCGAATCCATTGAGGCGCATGAGCTGCCGTCTGCCGGTTATGCTGAATTCAAAATCATGGAAAGCGCGGAGGCCGGAGGTTTCACGCATGTGTCGCCCGATATCTCTATCTGCGATGATTGCCTTAAGGAGCTGCTTGATCCCTCAGATCGGCGATACAAGTATCCTTTTATCAACTGCACCAACTGCGGCCCGAGATACAGCATCACAAAAAAGGTGCCTTATGACAGGCCGAACACTACGATGTCGGTGTTCCCCATGTGCTCGCGATGCGCCGCCGAATATCACGATCCTTCAAACAGGCGGTTTCACGCGCAGCCGAATGCCTGCCCGGAATGCGGGCCGCAGGTCAAATTAATAATTAATAAAGAAAAGATCAAAGCCAAGGAGAATATATCTGTTGAAGCTGATCCAATAGCGGCGGCGATTGATCTGCTCAGGCAGGGCGCGATAGTTGCGATAAAGGGCATCGGCGGGTTTCATCTCTGCTGCGACGCCTCGAATAAAGACGCTGTCAAACTACTGCGCGAAAGGAAGATGCGCAGGAACAAGGCCTTTGCCCTTATGGCCCCGGATGTGGAGACGATCAGACGGTTCTGTGCGGTTTCCCCGGACGAGGAGGCCCTTCTTCGTGATATGCGGCGTCCGATAGTCCTGCTCAAAAAGAGGGCTGATTTATCGCTTGCCGAATCGGTTGCCCCTAAAAACAGGTATCTGGGATTTATGCTTCCATATACTCCGCTCCACTATCTGCTTTTTCATTACAGCTCTGAAGGCGCGCCGCCTGACAAGCCTCATTTCAAGGCGATTGTGGCGACGAGCGGCAATCTTTCTGAAGAGCCCATTGTTACTGACAACGAAGAGGCGCTACAAAGGCTCTCAGGACTGGCTGACGCATTTCTTTTACATAACCGCGATATCTTCATGAGGGTGGACGATTCTGTTATCAGGGTCGCAGATGGTAAGACATTGTTCATCAGGCGTTCGCGGGGCTATGCGCCTCAGGCGATTATTTACGGCGACGATATGCCGGATGTTCTCGGCAGCGGAGCGGAAGTGAAAAACACATTTGCCATAACAAAAGGCAACGCCGCAATTTTAAGTCAGCATATCGGCGATATGGAGAATCTCGAAACCCTGCGTTTCTTTGAAGAGACGCTCGAAAATCTCAAACAGGTTTACCGCTGCAATCCGGTTGCGATTGCGTACGATCTGCATCCCGGCTATCTGGCTTCTGCCTGGGCGCGCGAAAAGATCGAAGAGGGCGGGGTTAAGGGATTGGGTATTCAGCATCATTACGCGCATATCGCCGCGGTCATGGCCGGAAACGGCATCAGGGACAAGGTTATCGGAGTAGCGTGGGACGGCTCGGGATACGGCGAAGACGGCAATATCTGGGGAGGCGAGTTCCTGGTGTGCGATCTTGATGGATATGAACGCGCCGCGCATCTTGCGTATGTGCCGCTGCCCGGAGGCGAGAAGGCGATAAGGGAAAACTGGCGCATTGCTGTCAGTTATCTGAGGCAGGTGTTTGGCGGCGAAGCGGAGCGGTATCTTAAAGAGCTTGGTTTTATTGAACGCTTTGGAAAGCAAAAGATCGATCTTCTCTTCCGTATCATGGACGACCGCACAGTGTCGCCTCTGTCGTGCGGCGCAGGGCGGCTTTTTGACGCAGTGTCCGCTCTCGCAGGCGTTTGTTATGAGAGCACTTATGAAGGAGAGGCGGCTGTGGCGCTCGAAAGCGCGCTGCCTGAGGATGACGAGGTTTCGGATCAGGAGATATACGGGTACAGTGTTTCAGGAACTGCTCCGCATATCATCGATATATCTGAAGTAATACGCGGGATAGTGGCGGATATAATGAATAAGGTTCCGCAAAGTATTATTTCTCTCAGGTTTCATAATACAGTTGTAAAAATTATTACAGACATGGCATGCCGCATCAGGGACGAAAGCGGCATTGACAAGGCCGCTCTCAGCGGCGGATGCTTCCAGAACGCATATCTGCTTCACGGTGTAACGGAAGGGCTTAAATCCCAGGGCTTCAGGGTCTTCATCAACGAAGCTGTTCCATGCAATGACGGCTGTGTCTCTCTGGGCCAGGCTTATATATTGGGAAGCCGCATCGCACGAAAGCGCTGATTCTATCTTACCAGACCGGATATTCTGTCGCTGAATCCGGGATAATAAAAGAAAAGTGGAGGGTGAACATGGGCTGGAACAGGGTTGCCATGATATAACCTTATGTGTTATAGTGTTATATCATGATACGGTCTTTTGCGGACAAGGAAACGCAGAGTCTTTATGTGACGGGGAGAAGCGGCAAATTCCCCTCGGCTGTATGTAAAACCGGTCTTCGCAAACTGGATTATCTTGAGGCTGCGGCAGCTCTTGAAGACTTGAGGGTACCTCCGGGAAACAGATTGGAGGCTTTGAAGGGACGTTTTGACGGGAAATACAGTATAAGGATCAACGACCAGTTCAGAATTGTATTCAGGTTTGTTAATTCAGACGCATATGATGTGCAGATTCTGGATTATCATTAAAAAAGGGGGAATGCCATGTTTGATTTAAATAGAGAGCCGACTCATCCCGGAGAAATGCTGCAGGAAGAGTTTATTAAACCGCTTGAGATATCTCAGACCATGCTTGCAAGGGAGTTGAAGACAAGCTTTCGTTCCGTCAACGAAATTGTGAACAAGAGGCGCAATATCAGCCCGGAGATGGCCCTTAAGCTTGCAAGGTTTTTTGGAACTACCCCGGAATTGTGGTTAAATCTGCAGAATAAGTATGATCTTTACTGGGCAAAGAAGAAAAAAGGGGCGGCTTTGAGGAATATACATCCGATGCGTCAACCCTTGTCGGTTTCTGCTGTGACAGCGCGTTAGAAATATATGAGGTCTCATTTGGGCTCGCTTGCTTGTCGCTCTTTGGCCCCTGATTTTATCTTACCAGACCGGATATTCTGTCGCTGAATCCGGGATAATAAAAGAAAAGTGGAGGGTGAACATGGCATGGAACAGGGTTAAATGTATCCTTAATAAATTCATCTTATGCGCCGGTTTCGTCATGTTGGCGCAGGCGGCGTTAGCCGCGGAAAAGAATATTGTCATCCTCGGCACAGCGACTCCCGGCGGCGGATTCCCGGCATATGGCGCCGTATTTTCCGATGTGATCAACAGGGCTGATAATACCCTTCGGATCGAACCGCGGAATACGAAAGGCAGCGCAGAGAATATCCCGCTTCTTGAATCAGGAAAACTCGATATTGCGCTGGTGCAGGGTGAAGTGGCATATGCCCTGTTTTCGCGCGGCAATCCGTCCGGCTTAAGGATAATCGCCGCAATGTATTCCGGCGCCGGCATGTTTGTTGTGAAGAAAGATAGCCCTTATCGAACGATACGGGATCTGAAAGGCCTCCCGGTGATATTCGGAACAAAGGGTTCGGGGTTAATAATCCTTTCCAGGTCCGTGCTTGATGGAATCGGCCTTGATCAGGACCGCGATTTCAGAGCCATCTATGTTGCCAAAGTAAGCGAGGCTCCGAAGATGATCGCAGACGGGAAGGCCGCAGCTTTATGGGGCGGCGGCGTGGGATGGCCCGGGTTTGAGGCAGTAACAAAAGCTCCGGGAGGGGCGCGCTTTATAGCTCCGACTGAAGAAGAGATTGCCCTTATTCTCGCCAAATATCCATTGTTAAAACGACTTACCATCCCTGCAAACAGTTATCAGGGACAGGCCGCGCCTGTTATATCTGTGGGTTCGTGGAGTTTTATCATGTCACGTGCGGACTTTCCGGATGATATCGTGTATCGTGTCGCAAAAGCGATACATCGCTCGGAAGCGGCCCTGGCGGCTCGCTTGCCGCAGGCGCGTGAAACCACAATAGCCAATACGTTAACGGTTGCGCCCAGCCGGAAGCTGATTCATCCGGGCGTATTGAAATATATGCGTGAAATCGATATGATCCGCTGAAAAAATCTTTTTTTGATGTGCGCTGCGACTAACGCATATGAACCGGCAGCGGAATAAGGATGCACAGGTTAAGAGTTCATTCGTTTTGGGGTTCTTCTATCCATTTGAGCGCATCATCATAATTTTTGAATACCATAAGCGGTCGGTCCACCTTGTTTTCACTGAGCAGATGATACATCCTGGCCAGCCCAAAGTCCAGGGTTGTGCCGACAACCAATGCAACTTTTCCTCCGCCGGGACCTTTTTGGTTTATCCGCTCAAAGTTAATTATCTTGCGCATTTCATCACTGGATAAATCTGTCGAGCAGTCACGAAAATCCCATAATGAATGGTAAGATTGAGCGTAGTCTGAGCTGTTGTATAGATCATTGATTGCCCGCAGTATCTCATCAGCGTCGACAGCCCCGGTGCAAGTATGAATGCTAAGTCCTCTTTTGGTGTCAATCGAATATTCTATAGGCATTTCTTTTCATATAATACCATGAAGTCTTTACGCCTTGCATAAGGCGCGAAGGCTGAAATGGATAAATTCAAGACGTCGGAACAGTTCGGCTTGCAACTCGCGGATTCGGTCGGCGGAGGCTAAAATCTGTACGTTACACCTACCTTCGCCGTGTGGGAATGCACATCATGCCTGACCCTGTACCCTCTGTCAACAGTCGCGTTATGCGCGCCGAAATCGTAATAGCTATATTCAGCCCTTACCGTGAAATTTCTCGTAAGCGCATACTCCAGGCCGGCTCCCGCGGTCCATCCGAAATATTCCTTGACGCTTCCAAAGGTCCTGTTTCCGGGGTCCTGGGTATAAATATCTATTCCGCCAAAGGCTCCGCCGACAGTCACAAAAGGAAGAAAACGATCGAAAGCGTACCCCAGGCGTCCTCTGGCAGATGTAATCCAGTTAATGTCGCTTTTCGAGCGCCAACCGCCTGATTGCAGGTTGGCTGCTATCCGGCCGGCGGAGCAGATAGCGCCCTGTCTGGATTTTCATCCTCATTTATTTAAAGTATAACAGAACAGCCGGAATCTCAGTATGCAATAACAAATCGGCGCGGGTTTTTCCTTTGCGCCATTGCCGTTTAAGACCCGGGCAGCGGGCTGGCAAACCTGACGGTTATGGCATATAATTAAAAGTCGACCTGGCGTGTCGCGGTTGTCACGGGCCGGGCCTGCGCCATATAAAATCCAGGAGGGGATTTGCGGGACAAAGAACGTATAGCCCTGTTTTTCCCTGGGGGGGGGGAGATGTTCGCGAGACTGTTAACGGTTTTTCTTTTATTCTTTGCATTGCCGCCTGCAGCGGCCATGTGCGCTTCTTTTATGAACACGGGGAGCATGCAGTCGGCCAGGCAGGTCCACACTGCAACTCTGCTGCTGGACGACAGGGTCCTCATTACCGGTGGATACAACGGAAGAGAGTATGTGGCCACGGCTGAATTATACGACCCTTTGGGATACTCTTTCAGTTCCACGGGCGCTATGAACGCAATCCGTTATGATCATACGGCTACCCTGCTGCCCAACGGCAAGGTCCTCATTGCAGGGGGAAGATATAGCAACATCTCGCATTGGGACACGGCCGAGCTGTATGACCCCGGAACAGGCATGTTCAGCTATACAACAGGCCCTATGAGCAGCCCTCGTTCGTGCCACACCGCTACATTGCTTCCAAGTGGGAAGGTCCTTATAACCGGCGGCTATTATTACAGCGACGGCGTCGGTAATGTGCCTTTGAGCACGGCTGAACTATATGACCCTGAAACAGGGCTGTTCAGCTCGACGGGCGCTATGAATTACGCCAGAGCTTATCATACGGCGACATTGCTGTCCGACGGAAAGGTCCTCGTGGCAGGTGGGGCAACATCTGATGTGGCGGCTGCATTATACGTCGACCTGTTCGACCCGGACACAAATACCTTCAGCTCTGCGAATAGTCTTAATGCCGCCCGTAAAAGCCATACAGCGACGCTTCTTTTAAACGGCAATGTGCTCGTAACCGGGGGCATCAACCCTGACAACACTTATAAAAACAGCTCCGAGCTGTATTCGTCGGGCGCATTCAATTTTATAGATACGCCGATGAGTTCCAGGCGCGCTAAGCATACCGCGACCTTGCTTGCCGACGGAAAGGTTCTTGTGGCCGGCGGAGTGAATGGCGAGGCGGTGGCGTCAGCGGACTTATACGATCCGTCTAATGGGACATATGGCGCCATCGCTGCGACAACCTCCATGAATTATGCGCGCCAGGGCCATACAGCGACCCGTCTGACCAGCGGTATGGTCCTGGTAACAGGTGGTGAGAGAACATATAAAGAAGGCGAGACATATTATTCCATTACGATGAGGTCAACGGAGCTGTACAACCCGGCGGATATAACCTGCATCCTGTTCAGCACAGATGGAGTGATCGGCTGCCATGCCTCCATACACGATGCGTACGACGCTATGCCCGGCGACGGCGTCGTGAAGATACAGGCCTATGTGTTGGATTCAAACCTCGTCCTGGACCGGGACATAATGGCGACACTGAAGGGCGGATACACCAGCGACTTTGATCTGAATAACCTGAAGACCTTTATCGGCGGCCTGACAATCCGGAATGGCACGGCCATATTGGAGAATATAGTTATAAAGACGCTGCAGTAGGGGACGGGAAATCACTCGCAGCGGGCACGCATAAACAGGGACATCCTTTCCTTTTTAGGATCGTACGGGCGGTTCGCGAACCGCCCTGAAAGCTTATTGCTTGTAAACATCGCTGCGCGGCGCCAAATTAACAACCGCTATAATTTTACTCTCCGGAATAATACTGAATATGGCCCTATATGGGTCTATTCTGATACGGTAAAAGCCCCTCATTTCACCTATGAGCGGCTTTACGGCAGGGTGCGTCAGCGGATCGATCAACTCCCCCATCTCGGATAATTCTTTCTTAACGCGTCCCCTTAGCTCTTTATCCAGCTTCCTGTAATATTTCTCAGCATGAGATGAAAACTTAATCGTCCAGTTCATCTAAGCTCTTTCCGTCGCCCGCGCCGATTTCCGCGAGTCCTTCAACACACACTTGCCGGAAGCCCGGTATGCCTATCAGTTCGAGTGTCTCATGGTGTCTGGCTATATATTCGTCAGTCAGTTCATCGTAAATGTCGGCCAGGGACCGATTTTCATAACCGGCAATAGCCCGAATCAATTTTAATTTTTCCTCCGGAAGCCTTAACGTTGTTGTTCCCTTGCCCATCTTTATTCCTCCTCAAATACTATTAAAACTATTATAATATATTAATATTATGATATCAAGATATTGCAATATCAAATATAGTTGAAAGCCATGAAATAAAGCAAAAAATGGCTTTTAAGACAAATACTTCTTGCAAAAGGGCTTGCAAAGTGATATAAATGATGTAGTAATTAGTCCTACATGCGATTTATTGACGTTTTGAGGTAAGGAAATGATGGGGTGGGAAGGGTTAGTGAGGTGGAAGGCTAAGAGTAAAGACGCGATTTTACAGTGCGTTATGCGGAGGCGAAAAGAAATAAAAAGCTTACCGTTAAACGATGAAAAAATTCGTGAACATCTTTGCACCTCAGATCTCAAAGTAATAGATGTTATATATAAGACGTGCACTAAGACACTCTACCATGAAGAGGAGCGCACAAAGGCCATTGATTCCAAGGGTGCCTCGACACTCGCTATGATCGGTGTATCACTCAGCTTGGTTTTTTCCCTCGGAGGATTGCTGATCGAGAAGATCACTAATCAGCCGTTGTTATTTATAGAGAGTCCCATTTTGTGGCTTGTATTATTTTATAGTTCTGCTTCGGCCACTCTTTTTATTTCTGCAATCTATACCTTGTGCTCTATTAGAACACGATCTGACTGGCGCTGGTTGAAAGACTCAGATATTTTCCACCAGCAAATGATTGAGGACGGGGAATGCGTGTATAAACGCTACATAATAACGCACGTTTGGAAAATCTATCAGAATAATTTTCGAGTGAATGAAAAGAAGGGTTCGCTTTTAAGGATAGGTCAAATTCTTTACATCGGCGCACTGTTTCAGCTTTTACCAATTATAGCTATGATAGCGCTCTATTCCATGAAGAAAGGAGGGATTATTTTATGAGCAAAGAAAAACCACCGATGACACCGCCAGCAACATCTGGGAGCATTAAGACGAATAAAGCTTCACCTAAGCCGCCCCAAACTCCGCCAGCCAGTGGCGGCACATCTGTTATAAAGAGCTTAAAGGATGGCGGGAAGAAATAAACATAGGAGGCATTTGGATTATGACTGACACTGACAAAGCTCCGACACCCAAACCACAGCCTACGCCACCGCCGAGTGACGGAACTCCGTTAACCGAAGGCAAGTAATATGAGGGTCTGCGGAAATCTGCAAGAATAATTAGGAGGTTGTCCCTGATTTTTCATTGTAGTTCTGAGGAAAGGAAATTATGGGGTGGGGTAGGGTGAGATGAAGAAACTGATAATCAAAGACCTGACCCTGCCGTCGCTCTCGTCGGCGAAGGAGAGAGAAATGTATCCTTTGTTGACGCGGCTTTTTATTAATAATAGAATTAGGTTGAGAAAGAGAAGGAAAAGGGGATGAAACAGGAAAATGACAACAAAAAAGGCCTGAACCTGTGCCCCATGGCACGTGTCCCTGATGTATTCATTCCTGTGGCAAGCCGCGGGGACGAATACAAAGATTTTGTTAGAAAAGTAAAGGACGACAATAAATGATGAATTTGCCCAAGAATCTAATAGATCTAATCAGGCAAGGACGCGCGGTTCTTTTTTTAGGTGCCGGAGCGACTATAGGTGCGCAAACATCTGGTAAAAGGCCTCCGCTGGGTAACGAACTACGAGACCGGATTGCTCAACGTTTTTTAACAGGTGATTTCTCTTCAGAAAGCTTATCATGGGTATCAGAACTTGCTATGTCAGCATCATCTATTTTTGAGGTTCAGGATTTTATTGCATCCCAATTTCAAGACCTCGCACCTGCAAAATATCATTATCTGACCGCAACTTTTAGATGGCGAGGCATTGCTACAACAAATTATGACCTCCTTATCGAAATGGCCTATAATGGGTCTGATAAGGCTGTTCAGAAAATTGTTCCTTTTTTGTCGAATTCTGATAGCGTTGACGAAAAGCTCAGACTTCCGTCCTCTTTAGCACTCTTGAAATTACATGGATGCATTACTCGTACTCATGATGAACAATTGCCTCTCATTCTCACAATAGATCAATATAACACTCATAAAAAAGGACGCTCCCGGCTATTTCAAATGTTCGAAGAGTGGGCTAGCGAAAATACAATTATTTTTGTGGGACATAAACTTCAAGATCCCAACCTGAGAGGACTTCTTCTTAATATCACGCAGAATATACCATCTAGATCTCGCTACTACTTGATAAGGCCAGAGATGTCTAAGGAGGAAATAGATTTCTGGGCTGCAAAGAGTATCTCTGTGTTAGATGGCACATTTGAACATTTCCTGCAAGCATTAGATGGCAATATTTCAAAGGATATGCGTCAATTGGCTATGCTTATAGAGACAGACCATCCTATTCGTCAACGCTTTAAAGTCAAAGAAAAGCTTTCTGCCGCTCTTCTAGATTTTATGTCTCATGATTTCGAATATGTGCATGAAGGACTTAGCAGAAAGAATGGCTCCCCCCACAAATTTTATTCGGGTTTTGGTTTGGACTGGTATCCAATTATTATGGATCTCGATGTTCGAAGAATGATAACTGACAGATTAATAAAAGATGTTATATTGCGTCCTGAAGAAGACAGGCCATCTCACGTTGAACTTTATGTCATAAAAGCAGAAGCGGGCGCAGGCAAGTCGGTGCTGCTCAGGCGGCTCGCCTGGGAAGCCGCCAATAAAACGGGTGTGCTTTGTCTCTATAGCCGTGGCACAACGCCAGCAAGCATAAAGTCTTTTAGAGAAATTGCCGAGTCCACTGGGGAGCGACTATTTTTATTTATTGACAATGCAGCCGATAATTTATCGCTATTGCGCGAAATTCTGGAATTTGGGAAATCGGCCAAGTTAAAACTTACTCTTATCACAGCCGAACGAGTTAACGAATGGAATATTCTATGCGAGTCACTTGAACAATATCTATCGGATCAATATCTTCTTAATTATTTGAATAGAGCCGAGATTGAGATTCTTATAAGGCTTCTGGAAAAGCATGATTCTTTGGGGCCAAATCTAGCAAGGAAAACCTTCGAAGAACAAATAAAGGAATTTGACGATAGAGCAGGTCGCCAACTTTTAGTTGCCTTGCATGAGGCAACACATGGTATCCCTTTTGAAGAAATAATTTATGATGAATTCAATGGTATTACGCCTGCGGAAGCACAACGTTTATATCTTACAGTCTGTGTACTTAACAGATTAGGCGTGCCAGTAAGAGCTGGTCTGATTTCGAGGACACATAGCATTCCGTTTGAGATATTCCAAGAACGTTTCTTTAAACCTCTCGAACATGTAATTCACGTTGTCAATTTACCGTGGGGCGATTATGGCTATAAGGCGCGGCACCGAGAAATTGCTCAGATTGTTTTTGAGCGTGTGCTTACTAATCCGACAGATCGCTTCAACGAATATATTCGTATCATCCGCGGATTAAATCCAATGTTTGCAACGGATAACGAAGCTCTAAGAGGGATGCTACGTGCTAAATGGGTGCATGATTTATTCCCGAATTATGAGGACGCAAAGGCAATCTATGATTTATCTGAAGATATATTCGGCGGCGATGCATATCTTCTCCAACAAAGAGCCAATTACGAAAGAGTGCGACCAAGTGGCAATCTACAGCTTGCGCAATCACTTCTTGAAAAAGCGCGAGAAATTCAATCTTCAGACCCTACAATTATGCATACACTTGCTGAGGTTCTTCGCGCGCGCGCAGAGATTGCAGACAAGAAACTTGAGCGGACAAGATTTCGCAGTGAAGCAAAAGCTATACTCAAACGCATAGCGAACACAACGCCCACGGCTACTTACGCAACAGTTACTGAGTTAAAACTCAATATCGATGAAGTCCGCGATCTTTTGAGTGATGACAAGTCAATAGATCGAGATATTGATGCGGCAGTTCGCGATGCCGAGAAATCATTTGAGATCGCAAGACAACGGTTTCCCGGGGATAAATTTGTGCTTACGGCTGAGGCGGAATTTGCTAAACTGTTAGAGGATCATGAGCGCAGTTTTAAAGCACTTATGCATGCAAGAAAAGCTAATCCTAGGGATCCATTTATAGCATCGCGCCTTGCATCAATATTAGTAAAAAAAGGTGATACGGAGACTGCAATGACATATATCAAGGAAGCTCTTGATGGCAATCGAGGAGATAAACGATTAAATTTCCAGTATGCCGAGTTGCTGCGAGCTAAAACGGAGACTAAATCTGAGGAATTAGCTTATTATTATCATAGGGCTTTTTCAAAGTGGGATAATAACTATGAATCCCAGTTTTGGTATGCCAGATTTACTTTTGAAAGTGGTGGAACTGAAAAAGTTCGCGAGGTTAAAGACATTTTTAAACATCTCCGAGAAATTCCTATGCCTTACGATGATCGCGTTCGAATACTGGACGTCATGGGTGGGTTCGATACTCCGAGACAATTTTCCGGGGCAATTGATCGTCTCGAAGACAATTATGGCTACATTTCAATTGATGGACGCGGAGACTGGATTTTTTTTCATGAAAGTGATACGGATGGCGGAATTTGGGATCGATTGACCCCTGGCACTAGGGTAACTTTTAAAATCGGCTTCAGTCTTCGAGGACCAAAAGCTCTAGCCCTCTGCATTTTATAGTGTCCGAGGCGATTTGAGAAACGGAATAGAGGGTCAGGTCTTTATTGAATTCTAGGGACATCATACTTATTTGAGCGAATAATGCCGATAGATAATTTAGAACCTATCTCAAAATCAAAATGTCCGCAATAATGTCGTCATACCCGCGAAGGCGGGTATCCAGATAGCCTCATAAATACTGGATTCCCGTCTACACGGGAATGACAAAACGAAGCTTCCCATCTAAGGAAATCAATTCTGAGGTGAGAAAAAGGGGACAGGCTAGTTTATTCCGCAAGAAAATTAGTCAAGATAAAGTGGGGGCCTAGGGTCACCCATTAAAAGACGCCATGTCAAGAGCCACTACTTTTTCTTTACAGGAAAGAAGAATCTCTTTCTAGGGGCGTCAGGGGCAGGTCTATTTAGTTGTTATTAAATCATATTCTCTCAAGTTTCTGCTGACTGAACTGAGCGTAAAATGGATCGTCCCATTTTATCTGAATAAATTATTCGAATCTCAAGGGTAGGACTTTAAACAAATCCCCTTAATATGGTATAACTAATAATATGCTCTAACCCATATTAAGGAGGGCGATAGAATGACATTCCTGCCTGACGATATAAAAAGTCGCATAGACGACAAACTGGCCCGCCTTAATGCGCTTCGTCCCCTTCCAGCGGCTGCCGCGCTAAAACTTCGGGAGCGGTTCGGGATGGAGATGACCTATAATTCAAACGCCATAGAGGGAAACAGTCTGACGCTCAAGGAGACTTTTCTTGTCGTCAATGAGGGGCTGACGATCAAGGGCAAGCCGCTCAAGGACCATCTCGAAGCGAAAAGCCACAATGAGGCGCTCGATTTTCTGTATGAGCTGGTGGAGAAGGACAGCCGCTTCACAATATCCGAAAGACTGATCAGGGAATTGAATCAGATCGTCATGCGGGACATTGACAGGGAGTGGGCCGGCCGATACCGGAGCAGCGATGTGTTTATTGGAGGCGCATCGCATACACCGCCTGACGCGGTTGAGGTCCCGCGATTGATGGAGTCTCTCGTGAAGTGGGCAGGCCGGCAACGGAAGTCCCTGCATGTTGTTGAGCTGGCGGCAGTTCTGCACCACAGGCTTGTGCATGTCCATCCTTTCTTTGACGGTAATGGACGGACTGCGCGGCTTGCGATGAACGTTTTGCTGATGAAGGCCGGATTCCCCATGGCGCTTATTCTGAAAAACGACAGGAAGAAATATTACAGAACGCTGGAAGCCTCAGACAAAGGCGCCCCCGGGCCTTTTGTCCGATTCATTGCGCAGGCAGTGGAACGGTCACTTGATATTTATCTGAAGGCGTTGGCCCCGGTAAAGAAAGCAGGGGCTGATTTTATCCCGCTTTCAGACCTGGCAAAGGGATCAAAGTTTACGGAAAAGTATCTGAATCTCCTTGCCGGAAGCGGAAGGCTGGAGGCGCACAAAGAGGGCCGCAACTGGCTATCGTCCAGAGAAGCGCTTAAACGGTATCTTGACGGCAGGAAAAGAAAAAGGGAGTGAGGGGCAGGCTTGAAACAAATCTTCTTTATTCGGTATTTAGAATCTATCTCAAAATTGATTTCTTGAGATAGGGCGCTTAGTTTTGTCAACGGGAATCCAGTATTTATGCGGTTATCTGGATACCCGCTGCTTAATGCACCGCGAGAGAATTAGGGCTAGGTCTATTTAGTTGTCATTCCGTTTCATGACTTTTTTGTAGTTCTTGAGTATCTTCGCCAAATCCTTGTCTTTGTTTCGTCTCTCAATGACCGTTGAATTAAAATAGGCCTTCTCTTTTTCCATCTTCAGATAGTTCTCGTATGATTCCCTGTCCATCTCTCCCTTTTCGACGGCTTCAAGGACTGCGCATCTGCTCTCGGTGGTATGGGTGCAATCCTTATATTTGCATTGCCCGGAAAGTTCGACAATCCTGTCGAATGTTGTCTCCAGGCCGCAGGAGCTGTCGGCTATCCCGACTTCCCTCATGCCCGGATTGTCGATAAGAATACCTCCCTCTTCGAGGACTATCAATTCCCTGTGGCTTGTGACATGCCTGCCCTTATTATTGCTCCTGCTTATCGAATCGGTTCGCATAACGGTCCGGCCGGACAGGGTGTTCAGTAACGTGGATTTCCCGACCCCTGAAGAGCCGAGCATGCAATAGGTCTTTCCCTTCCGGATAATTCCCCTCAACTCGTCATATCCGGCCCTTGTCTCGCTGCTTATCGGGACGACCGTAACGTCTTTGATCCTCTGCCTTATGAGGGCAATAAGTTCCGGGATCTTTTCTTCCGGTATCAGGTCCGTCTTTGTGAGTACAATTATAGGTTTCACCCCGGCCGAATGGCAAACGGTCAGGTATCTTTCGAGCCTGTTGATGTTAAAGTCCCTGTCGGCTGCCTGGACGAGTAGGGCGTAGTCAATATTGGCGGCTATTATCTGGATCTCTCCGAATCTGCCGACGGCCTGCCGCGTAATTACCGAGAGCCTGGGGAATATCTTGTGAATAATCGCCAGCTCCGAATCATACGTTGTTACTCCAACCCAGTCGCCTACGGCAGGGAAATCATTGCGGCCCCCGGCAGAAAATCGCAGATTGCCGGTTACCTCTGCCTCGAACTCGCCATTGGCAGTTACCACGATATATCTTTCCCTATGTTCTGAAATGACACGTCCGACCTCGAAGTCGCTGAGGCCGTTCTCAATCCTTGAGCTTTCGAGCTTATCGTTATAACCGAGATCTTCTAAGTTCATTATAATTCCCCCCCTGAATTTCGACAGGGCTAATATCCAGCCTCTATAAATGAGCGCTGGTTGATTATGGAGAATCCGGAGAAAATAGCGGCAGGTCTATTTAGTTGTCATTCCCGCAAAAAAAAAGCTAAGAAATTAATTGCAGCAATTCTTCCACTGTTATTCCTGCCTGATGGATGATTGCCCTCAGAGTTCCTTTTGCAAGCTCCTTGTGGTTTGGCACGGTTAAACGTCGATAAGGCGGCGTTGCGTTTCGCATGATAATATGACTTCCGGTCTGATGGTCAATATCATATCCGGCCTTCTTTAAGGCTTTACATAAATCATTACCGGAGAGGCCCGGCAATCTGCTTAAACTGCTACCTCTACAATCTCTTCTTCAATCCGTGGCGGTATCGGCTCGTCGTGTTTCTTCAGGCTTTCTATATAACCCTTTATCGCGTCCTGTATGTTTTCAAGGGCTTCTTCCCGCGTCTTGCCCTGAGATATGCAGCCCGGCAGGGAAGGGCATTCGGCGATGAACATGCCGTCTTCGTCCTGGTCAATAAGTATTCTGTATTTCATGTCTTTACCTCTTGCGCTATATTAATACAAAAGCAGTCGGTCCGGGCCTGTTCCATAATCCAATAGTATCACAAATGCCCGGCAAGATCAAATTCAAATACATATGACGGAAAAGAAACTTGGGGACGTTGTGTCCTGAGTGTCATTATGTCGGTCTTTGAATATAAGATGGCAAGTTATTAACTTATGGAATTAGGGACAACCTCCTGATTATTTTTTCTCTGTGTCACAGTCTACAGTGCATATTCGTAAATCCCTATCAGAATCAAAAGAAGTCCGGCTATAATGTCTATCCGCCCCTCAAGCCACCTGCCGCCGGCGCATCCACCGGTCTTCACGCCGAGCGCAAGAGCCAACATGCCCAAAATAAAAACCAGACAGACCGAAATAGCAGTGTTCAAACCAATCAGCGCCGCCCCCACACCGGTGACCAGATTGCTGAAAGTAAGAGCAAATGCCATAAGAATACCTTCTTTGATAGTAATATTTGCGTCGCAATACCGGCAGTATAAGACGGGCTTACTCATAGTCATTATTTTGACCGCCGATGAAGCAACGACGGTCAAGTCGGGGCTATCAATGGGAATTTCCATTTTCGGTTTCTGGTTCTTCATCTTTCCGACGATATCCGTGACGATCAACCAGCATCCCGCCGAGACAAACAATAGCGATCCGATGGAATCTGCTGTTTCCGGCTGTATGAAGTTATACAATCGTTCTCCTATGAGCATAGAAAACAATGTTCCCATCGCATTGACAAATGCTATAAAGGCATTGGTTTTAAACGGCACACACACATTTCTTATACCATAGGCTACGCCCACGCCATAATTGTCGAGATTTGTCGAAACAGAAAACAACAAAATAGAAAAAATATGAAGATTATCCAACTTGCCGCCTTATCCTGTATATTTTTTGCTGCGCATGGGAAAATCCACAATGGCCCGGTTTCAGATATAAATATATCATGAAATCCCACAGCATGATATATGAAAAACTGAGCTGCAGTCGTATCAGTGGGAGACAATGTGGCCGGCATGATGACGGAGGGATGATCAACGGCAAAAACTGGCCGGAGCAGGGACAGTGCAGAGCCGGTATTATAATGTCACAGAATTTCTGAATTGATCCTGGCCATCATCTTGTCTGTAAGCTTTTTATGCTCGGATTCCATGGACCTGTAAATTTTTACAAGGTTTCGGGCGTAGTCCGTAAGCTGCGACCCGCCGCCCCCGCGGCCGCCGGTCTTGCTCTCGAGTATTTCATGGCCCGACACATTTTTTATTGAGTTTACAATTTCCCATGCCTTCTTGTAGCTGATGTTCATTGTCTTGGCGGCATGATTGATGGAGCCGACCTCGTCGATCTTTTCCAGCAGGGCGATGCGGTTCCCCCCCAGGAAATGCTGTTTGCCTTTTGATATCCAGATCCTGCTGAAACACTGAATGCCGCTTCCTTCTTTTGTTGCCACAATCACCCCTGTTTACGCTTGATTGATATATTTGAATAATATATTCAAATAATATGAAAGGTCAAAATAAGGCGCACAGGGACCTTTTTTTGATGCCTGAGAGTGGCATAAATAGAATAACGAAAGGAATAACGAAAATAAATATAAGTAATTGATATAAAAAGACTATATATAGTATAGGTAAAACCTATGATAACGAACTTGACAACGAATTTCCCGTTCATATATAGTGTTGAGGAAAAAATAAAACGGGGGGTTTAGCATGGATCTTAGTCGTAGGGATTTATTAAAGGCTGTTGGCGGCGCCGGTCTCGCCATGACAGCTCTTGGCCTTGACGCCAAAGAGGTCAAGGCGGCAACCGCTGACTTCCGGATCAAGGGCGCGCAGGAATACACCTCAATCTGCACCTTTTGTTCATGCGGCTGCAGCATGCTCTGTCATGTGAAGGACGGCAAGCTCATCAATCTCGAGGGCGATCCCGACCATATCATCAACGAGGGAGCCTTGTGCAGCAAGGGCGCTTCCATGGGTGTCATCCCGAACTCCGACCAGCGCGTCAAGACCCCCCTTTACCGCGCTCCGGGTTCGAAGAAGTGGCAGCCCATCACATGGGACGAGGCGCTGGACAAGGTTGCCGCCAAGATCAAGCAGACCAGGGATGACAACTGGATTGCAACTGAAAAGGACGGCGACAAGGAGTACAGGGTAAATCGCACCGATGCAATATCCTTCCTGGGCGGCGCCCAGAACCATAATGAAGAGTGTTACCTGATGACCAAGATGTCGAGGATGATAGGCACCGATTTTGTGGAGCATCAAGCCCGGGTCTGACACAGCCCCACGGTCCCCGGTCTGGGGGCCTCATTCGGCCGCGGCGCAATGACCAACCATTATGTTGATCTCAAGAACGCCAAGGCGTTTCTCATAGAAGGCAGCAACTGCGCTGAAAACCATCCCATGTCCCTTCGCTGGATCATGAAGGCAAAGGAAAAGGGCGCTGTCATCATTCATGTTGACCCGCGTTTCACGCGCACCTCAAAGCTGGCGGATATTTATGCATGCATAAGGCCGGGCACGGACATCGCATTCCTCGGCGGCATGATCAATTACATACTCGAACATCATCTCTACGATGAGACTTATGTCAAACAGAACACCAACTGTTATTTCCTGCTCAAGCCGGAATTCAAATTCGAAGAGGGCGTTTTCTCTGGATATCAGGAAGGCAAGTTCAAATACGACAACTCTTCCTGGGGCTATCAGCTCGATCCCCAGACAAAGAAACCGCTGAAGGCAAAGAGCCTTGATGATCCGAACTGCGTATTCGCGCAGCTCAAGAAATTTTACAGTCGTTATACCCTGCAGACCGCGAGCGAAATCACCGGCATCCCGGTCGATACGATCAAGCTCATTGCGGACACGTTGGTCAAGAACCGTCCAGGCACCATCATGTATGCCCTGGGCATAACGCAGCACACGACAGGCGTGCAGAATATCAGGAGTTTCGGTATCCTGCAGCAGCTGCTGGGCAACATGGGAAAAGCGGGCACCGGCGTCAACGCCCTGCGCGGAGAGCCCAATGTACAGGGGTCAACTGACTTCGCGCTCCTGTTCAACTATCTGCCGGGCTATCTGTCCTATCCCAATCACGATCAACAGACACTTAAAGACTGGACAAAGAGCTCAGGCACGTTCCGCGCCAAGTTCCTGGTGAACCTGCTGAAGGCCTGGTTCGGCCCCAATGCGACGCCGGAGAACGACTTCGGCTATGGTTGGATCGCAAAGAAGAACAAGGGCAAGAACTATTCGATCTTCCGCATCTTTGAAACAGCGGTCGAAGGCAAGATGAAGATGCTCTATGTCATGGGCCAGAACCCCATGGTGACCAGTCCAAACCTGAACCTCGTGCATAAGGGGCTGAGCAATCTCGAAATGCTCGTGGTAGCGGACCCGTTCATGACCGAGACCGCGGCGTTCTGGGAGAAGCCGGGTTGCGATCCGAAGACCATCAACACTGAAGTCATCTTTTTGCCTGCCGCCTCTTTCCTCGAAAAGCAGGGCACTAAGAGCAATTCCGGACGCCTTGTGCAATGGTGCTATACGAAGATCAACCCTCCGGGAGAGGCCAAGACCGACCTCGAAATGGTCGATCTCCTCTTCAACAGGATACGCAAACTTTATGCAGGTTCTGCTCTGGAAAAGGACCAGGTATTCAAGAAGGTGGTATGGAACTATCCCAAGGAAAATATGTATGAGACGGTCCTGCAGGAGATCAACGGCTACAACCTCAAGACCGGCGAGCATCTGAAGGGAATCGGCGAAATACAGCCGGACGGTTCCACATCTACGGGAAACTGGGTCTATGCGGGTTGTTATGCAAACGCGAAGAACCTGACCAAGCGCAGGGACAACAAGACCGACCCGAGCGGCCTCGGCATGTTCCCGGGATTCGCGTGGAGCTGGCCCGGCAATATGAAGGTCCTGTATAATCGCGCTTCCTGTGATGAAAAAGGCCAGCCGCTGGACAAGGAACGTCCTCTTATCTGGTGGGACCAGGCGCAAAAGAAGTGGGTAGGCTTCGACACACCTGATGTGCCGGTTGCAACAGACGGACCTGATACGCCTAACGGTCAGAAGCCGTTCCGTATGTCTGGCGAGGGCGTGTCACGCCTTATCGCTGCGCCATACAAGGACTTCGATCCGAAGAACATGGATCTCCCACGTGACAGCTCAAGTACCCCGGCCGACGGCCCGATGCCGGAGCATTACGAGCCGGTTGAGAGCCCGACAGCGAACAAGCTGCATCCCAAGGTTGCATCAAATCCATGCCTGAAATACCCGCGTTTAAAGGCGGACCAGCCAATTGGAAAGCATTCCGAATTTCCCTATGTACTTACTACCTCGGGAATCGCGGAACACTGGTGCTGCGGCGCGTTCACAAGGAATGTGCCCTGGCTCAATGAAATCTCTCCGGAGACCTATGTCGAGATCCCGGAACAGCTGGCCACAAAATTCAGGATCAGAAACGGGTCAAAGGTCAAAGTATGGTCGGCCCGCGGCGAGGTTGTTGTGCCGGCCATGGTCACAAAGCGGCTGCGGCCGCTGAAGATCAACGGCGAAGAGGTGTTTATCATCTGGATGCCCTACAGCTGGGGCTTCAAGGGTTTGAGCCAGGCGGCAAGCACCAATCTCATAACGATCGACGCAGGCGATCCGAACACATGGATCCAGGAGACCAAGGCATGTCTGGTCAACCTGGCCAGGGCTTAGGGGGGATAGAATATGTCTAAGAAAAGTCTGCTTATTATGCCGGAAATGTGTTCAGGATGCCGCGCCTGCCAGGTCGCCTGCAAGAACTGGAACCAGCTGCCTGCTGAAAAGACAAGCATGAAAGGCGATTTCAGTCATCCGCCCGATCTTTCGGGAACTACCTTTAACCGGATACGTTTCGCCGAGATGCCCACGGAAAAAGATAAGTTCCGCTGGCTGTTTGTGAGCCAGAGATGCATGCATTGCGAGGATGCGGGATGCATGAAGATTTGCCCGACACCGGGAGCCCTATACCGTACACAGGACGGCGGTGTCGCAACAAACAAAGAGAAATGCATAGGTTGTCATCTCTGCCTCGCAGGATGTCCTTTCAATGTCCCGCGCTATGGAGCTGACGGCAAGATGGCCAAGTGTACCATGTGCGCCGACCGCATTGAAAATAACATGCTGCCCGCATGCGCCAAAACCTGTCATACCCAGGCTATTTCCTTTGGCGACCGTGATTCGATGCTTGCCAAAGCGCGCAAGATGGGTTACTCAAAGGTCTATGGGCAGAATGAACTGGGAGGCCTTGGCGTTATGTTTGCTTTTAAGGATGCGCCCAAGGTTTACGGGTACGATGAAAATCCCTCGATCAATGAGATGGTCATTTTGTGGCACAAGTATCTGAAGCCAATGAGCTGGTTCGGCATCGGAGGCGTCGCAATAGCGTCCGCGCTGCATTATTTTGCAGTAGGGCCGCACAAGGCAGAGGCTCCGAAGGAAGACAAGAAGGAGGAGGTCAAGCAGGATGAAGCTAAATGATTTTGACATGATAAGAAAAGAAGGCCCCCTGGCGATACTGACCCACTGGGCGCTGGCAATCAGCTGCATACTTCTGACTATCAGCGGCTTTGCCTTCCTCTACCAGAATGAAACTATCGCCATGTTCTTCGGCGGCTTTACTGCCATGAAGTATATCCACAACTGGATGGGTGTTTTGTTTACAATCTCGCTTGCGCTGACCATACCCATGTGGTTGAAGGAATGCCTGGAATATGACAAGGACGATATACAATGGGTCAAGGTTGCGGGCGGCTATCTCAGCCACAAGGTTGCGATTCCCCCGATGCACAAACTGAACACCGGCCAGAAGCTTGCGTATCTCGGCGTGCTCGGAATGGGAGGCGGCATCATAGTGTCAGGTTTTATAATCTGGCTCTATCCGTACAGCCAGACGCTGATGCTCATGGCGCACTTTGTTCATAATGTTTGCTTTATCGGCATAGCGATCTTCATACCTGTGCATGTTTATCTGGGCGCCATTGCAAACCCGGGCACCATGCGCATAATGATATACGGCACAGTGCCGGTATGGTGGGCGAGGAAGAAGTCGCCGAAGTGGATACAGGAAGTAGAAGAAGGCAAGTCGCATTAGATTATCGCAGGGGTATGATTTATCGCGCCCTGCGTTATTAATTTTGACGATTGCCGATTTTATTGCAGGGCACAGTCGTCAGGCTGCGCCCTGTAATTGCGCAAAAATGAGATGAAGGCTTGGTGGTTATAAGATGACAACAGTCATTACTGCTCTTGATAAATGGCTTGAGGCGCATCCATATCTGAAGGAAGCGGCGCGGTTTCAGCAGACAATAGAGGATATCCTTAGCAGCTCAGACATCCCGTCGCTCCCGGTCCCGCAGTGGGAGGACAGCTCAGACGGTTTTGAAGCCGGACTCCCGTTGCTCAATAACAGGGCTCTCAGTGAGCAGGTCATGGAGCAGGCCGAAGACTATCTGGAGCTGCTTGTTTCAGGATTGACGCAGGCAGACTGCCCGGAAGAAGTTCACCGCGACTGTGTCACTCTGGATAAAGAGATGAAGCGTTCTACAGACACGTCTTACGGAATAATAAAACAGGTGGCTGAGGGGGCCGAGGTGAGCCTTGAAATCCCGACCCCGTTCTCCCCCGGACTTGCGAAGTTCCTTGGCTGGCGCGCGATGGAGCGCGTTGTAAGGCCGTGGCGCGAAGCCCTTGAGTCCTGGCTTACTAACGCAGTATGGAGCCAGGCGTATTGCCCTCTTTGCGGCGAGAAACCGGCAATGGCGCAACTGGTCCGCACACAGAAAGGGCGCCAGCGCTTTCTGTCCTGCGGGTGTTGCAGAACTAAATGGGGCTATATGCGCACAGCCTGCGCGTTCTGCGGCAGCAGCGACCAGAGCAAGCTGGAGATATTCGAACTGGATCAGGAAAAGGATTTTCGCCTTGATGTATGCCATGAGTGCAACGGTTACATAAAGACTTATATAAACGAAGGGGATGAAGACCTCATGCTTGCAGACTGGTCGACTTTGCATCTTGATGTTCTTGCCGCCGGGCAGGGGCTGAAGCGTTGCGCGCATTCCCTCTACGAGGCATAAGATCTAATGTCATATCTTGATAACGCGGCGACAACGTTTCCAAAGCCGCCGTGTGTCAATGCGCTGCTGCACACTATCGCAGATCAGGGCGGCGTTGTTTCTCCGGGCCGCGGCAGTCATAAGCTTGCCCATCACGCTTCAGACGCCGTCTTACAGGTCAGGCGCGACCTTGCCGGTTTATTCGGGGCGCCCGGAGCTAACTGGCTGGTGTTCTGTTACAGCGCAACGGATGCGCTGAATCTGGCACTGAAGGGATTTCTCAACCAGGGCGATCATGTGATTATCTCCTCCATGGAGCATAACTCCGTGCTCAGACCTCTGCGCAGGATGGCGAACGATGACTTTATAACGCTCGACATTGCGCAGTGCGATCATCAGGGGCGTCTTGATCCGGAAGAGGTCATACGCCTTTTTACCGGAAAAACCAGACTGGTGGTTGTTTCCCATGCATCCAATGTGGCCGGCACGATCCAGCCGGTAAAGGCCATCGGCAGCGCCGTGCGAGAGCGCGGCGCATATCTGCTGGTAGACGCGGCCCAGACAGTGGGGATTCTGCCCATCGACATGAAGGATATGTGTATCGACCTGCTGGCGTTTACAGGCCACAAGGGGCTTTATGGGCTTCAGGGCAGCGGCGGACTTGCCATAGGTGAAAGGGTAGATTATCTTCGACCTTTCCGTGAAGGGGGAACCGGGATCAACTCGCTTTCCGAGATCCAGCCGCACGAATGGCCCGAGGCCTTTGAGGCGGGCACACCGAATGTGCCCGGCATCCTCAGCATGGGCGAAGGGCTTGCGTTCATCGAATCAGAGGGTATGGAAACGATACGCAGGAGAGGTTCCGAACAGATTGAGTATCTCTGGAATGAACTGTCATCGATTGAGAAAGTGAAACTGTATGGTCCGCCTCCAGGAGACGGGCGTATAGCAGTTCTGTCCCTGAACATCCGCGGCTGGGATGCGGATGATGTGGGTAATATCCTGAACCATAACCACGATATCTATGTGCGCACCGGACTTCACTGCTCGCCGCTGGCGCATAAGACTATCGGCACACATCCGAAAGGAGCCGTCAGGCTCAGTCCGGGCTATTTTACTATGCGGGTGGAGCTTCAGGCAGTCGTCGAGGCGATCAGGGCTATGAGCATGATACTTGTGCCTTTCTGATTTATTTTGGTGTTTTGGTATACTGTTGAGAAGGAGAATTGATGCAGACAGCTGATCAGAAGTTTCCGGATTTTGAAGCTCTGCTTGCCGAGTCGGTAAGGATTCATGGCCATCTCTGCCCGGGGCAGACGCTCGGGGTAAGGATGTCCATTCTCGGGCTCCGTGAGATCGGCATAACGGATCCGAAGGGCGCGGACAGAAAGTCCCTCATCGTCTTTGTGGAGATGGACCGCTGCGCAACAGACGCAGTGCAGTCTGTTACCGGATGCAGCCTCGGTCGCAGGACCATGAAGTTTTTTGATTACGGCAAGATGGCTGTGACATATCTCAATCTGAAGACAGGCAAGTCGGTTCGCGTCGTGGCTCGTGAAGACGCAAGGGACAAGGCAAAAGAGTATTGCCCGGATATCGCCGGCAAATATGCGGCCCAGGCCGAGGCTTACAAGGTGATGAGCGATGAGGAGTTATTCGAGGTAATGAATGTGGAGGTTGTGCTCAGGCCGGAAGATATGCCGGGCAGGCCGGTTTCGCGGGTAACATGCAATATCTGCGGCGAAGCCGTGCAGGACAATCGGCATGTGAGCAGCGGCGACTCTGTCACCTGCATCCCCTGCAGCGGAAATAGTTATTACAAGGTTAAAGGTGAACGAAGAGAGGTTAGTGTCCAGGAGTTATCATCAATGGAAAGGGGCATATGAAAACAATATGACAGCCGTCATAGGCAACCCTGTCTTGTCTCGCCAAAACTACGCAGTTTGCCGCTTGGACATGAACAAAGGGAAGACGCCTGATATTTATTTTGTCAAACCGGAAATGGTATCCTGCGTCGAGACTTCGATAGGGCTGCCTATGACGATTTAGCATTGCAACTATGATTTTTTTTAAACAGCGTTATGCGCGGGAGGTATAGCGAAGTGGAGATACGTTCAAAACTATGGATTGAGGTAAACGGGGCACCGATCTTTGGAAAGGGCAGGAGCTGTCTGCTTACTGCTATAGAGAGGTATGGTTCGATCAATCGCGCGGCCAAAGAGGTGGATATCTCGTACCGTAAGGCTTGGAGTTACATAGACACCATGGAAAGCAGGCTTGGCGTCAAGCTGGTGGAACGGAAGACCGGCGGCAAGAATGGCGGCGGAGCCATCCTGACCGACACTGCGCGGCAGCTGATACAAAATTATGAAAAGATGGAGCAGGAGGTAACGGCTATGGCAAATATCAGATTTTCGGGCATATTCGGAAAGCAGGGAGAGGACGCTTGATATGTTATCTTCGCAGAAAGAAAAGAAAGAAACTGTGCGAAGAAGGGTCCCTGTTGCCGAGGCAGTAGGCATGGTTCTCGCTCACGATATCACCGAGGTTCGCAGCAGGGAATTCAAGGGTGTCGCATATAAAAAGGGGCATATAGTCTCCCCTGCGGATATTGAGCCCCTGCTCCGGCTGGGCAAGGACAATCTGTATGTGCTCGATATCTCTGACGACGATCTGCACGAAGATGACGCTGCGCTTGCCCTTGCCCTTGCTGAAGCCGTTTCAGGCAAGGGCATCGAACTGGGGGGCATGCCAAAAGAAGGCAAGATAAGACTGATCGCATCGAGGGACGGTCTGCTGAAGGTGAACAGAGAGGCGCTTCTTGAATTCAATATGGCGGGAGACATTATGTGCGCCACGCTGCATGACAACACCTACGTAAAAAAAGGCCAGGAAATAGGCGGCATAAGGGCTATACCCCTTGTAGTTAAGCGTTCGATAATCGATGCGGCGGTTGTCTCCGCCCTGCGATCCGGCGGGCTCATGAGTGTCAGGGCAATGAGAAAACCGAAGGCAGGGGTTGTCATAACCGGGAATGAGGTATATTACGGAAGGATAAAGGACGCCTTTGCGCCTGTTATCGACCGCAAGATACGGGATGTCGGAGGGGAGATTGTCGGAACTTATTATGCGCCGGACGATGTGGCGCAAATCAGTGTATGTTTAAGAGAATTGCTCGATGAAGGCGTCGACCTGCTGGTGGTCACCGGTGGTATGTCGGTTGATCCCGATGATGTTACCCGGCATGCAATCAGGGAGATCGGAGCTTCGGATATAACTTACGGGTCCGCAACGATGCCGGGAGCAATGTTCCTGGTTGCATATATTGAAAAAGGCGGCATTCAGGACGGCGCCAATGTCTCTGAACGCATCCCGGTTATCGGTGTCCCGGCCTGCGGCATGTATTACCGGACGACTGTTCTTGATTTGATCCTGCCCCGCATTCTTGCGGGAGAAGAAATCGGCAGGAAAGAGCTTGCGGAACTCGGTCACGGCGGACTCTGTCTCAAATGTGAAGAGTGTATATATCCGAGATGTCCATTCGGAAAATAAAATAAGGGAGGTCGTATTGTGAAGAATTTACTGAGGTTGGTATGTGTGGTTGTCGTAGCTCTTTGTCTGACGGCCCAGTTTGGAGCTGCCGAAGTCAAAAATGAGATTACCGTTTCGGCTGCGATCAGCCTGAAAGACGCGTTTCAGGAAATCGGCAAGAAGTATACCGGGAAAACAGGGGTCAACGTTGTCTTCAATTTTGGCGCCTCTGGAGACCTGGCCAGGCAGATAGAAGGCGGCGCGCCGGTGGATGTCTTTGCCTCAGCCGCGCAGAAGGACATGAACAGCGCGGACTCAAAAGGTTTCATAGTGAAAGACACCAGGAAAAACTTTGCCCGGAACGCCCTGTCGCTTATTGGGCCGAAGTCGGCTGCTATCCGCGTAAAGAACTTTGAGGCTTTGACTTCGGACAGTGTAAAACGGATTGCTGTCGGGAACCCGAAAACTGTGCCGGCAGGACGATATGCGGCAGAAGCGTTCGCATATTATGGAATCGCGCCGAAGATCAAGGACAAACTGGTGTATGCGGAAAATGTCAGGCAGGTCCTTGATTACGTCGCAAGGGGAGAGGTGGATGCAGGTGTAGTTTATTCGACCGACGCCGCCATACGGATGAGGGACATTTATATTGCGGCAAACGCTCCTGAAGCAAGCCACAAGCCCATCGTTTACCCCATAGCGGTTGTTAAAGACGCAAATAATATTTCTGCCGCCGGGGCATTTGTCAGGCTCGTCCTGTCAAAGGAAGGCATGGCAATACTTGGCAAGTACGGTTTTGTCAGNCCATAAATCAGCGAATGGATAGCTCAACCCTCTTTTCGATGAGGCTGTCGCTGCAGGTGGCAGCGGTGGCGACTATCTTTGTAGTTGTGATAGGCGTGGCTGCCGCATACCTGCTTGCGCGGGGGAATTTCCGGGGTAAAGAGGCGCTGGATGTCATTCTCACTCTCCCGCTCGTCCTGCCGCCCACTGTAACCGGTTATTACCTGATCATAGCCTTCGGGAGAAACGGGTTCATCGGCAAATATATCTACGATCTTACGGGCTGGACCATTATGTTCACCTGGTACGCGGCTGTGCTGGCGTCTTTTGTAGTTGCGCTGCCTCTCATGATCAAGACTACGCGGGCGGCCATCGAATCTGTGGACAACAACCTGATCGACGCCTCGTATACGCTCGGCCGCTCCAGGTTCGAGACAGCCGTCAGGGTGATACTGCCGCTTGCAAAGAAAGGCATTGTGGCCGGGGCTGTCCTCTCCTTTGCCCGCGCGATGGGTGAATTCGGCGCAACGCTCATGATCGCCGGGAACCTGCCGGGCAAGACAGACACCATGCCTATCGCGATATATTCGCTGGCCGCGGGAGGCGACTGGGAACAGGCGGGCGGCATGGTTATTCTTCTTACTCTCATGGCAGGTGTATTTCTATATCTGGCCAACCATTACAGCAAAAGGGTATTCTGATGGGACTTAGCGTTGACATAAAGAAACAGGTAAACGGCTTTTTACTGGATGTATCATGGGAGATCGGCAATGAACTTGCCGTGTTGTTCGGGTATTCAGGGGCCGGGAAGACCCTCACTCTCAAACTCATTGCGGGCCTGATGAAACCTGACAGAGGTCTTGTCGAATCAAGTGGTATTGTCTGTTTCGACAGTCAGCGCAATATAGACCTGCCTCCACAAATGCGTTGTTTGGGTTATGTCTTCCAGGACCTGTCGCTTTTTCCGCACATGTCGGTAAGGGAGAATATCCTTTACGGGGCCAAGGGGATCTCCAAAAGCGAAGGGAAATGCAGGCTGGCCGAATTTGCGGACAAATTCCATATTCAGGATATTCAGGACAGGATGCCTGCGGAAATATCCGGCGGTCAGAAACAGCGGGTCGCTTTTGCGCGCGCGCTGTTCCGCAGGCCGGCGGCGCTGCTGCTGGATGAACCCTTTTCAGCCCTGGACAGGCCTCTCAGACTCGAAATGCAGGCCTTTCTAAAAGGTGTCAGAAGGGATTTCGACGTGCCTGTAATCCTTGTCACTCATGATCCGGGCGAGGCGCGCGCGCTTGCGGACAGGATGATTGTTTACTCCGACGGAAAGGTAATGCAGACCGGTAAGCCGTCCGAGATTTTCGATTCACCCCAGACCGACGAAGTGAAAAGGCTTGTCGGCATGGGCTCCAGTTAAGAGCGGAATATAATCTTGCTTTTGGTGAAGGAAGTGGAGAAACAGCCGGATTAGAATTTTGAGACCGGCCGGCCGCATAGACAGGAATATCAACAGCAGATGCAGCGCGGCATACAACGCAGTATGTAGCACAGGCGAAGGCAACGGGAAAGCGCCCGGGGGGGTCTCATAAAACGGAACATAAAGCGCGTTAAGACTGGAATCTATCTCAGAATTGATTTCTTAGATGGGAAGCTTCGTTTTGTCATTCCCGTGTAGACGGGAATCCAGTATTTATGCGGCTATCTGGATACCCGCTGC
>JGI20214J51650_10000295_pt1 | contig 31697 bp, 33 predicted proteins | sample WetSurMetagenome_FD_51650 | JGI IMG/M metagenome (IMG submission 51650) | reverse complement strand
AAGAATAACCCTCTTTAAGTACGGTGCATATAGTATATGGGTTTTTTATGGCGAAATTCAGGGTGCTCGTCAGCGATCCGCTGGCTGAAGAAGGTCTTGAAATCCTTCAGAAGGTATGCGATGTTGACGTCAAAACCGACCTCAAAGAGGACGAGCTCTGCAGGATCATTGGTGACTATGATGCCCTTCTGGTGAGGAGCGGCACTGAAGTGACCGCAAAGGTGATTGAGGCAGGGAAACGACTCAGGTTTATCGGGCGTGCAGGTGCCGGTGTGGATAATATCGATACTGATGCTGCAACCCGGAAAGGGATAATTGTCGCGAATGCGCCGGAAGGTAACACTCTTGCAGCAACAGAGCACACGATGGCGATGATGCTCTCTTTGGCACGAAACATCCCGCAGGCAACTGCCAGCCTTAAAAAGAAGGAATGGAAACGCTCGAAGTTCATGGGTGTCGAACTAAACGATAAGGTACTGGGCATCGTTGGGTTCGGACGGATCGGTCGTGAGCTTGCAAAACGGGCAAATGCACTGGATATGCGATGCGTTGCCTACGATCCATTCATCTCCCGGGAAAGGGCTGCCCAGCTCGGCGTCGAGATGATGTCTGTTGAGGACTTGTTCAAAATCTCTGATGTCATTACCGTCCATACGCCATTGATTAAGGAGACAAAGCATCTCATCAATGCAAAGAGTATTGCTACCATGAAAAACGGAGTCCGGATCATCAACTGTGCCCGTGGTGGTATCATCGATGAGAAGGCACTCTATGATGCGATCAGGGGAGGGAAAATTGCGGGAGCGGCGCTGGATGTTTTTGAAGCTGAACCCCCGTTTGAATCCCCTCTCCTGACCCTTGACCAGGTTATTGTTACCCCTCATCTCGGGGCAAGTACTGTCGAAGCACAACAGAATGTCGCAATTTCTGTGGCAAAACAGTGTATCGAGGTCCTGAACGGTGGAGCGGCAAAATACGTGGTAAATGCTCCGATGGTCCCTCCGGAACAGGCAGAAGTTCTCGAACCCTATGCACAGCTTGCCGAGAAGATGGGCAGGTTTGCGATCCAGATAGCAGCAGGGAGGCTTGCATCAGTTGAATGTATTTACGGGGGAGATCTTTCGGCATACGCCGCCAGCATGAAGTTTGTCACCCGTCTTGCGCTGAAAGGATTGCTCGACCCCATCCTCCAGCAGCCGGTGAATATCGTCAACGCGGAATTTATCGCAAAGGAGCGCGGCATTACCGTGAGCGAAACCGTCACCCAGGAGTCGCATGGGTTTAAGAACCTGATTACGATCCGGATCAAGACTGACAAGACCGAAGAAACCGTGAGCGGGACGGTGTTCTTCAAAGGCAGGAGCCGGATCGTGGCAGTTGGCGGTTACACCATGGATATGATCCCCGAAGGGTATGTGATCGTCTCACGCCACCTTGATAAGCCCGGTGTCATCGGCCGTGCGTCCACCATCCTGGGGAAATGCAACATCAATATAGCCGGGATGCAGGTCGGACGGATCAATCCCGGTGAAGAGGCGATCATGGTACTGAATGTGGACAGCGAAGTCCCCGAAGACGTCATGGAAGAGATTCGCTCGATGCCTGGCATCTTCACCGCGACGTTCGCTAAAATTACTTCGGAAAAAATCTAAAACAGGTCTTTTTTTTTAAAAAATAATAATAATATCCGGCTATCCCGATTGATAAAACCCATGAGTTGGAATGTTAAAAGGGTATGAGTTGTTTATTGTCTGTGCCATAATTTTGACTTTGGTATCGCCGCAGCCTCGGCTTTTTCAAGCTTTTCCCGCATGATGCGTAATGCTTCCTTTAGCTCCCGGATTTCAATATCCTTGGATAATGTAGTTGAAGAAATTGTTGCCCTGATGCTGTTACACCTCTCTATCTCGGACAATATCGAATTGATACATAACTCAGGAAGATTAAGCTCATATTCTTTCACGGCTTGCAGCACCGGAGAGGAAACTAACAGTTCGAGGTTTAACCGATAACTCATACTTTCACCTTTTAATTAGTCCTGACATGCAACGTTATGGGTAAAATATTGATGCAAGGCATTGGTGCAAGGCATCAGCTCAAAAGGCAATTGATCTGAAGAATAAAACAATTATAACCTTCATATCCATTCCGATACGTAAATAAACGGACAACATAAATTACGGAATTCGGGGATCGATACATGTTCCTTTTGTAAAATCATAAAACAGAATACCGGGTTTTAAGGAGTGCGACGGTAATTATGCCTGGGATGGTGCCTGGAAATGTAAGGATAAAGACGCCTGAATCCATACTATCATACCGGATTGAATGGACCCGCGGATATCCCGTTTTTGCAGCTTGAAATTTTTAATTCAAATTGTAAAAAAAAAAAAAAAAAATAATCATTAAGGATTTCTTTTCATTGTAATCATTTTTAAGTTGACAGAGTATTCCTGACAGATTTTTATGAATTATTCCTCGAAAATTTTCACCGTTACCGGGAGTATATCGGGGCGTTTGTCAGTCATGATATAGGTATAGCTCATGACATGAACCATATACTCAAGGTATCCTTTCGCCACGTTTGATAATCCTTCATTCCGCCGCCCGAGGATCAGGATATGGAACCACTGGATGAACAGGCAGATGAAGGTGATGATCCCATACACCCAGAGCACAATACCTATAAGAATCCAGTAGACGATACGGACGAGCAACTCAAGTCGGCGTGCTTCATGCTCGAAGGAAAAGAGCTGGCGTGGTGAACCCTGCGGTTCAGTTATCGTTTCGGTCATTTTTAATCATTTAAATGGTAGATCGGTCCGTTAAAATATACTTTACCACGTTTTTTTTACCGGAACAAATCGTGAAATAGTTTTTTTTTAAAAGCGTGTACACTATTTTTTAATAATAAGATGACAGATGCTATAGAGCATCAGATTTCCGGGCTCGTGGTCTAGTTGGTTATGACGTCGCCTTGACATGGCGGAGGTCCTGAGTTCAAATCTCAGCGGGCCCATTCATTTCTTTTCTTCGCATGGTGTTAGAAATTTTCATCTGAAAATGAAAATTATATACTGCACGACCCGCCATGTTTTTTGTGATAGTGCTGGTGGTACTCTTCGGCACGGTAAAATTCCTGTGCCGGCTGTATTGCGGTCATTATTTTTCCAAACCTGAATATACCGGACGTCTCCAGAGAATCTTTGGATTTTCGCGCTGTTTTTCCCTGATCTGCATCATGGTAAAAGATAACGGAGCGGTAATTTGTGCCGAAATCCGGTCCCTGACGGTTCAGTTGTGTGGGGTCATGGATCGACCAGAAGACATCAAGAAGCTGCTCATACCTGATCTTTGATGGATCATAGGTAACCTGTACTACCTCCGCATGCCCGGTCTTCCCGGAACATACGTCTTCATAGGTTGGATTTTTAAAAGAACCTCCCATATAACCGACTGCAGTTCCAACAACACCGTTCACCCTGCTGAAGGCTTCCTCAACACCCCAGAAACAACCGGCACCAAATGTTGCCGTTTTATACATTCCTGTCTCCCCTGTCATAGACTATTCTTCCCATTATGCCGTTTACTGCGGGCACTATTTAGACCCTTTTCCTGTATGTTTTGGATAAGCTGCCGCTCAATGATTTTATTTTTGAAAAAATAATATATCAGCATGAAACGGTTGTACCGTTCAAAAAAAGACCGGATACTGGGAGGAGTCTGCGCTGGTCTTGGTGAACATCTTGATGTTGACCCCACCGTGATAAGGTTGATCTGGGCGGTAGTGTCAGTTCTTTCTGTTGGTACAGGCATTGTTATCTATATCCTGGCCTGGATCATCATTCCTGAAGAGGGCAGCCTGGATGGAACATAAGCATTCTGGTTCACCTACCATTTCATCAATAATCCGGACATATTTTTTCAGGGCAGGTTTACCATGAAGATCCTTTTTGTTGTCTGTGGTGAGGGGCTCGGGCATTCCTCCCGGTGTATCCATCTTGGCAATTACCTCCAGCAACAGGGTCATATCATTCATTTTGCCGCGTATGGCAAGTCATTTGATTTCATAAGCCAACAGGGCGTTACCAATCTGCACCGGACCCCCCGGGAAGTTTATCTTGAAGGAGAGAACGGTTTCTTCAGCCTGAAAAAGACCCTCTGGTCCTCAAAGTGGATTATTCCCGATTTGATACGATCATTCCTGAATATCATGTGGCTTATACGCGATCACCGGTTTGACTGCGTGGTGTGTGACACGATGTATGGCGGTGTGCTTGCTGCCCGGTTTGAGAAGACACCGGTTGTCTTTATCACAAACCAGACCCATTTTAACGGGCTTGATGGTACGACCAACCTGATCTGGATAACGCTCAATTTTTTTATTGTAAGGTACATCCATCTTTCTGACAGGATCATCGTGCCTGATTATCCGGCACCGGAGACGGTGAGCGAATATAATATTATCATTCCGAAAGGAGAAGAACACCGATATATTTATACCGGGCCTTTTTTCGAGCTGGATCCTGCACTGTACTCCTGTGGCCGCGAAACCATTTTTACCAGTTTCGGGGGAGAACCGTACAAATTGCCGATGTACATGATGTTAAAGGAGATAGCAGACCGGCGAAAAGACCTCTTCTTCGATGTCTTTTATACTGGGGCTGCACTGCCGGAATCCTCTGACAATTTTGTATCCCACGGGTATGTCCCTGACCTTTATAAACATCTTGCACAGGCAAAAATTGCGATTGTACATGGCGGACTTACCACGCTGCACGAAGCCATGCTCTTTGAGAAACCCGTGCTGATTATCATGGACCCCTACCATCCCGAACAGCAGAACAATGCAAAAAAGATCGTGGATTTGGGAGCAGGTACATCGGTCAACGGAAGGCTGGTGACAATTGAAGTCCTGGAGAACAAAATTGCCGAAACAATGGCCTGTTACCCCAGGCCAGTCCGTGATCTCTGCGAAGCAACTGGCGGCAGGAAGAATGCCGCTCGGATTATCATTGATGTTGCCGGCCGCAGACAATCTTGATATTGTACGGTGAACGAAGAACATGTACCGAGTACCATGCCGGTCCCGCGTGAAATAAAAAATATTAAAGTCGATGGCGAATTCCATACCTGCCCCGAATGCAGGTACACGTTGGGATTCCATTCGTCATTTCTCAAACTGAATTCCGGTAAAGACTTCCCGGTCAAATCCACTCGGGATGTCTACCAGGTGATCCTCATATGCCCGGAATGTGGCGCCCGGTACGATGTGGGATGGCGGGTCACGTTCACGGAACCGGAGAACCGTATAGTAAGAACCTCGGTTCATCAGTTACCCCCATCGTAGACCTATGGACACGTTGTTATAATGATGTGCCACTCCCGCCACTTTATGAAAAAAGAACAGTTATACAAGGACTGATCGCATGAATGCGGATGCCGGTTCATCAGTAATGGTCGTTCACGGTCCGGAATTATTTGATCAGGGAGACGTCAGGTTGCTTATCGATCTACTCTCTCCAAAACGGATAATTGTCGCCGGGGTTATGGCAAGAACTGCAGCAGAGGAATCAGGGTTACATGTTGAATTCAATGCCCTGCCTCCCAGCAGGGTTATTCGTGCCCTGAATGATCCGGCATTTCTGGTAAACCGGGGGAAAACCGCAGAAACAGGGGAATTGTTTGGGAATATTGTTGCTTCCCGCCTGGATGATAACGGACTGGTGCAGATCGAGTGTTCAGGCAGGATGATTTATTGCTGGAACAACGGGAACGAAGAACTGGCGGAGTCACTCTCGAGTCGTACAGGATTCAGGATCCTGTCGCTGAAAAGCACGATTTACCCAAAAGCAGGTGAGCGGAAGATCCGGGGATGTATTCCCGGTGAAGCGGTATATGTGAATGGCATTGTAATCGGTCGGGCTATTGCTGATACTGTCGTCATCAGGAAGAGTGGGGGCAGGGTTGAATCATGTTACGGCCTGGAGCCCAAGTTTCATGGTCTTGAGAAGCTGGCATTTCCTCCATGTACTGATCTCAGTAACGTGTGGTGCAAGAGTGGGGCAGTCCGCTCAGGAGCACCCCATAGGAATGGTAAAGCACCGTTCAGAGGTCGTGTTCTTGTGATCGATCACTGCGGACACGAGATATATGCAAGGATGCCCGAAGAATGCTGCGGCGTGCTCGCGATTGGGGATGACACGACTGCCGTGTGCGGACATATCTGCACTCATCGCGGAATTCCTGTGCTTGGGATTACCGATGGTGACCGGGACACCATCGTCCCATCAGGATTTGCTCCTCGTTCCGTAGTTGTAGAAGTTGTGGGAGAGCGTGATGACGAGGTTGGAAAAGAGATCACCGGAAAAGTGCCGTATATCCAGGTTGACTGGAACGAATGGGTGCAGGAGATCCTTGCGTACCTCGGCAAACGGGTAAAGATTATCATCGATATGAGGCACAATGCCTGATATGATGTGTTGAATGCATGAGGAAAAATGTGGATTTCTGATCTGAGCAGGTTCCCTGCCAGGTGCATTGTTAAACCTTGTATGCTTGTGCCGATTTTGACTGCCGCTGGTACCGGAGCCTGATACTGTCGAGTGTTTCCACATCTGTGATACCCTTATCATCACGGATCCGGATAAATCTCGGGAAACGGAGAGCATATCCTCCTTCATACGTCGGGCTGACCTGAAGTTCGGCATATCCGACTTCAAAAACGAGTTCAGGTTCAAACGTTACTTCTTTTCCGGATTTTTTTATCACTCGATCTTTTAACAGGTCATAGATCTCGGCAAGTTGTTCATCGGAAAATCCGGTTGCAACCCGGCTGAGGGCGATGAGTTTTCCCTGGTCCTGGCAGGCCATAAGAAATGATCCAAAGATATGTGCACGTTTCCCCTCCCCCCATTCTGCACCGATAACGGCGAGATCGAGGGTATCAACTTCCGGTTTGATCTTAATCCAGTTCTTCCCCCGCTGCCCGGGGGAATAGGGTGAACCAGGCACTTTGATCATGATGCCTTCATGGCCCGCTTCGAGAGCATCTTTATAGGTCCTTTCGATCTCAGGCGTATCGCTGCTGACGACCTGAGGGGCGATGTACCCGTTCACCGCGCTTACCAGGTGCTCTCTCCGTTTCTCTAACGGGAGATCGATGAGTGTTTCGCCATCAAGATAAAGGATATCGAAAACAAGCGGAACCATCTCTATTGCATCCTGGGCTTCCGCGATATCGTGGCGGCGCCGGAACCGCCTGAGCACCGACTGGAACGGCATGGGTTTGTTATCTTTCACCGCAATAACTTCTCCGTCAAGGATAACATCGTGTTCCGTTGAGGCTGTCAGTTTCTCAATCACGTCCGGGAGGGCTGCAGTCACATCCTCGAGTCTGCGGGAATACAGTCGTGCCCAGTTACCCTTTTTGTGGAACTGGAACCGGGAACCATCATACTTGAATTCGGCAGCGATCTTACCGTGTTCCCTGATCATATCTTCGATTGAACCCTGCTGCGCAAGCATCATCCGCACCGGATGGAACAGGGTGATGCGAATTTCCTGTAACGCGGCAGGGCCCGTTTTGGCAAGACGTGCAACTTCGCCCGCATCATTCATGGCCTGCATCGCATGTTCGACGAGTGCGGAATCAACGGAAAATGCTTTTACAATCGCGTCCCTCACGCTTCCTTCCCCGACGCCTATACGAAGTTCTTCAAGCATGAGACGGGCAAGATACTTCCCTTCAAGAGGGTAAGCATTGCCCAGTAACCTGCGAACCGCCAGCAGTTTTTCCCGCTGGGATTTTTTTCCTTCCATCTCGGCGATTGCCATAAGTGAATTATATACCCGGACGAGATCCAGGTCTTCATGGAAAAAGGTAGTCTGTGATTTGATCGAGAGCAGGTCCTCAACAGCGCGTCCTGCGTCTCCCGTGATATTGATCTTCTCGATTACCTGTTCTTTTTTCATGCCCGCCACGTAACCGATTGCTTCATACAGGAGATTGGGGCCGATCCCAAGTTTTCTTGAGCTCCAGTCAGGGAAAATCCGGCCCATGACAAACCGGACGAACACAGGAAGCTCTTCCGGTGACAAGGTGGGGAGAATACGACTGATGATATCAATCATATCGAGTCGTCCGGATGTGCCTTCCAGTTGTTCGCAGGCCAAAGAAAAGTCCTTGAAGAGCATGGTTTTGTCTTTTGTGATGTTGTCCAGACGCACGCTTTAACGTTTTGATGCCCGAGATCATGAAACGGCCGGAAATCGCAGAATTTCGGATAAAACAATGTTGTATTCTGAATTTCCGTGCCTTAAAAGTCAACAAATTTATTACCAGCTAGTGTGATTTTGTAGTATGGATGGGGAGTGTCAGCCCAATGCGATCGTCAGGGTAAAACTCAACCAGCTGAAAAAGGATTTTTTTGATTATATTGAAAAAAACAGTGATAAGATCGATTCAAATGTTCCCGTTTTTTACGGTTATGTTATTGATACCCTGGAGAAAACGCTCCCGGATATCAGCGATGATCTCTACGACCGGTTCATTGACAGTATCACGCTGCGGGTTCTTGAAAAGAGCAGTCTGTCCAAAGATATTACCTATGTTGAGAAGCTGTTCGATTACTCTGAACGGAATAAGCGTAAGAGGACCGGAAAAGCGCTCTTCGAGATCGTGCTCGGAATTAAACTGGTCGGCATCGGAAAATATACCGAAGCGATTGAACTGCTGAAAAAATACCGGAATGTCGATGTGCTGATCTGCCCAACGCTGGCATACTGTTATTATTCCCGGATTCCCTTACAGGGAAGAGACGCAGATCAGGATGAACAGATCCGGGGACCAACTCCGGCAGCACTTGCCGCCCGGGAGCAGATGATTGAGCTGATCCGGTTAAACCCGCCCTCAAACCGTCTCAGAGAGATGGGTATTGGTGATGACCCGGTGATAAATAAGATATTCTGGTTCATGTTAAAACAGGCAATCTCCTGGTTTCCCGAAGAACGGGAATTTTTAAGGATTGGAATTGACAAGGCATTAAAAGACGGGAAAAGCGATATACGAGAGGAACTCCTGGGGATTGCAATAGAGCGGTTTTTCGATGATATGTACTTCCTGCGGGAGCTCTATAAGCTGAAGCTTGAGAAGCGTGATGCTGGAGGCGTAGCCGGGGTAGTCAAACAGATGTCCCAGCAGTATCCTGACGATCCTGAACCGATCTATTACGGACTCAAACTTGCCATCATCACCACACGGGAAGAAGTATATGACAAATTCAGGAAGCTGGCAATGAGTAAAAACTTCCCGGAACATGCTCTCACTCTCCTTGATTTCGGGTTTGAGATGATGAGCGGTAAACACAACGAAGCCCATGCCTGCCTGGATGAGATCAAGGTGATCTTCGGCCCCCATCATTATTACGTTACCCTCCTCGAATACGTAGCGCATGATTTCCTTTCAGAAGACGAAAGGAAAGTTAAACAGGCAAAAAAAGCAATGATCGATTCGATAGACCATTACTGTCTCAAGCTGCTGAAGATCAAGGACTCATAACGGTTCAAATCCCTTCAAAGTTTCATCTGCTGTGGGCAGGAACCGGATGTCCCGCACTGTGAGGCAATGATAAGGTTTTTTTCTTCATAAAAGAGCCCGAGTCCTTCCCGGGCGCTTGCAATTACCCGTTCCGGGGTGTTGTTGGTTTCGCTCAAGTGAGCGAGGATAACCCGGGGCACGTCTTTTCCCAGTGTTTGCAGGCAGCGGGCAGCAGCGATGTTGGACAGGTGGCCCCGTTTCGAACGGATTCTCCGTTTTAGCGATTCCGGGTAAGGCCCGTTCTGGAGCATATCCGGGCAGTGATTGCTTTCGAGCACGATACCGTCACAACGCCTGAGCAGCTCAAATATCTCATTGGTAATAATACCCGTATCCGTGCAGTACCCGAACCGGATCTCCTTTTCCCTTATGATAAATCCGCAGGGTTCAGCCGCATCATGCGAGATGGCAAATGGTTCGATCTCAAAATCTCCGATCTCAAACCGCTCGTGATACCGGCATATATGACTTTCAATCTGTTTATCCGATGTCCTACGGAAGTGAAGGAAATCATCGAGAGTACCTCCGGTCCCGAATACCGGAACAGCAAGACGGCGGGCGAGCACGTCAAGACCTTTGATGTGATCCCCATGCTCATGCGTCACCAGCACGGCATCAATCTTCCCGGCATCGAGGGAGGCCCGCTCCATGCGCTGAAGGGCCTCCTTTGTGCTGAGTCCCGCGTCAAGGAGGAGAGCTCCGCTTTCCCCTTCGAGGAAAACGCAATTGCCTTTGCTCCCGCTGGCAAGAATTGTGCAGCGCATCGTCCTAGTATTGGGCGTTCTCATATTATAGTGTTTAACTCATCCTGTCCTGTGAGTCCTCAATGAGGATTTAACCGGTATCCGGAAGGACATGAATGGCACTGGCTTTAACACCGGCTATAACCGTTATGTCAACGGCAAGCCCGAGGTCCTCGGCAGACCGGCGTGTCACCAGTGCCGTGAGGTGCGGACCAAAGTCGATTGTTGTGCGGACAAATGGTCCGAACGGGACCATCTTTGTTATTTTTCCCTCTAACTGGTTGCGGACACTGGTTTTTGTGGAATCCCCGTCCTTTATGGCGATGGTAACTTCTTCCGGGCGGATGAACAGGGTTACCTTTGCACCGGGTTTGCAGGGAGTGATCGCCTCAAAGACGACATTGCCAACCGAAATACGTGCGTGCCCCTCTTCGTTGGATTCCACGATTCCATCCAGTATCGTGTCAATACCCACAAACCGGGCGATATCCCTGCCTTGAGGACGGTAAAAAATATCATGGATGGAACCGACCTGGGTAATCCGCCCGTTTATAATCACGCCAATCCTGTCAGCGAGTCTCTGGCCCTGTATCATATCATGAGTGGAGAGGATGATAGTTGTATGAAAACGCTGGTGAATGCTTCTGATAAGATTTTCAATCAGCTCGGCATTGACAGGATCAAGATTTGCTGTTGGCTCGTCAAGGATGAGGACTTCAGGCCGGGTGACCAGCGCCCTCGCGATAGCCACCCGCTGCATCTCTCCCCCGGAGAGTGTGACCGCTTTACGAGCTGCAAGGTGTTTGAGACCGACGATCTCGAGCGCTTCAAGAATACGTGAATCAGTATCTGATTGATCTACCCCACGGAACTTCAGGCCAAATGCGACATTGCCGGCGACGCTTGTGTTCAGGACTGCGGGCTTCTGGAAGACCATCGCCATGCGCCTGCGGATTGCAAGCAGGTCCGTTTTCGAGGCGGAGGTATCAGTACCATCAAAAATGATGGTGCCGGTCGATGGCTTATCGAGAAAATCAATAAGACGGAGAATTGTAGTCTTGCCGCTGCCGCTCGGGCCGATAAACGTGAAGATCTCCCCACGTTGGATCTCGAGATCGACAGAATCGAGAATCGTTTTTTCGCCAGCCTTCCGGGAAAGTCCCTCTATCCGGATCATAAACGCGGCCCTCCGAGCACCATCTGAGACTCATACGACAGGCCCGATATAATGAGGTTCATGATAACAACGATGACGAGAGCTATCAGGAGAAGAATGATACCGAGTGCGATGGAGAACGGGAAATCGCCGATACCGGTCTGCAACGCAATCGATGTAGTCAATACCCGTGTCTCTCCCCGGATATTGCCCCCAATCATCATGGCAACCCCAACTTCGGAAATTGCACGGCCAAAGCCGAGGACTACTGCACTGAGGATCGCCAGGCGGGCTTCCTTGACAACCTGCACTATGGTCTGGATTCCAGTTGCACCCAGGGAGATGAGAGTGTCGCTGATATTCCGGTCGATTCCACCAAGGGCGGCAATGACCAGTCCGGTCATTATAGGAATAATAAGAACGGTCTGCCCAATGATCATACCTTCCGGTGTAAAAAGGAGCCCGAATATTCCCAGGGGGCCGCTCTTGGAGAGCAGGAGATACAGCAGTAGACCTACAACTACCGTTGGAATCGAGTAAAGGGTCTGGATCAGGATGATAACCGCTCGTTTACCCCGGAATTCGTAAAAATAAATAAGTCCTCCCAGAGGTATGGATATGGTGGCTGCGAGGATTGTTGCTGCAAGCGAGATGAAGATCGATAATGCAGCTATCTGCATTACCTCCGGGTCCAGTGTCACAATCAGGATAACGGCCTGAATAAAACCCGATATAATCTCGCTCATCGAATAACCTTGAAATTATTTTATCTATATACTATGTGTGAAAAAGTCTAGTTTTATAGTAATCTTACTTTATATTAATGATTGGTAAATGATTTTTGTTTATTCACATTCGGAAACATATCCTGGACTTCATACTGCAACAACACCGTAATAACTTCGCCCTTTTTTCCAGAAGATCATTTTCGCGCAGAAAGAAGAAAATCGGTTAATGCCCAATTATGAACATAATTACTGCGATTCCAATCCCGGCAACAACTACCCAGAGGATCTCGGCACCAAGAAGAAGGGAGAGGAATGCCCCTGCTGCGAGAAGTCCGGAGAACCATGACCATTGAACTGCAAGCGCCAGCTTGATAGTCACACTCAGGAGCAGTCCCACAAAGGAGAATAGAATTCCCTGAAACATCTTCTGATACAGCTGCGAACTGCGCAGCCTGTCATAATATGGCACCGTCCCGACAACGAACAGAAATGATGGTATAAATATCGCGATTGTTGCGACGACCCCTCCCCAGAACCCAAACGCAATGAACCCCACAAATGTGGCAGTAATGACAATCGGGCCCGGAGTAACCTGGCCGAGTGCAAGTCCATTGATGAATGTTGAACTATCCAGCCATGAATGAACCACGACAACCTCCTGGAACATCAGCGGGAGTGCGGCAAATCCTCCCCCGAACGCGAACAGATCGATCCCCGCCATCGTTGTTGCAAGAGTAAAGAGATCGGGCCGGATGAGGTAGAGTACCACAAAAAAAACTAAAACCAGAGACAGCAGGATCAGGAACGATATTTCCGGATGAGGAAACTGAGAGAATTGATTTTCCTGGGTTTTATCTGCTGGAAGAAGAAGAAGAGTTAATCCAAGTAGTGCGGCCAGCGCAATGACAACGATAGGATGTAAACCTGCGAAAAAAAGTGCAGCCGCGATCCCGGCAATAACTACATGAGTCCAGTGTTTGAGTGAAGTCCGTCCAAAAGAGACTGTCGCATACGCGATCATCGCCACAATAATTGCCTGTAATACAAGGAATAACGATTTTACCGTGGGGAGTTCTGAAGTTGAAACATAGATTGCCGAGAGTATCATCATCAGAATGAAAGCCGGAAGGCCAAAACCTACAAATGCCATAATCGCTCCTGCAGTACCACGGATGCGAAGACCGGTATATGCAGCAACCTGCATGGCGGTAGCTCCTGGGATAGCCTGGCAGAGTGCAATACCGTCGTCAAACGTCGCACTGTCCAGCCAACCCTTCTGTTCAACTGCCATTCTCCGGATATAGGTAACCATTGCGGGGCCCCCGAATGCCGTGATTCCGAGGCGGAAAAACGCGAAAAAGACTGAAGTGAGCGAAGGTTGTTGCAATTCTGAAGCAGCAGGTTGCATGGTCATACGATATGAGAATTATTGACAGATCATGAGATAAGGGTGCATGATTTATCCTCTGATGATTGATTTATCCATTCCAACAAAGAAGATGAAAGAAAAACTATCGCCGTGGCTCCCGCAATTGTTGTTTAAAAAAAATTATTTCGCTGCGGTCGTGTTCGACACTGCAGCTGGCGGTTTTAAATTTGTTGCAGGTGTGCTGTAATCACCCACATTCCCTGCAGGTGCTGTCGGAACGCTGACACTCATCGGGATAAATAACGCCTTACCGTACTTATCAACACCATAATTCCCGATATCAGCCTGTGTCTGGTTTGAAATCAGGAAATTGATGAAGTTATTTGCCATCCGGATCTTTTCGACCGGTTGTTTATCATTGTATACTGTCATGACACTGTAGATATTGAGCAGACTCGCTCCTTTTGTGATAATCGGTGTTAGTTTCAAGTTATTTTTGTACGAGAGGTATGTCCCTTCATCAGTGAAAGCGTAGGCGCCTTTTTCGCTTGCCATCTGAAGTGTCTCACCCATACCTTTTCCTGCTTCAATATACCAGTTGCCGGATTTCTCGACATTTGTAGTGTAATTGAATTTGGCGTTGGACCAGATCTTCTGCTCTGCCGTGTGCGTACCGGATTGGTCACCACGGGATACAAAGTAAACCCCGGCAGTATTGTTCGTACCCTTCACAAGGAGCGTGGTGAAAGCGTTCTCAGGGGTCATATTAGCAATTCCCGCCGGGTCATTCGCGGGCCCGACAATCATGAAGGAGTTTGAAGCAAACGAACGCCGGTTCATGCCATAACCGTCTTTTATAAATGCCAGTTCCTGACTCGGCGAGTGAACGAGAAGCACATCAGCATCACCCTTCTTTGCCAGTTCGATCGCTTTACCCGTTCCCTGGGAGGTGATCTGCAGGTCGACATTATTTTGCGCTTCATACTTCGTCTCAAGATAATTCAAGAGCCCGGTATCGTAAAGGCTCGTCGTTGTTGCAATGAGAAGTTTTGGTTTTTCACCAGCTACCACAGTCGGCTGTGTTGTGACGACGGTTGTGGTCGTTGGACTTGTTTGGGTGGTTGTACATCCTGCAATGAACACTGTTCCCACAAGGAGAACGATCAGCAAAATTCCCAGTGATAATCCAGAGAAACGTTTCATTCAAAATCAATCCTTTATGGCACTAAGATCAGTGATCATTAATAAAAATTGTTTCCTTTTTAAATTGTTAACTCAAAAAAATTAACCAATTGATAAGCAAATGGTATACCAATATGGACAGTCGATAAGGGGAATTGAAAATGAAAGTTATTGGTATCGATTAAGAAATCTGGATTTTTCTCACGATTTCCTGAAAAAAGGATGTGCCAAGGATATCTTCTGTTTCTTTCACGTATTTGTTTTGCATCTGCTCAATCATTTTCCTGCTTCCCTTGGCGGTTGTCAGGATCCCCACGCGTTCTGCACGGGTGACGAGCTCTTCCTGTTCCATCATGGCAAAATAGGGCAGGACATAATAATGAGGGACGTCAAGGAATTCTGCAAGCCGTCTCGTCGTCGGAAATTTTATCCGGATTGTATCCTGCGCAAATGTAAGAGTGATCGATCGTTCTGCGAGCTGAATTCTAATTGCAGCATCAAAAAGGATATCTACCGAAAGGGCAGCCATAGTAATTCGTAGTGAAGTATTTGATGGCAAAGGATAAAGATTCAGGGCAAAGTGACCTTCGCCCCGGAAAAAACTGAAGATCCTGATATTTTGGAAAGTTACTTTTTAGTGTTTCTTTTTCTTCAGGTCGTCTGCTACCGGTTTCATAAAGACCACTTCTGCTTTGATATCCTTAACGATCTGCTCGATCTCAAATTTCCGGAAGTGTGTAGCTTCGATCTGGATCTGGCCACCAGTCACAGCAACGATGCGATACTTTGGCGATTCAACACCCTCGCCGACTTTCTGGCGTTCACGCACATAAATTTTCATTTTCATTCCTCCCACCATACTCATTCCCTTACCATTTATCTTTTTTTGTATGGGAATAACCGGCGTCTGATATACCAACTGGTTTACAATCCCTTATAACTTTGTTTTGAGATACGAATGATGCTGTGACAGATCATGAAGAAAAGGTTTGAGATAGGAAGCGGTTTGCAAGGGGAAACGCTTGTTAGGAAAGGATTACACCGGAAGCGGCCAATCGGCGTGCAGATACGGATAACACCGGATCTGAATGTTGTCAAAATCGGCGGACATGCAGCGATCGATTATGGGCGTGAGGTGATGTATCCCCTGATGGAAGAACTGGGAGAATTATCAAAATTCCACCAGATGCTTATAGTGACAGGCGGTGGTGGCAGGGTAAGACATATTATGGATGTCGGTATGGACCTTGGCATGCCTACCGGGGTACTTGCTGAACTTTCGGCAAAGATCTCCGAACAGAACGCGATCATGGTCTCTATCCTTCTATCAAAATACAATGGCGTGAGGATTCATACCGGGGATCTCCTTGAACTTCCAAGCCTGCTCAAGCTCGGGATGCTCCCGGTAATGCACGGAACTCCCCCTTATGGGCTTTATGAACATCCTGCCAAATCCGGGTCAATTCCACCTCACCGAACAGACACAGGTGCATTCCTTATCGCTGAGGTTATGGGCGCAAAGAACTGTATCATCGGTAAAAATGTAAACGGTTTGTACATGCAGGATCCCTTAACCCATCCTGATGCGGAATTTATCAAGGAGATTACTGCTTCGGAACTGCTTGAGATGAACCTGGAGAACCTGGTGATTGAACCGATGGTTGTCGAATTATTGAAGGACGCAGCCCATGTAAAAGAAATAAAGATTATTAACTGTCACACTCCGGGAAATATCGAAAAGGCAATCAAAGGAAAGAACGCAGGAACTATTATTCGGGCTGAATAACTTAAAAAAAAGAATTTATATCCGTGACCCATCTGACCCTTCTTTTTTTTATAAAGATTATCTCCAGGATCTTTTGAATAACTTTTTTTTAATACAATTACATTGTTTTCCCCTATTCGTTAACATTTCTTAAAAACTTCTGCTCTCCTCCGTCAATAAATCCATAGATTTTTATTGAATCTTGAGTAACTATCACTGATCCAATATGGGAAGCAGCCAGGATATTATGCACCAGTTTGCGCGGCAGGAGATTAACCGGTTCTTTTCTACTTACGACGGATGGAAAATAACCCCGTTGCCGGAAACAGCAGGTTATGACAGGGAATACATAGCTCAACGTTCAGTTAACGGAAAAAAAGAATTGAATAAGGTTCTCGTATCATTCGAAAAAAGGGTGCCCAAGGATAAACTTGAACAAATGCGTTCGAGCGTAACCGGGCCCTACGGGCAGGTCCAGAAGAGTGAAATTCTCCTCATCGTTCCACAAAACTCAGACACAACTTCTGTACCAAATGATGTCAGAATACATTTCATGAATTCCTTTGCCTTCCAGGGCAATGACCTTATATGGACGAAAAAACCTGTTCAAAAGTCAGAAGAGGAAAAATCGAAAACAAAGGTAATGGTATAAAAAAAAGTATGATATATTGCAGGGAAATCTCCCGGCATTTCTGCTAAATTTTTAATCGATTTTTTTTGTGGTCAATAGGTGCAGAGTCTTCGCATCATTTTTATTACCTTGGATTTTTTTAATCGGAAATTTCTCAAAACAACCACAAGGAATTCAATGCTCTATAATCTACGAATGTAGAGGTAACGCATCGATGACACGGGGAAAGAAACCGGAAGCAGCAATTGCAGAGGCGAAGGAATTTGCAGAACGGATGGGGTACCTCCAGATGGACAACCCGTATACGGACCTGCCATTTGACATCCTTATTTTCAAATGGGAATCGGTACGGGTGGTGAAAGTCCGCCAGACCCGGTACCATATCGATCCAAACGGATTTTACGAACAGCAGTTCCCGGATCTCATCCGGGGCCTGCGTGATCTCCCCTTCCCGGCATGTGTCCTGCGTGAACTCTGGCTCCGCACCCAGCATGAACGTGTATGGCGACGGCTTCTTGTCCACGATGTATCAGTTGGTGAGCTTGAATGGTGGGGGCCGGACGGCTACACGAATCCTCATGCACGGTGAGGAATCTTTCAGACGTGTTTCGTCGTGTTTTGCCGGACTGTCACTATTGAGTCCCCGTAAAATGCCCCGTTTGCCAAACGGACAACGATCTGTAGTGCCGAAAACCTCCCATAAAATCTCCAGAGGAAGCGGTGCCAACGCCCGGCAAAATTCCTTTCATTGCCCGTTATTTTCAAAAAACAATCGTTTTAATCAGGAAAAAACCGTGCAAATTAGCAGTCGTTTAATCCCCGGGAAAAATCAGGGTTACTCCAGCCCGTTTGCCAGATCAATCGGCACACGAGGACCTGATTACGACCCGAAAAAGGTGAGTAAAATCCGGGGATAAAAAAACCGGATTTTTTATTGAAAACCCGGCCGAATCGATGCCTGAATGCATTCGGCTGACCAGTAAATAGGTGCTGGAGCAGGACTTATTTTTGTTTTCTCACAAAAAAACAGGATTTATAAGATTTAAGCTGTTCGCTGCACTTTCTCTTCTCCCTGGTCTCCTAAAACACATATTTTCTGCAATCATACAACCTTATCAGCACCACATTCGAGATCGTATGCGACGAAGATAGAGCAGGTAACGCGGGTGATGCTGGTTGGGTCTTTTTTGTCATACAGGTGATCGTTTCGCTGGCTGCAGGATTTCCGCAGCCTTTCCTCCCCTGGTGATAGATGAAAACATGTTCGGCATGATTGTCCGTATACAACTCTATATAAAAAAACAGTCGGGAAAGAGTATCTGCCGATGGATGAAAAATTACTTCTGCGATTTGTCACTTGATTTGTCGAAGGTTCTTACCTGAAAAGCTTAATTTTCTGTCGGATATACCGGCGAACGCTGATATCCTTCTCGCCTATGAGCCGCTGTTCGAGTATATCCAGTACGGTCTCTTCGGACGTATAGAACCGTTTCCTGGTGATCCTTCCCACCTGTTGCAAATGCATTATACGCGATAATCCTCCTCTCATGATAAATATATATTTGGTTGTGGACAACGAAACAGGTGGTAACTCTGAATAAAAAGAACCAGAATCATTTGTGGGATCTCTATTTCTGTGATCGGTGTCCCAGATTACAGCAATATCAAGGTATCAGGACAGAAATGAGAAGGAAATTCTGACGCTTCCCTCAGAATCTCACCCCAGTTATTTCAACGGATTGTGTCACAATGTATTTTTTTTTAAAAAGTGAGCGTATTACCCCTCTTTACCGTTTCATGAATATCGATAGTGCCATAGGGGGTTGCTTTTGTGCTTCGGGTGACCAGCCTTCCATTCTGGTAAATTTCAACGGTGAGGATATCCCCGGATCCGTCCTGTTTCTGGATTACTACTTCCACTATACCGTCATTTATCGGTACCTGGTAATACTGGTCTCCGGTTGCGTTCACCTGGTTCAGGTTCCCTGAAGTCCCGACACGACCAATAAAATTACCGGCGTATTGCACCCTTACCCAGACACCTTTTTCCGGTATCATTGGTGCAGGCGTTGGAGTGGCAGTCAGTGTACGGGTTGTCTGGGGAGTTGGGTTCTGGGGCATGGTCGGATTAGAGATGGCAGTTATTACAGGGACGATTGACGGGGTAACCTGAGGCACAGGAGGCTCGGAGGTAGTTCCCGGGAGGATCATTGAATAGATGAACGCCCCGGCAACAATTGCAAGGATGACAATGATAACAGTTACCGCGATAAGTTTTGGCCTGCTTGGCTGGTCAGAAGGAGGGTGAAATCGGGAGGACAGTGAATCCTTTTTAGGATCAGCAGAGGAATCATGAACCGAGGATACTCCTGGTTCCGCTTCAGGAGAAATTATTGTGTCCGGTAATACCGCTTCGCTCCCTATATCAGCCTCTCTCCACGTCAACGGAGTGTTCACAAGGGGTTTAGCTGGTCCACCCTCGTGCAGTGGGATCGTTTCGCCGGAAGGAACCTGATCAGTTTCTTTGGTACTTATATCTTCAAAAATAATGTCAGTTTCATGGTGGGAAACGGGTTGCGTGGTAGAGATCGCCTGCTGCCGGATGAGAATGATCTGTTCTTTGAGTTGTTTAACCCACATTTCACATTCCTGCTTCCGGTCGCCCGTGGTCTGCCGGGAAAAGGTGAGCTCCCTGGATTGTGGCGGGCTGTCAGGAGTTAGGGGGGAGATCGACAGGAAAATTACGGGATTGCCCTGGTTGTCTTCCCTTATCAATACCGTCTCAATGGTTGCAAGAGGAATTGTCTGGTAGCGTAACTGGGCATGTCCGCTGTCAAAAAAAATAAGGCGCTGGTTGGTTAATATTACCTCTGTGACGATGGAATTGAAAAACACATTATGTGTTGTCAGAATAATGGATTCATCGCGGTTCAAATACGGGTTTCCCATAAGTCCACAGTTCCTGCCATAATTTTCATTCTCTTTCTCTTTAGAAATATGCTTTCTTGGTGATGACTTGGATAGTTTCTTTTATATTCTCTTGTATTCATGCTGGAGGTATCCATAAATTATCCTGGATTATCGCCAATCTATTTTATATAGGAAACACGATTTTCAATTGTAATCCCAAAGTTTTTCTCTCAAATGATCTTCAGCATTGATTGGTTCGGTTCTATCTGGTGGAATAAAAATTTCTTATTCCTGGGTACGGTAATTTTTACCACTGAAAGTGTTCGGAGTTGGGATCCGTAACGGATATTCAGGTACAGGTAGAATAGCCAGGTATAATGCCGATCTATAATCCAAAAAATGTTGAATTTAATGGTTAGAAATACATAATCCGGGGACCCCCCGAACCTGTCTGATTGGCAGTTTGCGTGATAACAGGGGTTAAGCCGGGGGGATTTCCGGTTTTTGCATCAACCAGGATGTCAATTGATCCCATCGGGATTGAAACATTACGCTGGCTAATGATACGTCCGTCCCGGTAGATCTCAACAGTAAGGGTATCTCCTGAGTTATCCTCCTTGTGAACCTGTGCCTGGACAATACCGTCACGTTCAGGAATTGTATATATCTGGTCACCCGAACCGTTCACCGCTCGCACTGCTCCTGTATTACCAACCCATCCGGTAAAAGTATGAGGATACCCCACCCGAACCCAGACACCTGTTGAGGGAACTATCACTGGTGTGGGCTGTGGAGTTGGTTGAATGGTTGGAGTAGGAAGGGGGATGGATTCTGGAATGGGTGCCACCGGGGTCTGCGGGGAAAAAATCACAACCCCTGCAATCCCGAAAATTATGATGATGATAACGGCAACTGCAACAAGTGATTTTCCATAAGAATTCGGACCAGATGAAGGGGGAGGCAATCCTGAAGGTTGGGGAGGAGTTTCCCGAGGGGGTTCTTGAACTATATCACTCCCTTTTCCTGCTTCAGGAAGTACGGGTCCATTGAGCGATTCCTGCTCTGGAATAGGGGAGGACTCATCCATGGATTCCGGCAGGACAGGAGGCAGAGTCTCAAATGAACCAGTTGAATTTTCATTGGTTGTTGTGCCATCATCAGGTAATGTCAGCCTCGCTTGTTCTTTTGGTGCAGAATATGATGAAAAAATTTTTAGTTCTTCTGGAGCTTGTTCTTGTGATTCTACTTCACCATGTGAAGTATCATATGGTTCCTTTCCTTTGGGAAATTGAGATCCGGTCTCAGGGAATTGGTTTCCTTCTATCGGAAAAGTCAGAGATTTAACTGATGCCAGAAGAGAAAGTGGAGCTGGTTCCTCTCCATTGACTTCCGTCTCCGGAGTAACCGGTATTCCTTCATCTGACCAAACCAGAACCGGGGACGCCATTTCCTGAGCTGCCGGCTTTTCTTGGTATTGTCCGGTAAATTTTGCAGGTATCGACTCTGCCAGTGATGATATCAGATCACGGGAATTGGTCAGTTCCCATGAGGGGGAAATCAATCCGGAAGCCGGTTCGGGGATGAGAGTGGAACGGCGTATCAGTATTTCTTCGTATTCCCTGGTGAATTCACCAGCAGTGAAACTTTCACGAGGTGATAGTAGAGGGTCACGGGATTCTGTCAGTTCCCGGGAAGGAGGAATCAATTTGGAAGCCGGTTCCGGAATGATGGTGAAGCGGCAAATCGATATTTCTTCGAATTCTTCGGTGAATTCAGCAGTTATCGTATTCTCTTGGGATGACACCGGTTCACCGGGTGCTGTCAGCTCTTGTGAAACCTCTGGGGATATCTCCGCAGTACCTGGTACAGAGTGGATTTCGGGTTCCTTTTCTTCTTCATGCGAAGATATTTCAGGAATTTGTTGTCTTTCTTCAGAAGAACTCGAAGATTCGGGCTCATCATTTATTATAGTTAATTCGACCTGTGCCGGGCGCGATTCAACGACTTTTGTTAAGGGATGGGGAATTTCCAGAGTGGTCGCATGTTTTTTGGAAGGTCGTATGCCGAAATCCGTAGCGCCAGGAGGAGTACTATCAGCGCTGTTATCCTGGCGAACCGAAACGATGAGTCCCATGAGAGTTCTGAACCATATATCACGTTCCCTTTTTCTTTGTTCACCAGGTTGCTGCGAGAAAAGAAGGACCATGGTTTCTGATTGGTTGCTGCCATCAGTGTCAGCGAAGAAAAGGGTGATCACCGGGTCACCATTGGCCGTTTTTCCTCCTTTTACCGATTGTATTGTCAGAAGAGGGATCATCTGGGGTTCGAACTGCGTGTATCTGGCATCCACAAGAAGGAGGTAGCGGGTAGTGAGCAGGACATCGTACTGTACGGTATTGACCCTCACCCTGTCTGTCGTCAGGATGAGTGATTCGCCAGTATCCAGATAGGGCATTCCTGCATTTACCATGTTGCCTACTATTTTGTGTTCTCTGTAGCAATATGCTTTATAGGTAGTTCCAGCGGTATTGATTCTCGTATTTCCCTAAAATTTTTTAAAGAATGAAGGTGCGTGCATCCAATTTCCCGATTATCAATAAGGATTGTTGCGCCAATAAAAACAATCCTAGAACATGCTTACTTTTTTTTCGAATTCCGGTAAAGTTAACCGCTCTTTTTAAACCCCTTCCTTTCCACTGGAAAGAAAGCGTATAAAGTCCCAATCAATTTACGGATGTTTATAAAAGGATTTTAATGATCGACCCGGATTTTTAAATAATAATAATGTTAACATTGTTAACAGGCTCTCTAATCATTCAATGATATAAACAAAGTCTTTATAATAACTGACAATAGCAGATGTCAATTCCCTGTCTCATCAAAACTATTCATACAGCCAGGAGAAACAAAAAGGGAAAAAATTGAATTTCAGTCATTTATCATGATTAATTATTTATAATTCGATCACCATCTAGTTAATAATGTACCAAAAAATCCATGGCACTTCAATCTGGTCCGTTGAGGTACATACCTCTTATGGTAAGCGGCATCTTTTTTTGTAGCATAAAAATGTGAAATTTTCTTCTCGGCATGCCGGTAGAAAAAGTATTGATTTCTGACTATCGTTTTATGGTGAAAATTGGGTATGATTGCAGAAAGATCGGTCAATGAATGGTTCAGTTCCCTCCCAAAAACAGGTGGGGTATATCGTCTGATTAATGGAACTATGAATGACAGATGCCAGAAAGAGAGAATAAATGCAATAATTGCGCTTGGTGAGAGTGATGATCCCCGGGCTGTATGCCCACTTATGGACTGCTGTAATGATTCTGATGCACTTATCAGAAAACATTCGACCGAGGCTTTATGTAAGCTCAGGAGCGGCAGGTCCGTTGGTGTTCTGATAGAGCGTCTGATGGATAAAAAAGAACAGCAGTCAACACGGAAGTATGCGGCTTCGGCACTGGCTGCCATCCGGAGTTATAGCGCGATAGAAGGACTCCGGGACCTTTACGCTGATGCCGATGAAGATCCAGCACTTCGATCTTATGTCGCTGAGGAAATACAACGAATTCGTATACGGTGAATGCGGTGGAGGAATCTTATCTCAAATGTCTTTTTTGCCAAAAAAACACCCTCCGGATACATGAATATCCCGGGTATTGGCTGCTACAGCATCGGTCATTTTTACTGCAGGGATGTGGGAAATTTATTCCGGTAAAAAGCTGATCGAGGCCTTGCTTCAGGTAAACAAAATGCAGTTTTTTTTCCGATTGAGTTAAAAGAATTATCCTGTTTATCCGTCAGTGAAAACAGGTTCCATCATGCCTTGAAAATGATTGCATTATTGCCAACATATACCGGTACCGGAAATCTGGAAAAGGTTTTCAGGTATAAAGGTGTTCTTCACTGTTGTTCATTCCCTGCATGAGCCGTTATTTCCGATATCGAAACTTTAACAATCTTTCCTGCCGTAGCTATTGGCACTATGTGGAAGGCAGTGGGGATCGATGCGTGGCTCGCTGGAAGGAAGTCCAGCCTTGAAGATGCGAGAGGAACTGTCACTGAAATAATTGAACGCGTACAGAAGAATGGCGATACTGCATTACGGGAACTGTCGCGCCATTTTGATCTGAAAGAGATTGCAGTATCCGACGAGGAACGGGAATCAGCATACGACGATGTTGAAACAAAAATTGTTGAGAGTCTTATCGAGGCACATGCACGCATTGAACGCTTCCACGAGCTCCAGAAACCCCGCGATCTCTGGCTCCAGGAAATGGAGCCTGGTATAATACTGGGGGTCAAGACAACAGCCCTTAACCGCATTGGCATTTATGTGCCCGGTGGCCGTGCACCGTACCCTTCGTCAGCACTTATGTGTGCGGTTCCGGCGAAAGTGGCCGGTGTCAGAGAAATATGTGCCTGTTCCCCACCACCCATTAATCCCATGACACTCGTTGCGCTGGATATTGCAGGTGTCACCGAGATCTACCGATCCGGTGGCGCCCAGGCCATTGCGGCGATGGCTCTCGGTACGGAAAGCATAAAGCCCGTGCAGAAAATAGTCGGTCCCGGTAATGTGTATGTCACCCTTGCAAAGATGATGCTGCGCGATAACGTTGAGATTGATTTTCCGGCAGGTCCCAGTGAGATTGGCATCATTGCCGATAATACTGCCAACCCCCGTATTATAGCATCCGACGTACTTGCGCAGGCTGAACATGATCCGAATGCTGCCTGTATCCTTATCACGACGGATAAAAGCCTTCCGGGAAAAGTCGGACAGGAAATCGAAGCCCTCATGAGAAACGCACCCAGGAAAGAGATAATCCTCCAGGCCCTCGCCAATTCCGGATATACCCTTGTTGCTGACATGGAAGAAGCAATTGCCGCATCAGATAGTGTTGCTCCTGAGCATCTTTCAGTTCAGGTAGCAGATCCCTTGTCGGTTGTCACCAGGGTGAGAAATGCAGGTGCGATATTTGTGGGTACATATTCAGCAGTTGCCTGCGGAGATTATGCTGTCGGGACGAACCACGTACTGCCGACAGCGGGGTATTCAAAGATGTACTCAGGACTTGATGTCTCGCATTTCTGCAAGACGGCATCGGTAGAGATGATCAATAAAGAAGGTCTTGAGGCGATCGCCGATGTTGTAGAGACTATTGCTGAGGCAGAAGGTCTGCATGCCCATGCCCAGTCGGTTAGCATACGCCGGCAGTGTTAAGACGAAAAACATGCCATCCGGTATAATAAAATCTCTTTTTAATGAGGATTTGGCTGTCCGAAATTCAGGGTAAATGCGCATCAAAATTCTTCTGATCAAACCATTCAGATACATGAAAAGTCGTTACCATCTGAACATCAGCACGATTGGTGCCGCCTCACCCGACGTGCGCCAAAACGTCGGATCGTTTGTGATGAACAACACCCTGCACGCTGCACCTAGGAGAGACCCAGAGGCGAACGTTTCACGGTAAAGTACTATGATTTTCGTAATTTATAGGATGAAAAGTACGTTAAAATTTTACGATATCATTGGTTCAGGAATAACATCCAAAGACGAAGCAGTCCCTATTTCCGTTTCTTCCTCATCCGAACCATAAAAAGTCCCAGGACTGCCCCAACCCCCACAGCAATAACCGGGATAGCAGGATTGAGCGGGATTTCAGGCGCGTTATTTTCAGAAGGCAGAAACTCTACTTCGGCAGTAGCGAAATCTTCCCGGATATATCTCGAACGATCGAGAGGAGAACTTACAACATATACCGTATATATTCCCGGTTTCATCTCACCAAGAATCACTGATGTATCCCAGGTGTATGTCCAGCTGCCATCACTCATACGAACCGGTGCAGTGGTAAATAAACCCCGCCCGGCAGGAATATTGAGATTATCGAGAGTCACCCCGCGAATGTCGAGATCGGGGCCTATAACAAAGAGATAGACCGCGATGGTGGTAATCCCCGAGACGGTTCCGTTGAGAGTGACAGTATCCCCGATATGAGCTTGTACAGGTGATGCAGAGATGGAAAGCACAGGTGCTGCCTCAACAGGCATGGCAATAGCTCCCAGTAAAGCCGGGATAATGACGAGGAGGTACATCCATCTCATACCGGTACCTTGGAATTTTGATGCATAAAATCTTGTCAGGCCGGATTGTTTCAGAACCTTACAACCATGACAGCCTCTTCTTCTTTTTTCAGTTCACCCTTGAGATGGTCGGTATCGAAATCGTAGGCATCTGCAGGGTTATAATCCTCGTAAATCTCGCACTTGTCGAGCACGTCGACGAACTCCTTTAAGAATATACGGGGGATAACATCTATCCTCCCTCCAAACCGGGTGGTGATCTTTTTGATCATCGCACGGATGAACCGGTGCGAAACCCTCTCCCGGTCCGGCTCTGCGTACGCCTGTGCGTAGACATCCACTACCTTGAGGGCAACCAGTTCGAGCTTTGAAGTATCAAACTTCGAGAGAATAATCTGGGGTTGCCTTGGGTTGCGGTAGGCATCAGTCTGCACCACACTGATCCGATCGTAGAGCGGGGGGACGGACCGTATGCCCCGTGAGCCATCATACACGGCAGGAGTTCCGGTAAAAAGGAAGTAACAGCGCGGCATATCCCCGCGGTCGAGCGCATCGATTATTTGCACAAGTGTCTGGTACCCTTTTTCACGCTGGTTACGCTGGAGACCCTGCGTTGTCTCCATTTCGTCAACCGCGATTGCAATGCCCCGGTATCCTGCCCCGTGGATGATGGCAACGATTCCCCGGAGGAAAATGAAGGCGATGGTATCATCGATATCACCACGGATTCCTGCCTTTTGTTTGAAGTCCCTGCCGATATTGGGTTCAGCAGAGATCCATCCCAGTGCAGACTGGGCAAGCTGGAATTCACCGGCATTGTTTGCCTTGTAATATGTACGCAATGCAGCGGCAAGGGCGGTGTTTACTTCGCTGATCCCCGAGAGTGCTGCTTCTATCTCCCGTTCGGTTGCCGCTTCAAGAGCGGCGTCATCACCTTCGCTTCCGCTGACTGAAATCAGGCGCTCTTCGATTGAGTAGAGCCAGTTGTCAATGATGGTTTTGATTGCATGTTCCTCATCAATAGTTCTCAGATTTGCGCAGATCTGCTGATATATCCCTTTGAGTTTATGGAGCGGAGTCGATGAAGATATGACAACATGGGAGGTGACGAAACCTTTGGTGCGGGCGATCTCAAGAGCCCGGGCAACGAGAAAGGTCTTCCCACTCCCGTACTCTCCTCGTATGAACTTTGTGTCTCCCCCACCCTGGGCAACATAATCCAGCTGTTTTCCGATTACACCCTCTTCAACATCAAGCCCGACCGCGATCCGCTCAAGCCCGCCTGCAGGAACTGTTCCCCGCCTGAGTGCGTTGATGATATTGATACTTTCAAGCCGGCGCCGGTCCATAGGTTCAGGATCCGGTATATTCATAGACTTCTCCATCTTCTCCAACACCTTTCTTCTCGATAATCGAAAGTCCCTGTGATGCCCCTTTCTGGATCAGCTGGTTCACGATCCCCACTACTCTGCGGGTTCCCAGCAATTTCCTCAGGTCCATCTCGCTTGCTTTCCGGTGCGACCGGAGGAATTCAACAATCTTCTGTTCTTGTTCCGAAAGCCCGAGTGGGTCGGTAATGATCTTCACCGGGGGAACCGTACCTGCACGCTTTTTTGTCAGCGATGCATGCATTATGGGCCGATCGGCAACCGACTGCTCTTTGGCTGCCTGGATCAGCCGGAGGAAATTCTCGAGCCTGATTGCCCGGGAATGTGCGGGCATCACGTCTACCCCGCAAAGGCAGTAATACTTGCATCCCGCATAATCCATTTCATCCTGTGCATTTGTTGCAGCAATGAAATACGCGGTGGCGAGCAATTCCAGTCCCTGCGAGGTTAATGTCTCCCGCCGCTCTTCAAGTTTTTTAATCAGCTGCTCCATCAGGCGCTTTAACCGGAACATCCTTGCCTGTTTATCCAGAATCGCTGCTGCTACACGCCCGATATCAGCAATTTTTTTGACATTTGACAAGATATAGAGCATCACTTTTTCGCATTCCCGGTCTTCCCCGTTCAATGAAAGAAATTGTGCATAACTGAGACCACCGGTCAAAAAGTCAGCCCGGTATGCCCGGTAATACCATGACCGTGATTCTGTCACATTTCCCGACTCTTCAAAGAAACGTGCAGTCTCAAGTAGGCTTGCGACGTTCACATCTTTTGAAACGATATTCAGGAATCGCCTGGTTGCTTCCTCTATGGGGATGTGTGCCCGGAGATACCCGCGGTAGTTCCTGATTATAATGACGAGCATATCGAGATCGTCTTTCGATACCAACTCATTCCGGATAAGTTTTTCATAGGCTGCAAGGGCTTCTTTTTCACGACCAAGCGCCGAGAGGATATCGCACTCAGCGAGACGATATACCGGATTTTCTGCGTGTTGAAGGAGTTTTGTAGTGACAGTAAGTGCCGTTTCATAGTCTCCATTGGCTTGTAAGAGCAGGATGTAATCAAATAATATCTCTGCATCCGGATCCTCCTTTATCTCTAAAGCATACGCATCCAGCGATGCCTGCATATCATAACGGGACAGCGCCTCGAGGTATTTCCTCTGAATGGTGGGATCTTTTGTATCACGGTATATCCGATAAGCAGATTCAGCGGCAGTCTGGAACTTTCGTGTTTTTATCAGTGCATCAATGTATTCATGGGTCTTTGCAGCGTCCCCCCCAAGCACCGAATAGGTAAAAAGCGCTTCTTCCGGCTCGCCTATTTCGATCAGGGCCCTCATCAGGCTCTGTACATCGCCGGGTTTTTTTCCGAGCTGAACGAGCCGCTGGAGTACCGGGAGAGCTCTCCTATAGTCCCTATGCGAGACAAGGTATCCGGCATAGCTCCTGAGAGCGTCCTGGTTATTGGGATCGAAATGAACGGCAAGAGCAAACTCTGCGATCGCGCCCTCATCTTTGCGTGCCTCAAGCACCTTTCCCAGATAACTGTGGACATACGATGAATCCGGAAGCTTTTGGGTAAGATCCCGGAAAAACACTTCTGCATCCTCGAGTTTACCGGTGTAAAAGAGGTTCGTAGCAGCAAGTACTTCAACAGCTGATTCTTTTCCCCCCTCAAGGAGGATGGTGCATACCTGNAGGGATTCCAGGTAACGCCCGTCTTCAAAGAGCCTGAATGCCTCTTTCTTCTGCTCGTCACGTGATGCCGGAATCATGGCCGTCCAAACCCGAACCTTACGGTAATCAGACCAGAAAGCATCCGTATCATATCACTTTTCCGGACTCGTGAATCCCCTTTGTTCTGCCATTCGATAGGAACTTCAGTGACCTGGAATCCGGCCCCCCGTAATCTCCAGAGCAGTTCGACATCGAATTCGAAACCCCGGGAAACCATGGATGGTAATATGGCATCAATGGCTGATTTTCTGAAAACCTTTGCTCCGCACTGTGTGTCATGATAGGTCAGACCGAAAAGGACACGGATGAGCAGGTTGAATGCCCTGCTCTCCAGTTGGCGAAGGATACCCTGGCGCACTTTAAGGGTCGAGCCCGGTATCCAGCGAGATCCGATCGCACCATCTGCGGTGGAAAGAGTTAAAAAAAGGCGTTTCATCTCTTCGATACTTGTTGAGCCATCGGCATCGAAATACCCGACCAGAGGTGAACGGGCAGCCATGAGACCTGCAATCACTCCTCCGCCTTTTCCAAGCCGGTGATCAAACCGCAGACAACGGACAGACAGATCCTCCCTTTGGGCTGCGATCCGATCGACAATGTCAGCCGTGCCATCTAAGCCATCACACACCACGATGAGTTCACCGTCAAACTGGTGTATATCGTCAAGGAGTGGCGTGATCCTGTATTCCTCATTATAAGCAGGAATAATAAGGCTGTACTGTGCCTCAGGTGGTGGTGTCATGATGAAACAAATCTGGTATCGGATGCCAGCAAACGCTTAAAACTCCCGGTTATGAATATAGTTTGCTGTTCCTGTCAGGCACGTACTCAGGTGCAAAATACAGCAGGTTCATTGGAGTACTTTTTGCGTAGTATCCCAATAACATTACTGGTGTTTCCCGAGGTGTTGTGAGAGCATAGTGCCTGGCCGGTATTTTTCCGCCATAAGAAGTGCTGTTTTTCGGAGTGCCTGGTGCTCCAGCAGACAGCTTGCGGGCGGTGGCGATTTCCTCAGGATTGCAGAACTATTCTCGGTCACCTGAATGAGTTCAGTTGCAATCAGGGCGTTCAACCAGATCAGATCAGCGAGCATTTCTTTAATTTCCTGGTCGTGCATGAGGATACGTCGTTGTGCAGACAATATAAACGAATTGCACGGCAGGTGAAAGACAATCTTAATCCATTTTTATTCCAACATCTGATGGTAGAAAATGTCATATCTTGAAAATATCAGAAAAGATGGGAGATCCGCCAATCCTTTTTTAGACTGATGGAGATTGACGTTGTCAGCATAGAGCAGGGCAGAGCAATACTGAAAATGCAGGTGCGCCCCGATATGATGAACGGTGCCGGACGGTTACTGTGGGGGATTCTGGCAGTTGTCGCAGACGAAGCAATGGCGCTTGCACTCTGCCCGCTGCCTGCAGAAACCGAAGGCATCGCGCCCATATCCGAATCCACCAGTTTTATAAGGTGGGTACTGGAGGTGGTCATCCTTGCAGAAGGCCACGTAATCAGGAAGGGAAGAAGGTTGCGTTCGCGGAAAGTGAAGTATTCATGATAGTGATGAGAGGACATTGCTTTCCCGGACCTCGGCAGCATTTGCCGTGACTACTGATAAAAATTGATAAAAGACGCGCAAGGGAAACAAAACGCGTTGATTCGGTTCAGACATAAATCACGTGTTATTTTTGAATCGTTGCTTCAGGGTCTCTCAGAATTACAGCGGCAAAGAATCTCTCTTTATTTTTTTGTTCCGATCCGCAACAGACCGCCCAGATGTGGCAGACGCCACATATTATGCCCGATTGAATTGATCTATAAAAAACCCCAGCCGATTTTTAACGAAATGATATAATATTTAATAAAAAAATTCCAGAGAATTGTTGGCACCCACGTTGTCTAAAAAAATTGACAATTCGTTATCGTTTTTTCGAGAATATGGACAATAATCCCCATAGAGAGAGAGCTATGACGACGGGCATGAAGGTGAGCGGGGTCTGGGTCTTTACCGGCAGGGAGGGAACTCCTGTCGGTGAGACCAGAGTTGTCTGAGTCATCGTCGGCAAAGAAGAGGGAATTATTGTCGCAGGTGAAGTAACAATGGGAATCGTCCCGGTTGCCAGAGCCTGCTGAGCCTTTTCAAGGCCGGCAGCTGAGTAGCTGTTCCCGGGATCTATCTCATTTGCCTTGAGATAGGAATCAACTGCATCCTGGTATCTTCCCATCAGGAAAAGAGTGTCGCCCCTGTTATTGTAGGCAGGAACGGATTGATTGTTTATCTGAAGTACCTTGTCGTAGGCATCAAGGGCATCCGCGTAGTTACCGAGTTTGGAGAGTGCAAAACCTTTGTTGTACCAGAGCATTTCATCATTTTTATAGCGTGCCA
>JGI20214J51650_10000294_pt1 | contig 31840 bp, 25 predicted proteins | sample WetSurMetagenome_FD_51650 | JGI IMG/M metagenome (IMG submission 51650) | reverse complement strand
AGCTTGGCGGATTCGGGCGGGCCCAGCTTGGTGCATATCCAGACACCCAGGCTCCACATGATGGGCATGGTCATCAGCATATCGTTGAAGGCAGCATAACGCGATGCTTCCCCGCCGTAGAAATAGACCAGCACCGGCACGCCGACGAAGAAGGTATTGCCGAACATCCCGCTCACCGTCAACGCGGCGCGGGTCCCATTGTTCATCCCGCGCCCCAGCGGCGAACGATAGAGCAGGATATACAGCAAGGCGCCCGCCAGCAGCGTGCCGACACCGACCAGCAGGGGCACGGACAACAGCTCCGGCGTGATCGGCGTGGTGGCGGCAATCGAGAACAGGATGGCCGGGTAGAACAGGTTCAGCACCAGCCGGTTGAGCTGTATCCGCAGTGTCTTGCCGGAGATCTCCCTGAAATAGACCGGCCATATCGCCCCGGCCCCCACCAGGATGGAGATCGGCATCATCACTTCGATCGCCAGCTTGGACAAATGGTTCAGGTTCATGATGCTCTCGATCCGGCCACGGCTCAGCCCAGCGTCGGCATCGTCAGCGTGGAAGCACTGCGCTCCGCCACTTCCGGCCAGCGAGTCGTGATCGCCTTGGTGCGGGTATAGAAATACACCCCTTCCATGCCGTGCATGTGCAGGTCGCCGAACAGAGACGCCTTCCAACCGCCGAAGGAGAAGAATGCCATCGGCACCGGGATCGGCACATTGATACCGACCATGCCGACCTCGATCTCGTTCTGGAAGCGTCGCGCCGCGGCGCCGGAGGTGGTGAAGATGGCTGTGCCGTTGGCGTAGGGATTGCCGTTGATCATGCGGATTGCCTCATCGAGGCTGGCGACGCGCAGCACGATCAGCACCGGGCCGAATATCTCGTCGCGGTAGATATCCATCGTGGTGCCGACGTTGTCGAACAGGGTCGGGCCGACGAAGAAACCGCGCTCGTACCCTTCCACCCTGATACCGCGTCCGTCCGTCACCAGCTTCGCGCCCTGCTTCACGCCGCTGTCGATATAACCCACGATCTTGTCGCGGTGCGGGGCCGAGATCACCGGGCCCATGTCGACGCCTTTGCGGTTGCCCGGACCGACCACCAGCTTCTCGGCCCGTTCCTTGAGTTTTGCCACCAGCGTATCGGCGACGGCGCCCACCGCGACCACGGTGGAGATCGCCATGCAGCGTTCTCCGGCCGAACCGTAAGCCGCGCCCATGATGGCATCGGCCGTGAAATCCAGTTCGGCATCGGGCAGCACCACGGCGTGGTTCTTCGCACCGCCCAGGGCCTGCACGCGCTTGCCGTGATGCGCCGCGGTTTCGTAGATGTATTTTGCGATCGGTGTCGAGCCGACGAAAGACACGGCGCGCACATCGGGATGGACGAGCAATGCATCCACCGCTTCCTTGTCCCCGGGAATAACGTTGAACACGCCGTCGGGCAGACCGGCTTCCTTGAACAGCTCGGCCATGCGCAGGCTGCAGGACGGCACTTTCTCGGAAGGCTTGAGGATGAAGGTGTTGCCGCAGGCGATGGCGATGGGGAACATCCACATCGGCACCATAGCGGGGAAGTTGAACGGCGTGATGCCGGTGCACACGCCTATCGGCTGCAGCATGGAATGGCAATCGACGCCGCGCCCGACGTTCTCGGCATGTTCGCCCTTGAGCAAGTGCGGTGCGCCGACCGCGAATTCCACCACCTCGATACCGCGCTGCACCGAACCTGCCGCGTCTTCCAGCGTCTTGCCGTGCTCTTCGCTCGCCAGTTGAGCAAGTTCGGCACGGTTCGTTTCGAGCAGGTCGCGGAACTTGTTCAGGATGCGGCTGCGGCGCAGCGGCGGTGTATCGCGCCAGCCCGGAAATGCAGCCTTGGCAGCGGCGACTGCGCTGTCGACATCCGCACGATTGGCCAACGGCACCTGGCGGATCACTTCGCCGCTGGCCGGGTTGGTCACATCCGCGAAACGGCTGCTTGCGCTCGGCGCGCGCTGGCCGTTGATCCATAACGATAAGGTCGGCTTGGTCATTTGGTTCTCCTGAGGTAATGAGTGGTTTCCTTGCGGCAACTGCAATACACGCTGCGCATACGGGGGTGAATCCTTGTGGTGTTCATGGTGGGTCGAATACTTGTTGCTTCAAATGAAAATCAAAAATCAACCGCCGAAACCAGGTTGCATCTCCACAGTTGCCCCGCCTGCCATCCGGAAATATCCGGATGGCAGGCGGGGATCAGTGCGATGCGCCCAGATAGGCCGCCTTCACCGCCGGATCGTTCTGCAGCTGCTGCGCCGGACCGTGGCAGGAGATACGCCCGTTCTCCAGCACGTACCCGTAGTCGGCAACCTCCAGCGCAGCTGCGGCAAACTGTTCGACCAGCAGCATGGTGATGCCCCGCCCCTTCAGTTCGCCGATGATGCGGAACACTTCCTTCACCAGTAGCGGAGCCAGGCCCATCGAGGGTTCGTCCAGCAGCAACACATCGGGATTGAGCATCAGCGCACGCCCCATGGCCAGCATCTGCTGCTCGCCGCCGGAAAGCGTGCCCGCCTGCTGGGTCGCGCGCTCCTTGAGGCGGGGGAACAATTCGAACACCCGCTCAAGGTCGCCCTGCACATCGCCGCGTTCGCGGCCGAAGGTCAGGCGGGGAAACGCACCCAATAGAAGATTGTCGGTCACGGACAGCGTGGCGAACACGCGCCGCCCTTCCGGCGAATGGGCCAGTCCGGCACGGGCGATCCTGTTCGAGGTCAGGCCGGTGATGGCTTTGCCGTTGAGACTGATGCTCCCGCCCGTCGGCTTGATCATGCCGGAAACCGCGCGCATGGTCGTGGTCTTGCCCGCACCGTTGGAACCGATGAGGGTGACGACTTTGCCTTTCGGCACCTCGAGCGAGATGTCGTGCAGCACTTCCACTTTGCCGTAGGCGGCATGTAAATTCTGGATCTGTAACATCGTTAACTCCTCACGCTGCCTGGGCGCTGCCGCCCAGATAGGCTTCGATTACTTTTTCATCGGATTGAATATTTGCCGGTGTACCCTCGGCGATCTTCTGGCCGAAATCGAGTACCGTCACGATATCGCAAATGCTCATGACCACATCCATGTGGTGCTCGATCAGGATCACGGTGATGCCATGCTCGCGTATCTTGTTGATCATCGCGATCAACTCCTTGATGTCCGGCGCGGTCAGACCGGCAGCCGGCTCGTCCAGCAGCAGCAGGCTCGGATTCAGTGCCAATGCGCGGGCGATCTCCAGCAGACGCTGCTTGCCGTAGGGCAGGTTGCGCGCTTCCTCGTTGGCGAGATCGGCCAGGCCGACGAACTGCAACAGGCTGGCGGCGCGAATTTCCGCCGCGTTCTTTTCCCTGCGGCAGCGCGGAGTCTGGAACACGACATCGACCAGGCTGTGTTTATAAGTGTGGTGCAGGCCGACCAGCACGTTCTCGATGGCGGTCATTTCGCCGAACAACTGCACGTTCTGGAACGTGCGCGCGATGCCCTCCCCTGCGATCGACGAGGGCGTTGCACCGGTGATGACCTTGCCGTTGAATTCGATCTCGCCTGCGGTCGGGTTGTAGATGCCGGTCAGCACGTTCATGGTGGTGCTCTTGCCGGAACCGTTGGGACCGATCAGGCCGTGCACGGAACCCTTGGCGATCTGCAGATTGACTTCGTTCAGCGCTTTCAGGCCGCCGAACTGCATCACCAGGTTACGCGCTTCCAGCAGGAATCCGTTGGACGTGACCGGATGATCCGGCACCGACCAGACATGCTGCTTGTCGCCCTGCTCCAGGATCGCCACATGCCGGTGTACCCATTGCGGCCTGAATCTCACGATGAGGCTGCGCACGAAACCCATGATGCCGTTCGGCAGGTAATACACAACGAACAGGATCATCACGCCGAATATCGTCAGGCGCTGGTCCGTGATGTTGTCCATCACGTAGCCCGATACCGCAAGGGCGACGGTAACAAGCACAGGTATCGTCACCTGTTTCAGCGTGCGCATCCTGACTGCCAGGGCGTAAGCCGAGTACAAGACCGCAATCACGGCGATGCCGGTGGATATCTTGCGGAACAGATCGATATCGGACAGCACATTCGGCAGCATCACGATGATGATCGCTCCCAGGATCGGGCCGGTCCGGGTTTTGCGTCCGCCCATGATGACCGCCAGCAGGAACAATATCGTCAGTTCAAAGCTATAGGTATTGGGCGAGATGTATTCCTCGGAATACGTGAACAGGCTGCCCGCCAGACCCGCCATGCCCGCGCTCAGCACGAAGGCGTAGACCTTGTAGGCATACACGCTGACACCCATGCAGTCCGATGCGATCGGGCTGTCATGCAAGGCCTCGAACGCGCGCCCAAGATGCGATTTGAGTACGCGCTGCACGACGATCAGAGCCAGCACCAGTGCGACCAGGACGATGTAGTAATAATCGGTGCCGGTGATCTGGTGACCGAACCATATCGGCTTGCGCACCGACAGGCCGAGCGGCCCGTTGGTGAGGAAGGTCATCTCGTTGATCAGTATCTGGATGATGGTGCCGAACGCCAGGGTCACCATCGCCAGATAGGGGCCGTTCACGCGCAGCGCCGGCAAGGCGAGTATCGCGCCGAACAGGCCGGTGACGGCGATGCTCGCCGGGACAGCCAGCAGGAACGGCACAGCCAGCTGGAAATGCAGCACACCGGCGGTATAGGAACCGATGCCGAACAACGCGGCATGGCCGAGCGAGACTTCGCCCACATAGCCGACCACGATATCGAGCCCCAGCAGCAGGATCGCGTAGATGCCGATCACCACCATCAGATGGATGTAGTAAGGATTGGGCCAGAGCGTGGGCAGAACTGCCGCAACTGCAATGGCCAGAACAATGGAAATATTTTTGACCGCGCTCATGCTATACCTTTTTGATGACAGACTTGCCGAATATACCGGACGGCTTGATCGCCAATACCAATAACAGCAACAACAACCCCGGCACATCCTTGTACCCGGTCGAGACATAGTAGCCGGTGGTGGTCTCCGCGATGCCCAGGATCAGGCCGCCGACGATCACACCCATGCCGCTGTTCAGCCCGCCGATGATGGCCACCGAAAACGCCTTGAGGCCGAGCACCACACCCATGGTGGAGCCGGTGAGCGTGAGGGGGGCGATCAGCACGCCGGCAAAGGCGGCCGTCATGGAACTCAGCGCGTAGGAAAAAGTGATCACCATGCCGGTATTGATACCCATCAGGCCGGCAGCATCCCGATCATTGGAAGTCGCCACGACAGCTTTGCCGTAGATGGATTTGCGGTTGAACAGCTCCACGGCCAGCATGATCGCCAGCGCGCCCACCACCACCAGTATCTCCATCGGCAGCACACGGATGCCCATGAATTGCAGCGGCGATGTCGGCAGCGGCGAGGGGAAAGTGATATCGTCATGACCCCAGACGTTTTCGGCGACGTTCTTGAATATGATCGCCAGCGAGATCGTGGTCATGATCCATCCGAATTCGGATTTCGTCTTGATTGCGGGCTGCACGCCCACACGTTCCACAAATATGCCCTGCAGTGCCCCGAATACCAGCACCAGCGGGATCATCAGCCAGTAGCTCATGTGACCGACCAATGTGAGTCCGACCAGTGCGCCCAGCATCAGCGCTTCGCCCTGGCCGAAATTCAATGTACCCGATGTTGCGAAAGTCAGCTGATAACCGAATGCTATCAAAGCGTAAATCATCCCGAGCGCGATGCCGCTGACTATGAGTTGCGCGAGGATTTCCATAATGCGTTACTCCTTCTGTTTGCAATTTGGGCCGGGGACTGCCCGGCCCAAATTCCGACTACCAAAACATTACATTCCGGGCCAATTATTTCTTGGCTTTACCCATATCTTTCTCACGCACCGCGTTGGCCTTGTCGGCAGCGTTGGCGTACACCACATGGCCGTCCTGGACCTTGCCCATCACCACCATATTCATGGTGATCGCTTCGTGGTCGTCATGTGTGAACGGATGGTCATAATTGGTCACGACACCATCGACCTTGTCCTGCAGATTTTCCAGCGCCTGACGAATCTTCACGCCATCGGTATCTCCTGCCTGCTTGATGGCTGCCGCCAGGATATACATGGAATCGTAACCCTGTGCTGCGGAAACGGGTGAAGGAATACGGCCATTGGCCGGGTTGTAGGCTTTCAGGTACGCATCGATGAAGGCTTTACGCTTGGGCGTATTCGGCTCCTGGATGAAAGTCTGCGGCATGTGTGCACCCTCACCGTTCTTGCCGGCGTTGTCGATGAAGTTACCCATGGACAGCGTCCAGCTTCCGATCATCGGGACTTTCCAGCCCAATTTCTCCATGCCGTTCGCGATCTGCGCCAGCTCGGGACCGATTGCATAGGTCAGGATGGCTTGCGCACCCGCTTCCTTGGCCTTGAGCAGCTGTGCGGTCATATCCACATCCTTGACGTTGAACTTTTCGACCGCGACCGGGGTGATGTTCTTGGCTGCCAGAGCCTTTTCCAGGTCGGCGCGTCCAAGCTGGCCGTAGTTGGTGGAGTCGGCCAGGATCGCCACTTTGGTGTATTTGTTAACGTCAATGGCTTGCTTGACGATCATCGCGGACTGGATGGAGTCGTTGGCAGCGTTGCGGAATATGTAGTTGTCCGCGAATTCCGGAGGCAGGAATTGCTTGGTCACCAGCGAGCCGGTGGAAACGTTGTTGATCACCGGGATCCTGGCTTCCTGATAGAAACGCTGGGAGGCCAGCGAAACACCGGTATTGATGTAGCCCACCGTGGCAACCACTCTTTCCTTGTTGATCAGCTCCTGTGCCACTTGCACACCGCGTCCGTTCTCGGCCTGGTCATCGCGCTCTACGAGCTCGATCTTGCGTCCCATAACACCGCCCTTGGCGTTGATCTCGGCAGTGGCCAATCTTGCACCGTCGCGCATGGAAACGCCCATCGGGCTGGATCCGCCGGTAAAGGGGCCGGAGACGCCGATCTTGATCGGGTCGGCGGCAAATGCGGAACATGAAGCCGCAAAAGCGATTGCGGCGACTATGGATTTCAGTTTGATGTTCATATTTCTCTCCCGGGTAATGTCAATCAAAAAAACGCTTAGCAACAAAAAACACCTACTCACGACTCAACCAACTTAAAAAATCACTGCAAATAATTTACGCGAAATTCCCTCCACTATGCGGAATTATCGCGTTCGAACCTGACAGGGGGCTGACACAGGGCAAAAAAGACAAATTGAATGTTACATGGAAACTATGTGTTCAACCCCAATTTGGCGGCAAGTCCGATACGCTGCAATTTGCCCGTGGCACCCTTCGGGATTTCGGCCATGAACATGATCTTTCTGGGCACTTTGAAAGCCGCCAGCTTGGTCGCCGCGAATTCGCGCAATTCATGTTCGTCCAGGCTGAAACCCTCGCGCAACACCACCGCCGCGGCCACGTCTTCGCCCAGTTTTTCATGCGGCATGGCAAATGTGACAACCTGCATCACTGCCGGGTGATGCATCAGGACTTCGTCGACTTCCAAAGGCGATATTTTCTCTCCTCCCCGGTTGATGATCTCCTTCAAACGACCGGTTAACGTCAAATACCCGTCATTTGTAAGGGAACCCTGATCGCCTGTGCGGAACCAGCCGTTTATAAAAGCTTCCGCATTGGCCTTGGGGTTATTCTCGTAACCCAGCGTCACATTCTCCCCGCGTATCACGACTTCCCCGATCACCCCGGGTTTGAGCAAGTTGCCGTCGTTATCCATGATGGCGATCTCGGGGCCGGCAGCGATACCGACCGAGCCGGGAATACGCTTGGCCGGCGGCAAGGGATTGCTCGCCATCTGGTGGGCGGCTTCCGTCATTCCATACGATTCGATCAACGGGGCATTGAAGGTCTTTTCCAGTTCGGCAATGACCTGTGTCGGCATGGATGAAGAGGACGAACGGATGAACCGCAACGGATTGCCCTCGATGACATCCATATTGCCTGCAGCACGGGACAGGATGGTCTGGTGCATGGTCGGCACGGCGGTGTACCAGGTCGGCTTGCACTCTTTCATCCACCCGTAGAACTTCAATGCATTGAAACCCGGGGTGCAAAATATCTGGCTGCCGACAGCCATCGGTGCGAGCACCCCTGCGATCAGTCCGTGAATATGGAACAGCGGCATCACGTGCAGCTCGCGGTCATCCGGCCGAAGATCGAGCGTCGCGCTGATATTGCGTGCGGAGGCGCATACGTTCTTGTGGGTGAGGGGAACGATCTTGGGCCGGGAAGTCGTGCCGGAAGTATGCAGGATCAATGCAATATCGTCGGTTTGCGCAAGCCCGGTTTTTGCACCGGACGCGCCCGACATGCCGGCACCCGCGATGGTGAAACTGCCCGCACCGTTTTCGGGAGTCGGCGTCAGTTCCAGGATCGCGATGCCCAGCTTTGCCGCGACGGCACGTGCCGGGGTCTCGCTCCCGCTGGCAACCACCAGCGCTTTTGCTTTCAGATCGTCCAGATAGAACTCGAACTCATCAGCCCGGTAAGCCATGTTCAGGGGTGCCGCCGTGCAGCCGCTCGCCACCGCAACGAATGCCGTCGCCATTTCCGGACAATTGGGCATCACGATCCCGACCCGGTCTCCCCTGCCCGCGCCCAGCTGATTGAGCGTCTTCACGGTATTGTCCACGAGCATGCTCAAAGCCTGGTAGGTCAGGGGCTTTGCCGAGGGCGCCGTGATCGCGATGGCGGAAGGTGTGTCCTTTGCGTGGATCGCGATCATTTCCGGGAGAGTGGTGAATTTTTTCATGGTTGGTGAGTCCGGGTTGAAAAGGTCGTGGATTCAGGAGATGCGCAATGTGCCCTTGTGCTGTTGTAGCTTATTCGCCAACAGCGACACAAGTGCATAGACGGCATCGATGTTCGGGGTCGGGGTCCCGGTGATCCGGCCCAGTTCCATGACCGAGCCGACCAGGGCATCGAGTTCGAGCGGGCGGCCGAGCTCCACATCCTGCAGCATGGAGGTCTTGTGCTGCCCCACCGCCTGCGCGCCATTGATGCGTTTTTCCAGGCTCACTTTGAACTGGACGCCCAGTTTTTCGCCGATGGCCTGCGCTTCCCGCATCATGTTGGCGGCCAGCTCACGGGTCGCGGGGAACACACAGATATCTTCCAGCGTGGCATGCGTCAACGCGCTGATCGGGTTGAAGCTCAGGTTGCCCCATAACTTCAGCCAGATCTCGGAGCGGATATCGTTCGAGATCGGCGATTTGAATCCGGCGCCCTTGAAGGCTTCGCTGATCGCGCGAATGCTCGGCGTGTCGCTGCCGTCGATCTCGCCGAGCGAAAAGCGGTTCCCTTCGATCACCTTGATCACGCCCGGGCTGATGACTTCGCTCGCGGGATAGACGACGCTGCCGATCACGCGATCGACGTCGATGTATTTCGCAATGATGCCGTCCGGATCGACGGCCTTCACGTGCGTCCCCTGATAACGCTGCCCCAGCTCGCCGGGCAGCTTGTGGAAGTACCACCAGGGAATGCCGTTCTGCATCGTGATGATCCTAGTCCCGGCATGCATCAGCGCCGGGAGTTCCGCCGCAATGGCGGCGACCTGGTGCGCCTTTAGCGTCAGGATCACCACATCCTGAACCCCCGCTTCGGCCATGACCGAAGTGGCTTTGGCCGGCTTGACGAGCAGCTCGGTGCCGTCTTCTTCGATCAGCTTCAGTCCGTTCTGCTGCACCGCGGCCAGATTGGCCCCGCGCAGGATCAGGGTCACATCGTGTCCCGCCTGCGCGAACCTGGCTCCCAACATGCCGCCGATGGCACCTGCTCCTACGATACAAATCTTCATGGTCGTGTCTTTAAATTTGGTTTATTGATCAAAGCGTCAAACCGGGCCTGCCGCCCCGAACTGGTTGCGCAGTGTCCCGATACCGTCGATAGTGACCTCGACCACCGACCCCGGTTTCATCGGCATCACCCCCAGCGAGGTGCCGCAGGCGATCACATCGCCCGGTTCCAGCGTCATGTCCTGGCTGAGCGCTTGCACGATCTTTTCCGGCGAAAAGATCATGTCGCTGCAGGGATAGTTCTGGCGTTCCCGGCCGTTGACCATGGTCCTGACAGTCAGGGCGCTCCAATCGAGTCCGGTCGCGATGACCGGGCCGATGACACCGAAACCATCAAAGCTCTTGGCCCGGGTCCATTGTGCGAACGCGGCATCCTTGTTGATCAGGTCCAGCGCGGTGATATCGTTGATGCACGTAAAACCGAATATGGCTTGCCGCGCCTCTTCCTCATTCAGGCCCTTGCTCTTCCGTCCGATCACGATGCCCAGCTCACCTTCATAGACCACCCGCCCGTCGTAGCTGGCCGGCGGCTGTACCATATGCTCGTGCGCACAGTAGCTGTTGGGCGCCTTGACCAGGTACAGCGGCTCGGCCGGGATCGCGAGGTTCTGCTTGGCCGCCTGTGCATGGTAGTTGTTCCACAATGCGATCAGCTTGCCGGGCCGGCAGGGCAGATCGAGGCTGACATCGGCCAATGCAAGGCCGGTGCCCGTCCTGCGCGGGGCGGCAAACATGTCTCCCTCGTAAACAACGACGCGGTCACCTTCGACCTGGCCGAAACCGGACTTTCCTTGATGGGTGAACGCGATCCACTGTGCCATTGATTTCCCCGGAAAAATTGATCAGAGCTGGTTCTTATGGACGATGTCATTGAACCCCGCAATGACTTTGCGCCGCCATGGTTTGAGCACCCCGATCGCGAGCAGGGCAGCCAGGATGTTTGCACAGGCGGCAAGGATGAATACCGTATCCCAGCTTCCGGTGCTTTTCTCGATAGTGCTGGCATAGGGAACCAGCAACGCGGCAGTGCCCTTTGCGGTATACAGGATGCCCGCATTGCAAGACGCGTTCTTCGACCCGAAAGTATCCGTGCACGTTGCCGGGAAGAGACTGTATATCTCGCCCCAGGCAAAGAACACGAGGCCGCTGAGGATCACGAACCAGACCGGGTCCGAGCCGAATTTATAGAGCATGAATATGCCGATGCCTTCCAGAAAGAAGGCGATGAACATGGTGTTCTCCCTGCCGATGTGATCGGACACCCAGCCGAAAAACGGCCGCGTCAGGCCGTTCAGGGTGCGGTCGAGCGTGGCGGCGAAAGTCAGTGCAGGCAGCGTCAGCCAGGCGAGGGTGACCGGCACCGTTCCCACTTTCAGGTCCAGCGAGATAGGCGCCAGATTGGCGGTAACGATGAGCCCTCCCGCGCCGACGATCACGAACATGAAGTACATCAGCGTAAAGATGGGCTGCCCCTGGTTCCAGACGATACCTCCGCCGACAGTGAAAATGTACACGGCCAGCGCCAGCGGAATATAGAAATTGAGACCCATGGACCACATCGTGAGACCTCCTGCCAGCGCCACCGCGGCGGCGATGATCCACGACCGGTTCGCACCGATGATCTCCCTGCCCGATATCTCCTTGAGGCTGTGGAAGGCAGCATGCTTGACGACGGCAGCGCCCAGTTGACCTGCCCTTGGGGCCACCATCGCGAAAGCGAACAGGCAGATCACAATGCCCTGACCCAATCCGAAATAGAGAAAGGTATGCTGAAAACCCTCGCTTTTGATCATTGCCTGAATGGGAATGACGGTCAACGCTGAACCGGCGCCAAACCCGGCGGCAGTCAAACCGGCAGCGATCCCCCTGCGGCTCGGGAACCATTTGAGGGCATTGCCTATGCAGGTTCCGTAAACCGCACCGGCACCGATACCCGCGATGATCTGCGCAAAGTAGAACTGTCCGAGCGAGGTGGCGTAGGAGTTCATGCCCCATCCGAATGCGCAGGCGAGCCCCCCGATGAAAACGACGATCTGCGGGCCAAAACGATCCACGAACCATCCTTCGACCGGCACCAGCCAGGTCTCAAACAACACAAACAGGGTGAAGGCAATCTGGATGGCACTCCTGTCCCAGCCAAAATGCTTCTGGATATCGGGCACAAAGAACGTCCATCCATATTGCAGGTTGGCGATCATCACCATGCAGATGACGCCGATGACGAGTTGCGGCCATGCGGAAGCAAATATCGAATGCTTTTGTTGAGAAACTTTTGTTTCTATTGCCGCAGCGACTTCGTCCATATTCCCCCCCGATATTTGGCTGTCGACCCGATTGCCTACGCCTTTACTGTTCGAAAATCCGATCCCGATATCGAATGCCGATCCGCCTGGCCGGTCAGTCTGGCATAGGCCGTAGCGACCGCCTGATCATCGCCGACGTTGCCCGGAAAAATGACCACGGGCAGGTTCGGGTATCGCGGATGATCGGCCGGACAACACACGACCGAACATCCCGGCAGGATCTGCCCGACTACGCGCGACGTCCGCAATGCCAGCCCCGAGCTCAACACATCATTGGAGGTGATGCCGCCCTTGCTGATCAGGAAGCCCAGGGTCGTTGGCAGGTTCCGCACCACATCCATCAGGAAAGCTGAAACCATCTCGCCGAACGCCAGTCGCGTGGCCTGGTCGGGGAATGACTTTTCCAGGCGGCTGGTAAAGACCACCGGCGTATTGCCCGCCGCATGGCTCTGCCCGCATGACTGCACGATCTCGGCCAGCAGCGCATCGCGCTTGGCGGGCAATTGCTCCACGTTCACTTCGATAGGCGTGACGCCGGGCATCTTGAGCAATTGCTCGAGTTGCGCGGTGGTCTTCTTGACATGCGAACCGACGATGACCGCACCCGGCTTGCCGCCGCGCACATAGCGCGCCATGTCCTGCGCGGCCACGGGTTGCACCGGCAGGCCCGCCAGCGCAGTCAGCAGACTGGCGGCACTGCGGAACAGAAAGCGTTTGCCCTGACCGGCCGCCAAACGCAACTGTTCCGCAAAATGGTCAAGGTCGCCCTGCGTTTCGGCATCCACGACGCAGCAGGCGTTGCCATGCAACTGCATCAGGCGCGGCAGGCTGTCGCCGCGCACGTCAGCCAGCAGGAAACGCTCGACCTGTTCCGGCTTGATGCGACCACCGGTCTTTTCCCCGACGTAATCGGGCAGATAGCTGTGGCGATAACCGAACACCGAATCGCGCGCGAATTCCGTTTCATGCACCGGCACGGGCTGGCCCTGCACCATCAGGTAATGCACGCTGTCGCGCGTGACGCGCCCGCCCTCGAAGAACGCGGGCACCAGGAAATGCGCATCGAACGGGCCCAACTCTTCCGCGATCACATCGGTTTCCACCGGGTAGTGGCCGCGCAGCGTCGAATCCGAACGGCTGACCAGGATGGGATTGATGTCGCGCCCGCTCTTCTTCAGCTCGGCCAGCACCTGCTTCACGTTGCGGCACACCTCGCGCGTGATGTCCGCCGCGGGTTTGGCGGCCATGCCGCGGGTGTTGGTCAGCACGAAGAACAGCGGAGACTCATCCAGGATGGCCTCGCGCAACGTCGCCGCGTCCCAGCGCGTCAACAGCAGACAACTGTGTACCGTCTGCGACCCCGTGGGGTCGTCATCCAGGACGATGATCTTTGTTTCTGACATGTATCGTTACCCAAAAAATCCAGACACTGAATCCGGCATCATCGATATATTCAACCCGCCATGGTCTTGACGCGCTTGGTCATCGCCTCGGCGGTCAGCCCGTTGAACTCCATGATCTCGCCCGGGCTGGCGGTCGTCTCGCCGCGCTTCCAGGCGAACGTGTCGCGCTTGCCTGCGCGGGTACGCAGCAGGATCGGCTCCAGCACCGCGCTCGGTCCGCCGCTCACGGCCAGCATGACATCGCCGTCGAACAAGGCGTTGAAATGGGCGTCATCCATGAACTTGTTGTCCGGCTCCGCCACGGTATCCCACGCAATGTCCGTGGGGCGGTACAGGCGGCGCGGATTCACGACGGCCACGATGCGCACCCTGTAACCGTCGGCTTCCAGCTTGTCCTTCGCCTCGAACACGGGCAGGTAAACCATGTCGCCGGTCACCGCGAACACCACGGTCGCCTTGCCCGCATTCTTGCTTTCGTAAATGATGGATGCGCCCGTTTCCACAGCCTGCCTTGCCTCGTCCACACTCATATAGACCGGCAACGGACTCTTGGACGCGATGATCACCATGCACTTGTTGAAGCTGTTGGTGGCGTATTCGTATGCGACCTGGATCGCGTTCGCATCGCACGGGAACAGCGGGTAGGTGTTGCCGTTGCGCATCTGGGCGGCAAAATAGTTCTCGATCTCGGGACGCTGGTGCGTCCAGCCGTTGCGTCCCTGCTCCAGCGCACCCGCGGTGAACATGGTCACGATGGAAGGCGTCGGACGGCGCAGCTCGGCCATCGCCTGCGTCACCGTCTGCACGATGGGCCAGCCGTTGATCGCAAAACTCTCGTAAGACAGCCACAATGCGCGCGAACCGAACAGCGTCAGGGCCGATGCCAGACCAGCGCAGGCATCCTCGTTCAGCGGCTCGTACACCTGGCCTTCCGGCTCCTGGTTGTACAGCGGGTCGACGGTCGGGTGGCGGATCTTCAGCGCATCGTTGATGTTCTTCATCGCCGACGCTTCGTTGCCGTCGGCATTGGTCACGACGAAACGCTTGTCCTGGGTGCCCACATAGGCCACCAGTGCGCCCATCGCGGTTGCCGGAACGGCCTTCTCGCCCTTGGGGAATTCATGTACCGGCATCTTGCCCAGCGGAGCCATCTGCAGCACATGCTCGGTCACCGCCGTTTTGGCAGCAGGGCCGCCGCCGGCGCGCACGAAATTCTCGCGCACGATGGACCACGCCTCGGGAGGCAGGGCGCGGCGCTTCAGTCCCTCGATCATGTGCGGCTTGTCCAGGCTGTCGGCCGGGTAGAGATTGTGCGACTTTGCGCCCACCGTATGCACGCCAGTGCCCTTCATCTGCTTGATGATGAAGGCGGTCAGGGTGCCGCTCAGGGCAGACTTGGCCGCCCTGTCCACGCCCGCGAGCACGGCGCCGGCGAAGGCCAGACGCTGCTTGTGCGAGAAATAGGAACTGTCCGCATAGGCGCTGGCCTGGTTGGTATCGTCGAATTCCTTCGCATCGACCAGCACAACCTCCTTGAAACCGTGCCCCTTCCAGTACGCGATCATCTCTTCGTTGGTGAAACGCGACACCATGGAGTGATGCTCCTGGCTATAACCGTTCCAGATCAGTGTCGGCAGGAAGTTGGTCACCTTGGGATAGGCGGTGTTGAAGTGCAGCATGGAGTTGAGCACGTAGGGCTCGCCCATGCCGCCGTCGCCGATGGTGACCGGGAACAGCTTGCCCGGATGCAGCAACGCACCGGCCATTGCGAAGTGTTGCCCCTGGCCCAGCGGACCGGCGGGTGCCAGCAGCCCGGGAATGGCGCCCGACAAGTGACCGAGCAGGCCGTGTTTCTCGCGGAAACGCGCCATCAGGTCGGTCACCGTCTTGATGCCCATCGCCTCAAGCGAAGTGTCGAGGAACATCGCGCTATAGAAACCGGGGGCATGGTGCCCCACCTCGGTCACGATATTGGTGTGACCCAGCATCACCAGCGAGGCATACGCCTCGGCACTGCTGGCGAAACCGCCCGGATGGCCGGAGCCTTTGGATCCGCAGGTTTGCAGGGTCAGGTAGCGCAAGGCATCGGCCATCAGCAGTGTCTGGTACGCAGCATCCGCCGCATGCGGATCGCCGATTGCCGACTTTCCCTCTTTGATGACTGCAGATTTGGCATGCTGCGAAAACCCCTCCCAAACCTGTCCGAAATGTTGAATACCGTTGCAAAATTCTGGCGTAGCGGATGCGCTTGTCATTACGATCGTTCCTTAAAGTTAATTCCGAAAAACGGATGCTGCATTACTTGGCGGCTATTAATAATCTTCGCCACACATGATTTGATGACTGGGTAGTTGAATTATTTGATAGGAGAATACTTGCTGTACTATAATTTCGCAATACACAATCGATTTCACAATACGAAATATGAAAGAGACTTCCAATTCCATACAGGTCATCGAACGGCTGGCGCAATTGCTGGATGTCATCGCCGCACATGAAGAGCCGGCGAGCCTCAAGGTACTGTCGGCCGAAACCGGGCTGCATCCCTCAACCGCCTTCCGCATCCTTTCCTCGCTGGCGGAACAGGGCTTTGTAGAGCGCAGCACAAGGGGAAACTACCAGTTGGGCATCAAACTGATGCAGCTGGGCAGCCGCGTCAGGACCGGCATCGACATCAGGAAGATCGCGCTGCCGCTGATGGAAAAACTGCGCGACCAGCTGGACGAGACGGTCAACCTCACCGTGCGCGAGGACGATGAAGTCGTCTACATCGAACGCTCGCTGGCCAAGCGCATGATACGGGTGGAGCAGGTGATCGGCAGCCGCGCGCCTTTGCATGTGACCGCGGTTGGCAAGATGATGCTGGGCGACCAGGGTGAAGCGGCCTGCCGCAGTTATGCCAAGCGCAGCAAGTTGCCCGCCTATACCGTCAACACGCACACCACGGTCGCCGAACTCGTGCAGGACTGTGTCGCGGCCGTGAATCGCGGCTACTCCCTGGACAACGAAGAAGCCGAGCTTGGCGTGGGGTGCATAGGCACTCTTGTGCGCGATGCCAGCGGAAACGTTGTTGCAGGCATCTCCGTATCCGCCCCCATAGAACGCCGCAAGGATGAATGGATCGCACATGTCGTGGAAACCGCCGGGCGGCTTTCGACGCTGCTCGGATATCATCCTGCATAACGGCCTCACACCCGCCGGCCCTTGGGCCAAACAACAAAGAGGATCAGACGCATGAAAATAAAATCATTTCATCCACCTCAACGCGTTCTGATTGGCCCCGGACCTTCCGATGTAAGCGCCCGCGTGCTGGCTGCGATGGCTCGCCCCACCATCGGCCATCTCGACCCAAGGTTCGTGGATCTGATGGATGAAATGAAATCCCTGCTGAAATACGCGTTCCAGACCGAGAACGAACTGACCATGCCGGTTTCCGCGCCGGGTTCCGCGGGCATGGAGACCTGCTTCGTGAACCTGGTCGAGCCGGGCGACAAGGTCATCGTGTGCCAGAACGGTGTGTTCGGCGGGCGCATGAAGGAGAACGTCGAACGCTGCGGCGGCATCGCAGTGATGGTGCAGGACGACTGGGGACGCGCGGTCGATCCGCAAAAGCTGGAGGATGCGCTGAAAGCCAATCCTGATACCAGGGTGGTCGCTTTCGTCCACGCCGAGACCTCTACGGGCGCCCTGTCCGATGCACGGGCACTGGTCGAAGTGGCACACCGGTACGGTTGCCTGACCATTGTCGACGCGATCACCTCGCTGGGCGGCTCGCCGATCAAGGTAGACGAATGGGGCATCGACGCCATCTATTCGGGCACGCAGAAATGCCTGTCGTGCACACCCGGCCTCTCGCCCGTCAGCTTCAGCACCGAAGCGCAGGAAAGGATCAAGAACCGCAAAGGCAAGATCCAGAGCTGGTTCATGGACCTCAACCTGGTGATGGGCTACTGGAGCGGCGCGACCAAGCGCGCCTACCACCACACCGCACCGATCAATGCGCTGTATGGCCTGCATGAGGCGCTGGTGATGCTGCAGGAGGAAGAACTGGAGAACGCCTGGGAGCGCCATCGCCGCAACCATCTGGCGCTGCGCGCGGGGCTGGAAGCGATGGGGCTGGATTTCGTGGTCCCCGAAAACGAACGCCTGCCGCAATTGAACGCGATCTCCGTGCCGGAAGGCGTGGACGAAGCCGCGGTGCGTGCGCTGTTGTTGTCCGACTACCAACTGGAGATCGGCGCCGGCCTCGGGGCGATGGCCGGAAAGGTGTGGCGCATCGGCCTGATGGGACACGCCAGCAACCCGCGCAACGTGCGGCTCTGTCTCAGCGCTCTGGACGATGTGCTCGGCCGCATGAAGGCACCGATCCAATGCGGCGTCGCGGTGGATGCGGCGAACCGGTATCTGGTTGCCTGATTCGACTTTCGCGCATCAGGGCCCTCCTGCCGACATTTACTTCGTGATAAGGATGGCGCGAAAGTCGTTCACATTGGTCAGCGTGGGCCCCGTGATGAGCGAATCTCCCAGCGCCCTGAAGAAACTGTGCCCGTCATTGCGGGCAAGACTGTCTGCCGGACGGATGCCCCGGGTCCAGGCACGCGCGAGCGTGTCGGGCATGAGATAGGCACCCGCGATCTCCTCGCTTCCGTCGACGCCGTCGGTATCACCGGCAATAGCATAGACCCCCGGTTCGCCCTGCAGAGCGATGCCGAGAGACAGCAGGAATTCGACGTTCCTCCCGCCGCGGCCGTCGCCGCGCACAGTCACTGTGGTCTCGCCGCCGGACAGCAGCACGCACGGCGGCCGGAACGGCTGCCCGCGCCGGCTGACCTGCAGTGCGATCCCCGCCATGACCTTTCCCACGTCGCGCGCTTCACCCTCGATCGAATCGCCCAGAATATGGCACGCGATGCCGTGTTTACCGGCCACGTTGGCGGCCGCCTCCAGCGCCATCTGCGGCGTGGCGATCAGGTGCGTTTCGATCTCGGGCAGGCGCGCATCCCCGGGCTTGATCGACTCTCCCGCACCGCTTTCCAGCAGATCGATCACTCGCTGAGGGACATCGATCGCGTAGCGGCGCAGGATGGCAAGCGCCTCGCTGCAGGTGCTCCCGTCCGCGACGGTCGGCCCCGAGGCGATGTCGGCCGGATTGTCTCCGGGCACGTCCGAGATGATCAGGTTCACTACCCTGGCCGGGTGGCAGGCGGCAGCCAAACGACCTCCCTTGATCGCCGACAGGTGGCGGCGTACGCAATTCATCTCGGCGATGGTGGCACCGCTCTTGAGCAGATTGCGATTGATCTCCTGCTTGTCTTCCAGCGACAGTCCGGCTGCAGGCAGCGGCAACAGGGACGAGCCGCCGCCGGAGATCAGGCACAGCACGAGGTCGTCGGCCGTGAGCCCGGACACAAGATCAAGCATGCGCCTGCTGGCCGTTTCTCCCGCCTGGTCCGGCACCGGATGCGCGGCTTCGACGATCTCGATGTGCTTGCACGGCACGGCGTAACCGTAGCGCGTGACGACCAGCCCTTCGAGACGCGACGGCCGACAATCTTCCACCGCGCGCGCCATCGCCGCCGAGGCTTTGCCCGCGCCGATGACGATCAAACGCCCCTTCGGCAGCTGCGGCATGTAGCGTGGAATGCAAATGCCGGGCTGGGCCGCGGCAACCGCGGCGGCGAACATCTGTTGCAGCAACTCGCGTGGATTCATCCGTTCAGTACTCATTTTTTATCGGCTCACGGCAGTATAAAAACGACTTGGTCGAAGGCATATATTATGCGTTGCTGCAATCGACGTGGCCGGTAAAACATTCCGGCAGCAGGAAATCGGGCAACACCTGCTGCTTTACACACCCTGCATCAGCCACCACCAGCCGGTCAGCGTGACAAATGAAAGCATCAGCCCCACTGTCACCATCAGCGTCGCCAGCGGAGGATCAAGATCATGCTCGGTCGCCAGGATCGCGGCAGTGATCATCGGCGGCATGCCCGCCTGGAACAAGGTGATCTGTATAGCCTGACCATGCGCGCCCAGCAGCGGCACATACAGCAGGAACAAGACCAGCGGTACCAGCACCAGCTTGAAGCCCAGGCCTATGGCCAGGTTCCTGCCATTGCCGGCGAGGTGACCCAGCCGCAATTGGAAGCCGACCGCGAGCAAGGCCAGCGGTGCCATCGTATCGCTCAGGCGCTTGAGCACGATCGTGAGCCATTCCGGATATTCGAAGGGGATCAGCACCAGCGCGACCAGCAATGCGATGAACGACGGGAAGCGGAAGACACGCCTCGCCATTTCAGCGACACCGGGACGCCCGGACGAATAGATGCCGGCAAAGCTGATGCCCAGGGTGGACAGCGCCAGAAAGGAACCAAGCTGGTCGACGATGATGCCGCTGGCAAGTCCCCCGTGGCCGTAATAAGCCTCGATCATCGGCAGTCCGAAATAGGCGGTATTCCCCAGGCCTCCGGTCAGTGTCAGTGCGCCCACGGTGGATCGCGGCAGATCCAGCCAGCGCCCGACCAGCCAGAAGAAACCGGCCGACATCGCGAAGACCAGCCATCCCATCGCCGCCATCAGGCCGACGTCGCCGCTGATCTTCAGCCCGTGCACGGACAGCAGCGTCAGCGCAGGGAGAGAGACATGCAGGATGAAGGAGTTGAGTACGGCAGGCGTATTGACCGGCATGCGCTTGAAGCGGTGCAGCAACATGCCTGCGATGAAGCAGAAAATGAGGAGGATGAGGTTATTCATGCAGCCGCTATGCGCAACGCGAGATCACTGCGGGATATTCGATGAAATGTACGCCTTCAATTTCGTCACATCCGCATCCATCACTTCGCAGCGCTGCGGCAGTTTCTCGATTCCTTCCATTGCCGCGGGGCGTTCCGGCTGGCGGCCCAACGCCTCCTCGATGGTCTCGGCGAATTTGGCCGGCAGCGCGGTCTCCAGGCAGATCAATGGCAAGCTCGGGCGGCGCTGCTCCAGACCGACTTTCAATCCGTCGGCGGTGTGCGTGTCGATCATCACGCCGTATTCTTCCCACACTTCGCGGATCGTCTTGAGGCGATCCTGATGCGAGCTCTTGCCGGAAGCGAAATCGAATTTCGGCAGATCATTCCAGTACGAAGTGCCCTTGATGTCGAATGAGTTCCCTGCATCCACCTTGCTCCAGAACTCGCGCACCTTGGCGCCGTCGCGACCGACCAGGTCGAACACGAAGCGCTCGAAGTTGGATGCCTTGCTGATGTCCATCGACGGGCTGCTGGTCTCGTAGGTATGGTCAGTGCCGCGCGGGCGATAGACGCCTGTGCGGAAGAACTCGTCCAGCACGTCGTTCTCGTTGGTGGCGAGAATCAACTGGCCGATGGGCAGACCCATCATGCGGGCGATGTGCCCCGCGCAGATGTTGCCGAAGTTGCCGCTTGGAACCGAGAACGCCACTTGCTCGTCATTCGATTTGGTCGCCGCGAAGTAGCCCTTGAAGTAGTAAACCACCTGCGCAGAGACGCGCGCCCAGTTGATCGAATTGACCGTGCCTATCTTGTATTTGGCCTTGAACGCGTGGTCGTTGGATACTGCCTTCACCATATCCTGCGCATCGTCGAACATGCCGTTGATGGCGATGTTGTGGATATTCGGGTCCTGCAGCGAATACATCTGCGCACGCTGGAACGCGGACATTTTGCCGTTCGGCGACAACATGAACACGCGGATGCCGCGCTTGCCGCGCATCGCGTATTCTGCGGCGGAACCGGTATCGCCGGAAGTTGCGCCGAGGATGTTCAGTTCTTCGTTCTTCTTTGCCAGCGCGTACTCGAACAGGTTGCCGAGCAGCTGCATCGCCATGTCCTTGAACGCCAGCGTCGGGCCGTTGGAGAGTTCGAGGATGTACACGCCATCGGCCAGCTTGCGCAACGGCGTGATCTGTTTGGCATCGCTGTCGGCGCGGCCGTTGCTGTAGACCTGCGCGGCGTAGGTCTTGCTGACGATGGCCTTGAGGTCGGCCGCCGGGATGTCGGTGGCGAACTTGGACAGCACCGCATAAGCGAGATCGGCATACGACAGTTTGCGCCAGGCATCCAGTTCGGCGCGTGTCACCTGAGGGTATTGTTCCGGCAGGTACAGCCCGCCGTCCGGCGCGAGGCCGCCCAGCAGGATCTCGGTGAAAGTCATGGCGGGCGCATTGCCGCGGGTGGAGATGTATTTCATTTGGATGCTCGCTTAGCTTTAGTTCCCTCGCCCGCGGGCGGGAGAGGGTTAGGGTGAGGGCTGATATTTTACAACCCTCACCCCCCAGCCCCTCTCCCGCTTGCGGGCGAGGGGAGTTAGATATTTACTTGCCCAATTCTTCCAGACGCAGCTTGGTCACCTTGCCCGCCACCACACCCAATGCCTCAATCTTCGCAATGGCCGCATTGATGCGCTTCTCGCGCGTCTGGTGGGTCAGCATGATGAGGTCGGTCTGGTCTTCGCCTTCGCCGGGCTCCTTTTGGATCACGGCGTCGATGGATATCTGCTCGTCGGCCAGGATGCGCGTGATGTCGGCCAGCACGCCGGGTTTGTCCTGCACGCGCAGGCGCAGGTAGTAGCTGGTGATCACGTCGTCCATCGGCAGGATCTTCAGGTCGGCCATGGCGTTCGGCTGGAACGCGAGATGCGGCACGCGATTCAACGGATCGGAGGTTGCCATGCGCGTCACATCCACCAGGTCGGCAATCACCGCGCTGGCGGTCGGTTCCGCGCCGGCGCCCTTGCCGTAATACAGCGTTGCGCCGACGGCGTCGCCCTGCACCACGACCGCGTTCATCGCGCCTTCCACATTGGCGATCAGGCGCTTGGTCGGGATCAGCGTCGGGTGCACGCGCAGCTCCACACCTTCCGCTGTGCGCTTGGTGATACCCAGCAGCTTGATGCGATAGCCGAGCTGTTCGGCGTATTTGATGTCGGTCGCATCCAGCTTGGAGATGCCTTCGATATAGGCTTTGTCGAACTGCATCGGGATGCCGAACGCCAGCGCGGACAGGATGGTGATCTTGTGTGCCGCATCCACGCCCTCGATGTCGAAAGTCGGGTCGGCTTCGGCGTAGCCGAGACGCTGCGCCTCTTTCAGTACAGTGTCGAAACTCAGTCCCTTGTCGCGCATCTCGGACAGGATGAAGTTGGTAGTACCGTTAATGATGCCCGCGATCCACTCGATGCGGTTGGCGGTCAGTCCTTCGCGCAGCGCTTTGATGATGGGGATACCGCCCGCCACAGCGGCCTCGAATGCAACCATCACGCCTTTGTCCTGCGCCGCCTTGAATATTTCGTTGCCGTGCGTGGCCAGCAGCGCCTTGTTGGCGGTGACCACATGCTTGCCGTTGGCGATGGCCTTCAGAACCAATTCTTTCGCCACGCCGTAGCCGCCGATCAGCTCGATGACGATATCCACTTCCGGGTCGCTCACCACAGAAAAAGCATCGTCCGTGACGCGGCATGTTCCACCCGTGACTTTTTTCGCCAGCTCCACATTCTTGTCCGCCACCACCGTGATGCGGATGGGACGGCCGGCACGGCGGGTGATTTCTTCCGCGTTGCGTTGCAATACGGTAAAGGTGCCGCCGCCGACTGTGCCGATACCGAGTAGACCTACATTGATTGGTTTCATGAGAATGATTTCTTAAAGTTAAAAGCGGGAATGACAAAACCTTCACGGAAATAGAACTTGTGCGCCTGCGTGCGTTGCGTGCCGGAATCCAGCATCAGGCCGCTTGCGCCCAGTCTCCTGGCAACCTCTTCCAGATGCGCGATCAAAAAATGACCTACTCCCTCTGATCGGCGGGCACTGTCGGTAACAAGATCATCGATGTAGAACTTCAGGCCATCGGAAGTATTCTCGTGCCAGCGATAGACCGCCAGACCCAGCACCGCATCACCATCAACCGCCAACGCCATGCGCGCCTCTTTCAATACGCGCACCATCTTTGCAGCATAGTCGGCCTGAAGATGCGGACGCAACTGGCGGTGCACGGCTTCCGCGCGCGCCAACCATTCAGCTCCGACGACCCGACCGCCTTCCGCAAATACCTCGACGACCCTCATGTCCCGTGCCGCTTGCGATAGCTCTCCAGGAAACGCGCTATACGCCCGATAGCCTCGGTCAGATCGTCGGAATTTGGCAAGAACACCACGCGGAAGTGGTCGGTGTGCGGCCAGTTGAAGCCGCTGCCCTGCACGATCAACACCTTCTCCTGCTCCAGCAGTTCGAGGATGAACTTCTGGTCGTCCTCGATCGGGTACATCGTGGGATCGAGTTTGGGGAACAGGTACAGCGCGGCCTTGGGCTTGACGCAGGTCACGCCGGGGATGGCGGTGAGCAGGTTGTAGGCGAGTTCGCGCTGCTTGTACAGCCTGCCCCCGGGCGCGACCAGGTCGTTGATACTCTGGTAGCCGCCCAACGCGGTCTGGATCGCGTACTGCCCAGGCACGTTGGAGCACAAGCGCATCGAGGCGAGGATGTTCAGGCCGTCCAGATAGTCCTGCGCGGTCTTCTTTGCACCGGAGACGATCATCCAGCCCGAACGATAGCCGCAGGCGCGATAGTTCTTGGACAGGCCGTTGAGCGTGACGAACAACACATCGTCCGCCAGCGACGCGATGGACGTGTGCGTGATGCCGTCGTACAGCACCTTGTCGTAGATCTCGTCGGCGAAGATGATCAGTTGATGCTCGCGTGCAAGCTGGATGATCTCCCTGAGTATCTCGTCGGAATAGACGGCGCCCGTCGGGTTGTTCGGGTTGATCACGACGATGGCGCGCGTATTCGGCGTGATCTTGCTGCGCATGTCCTTGAGGTCGGGATTCCACTCATTGGCCTCGTCGCAGATGTAATGGCGCGGCGTGCCGCCCGCCAGCGTCACCGCTGCCGTCCACAGCGGATAATCGGGCGCCGGTACCAGCACTTCGTCGCCGGGATTGAGCAGGCCCTGCATGCACATCACGATGAGCTCGGAAGCGCCGTTGCCGATATAGATGTCGTCGATGGTGACGCCCGCGATCTTTTTCAGCTGGGTGTAGTGCATGATCGCCTTGCGCGCGGCGAACAGGCCTTTTGAATCGGAATAGCCGGACGAGTTCGGCAGATTGAGGATCACGTCCTGCTGCACCTCTTCCGGCGCATCGAAACCGAACGGGGCGAGATTTCCGATATTCAGCTTGATGATGCGCTGCCCCTCTTCCTCCATCTGCTTGGAACGCGCCATCACCGGGCCGCGGATGTCGTAGCAGACGTTGGCCAGCTTGGCGGATTTCAATACCGGCTTGGCGATGGGAATATCTTTTTCGGATTTCACTTGAGTGCTTCCTAATCTGCCAGGCTGGTGCCGATGGTAGAATCACCGGCATACAGACAAGGCGTTGCAAAGGCCGCGATTCTACCGCGCCGCCGCTGCCCGCCGCAAATGGAGGGATCCCTTTGGCACTGCATCTGGACACAAATACCAATCTCTACCTGTTCACCGGGCACGGCGAAGGTTATGTCGCGATCAACAATCACCGCTATCAACAGCCCGTGGTCGTGATGGCCGGAGAAGTCCGTACCGACTGGGCTGCCGCGGATTTCTCCGCGCTGACTGCGACGCATTTCGAGTATTTTCTCGAACTCAAACCCGAAGTGCTGCTGCTCGGCACCGGTGCGAAGCAGCAGTTCGCCCATCCCAGCCTGTACCGCGAACTCGTCCGGGCCCGCATCGGCATCGAATTCATGGATACCCCCGCCGCCTGCCGCACCTACAACATCCTCGTCACCGAAGACCGCAAAGTGATCGCGGCGGTACTCCTGTGATATTCACCGCCCATTCATCCCGAGAACCATCGACTTGGCTGACGCTGTTTGGCAGCCTAGACGAATGGCTGGTAGTTCCACCAATAGGCGCAATCCACCGTATCGAAGAATGATTTTTCAGAAAATACTATAGAAAACCATGACCCGCCCACTCCACAACGTCATCACCCAGACCGAACAGGTCATCCTCGGCAAACCGCGCCAGATCAGGCTGGCGCTCGCCTGCCTGCTGGCGCGCGGGCACTTGCTGATCGAAGACCTGCCCGGTGTTGGCAAGACCATGCTGGCGCATGCATTGGCCAGGACGCTCGGCCTGCAGTTCCAGCGCATCCAGTTCACCAGCGACATGCTGCCCGCCGACATCCTCGGCGTCTCGATCTACCAGCGCGACAGCGGCGAGTTCAGGTTCCACGCGGGGCCGATCTTCGCCCAGATGATCCTGGCCGACGAAGTGAACCGTGCCACGCCCAAGACCCAGAGCGCGCTGCTGGAAGCAATGGAAGAACACCAGGTCACCAGCGAGGGCGAGACACGCCCGCTGCCCACGCCGTTCTTCGTCATCGCCACGCAGAATCCCACCAACCAGATCGGCACCTTCCCGTTGCCGGAATCGCAGCTCGACCGCTTCCTGATGCGCATCCAGCTCGGTTACCCGGATGCCCAAGCCGAACGCGGGCTGCTGGCCGGCGTGGAGAGGCGCGACCTCATCGCAAAGCTCGCGCCGCAAATGGAGACCGCCGAACTGATGGACTTGCAGCAACAGGTCCGGCAGGTGTTCGTCTCCCCCGCCCTGCTCGACTATGTGCAGGCCATACTGCGCCACACCCGCGAATCGGCGCGATTCGTGCACGGACTCTCGCCGCGCGCCGGACTTTCGCTGCTGGCCGCCGCCCGTGCCTGGGCCCTGCTGGACGGCCGCAACGCCGTCATCCCGGAGGACATCCAGGCAGTATTGCCGGGTGTCGCCAGCCACCGCCTGCAAAGCGTGCAGGATGTGCAAACCTCCGACGGCGACAAGCTGGCACGCGAGCTGATCGAGGCGGTAGCCATCCCCTAGCTGGCACGACAATTAGCCGTCATTCAATATGAAAATTGCCGTGCCCGCCCCCTCACCACAACCCTCTGGTAGAACTACTAGCCAATCGACTATGCCCGCAAGCGGGCAAGTCGCTGGTTATCCCGCTTGCGGGGAGAGCGAAGCGAGGGGGGCGGAGCCAGGCGACCGAACCGCTGCGCGGGATTCTCGTTAAAGCTGTGCTTGCCGCTTTCAGAAAGCTATTTCGCAACTGGGCGTTCCGCCGCGGCGTCGAGACCGGCACGCTGGTACTGAGCCAGCGCCGCATCTACCTCGTTCCTTCCAGTCAGGGATTCGGCCTTGCCTTTGTGCTGGTGATGATGCTGCTGGGCAACATCAATTACAACCTGAGCCTGGGTTACGTCCTCACCTTCCTGCTGGCCACGACTGCCGGCATGTCCATGTTGCACGCCTTCCGCAACATGGCGCAGCTGGAAATACATGCAGGCTATGTCGAATCGGTGTTCGCCGGGGAACAGGCAAAGTTCGTGTTCCATTTCAACAATCCCGGCAGGATGGATCGCTACCATCTCCATTTGCACGATGACGACGGGCACCACACGGTGTTCGATCTTCCCGCACAGCATTCCACCCGGGTCGAGCTCGCCATCCCCGCACCCCGCCGCGGCTGGCTGGATAGCGGACGGCTGACGCTATACACCCGTTACCCGCTCGGGCTGTTTTATGCCTGGACGTACATCCATTTCGATGTGCGTTGCCTGGTCTATCCCAAACCGGCCGCACCGCAGCCCCTGCCAGCTGCGTCCGTGCAGGACGGAATCGGCAAGGTGACGGCAGCAGGCGACGAGGATTTCTCCGGCCTGCGCAACTACGTCGCGGGCGATGCCATGCCGCGCATCGCATGGAAAGCGCTGGCACGCGAACAGGGGTTGCAGGTGAAACAGTTTTCGGCTTTTCAGGGTCAGGAGTTATGGCTGGATTGGTCGCAGCTACCGAATATCGGACCGGAAGCAAAGCTGGAACTGCTCACGCGCTGGGTGCTGGACGCCGATGCACTGGGCTTGATGTACGGCCTGCGTCTGCCGCAAAGCGAGGTGTCACTCCGGTGCGGCGAGACGGAGTCTTCCGGTGCGGGATCCGCGCCAGGGCAATTGCTGCCGCAGCATAGCGCAGCACATCGCGCCGAATGCCTGCGCAGCCTGGCGTTATACGGACTGGGCGAAACATGAAACTGACCGCCCCTCTCATCTACGGGCTCATCGCCTGTATCCTTCTGGTGAGTGCGCCCCATGCGGAGCATCTGCCGCTGTGGGTCAGCGCGATCTGTTCGGCATTGCTGGCCTGGCGCGCCTATCTCACCTGGAGCGGCAACCCCCTGCCGCCACGCTGGCTTTTGCTCGTCGTCACCCTCGCCTGCGTGCTTGCCATCGCCGCCACCTTCCGCACGCTGTTCGGGCGCGAAGTCGGTGTCACGCTGCTTATCCTGCTCGCTTCGCTCAAGTTGCTCGAGATGCGCGCGGTGCGCGATGTCACGGTGCTGATCTATCTTTCCTGCTTCGTCATCATCACCAATTTCTTCTACTCGCAAAGCATCCCCACCGCGCTCTTCATGCTGTTCACTTTGCTGATCATCATGGCAACCTGGGTGCACATGCAGACAGGCGATCTCGCATTCAGGCCGCGCCTGCGCATCGCCGGGATATTGCTGCTGCAAGCCATTCCGCTGTCGCTAGTCATATTCGTGCTGTTCCCGCGCGTGCAGGGACCTCTGTGGGGAATGCCGCAGGATGCGTATGCCAGCAGCGGCCTGTCCGACTCGATGGCACCGGGCAGCTTGAGCAGGCTTTCCCTGTCCGATGCAGTGGCGTTCCGCGTTGTTTTCAACGGCAAGGAACCGACTCGCGAGCAGTTGTACTGGCGCGGGCCTGTGCTGTGGGATTTCGACGGCACAAGCTGGAAGCGCGGACGCAATGCGACGCTGCAACGTCCCGTGCTTACCGATGCGACCACACCGGTCGATTACACGGTGACGCTGGAGCCGCACAACAAGCCCTGGCTGTTCGTGCTGGACATGCCGGCCAAGATCTCCATCCCGGCCGATCTCGCACCGGACTTCCAGGTACTCAGCAGAATGCCGGTGAATGCGCGCACACGCTACAGCGCCACTTCGCTGCTTTCCTATCGCGCCAACCTTGGCGAACCACCCCAACAACTCCAGCGCGCACTCGCCTTGCCGCAAGGATACAACCCGCAAGCCAGAAAGCTCGCCGCGGAATGGCGCACCCGCAGCGACAGCGATACGGCACTGGTTCGCACCGCACTCGACTATTTCAACCGGAACGGTTTCGAGTACACGCTGGAACCGCCACTGCTCGGCACCAACAGTGTGGACGATTTCATCTTCACCACCAGGAAAGGATTCTGCGAACACTATGCGGGCAGCTTCGTGTTCCTGATGCGTGCGGCCGGCCTGCCGGCACGAGTGGTGACCGGATATCAGGGCGGCGAATATAACGAACTGGGCGGCTATTACGTTCTGCGCCAGTACGATGCACATGCCTGGGCGGAAGTTTGGCTGCAGGATCGCGGCTGGGTTCGCGTCGACCCGACGGCGGCCATTTCCCCGGCCAGAATACAAAGCGGCCTGAACGCTGCCCTGCCGGACAACGCCACCCTGCCTTTCCTTGCACGCACGCAATCCCCGTTTTTGCTCAAGCTGCGCTTCGATCTCGACGCGCTGACCAACCAGTGGAACCAGTGGGTCCTGGGCTACAACACCGAACGCCAGTTCGCCTTCCTGACGCGCCTGGGCATGGAAGACATCACCTGGAAAAAGCTGGCAATCAACATGCTGTCCGGCGTCGCCCTGCTGGTGGGCATCTTCGCGCTCATCATGCTGCGCCGCCTCTCCGTGCGCCAGGCAGATGCGGTACAGGCCTTATGGCTTAAAGCGTGTCGGAGGTTGGAGAAAGCCGGCTTGCCGCGCGCGCCGCATGAAGGCGCGATGGATTACGCGGCAAGAATCTCCGCCGCGCGGCCGGAACTGAGTGGAGACATCCATGACCTTGCGGAACGCTATGCGTCGCTGCGCTATGGCGGAGAAGCCGAAAAGGATCGACTGGCCGCTTTCAGGAATGCAGTGCGCGCCTTCAAGCTATAATCCGCGCCTCATACAATCAAGCAGCCTATCATGCAGATCACCCGCCGCCTGGAATTCGATGCCGGACACCGCATCCCCAACCACAACAGCCAGTGCAAACACTTGCACGGCCATCGCTATATCATGGACATCACTCTGGCAGGCGATGTCATCACCGTCGAAGGCGTTTCGGAACAAGGCATGGTGATGGATTTTTCGGATGTGAAGCGCATTGCGAAAGAGCAGGTCGTGGATGCGTGGGACCACGCCTTTCTGGTGTACCGCGGGGACAAGGCTGTCCTGGATTTTCTGAACAACTTGCCCGGCCACAAGACCGTGGTGCTGGAAGTCATTCCGACGGCAGAGAATCTGGCCAGGGTCGCTTTTGATTTGCTATCGAATGCCTACCGCGACACTTACGGCAACCATCTGAAGCTGGAGCGTGTGCGCCTTTACGAAACGCCCAACAACTGGGCGGACTACACGCGCTAGCAGTCAAACCTGCCCGTATCCATTCACCACCACCCGGTCGCGTCCGTCAGCCTTGGCCTGATACAAAGCCCGGTCTGCGGAGCGCAGCAACGTTTCAAACGAGTGGCCGCTTGCCGGAAGAACTGAAGCCACACCGCAACTGAGGGTGACATGGCGTTTGGGCGTGGCATGCAAGATATGGAGTTCGCTCACATGCTGGCGCACGTTCTCCGCTACCCAGCGCGCGCCATCGGCATCTGTCTCGCCCAACACCAGGGCAAACTCCTCGCCGCCGTAGCGTGCAGCCAGGTCTGCTGCACGCGGCGCGGCGCGCGCCACCTGACCGGCCACTGCGCGCAGGCATTCGTCTCCGGCCTGATGCCCGTATGCATCGTTGAACAGTTTGAAATTGTCGACATCCAGCATCACCAGTGCGATGGGTTTCTTCATGCGCTCGCAGCGGCGCCATTCGCGTATGGACAACTCGTCGAACATGCGGCGGTTGGGGATCCCCGTCAAACCGTCGGTGGTGGATAGGCGTTGCAATTCCCTGTTGGCGGCATTCAGCTGATGGGTGACATCGACCAGCGAGCGTTGCATCTCGATCAGCCTGCGCATGGCACGTATCTTGGAATGCAGCACCACCTCGCTTACCGGCTTCATCAGGTAGTCATCGCCGCCCACTTCGATGCCGCGCGCCAGATCCGCATCCTTGGTCATGCTGGTCAGGAAGATGATCGCGGTCCAATCGTCCTTCCGTTCGGTCGCCCGGATCTCCCTGGCGATGTCGAAACCGTCGATATCGGGCAGTTGCGCATCCAGCAGAATGATGTCGGGGCGTTCCTTGCGATAGAGCTCGATGGCTGCAGCGCCGGTTGCGGCGGTCAGAGGATGTTTGATGTCCATGCGTTCGAGGAAATTGCACAGGACTTTCATTGTGACCTTGCTGTCCTCCACCACCAACACTTTGAGAGCGTCTGTTCTTTTTTTCATGCCCGACCGTTCTGTTATTTTCGGGCATTATAAAGCGTAAACGCCACGCTTCGCACGTATGTGTATGACATCAGGGACTAATCGGGGACCACCAAGGGTTGCCCCCCTTGCGTCGACTCCCAGTTTTGCTGCATCTGCGCGTCGTAAAAACGCACATTGTTGCGCCCTGCCTCTTTCGCCTGATACATCGCCGCATCGGCCTGCCTGATCAAGGCGTCCATCGATTCTTCATTGCCGTGGTAAAGGCTGATACCGATACTGGGCGAACTATGGCATTCCTGCCCATTCAGGCGATAGGGTTGCGACAGCGACTCGCGTATCTTCTCCGCAACGCCTCCAGCCTTGCGGGATGCATCCAGCCCGTCCCCGCTGATGTTCTCCAACAGCACGACGAATTCGTCCCCGCCGAAGCGGGCCACCGTGTCCACTCAGCACGACGAATTCGTCCCCGCCGAAGCGGGCCACCGTGTCCACTTCGCGTACGCACGACTTGATGCGCGACGCGACTTCGATCAGCAACAGGTCGCCGTAATCGTGCCCGAGCGTATCGTTCAGATGCTTGAAACGGTCCAGGTCGACGAACAGGATCGCCCCATGCCCGCCGTAGCGTACCGAGGCTGCCAGCGCGGTCTGGAAGCGCTCAATGAACAAACGGCGGTTGGCCAATTGCGTCAGCGCATCGTAGAACGCCAGATTGCGTATCTCTTCCTCTGCCCGTTTGCGCTCTGTGATGTCGCTGAAGATGGCAACGTATTGCGTCGTCTCGCCGCGCTGGTTCTTCACGGCGGTGATGGTCATCCATTTCGGGTAG
>JGI20214J51650_10000292_pt1 | contig 31952 bp, 32 predicted proteins | sample WetSurMetagenome_FD_51650 | JGI IMG/M metagenome (IMG submission 51650) | reverse complement strand
TTTAGTATTTTATATGTTCTCGGGGCGTAGCGCAGCCTGGTAGCGCATCTGCTTTGGGAGCAGAGGGCCGGAGGTTCGAATCCTCTCGCCCCGATATTTTTTAAAACTGAAAATTCAAAATTAAAAAGATAATAGCGGTTTAAAACTCTTTTTAAACTTTTGCTTTTGAAATTCAGTATTGCTGATCGCGCCTGTAGCTCAGTTGGATAGAGCAACTGCCTTCTAAGCAGTGGGCCAGGGGTTCGAATCCCTTCAGGCGCACCAATAAACATAATATTGCGCCGTCAATGCCTGGAAGTGAACGGCCCGGATACGTTATACTGTCCGGTCGGGCAATGACGTCTGAATGGTGGATGTAGTTCAATGGTAGAGCTCTGGATTGTGGTTCCAGCCGTTGCGGGTTCGAGTCCCGTCATCCACCCCAATTCCCTTTAATCCGGCCGCTAATACTTTTCGTAAGCCACAATTTCCTCAAGCGTTTTTCTCGGTCTTGCCGCGACAGTCTCAGCCGGATAGCCGAAAGGTATCATGGCGACCACCCTTACCTTTTCAGGAATTCCCAGAATATCTTTAACCTGGTCCTCGTAGAATGCCCCAAGCCAACAGCTGCCTATGCCGAGGTCATAAGCTTCGAGGACCATATAGGCGCAGGCTATCGAAAGATCGATAGTGTAGGCATGTTGTCCGCAGGACATTACGTATTCCGGTTCGGTGCCGCAGGCCACAATGACAACAGGAGCTTCGCTTACAAATGTCTGGCCCTTGGCGGCTTCGGCCAGCTTTTTTCTTGTCGCAGGGTCCCGCACTACAATGAATTTCCAGTCCTGTATATTTTTAGCGGATGGCGAAAGACGCGCTGCCTCCAGTATCCTGCGCAGCTTGTCCTCTTCGATCCCTGTATCGCTGTATGCCCTTACACTCCTTCTGCCGCTGATTGCCGTGAATACGTCCATATCATTTCCTCCTTCCGGGTTACAGGTTCCTGCCTATTGAAAATGCCTCTCCTATATGCCTGCCGATGCCGTAATAACCTCTCGCGCCTTGTTCAAAAATAAAAGGCCTGACCTTGAGAATATCCGGCATGCCTTTTTCACCCATCACAGACTCATCAGCTTTCACATCAATGATTTCACCTATAAACTGGGTATGCAAGCCTATCTCAAAGGTGTGCAGCAGATTGCATTCCAGTATGACAGGGAACTCTTCCACATAAGGGGCGTCGACAACTTTGCTCGGGGTTGCTGTAAGGCCTGTGACCGCGAACTTGTCGCTGTCTTTGCCGGATACGATCCCTGCGTAATCGGCTTCTTTGAGAAATTTCTCGGAAGGTATGCTTATCGTATATGCCCTGCGTTGCATAATACAATTATAAGTATATCTTGCCTTCTGAAGGGATATGGTGGCGCACGGCGGCTGCGAACAGCAGATGCCTCCCCACGCAACCGCCATCATGTTCGGCTTTCCATCGGAATCGTACGAACCGACAATCCAGACCGGCGAGGGATAGGCTGTGGTTTTGGGCCCAAGAGACACTTTCATCGTTGACCTCCATTCAAGCGTTATATGTTAGAATACGTTTGTCGCGCCTGTAGCTCAGTGGATTAGAGCATCAGCCTCCGGAGCTGAGGGCCGGGGGTTCGAATCCCTCCAGGCGCGCTAAACGTTTTCGAGCAGATGCCCCATTTTTTTCTTCTTGGTCTTCAGATAACAAATATTCTTTTCGTTGGGTTTTGTCTCTATGGACACCCTTTCGACCACATCCAGTTTATAGCCGTCAAGCCCTATGATCTTTTTGGGGTTGTTTGTCAGCAGCCTCATCTTTTTAACGCCCAGATCCACGAGTATCTGCGCTCCTATGCCGTAATCCCTGAGATCGGGTTTGAACCCGAGTTTGATATTGGCCTCGACCGTGTCCAGCCCCTTGTCCTGCAGTTCATAGGCCTGGAGTTTGCTCGCAAGCCCGATTCCCCTGCCTTCCTGCCGCATATAAAGGATGATGCCCTTCCCCTCTTTGTCTATCATCTCCATTGCGCGGTGCAGCTGGTCTCCGCAATCGCATCTCAGGGAACCGAAGACATCGCCTGTCAGGCATTCCGAATGGACCCTCACAAGGACGTTGTCATCAGCGGATATTTCGCCCTTGACGAGTGCCACGTTCACATTGTCGTCAACAATATTTGAATAGGCTACGGCAGTGAAATCTCCGTGCCTGGTCGGCATCTTGGCGGTCGCAACCCGCTTCACGAAGCTCTCGGTCTGCATGCGGTACTGTATAAGATGTTTGATGGCGACTATCTTCAGGTCATGCGCCTTTGCGAATTCGACAAGCTGCGGCATCCTCGCCATGGTGCCGTCATCGTTCATCACCTCGCAGATTACTCCGGCCGGATACAGCCCCGCCAGCCTCGCCAGATCAACGGACCCCTCGGTCTGACCGGCCCTCTGCAGGACGCCTCCAGGCTTGGCTTTGATGGGGAAGACATGGCCCGGTCGCGCGAGATCATCAGGTTTTGCTTTCGGATCAATGGCCGCCTTTATGGTGACCGCCCTGTCCTGGGCCGATATGCCGGTAGTAACGCCTTTTTTCGCCTCTATGGACACTGTGAAGGCGGTGCCGAACGCGGATGTGTTCTCTTCCGACATCATATGCAGTTTGAGTTCATCGGCCCGCTGCGGCGTCAGCGACAGGCATATGAGTCCCCTGCCGTACTTTGCCATAAAGTTGATGTCTTCTGCCGTGACCTTTTCAGCCGCCATGCAGAGATCGCCCTCATTTTCCCTGTCTTCGTCGTCGGTAAGTATAACCATCCTGCCGGCGGCAATATCATCTATGGCCTCTTTGACCGATTTCAATTTATCTTTATCCATTAACATCCCTCCGTTTGCAAGTAAAAAAACATGCGCGATTGAACAAAATAGCCGTTTATTAACCAGTATAGCAGAAACAAAAAGGATAAAAAATATTCTAGATAAAACCGGAATCTTTCAGCTTCGACAGAAAATGTTCGTCCGCGGCTGCGCCATCAGCTCCGGCAATGTCTTTCTGAAGGAGCCTTGCGACGTATTTGGCCAGTATATCAGGTTCGAGGTTGACGATATCCCCGGTCTTTTTAAAACCCATAGTTGTCATGGATGCGGTATGCGGTATAATGACTATGCTGAAGGCGTCCTTCAGGACATCCACAACGGTAAGGCTGATCCCGTCTACGGCAACCGAGCCCTTCGGCGCAAGATATTTGAGCGTTGCGGAAGCAGCTTCAATCTCTATGCGCTCCGCTTCGCCCAGAGCCCTCCTCGACCTGATCCTGCCCGAAGCCTCTACATGCCCTGTAACAAAATGGCCGCCGAGTTTCGCTCCGAGCCGGAGTGAGGGTTCGAGATTGACCCTGTCGCCGCGTCTCAGGCCCCCAATATTGGAGCTGTCAAGGGTTTCGGCCGACACATCAAAATAAGCGGCATCACTTCCGGCAGACGTTACTGTAAGGCATACTCCGTTTACTGCAATACTGTCACCGATTGCAATGTCATGCAGGACCTTGCGGCCCCTGACCGCAAGCCGGGAGCCGGGCCCCCGTTTTTCGAGGGCTGCAACCTCACCGAGTTCCATGATCAATCCGGTAAACATGGTCTAATTTATCAATCCGCTCACTTTATCAACTTGCCTATTCTTTCAAAACGGGGCGCTGATTTATCACCGTCCCATGACCAATACATTATGAGGGCCTTCCCCTTTACCTGTTTTACATCCACATATCCCCACCACCTGCTGTCATGACTCTGGTCCCTGTTGTCTCCCATGGTAAAGAGCTTGTTTTTCGGGACCAGGTACGGCCCGAAATTGTCTTTCGGCTCAAGCCGCCCAAGCCTTATAGTGTTGTCCGTATGCTGTGTGAAAGGTTCACTGACGGAGGAGCCGTTGACATAAAGCTTTTTGTTGATCATCTGTATCGTATCGCCCTCAACGGCCACGACCCGTTTTATGAAATCACGGGTAGGGTCTTCAGGGTATTTAAAGACGACTACGTCGCCCTTTTTAGGGGTTGTGAATCCCGGCATATAAAAAAGGTGTACATCCGTAAATGGTATGTCGACCGGCGTTCCATAGATTATCTTGTTTACCAGCAGATGATCTCCGACCAGCAGGGTCGGGATCATTGAGCCGGAGGGTATCTTGAACGCCTGTATGCAAAATGTCCTGATTATCATGGCGAGGATAAAGGCCATTATTATGGCCTTGGAATACTCCCATGTCCTGGACTGTCCTGATGTCGTATGCTTTTTTTTCGTCATCTATTCCTGCACCTTCAGGACTGAAAGAAACGCTTCCTGGGGGACCTCCACCCTTCCGATCTGTTTCATCTTCTTTTTACCTTCCTTCTGTTTTTCCAAAAGTTTTCTCTTCCTGGTTATGTCGCCGCCATAGCACTTGGCCAGTACATCCTTTCTCAACGCCTTGACGCTCTCTCTTGCTATGACCTTGTTGCCGATAGAGGCCTGAATGGCTATCTCGAACATCTGCCTTGGGATGACACGCCTGAGCCGCTCGGCAATCCGGCGGCCCTGATAATAAGCGCCGTCTTTATGCACTATAAGCGAAAGCGCGTCAACAGGTTCGCCGTTGAGCATGATATCGAGTTTGACGAGGTCCGATTCCTTATAGCCTGCAAATTCGTAATCCATAGAGGCATAACCCCTTGACAGCGACTTGAGGCTGTCATAGAAATCCCAGAGGATCTCGTTGAGCGGCAGTTCGTAAATAATCATTATCCTGTCTTTTCCCGCATAACTGAATTCCTTCTGGATGCCGCGTTTTGACTGACAGAGTTCAAGCATCTGCCCGACAAACTCCTGGGGCATAAAAATGGATACCTTTACAAAGGGCTCCGATATGCTTTCATATTGTGCCGGCAGACTGCTCGGATTGTCGACCAGTATCTCTGCGCCTTTTTTATCCATGACTTTATAAATAACGGTCGGGGCCGTGCTGATAAGGGAGAGTTCGAATTCCCTTTCAAGCCTTTCCTTCACAATCTCCATATGCAGCAGCCCCAGAAAACCGCAGCGAAAACCAAAGCCGAGGGCGGATGATGTCTCGGGCTCATAATTGAATGACGCGTCGTTAAGCCTCAGTTTTTCGAGCGACGCCTTCAGTTCTTCATATTGGTTGGTCTCGACCGGATAGAGCCCGCAAAAGACCATCGGCTTTATTTCTTTATAACCGGCAAGTTGTTCGGCGGCCGGGTTGGCCGCATCGGTTATGGTGTCTCCTATCTTGGTGTCCGCAATGTTCTTTATGCCGGCAATGATATATCCGACCTCTCCTGCGGAAAGCTCCGTTGTGTCCAGGGGCTTGGGGGTCAGCACCCCGGTTTTCAGCAGCTCATATTCCTTGCCTGCCGCCATGAACCTGATCTTCATGCCGGGCCTGATCCTCCCCTCAAAGACCCTTACAAGGACTATTACGCCCTGATAATTATCGAACCACGAATCGAAAATCAGCGCCTTCGGCGGAGCCTCTTTATCGCCGGTCGGCGGCGGAATCCTCTTGACGACGGCTTCTATGATCTCCTTTACGCCTATGCCTTCCTTGGCGCTCGCGAGAATGGCGTCCGAGCAGTCAATTCCGACAACCTCTTCTATCTGCTCCCTTACCCTTTCAATCTCCGCGCCCGGCAGGTCGATCTTGTTGATGACCGGAATGATCACATGGTTGTGTTCTATGGCGAGATACGCGTTTGCGAGCGTCTGGGCCTCTACACCCTGGGTTGCATCCACCACAAGAAGGCTTCCTTCGCATGAGGCGAGACTTCTCGACACCTCATAAGAGAAATCGACATGCCCGGGGGTATCGATGAGGTTCAGGATATAATCATCCCCTGCCGCATCGGTATAGTTCAACTTTACGGCATGGGCCTTTATGGTGATACCTCGTTCCCTTTCCAGGTCCATAGTGTCGAGCACCTGCTCCATCATCTCACGCTTGCTCAACGCCCCTGTAAGTTCCAGAATACGGTCGGCAAGCGTAGACTTGCCGTGATCGATATGGGCAATGATCGAAAAATTTCTTATATTTTTAGGCATCTTTTCCCGTTCTGTCCCGCCGGGTTTTCTTCGCCCGGCAATGCTTTTTTTGCTCAAAAACGAGCGCAGCCATTCCGACGGCTCCCGCGTCATCACCAAGCGCAGAAGGGATTATCTTCACCCGGTCATAAAGCTCCGGCAAAGCCCTTTTTGACGCTTCGATCACGGCAGCCTCCACATAAATATTCCATGCGCCGAGAAGGCCTCCGGTAAGTATTATGGCCTGGGGGGAAAGGATATTTATTATATTTGCGATACCGATTCCGAGCGACCTGCCGGCGTCCCGCAGGAGAGTTCTGGCAAGGGGGTCTCCTTCAAGCGCCGCATTGTAGATATCTTCCGCGCTTATTTTGTAGGTATTCCCGTTATGCAGGTTTTTCATCAGGCTGTCCGTATCCTTTTCAAGCGCGGCAACGGCATTGCCGATGATTGCCGTAGCCGACGCATACGTTTCAAGACAGCCCGAATTGCCGCAACCGCATACAGGGCCGGACATATTTATGGTCGTATGCCCGATCTCGGCGGCCACAGGTATTAGCCGGCCACCCGCAACTATTCCGCCGCCGATACCGGTGCCCAGAGTGAGCATAACAAAATCATCAAAATCCCGGCCGGCTCCTGCCGCCTTTTCTCCACAGGCGGCGGCATTCGCGTCATTCTCAACAAAGACAGGCAGTTCGAACTTATTCATGATTTCATTGCCGAGCCCAAGTCCCGACAAGCTTTGGATGTTCGGAGCCCTGAGGACGGTTCCTGAACTCTTGTCTATAATCCCGGCAACTGCAAGGCCTATCCCGCAAACCTTAAACCCTTTCGGCCGTTTATCGAGGATGTCGCCGACAAGCCTGGTCAGTACGGCAAGGGGATCGGAGCCGGACGGCTCCTTCAGTTTGGTCAATATGCTGAAATCGTCCGCAACAAGGGCGACCCGTATATTGGTGCCGCCGATATCACCGGCTATGCTGCAATGTTTAACTGCCAATGAATCACCTCCAACAGAAAATTTCGCAAATAATATTATATCAGATTTGCAGGTCCCGGCATTAATCGCATATATTGATACCTGTCCTGTTCCTGCCTATGCAAGGCATAAATATGTTGTGGTATAATACTCATCAATGCGGCAGGTTTGCTATATGCCGGGCAGCCCCCAATAAACGCCTCAAGAGGGAAGGGAACTGATGGTCAGAAATATAGTCGTTAATTCATTTCTATGCGTTTTTCTCCTGTTTTTTATAGCGCAGTCCGTTATTGCTGAAGAACTGCCTATGGTGACTGCCATCGAGGTAAAAGGCTTGAGACGTATAGAAGAAGGCGCAGTGAAGGCCAAGCTGTTGCAGAAGACCGGGCAGCCGCTTTCCCAGGAAAAGACAACGGAAGACATCAAATTGATATACAAGATGGGCTATTTTGATGATGTGAAGGTTGCCTTGCTGCCTTTTGAGGGCGGGATCAAGGTCATTTATTCGGTAAAGGAAAAACCGACCATAATCAAGGTCGATTTCCAGGGGAATGAGGAATTCAAATCGAGTGATCTCAAGGAAAAGATAGCCTTAACTGCCGGAGCCATAGCCGACATTACATTGATCAATGAAAATGCAATGAAATTGCGGGTTTTTTATGAGGATGAGGGGTACTATCTGGCAAAGGTCGTGCCTGTCATAAACAAGACCGACGAGGGCGAGGTTGTAGTCACTTATCAGATCAATGAGGGAGATAAGGTCAAGATCAGGGAAATCAGGATAGAGAACAACAAGGCCCTTTCAGCAAGCAAGATTAAAGGAGTAATGAGGACAAAAGAAAGAGGCATGTTGTCTTTCATATTCGGCACCGGCTATTACAAAAAAGTGGAGATGCTGACAAGTGTGGAGTTGATAAGGGAACTGTATCAGGAGAATGGTTATATCGCAATAGTCGTCGGAGAGCCGAAGATACAATTGAACGAAGACAAGAAGGGGATGAATATTACGATCGTTGTTTCCGAAGGCGATCAGTACAAGGTCTCGGCAGTCGGCCTTGCAGGCTGCAAGGTTTATCAGGAGGCCGAACTGATGAAGCTTGTCAAGCTGAAGGAAGGGCAGATATACAACAAGGCCGTCGTAAGGTCCGATATAGCGGCCATATCCGACAAATATTCCAATACGGGGTACGCGCTTGTGTCTGTTAATCCCGATATTATTCCGGACAAGACCCAAAAACTGGCTAAAGTCGTTTATACGGTCAGCGAAGGCGACAAGTATAAGATGGGCAAGATAGATATCTCCGGCAACATTGTAACCAAAGACAAGGTCATAAGGAGAGAGGTCAGGGTTGATGAGGGCGAAACCTTCAACAACGCGGCAGTCAAGAGGAGCCAGGAACGTTTAAAAAATCTTAACTTTTTCGAGACTGTGGATATCCTTCCCAAACCGAGAGCTGCGGAAAAAGTAGTCGATCTCGATGTCAAGGTCAAGGAAAAGCAGACAGGCGCATTCACCATCGGCGGCGGATGGGGCAGCGACGGCCCTCTCGCCATGGTCGAAGTGTCCAAAAACAACCTGTTCGGAGCAGGGCAATATGTGTCTGCAAGCGGACAGATTGGAACACAAGTCAGGGACGCTTCGCTCAAGTTCAGAGACCCCTGGTTCCTTGACAGGGAAATTATTTTAAGCACCATAGTGTATAAAAATATAAGGTACTACCCCCTCTTTAAAAGAGACGCGGTGGGTGGGGAAGTCAGCCTTGGCAAACGCTTCTGGGAGTATTGGAGCGCATCGGTCTCATACAGCCTCGAAAATGTAAAAATGTACGATGTTGAAAGTGACGCATCCATTATCATAAAAGAGCAGACAGGGACAAAGCTTACCAGCGCGGTCGGCGCTTCTATTGCCCGTGACGACAGGGATAATTACATCGATCCGACAAAGGGCGCGAAGCATGTGGTGTCGGCAACCTTCGCAGGTCTCGGTGGTGATAATAAATTTGTCAGGATGACCGGCGACACAAGCTGGTATTTCCCTGTGATGTGGGACAGCACTGTGCATCTGAGAGGCCGCGCCGGCTGGATTACGGGAATATTAGGTAAAGACGTTCCTCTTTATGAGAGATTTTATCTTGGCGGCGTCGACACCATCAGAGGATTTGCCCTGGGCATACCCGGGCCGAAGGACCCTGTAAGCGGACAGGCCATAGGAGGAACCAGGGAATTACTTTTTAACGCCGAATTAATCTTCCCTATCTGGAAAGAACTCAAAGTTAAAGGCGTTATATTCTATGATGCGGGAAAGGCATATGATGATAGTGAGACTTTTGGAGGCGACTTGCGCAGCAGCGCCGGAGGCGGGGTGCGCTGGATATCGCCCATGGGTCCTATCAGAATTGAATATGGTGTAAATCTGTTTAAAAGACGTGATGAAGGTTTCGGCAGGGTTGAAATAGGTTTCGGTTCGGCATTTTAGATGGCGTCCTTATTGGGGATGCACTCGGGCGTTTTGCAGGGACAAACGCATTCAAGGTGATGGAAGTGGAGGAAGCTATGAAGAAATTTGTGTCAGTGGCGGTTATAGGGGTTTTTTTGCTTTTCGGATCGATATCGGCAGTATATGCCCAAGAAAAGGCCCCCGAGCTTAAGATAGGGATTGTGAATATTTATAAGGCCGTAAACGAGTCCGAACAGGGCAAAAAGGCCAAGACCGAGCTCGAATCGATTATAAAAAGCAAGCAGTCTTCCCTTGAGTCAAAGGGACGGCGAATAGAGCAACTGAGATCGGAGATAGAAAGACAGGGTGACGTTCTTTCGGCTGAGGCCAAGAAGAACAAGGCCGATGAATATGAACGGCTTACAAGGGAATATCAGCGGAACGCGGCTGACTCGCAGAACGAAGTGAGGAAAAAAGAGGCCGAACTCACGGGCCGCATAATCAAGTCGATCAGGACTGTAGTGCTCGCGATTGCCGAGGAAGAAAAATATACCATAATCCTCGAAAGGGCGGATGGTGTGGTTTTATTTGTTGATCCGGGCCTTGATATTACTAATGTTGTGATCAGCAGGCTGGATTCATCTTCATCTTCTTCATCCAAACCCAGGAAGAAGAAAAAATAGATTCGTCTGGTCCGGGGCCGTATCACGGCCCCGCAGCCCTTGGGTTATTTTGGACCTGAAATGAAACTTAATGATATTGCCTTACTGATAAACGGATATTTGACTGGAGACGGAGAGGTCGAGATAACCGGGATTTCTCGCATATCCGAAGCAAAAACAGGTTATATCACATATCTTTCCGGTTCCAGGCTTCTTAAAGAAGCTAAACAATGCGGCGCTTCGGCCGTGATAGTCAAATCCGCTGTTGAAGATCTGGATAAACCGCAGATCATAGTCGCCAATCCGGAACTGGCGTTTGCGCAGCTTCTGGAACATTTTTATCCGACCGCGATGCCCTGTCGGGGAATAAGCGCCTTTGCGTCTGTTTCTGCGGATGCGGTTATCGGGGCAAATGTTTCGATCTTTCCCTTTGCCTGTATCGGCGGGAAAACCGTCATAGGAAACAATAGTGTTATTCATGCCAGCGCATTTATTGGGGATAACAGCATTATAGGTGAAGGCTGTATTATTTATCCCAATGCGACCATTCGTGAGGGAATAACAATAGGGAACAGGGTAATCATCCATGCAGGCGCGGTGATAGGCTCTGATGGATTTGGATTCGTCTTTGACGGCAGGGCGCACCGGAAAATACAGCAGGTCGGGACCGTCCTGATTGAGGATGATGTGGAGATCGGCGCAAATACCACGATTGACCGCGCAACAACAGGCGCAACGGTAATCGGGTGCGGCACAAAAATAGACAATCTGGTGCAAATCGGTCATAATTGCGTAATTGGGAAAAATGTAATACTGGTGGCCCAGGTAGGTATAGCCGGCAGTTGCAATATTGGCGATGGGGTTGTTATAGGCGGCCAGGCAGGCGTGCCTGACCATGTGACTATTGAAGCAGGCGCTATGATCGGCGCTCAGTCCGGAATCGTAGGCAATCTTGAACGGGGTATTTATGGCGGTTCGCCGGCCATTAATCACAGGGATTGGCTCAAGGCCTCAGTTGTCTTTGCCCAACTGCCGGAACTAAGAAAAAAGATTCTGGAGCTTGAACAAACAATCGGATTATTGCAGGCAAAAAAAGATGTCGGTCACGATTAGGAAAGTGGAATAAAGACTTCCGTCCCTGTCCTGTAAGCCTTTTCATCATGTCTGTAGAGGAGGAAATATGATTGAGATAAAAGAGATTCTTTCGATTCTGCCGCACAGGTATCCCTTTCTGCTGGTGGACAGGGTCACACATCTGGAGCCCTCAGTCAGCGTGACGGGCCTGAAGAACGTCACTATTAATGAACCCTTTTTCCAGGGCCATTTCCCGGGCAATCCGGTCATGCCCGGGGTCCTGATAGTCGAGGCTATGGCTCAGGTGTCGGGCATATTGGCGTTCAAGTCCGGAATGCAGGGCAGTTCTGTCTATTTTATGAGCATCGACAAGGTTAAATTCAGAAAACCGGTGATGCCCGGCGATCAGTTGAGGTTTGAGGTGAAGGCCGTCCAGATAAGGGGCAAAGTATGGAAATTCAGGGGTGAGGCCTTTGTAGAAGATAAATTGGCGGCCGAGGCCGAATTCACGGCAATGGTTACCGACAAGCAACTATAGGAGAAATATGGCTACCAAAATTCATAAAACCGCAATTGTAAGTAAGAAGGCCGGGATAGATGATGGTGTTGTCATTGGTCCCTTTTGTGTTGTCGGAGACGGAGCTAAGCTGGCCAGGGGCGTCAAACTCATCTCGCATGCAGTCATTGAAGGTGACACTGAGATCGGTGAAGATTGCATTATTCATCCGTTTGCGACAATCGGGCTGCCGCCCCAGGACCTGAAATATAAGGGCGAAAACACGTTGGTAAAGATAGGCAAAAAGAATATCATCAGGGAATATGTTTCCATCCACCGGGCGTCGGTAAGCGGCCATGGCGTGACAAAGATAGGAGATTCGAATTTCATAATGGCTTATGTCCATATAGCGCATGACTGCACGATCGGCTTCGAGAATATTCTGGCCAACGCATGTACATTCGCAGGGCATGTCATGATCGAAAACTATGTGTTTATTGGCGGCCTCGTGGCCATACACCAGAATAACCGTGTCGGGTCTTATGCAATGGTTGGCGGCTGCACGGGCATAACCCAGGATATCCCTCCGTACACCATGGCTTCCGACCATCGCGCAAAACTCTATGGTCTTAACCTTATCGGACTCAAGCGGCGCGGGTTTACGGATGAAACGATCAATATCCTGAAGAAGGCGTACAAGATCCTATTCAGGGAAAAAGCCACGATGACGGATGCGCTAAAAAAGGTGAAAAGCGAACTGCCGCAGACACCGGAAATACTGCATCTCATAGAATTCATCGAGTCGAATAAAAGAGGAATATGCAGATAGGTCTTATTGCCGGAGCAGGCGAACTGCCTGTTATTATCGCCGTTGATGCGAGGGCCAGAGGGTACAAGGTCATAACCGTTGCCCTTGAGAATATCGCGTCTCCGGCCCTTGAAGAGGTGTCGGATGTAATCAGGTGGATAAATCCCGGCAAATTCGGCGAGTTGATCCAAACGCTAAAAAAAAATAATGTAACACAGGCCCTGATGGCGGGTAAGGTGCAAAAATCCCTGCTCTACAAGTCCAGGATTACCCCTGATATGAGGGGCATCAAACTGCTTTTTTCCATCATAAACAAAGGTGACGATGTGATCCTCAATGCCATAAAAAAAGAGCTTGCGGACGAGGGAATAGAGATTATTGACACCGTGGCCTTCAGCCCTGGGCTGCTTATGCCGGAGGGCTGCCTGACAAAGGCGCAGCCTGACGAAGATGAATGGAAGGACATTGAATACGGCTGGAGGATAGCCAAGGAAATAGGGAAGCTCGACATCGGACAGACAGTTGTGGTAAAAGGGCAGGCTGTGATGGCAATTGAGGCAATTGAAGGCACCGATGAAGCTATTCTGAGGGGCGGCGAATGGGCCGAAGGCGTCGTAGTCGTCAAGATAAGCAAGCCTCAACAGGACATGAGACTTGACGTCCCTACAGTTGGGTGTGACACAATCAGGACTATGGTCAGGGTAAAGGCGGCTGTTTTGGCTATTGAATCCAACAAGAGTATAATGGTGAACATGGAGTCGGCGATAAAAGAGGCGGAAGCCGCAGGCATAAAGATCGTAGGCATAGCAAGCGGCAGATTTAGTGAGAGCGCAGAAAGGAAATAACACGGCATATGGGCTATATTTCGACTATCAAAGAGGGTATTGAGGTCACAAACAGAAACTGGCCTCTTATACTGGTGCAGTTTCTGTTCATGTTTCTGGGTTTCCTCAGCATGCTGGTCATCGTCGGCATTCCCTTGGCAATCGCCTTTATCATATTCGGCATTGACCTCACAGAGATGCTGCGTCAGCCCGATCTTATGAGTATCTTCCAGCTGGCGGGCGAAATGCTCAGCAAATCGCTCCCGATTGTCATATTTGTGGTCCTCAGTTTTATCCTGTACGCGGCAACTCTTATAGCCATGTCCATATTCGTCTGTTCAGGCACTATCGGGGTGCTGGCAAAGTCCATACAGAACGGCAGGCATTTCTCGCTGAAGATTTTCTGGGCGGAGGCCAGGAGGCTTTTCTTCCCGGTATTCATATACGCGAACATTGCAGGCCTCGGCTTCACACTGTTGACCATGATTATGGGCATACTGAGTGAAATCGTAAATCAGCTGTCCATCTTTATCGAGGCAACATGGCCGGTATTCGGCGCGTTCACAAATATATTTTTTGGTTTTATACTCGGCGCAACGGGTCTCTTTATATTTCTCGTTCTAATGGGCCTCTCGCTTTATGGATTCGGATATCTCGCATTCAATCGTCCGAGACCTTTCAAGGGCCTGAAACAGACGACTATATACATGTACGGGAACCCGTCGTCATTTCTTATGGTATCCGCCATGATGGCCGTTTTTGTGATAGTCCTGTTTATGATATCCGTCGTCTCCATCGTTTCGGCGTCCATACCACTGCTGGCCCTGCCGTTTCATTTCATCTCGCAGGCGGCCCTCTGGTATGCGATAATCGTCATTTTATCGTCAATCTTCCTCTATTATTACCGCACCGGCTATCAGGCTTCTCTGCCGGCCATAAGGCCCGGTCAGAATATCTCTCAGACGCAAGACGTTCAGCAATCCGAAGTTCCTCCTGAGAAGGAAGGGAATCAATAAATCCGACATTAAAGGTCTCTTCAAATGAAGAGACGAGATGTTTCTTCACGGTCTCTGCGCCGATATACGGGATTAATTCGCGTAATCCCCATGGTGTTCGCCTGCGCTGATCATGTTCGTCCGGATCGCCGAAGATACATGCGATTTTGTTGGAATCAGAGGAAAAGGGGATTGACCCCTGTTGCAGAAAGGCGTCATCCCAGCGTTTTTGGGCAGAGCCGATTATTTTTTGCCCGGAACAGGAGATTTCGCCGGTCGATTTTGATTCAAAACAGAGCGGGCTCCTGATTATTGCGGCCTCTTTTTTTATATCCTCTTTTATCAGGCAGGTGAGCCCCAGCTTCCTGAAACAGAGATAAAAGGCGGCGCCTATTTTCAGATATACATCCATCAGCCTGCCGGAAAAGCCGCTTTCATACCTTGCGGAAAAACTGTAGGTCAACTCATCGCCGTGCAGCGCAGCGCGGCCGCCGGTCAACCTCCGAACCACAGGTATAGCCATGTCCCTGCAATAGACAATATTTATTCCGTCGGTTTTTTGAAAGGCCCCGATGCTCAGGGCCGTGCAGTCCCATCCGTAAATGCGAAGTGTGGGCGGCGAAAAACCTTTTCTGACCGACATGGCCAGGGCCTCGTCGAGCGCCATATTGAATGAGGCGGCGCAAAGGCCGGAATCGATCAGTCTCCAGTCCGTCACATCGGCTATCTGTTTTCTTCCAGGATGATTTTATGCCTCAGGAGCGATATCTCTTTCACTCGGCCCGGGAAGGTCTTCTGCTCGCCGAAGAGATTTTTCATATATATATTTTCACCTTCCGGCATAAGAATATCCACACTCTCGAGATACAGTTCTTCCTCTCCGTCCCTGATTACATATGCGTTTGCTTCACACATTGATCTCCTCCCTGATTCTTGCCGCAAGTTTTTCTATAAGGTGGGGAAGCGGTTCCCTGGCGACCCCGACAATCTCCACATGTTCCTGATTCAGAGGCAACAGCATCCTTTTGGCAGGCGACGACGATACCGCCTCCGCCATCCTTGCCGTCAATTCCCCGAGCATACTGTTTGCCAGCACAATACTCAAAGGCCCGGTAATAATATCCACACGCGGGGTGTTCCAGACAATGGCGTTCTCTCCTGTGGCCCCCTTGTTCGCGCGCGCCTTCAGCATGGCGGATGTGGCGGTCGAATTGGTCCCAAGAGCTATTATCTCTACGCTTTCACCGAAACTTTCGCGCAGCGCCCTGATAATAAAGCTGCCGATGCCTCCACCCTGTCCGTCGATAACAGCTATCGTTTTCACAACATTAAGTATAGAAACAGGCGGGCAGGGGTGTCAATGATCAACTATGCTTAGCAATAAATGGGGGGATTCGGTGGAATCTCTTATGCATTTCTCCGGAATCTGAACTTCAGCGCCAGGATGATCAGGCTGAAAGAGAGCGATACCGAGTTGGCAATAATTACCGGCGTGGAGCCGATGGCAACCCCATATATAATCCACAGGATTATACCTATACAGAATATGGCAAACATAACAGACGAAATATCCCTGGCGGACCGCGATTTATATATCTTGACAACCTGGGGCAGCAGGGCGAGTGAAGTAAGGAACCCTGCGACATAGCCGAGCAATGTAATGGAATCCATATGCGGCGTTCTCCTGTAAAGAATCATTGATGATTTATATTTTAATAATACATCAGCTCCGGTCTTTGCACAAACAGATTATTTAGCCGTTGCTTTATGACTGTTGCGAGATGCGGTTGCTTATGGCGCCTGCGGCTTTTTTAAAAATACTTTTCTCTAATGATAAATCCGGGTTAAAATAACATCATTATGAATGATAGCATATCCCAAATGGAGATAAGCCGTAGAACCGGGCAACTGCGGGAGAGGCTGCGCGCCGAATCTGTTGACGGCGCGCTGTTTGTATATCCTGTGGATGTGTTTTATTTCTCCGGCACACGCCAGAACGCTGCGCTCTGGATTCCGTCGGCAGGTGAGCCGGTCCTCTTTGTTCGCAAGAGCTATCGGCGCGCAAAATCAGAAAGCCTTATAAAGGATACCAGACCGTTTCCGCCCAGCAGGGATTTCCCCGCCTTTTTTGATAAAGGCATAAAGCGTGTGGGCCTGACTCTGGACGTCATGACCGCGCAGGGCTTTAATTATTATTCGGGTCTCCTTCCCGGGCATGATTTTGTGGATGTCTCGCAGATAAACCGTGATTTGCGCTCGGTCAAATCGGAGACGGAGCAGGAATGCCTGCGCCAAAGCGGGCGCATATTTTCAGAGATTTTTTTACAGGTCCCCCATATCTTTAAACCGGGTATGCGGGAAGTCGATCTTGCGGCTGAATTCGAATACCTGTTGCGCAAATCCGGCAATCCAACTATTGTGAGCATGCGCGCATTCGGTCAGGATATCATAGGACTGGCGGTAGCAGGTCCGGCATCCGCAGAGCCCGGCTGTTTTGACGGCGCGGTTATCGGCAGGGGCATAAGGGAAAACAGCCCGTTCGGTTCGTCAACAGACATCATCAGGCCCGACACCCCGATTATGATTGATTATCCCGGCATATTCAGCGGATACATCGTAGATATGACGCGCATGTTCGTTGCAGGCAGGCTTGAATCGGTTCTAAAAGAGGCGTTTGACGCAGCCATCAGGATTCAGGACTGGGTGGTTGCGAATCTGCGACCCGGAGTTCTCTGCGAAGACCTGTATTGGGGAGCCTTAAGGATAGCGGAGGAGTCGGGGTTCGGGGCCAATTTTATGGGTGTTCCTGGTGAAAACGCAAGGTTTGTCGGCCACGGAGTGGGACTCGAATTGGATGAATTCCCTGTATTGGCCGGGGGATTCAAATGTCCGCTGAAAGAAGGAAACGCAGTTGCCGTCGAGCCGAAGTTTGTCTTTCCCGGCAAAGGGGCCGTGGGCATTGAGAACACCTGGCTGGTAACGGGCGCGCATTGCGAAAAATTGACGGACCTTCCGGATGAGATAGTCTATCTTTAGCCGATATGCGCGCTGTAGCGGATACCTCAGCCTATGATTCCACCGAATAGTTGAATTCGGAATCGGGATAATAATTATCCATGAATTGTTTCACTTCCAGGAGTTTCATGCCCATACCATATTCAGGGCTGCAGCCGTAAAATCTTATATTTTGCGTTTCATAATTTATCGTCATATATCCGCAGGCAAGCGCCTTTCCATGCCTCTTTGAGGCTTCATCATAGAATTCGGCCTTTGGTATTTTTTTTCCATTTTTGCCCGTCTGGTTCTGAATACAAAATATTTTTTCGGATTGGAGCAATTGTTCCATAATCTTATCATGGGAACTGCCGACCGCAGGGCTGACACCTACCTTCAGCATGTCTCCTATTTTAAGAAAAAAGACGTTGAAGGTGTCCCAGCCCTCGCATTTATTGAGCGGGATTTTATTTATATATATATCTCCGTGTTTTGTCATGATCGCCCTCCAAATGACGGTTAATAATAAACAATACTTCCGCTCTTTCTGTTCTCCTCAAATTATAATGCTTTGCCGCTAAAGAGCAAACAACTATAGCCCCGCAATATGAGTGGGAATTTCAGCTCCTCACAGGCCCCATACCGCAGCCGATATTTTCCTGCCGTTCCTCCTGATTACAAAACTTGACTTGAATAAATTGTCCTGCGGCTGGTAAACTTAGTTGTAGTAGGTCGATATGCTCATCGCTGGCCTTTGGAAAAGAAGAATAATTTGGACGCCTTGTTTCTTGCCGTCAAGCCTGACTTTATTTTTCAGACGTCCGTACTTGAACCGGCCCGATCAGTTGTCACAACAGAGCAGGAGATTATTTGAAGAATGTTTTTCTGATTTATGTTAGGGATAAAGACTATTTTAAGCTGCTTGATGATACCTTGATCACATCAGCGCCTGATCCGGAGCGGATCAGGGTGATGGCGTTTCCTCCTCTGGGCATACAGACACTTGCTCCGGTTTTGCGACAGCGTGGCCATCAGGTGCGGATGTTCGACACCTGTCATCCGCAAATGGATGCCGAACATATTGCCAGGGCTGTCGGAAAAGAACACCCTGATGTCATAGCTCTATCTTTCCTGTCTGTTACCGCGTATCCTGCGCTCAAGGAACTTGCCGGGCAACTCAAATCAGCGTCACCGGACACGCCTATTATTATCGGCGGGGCATTTGCGTCCATGAATGCAGACCTGATCCTGCGGGACTGCGCGTATCTTGATTGTGTGGGAGTCGGTGAGGGCGAAGAATTGTTGTCGGACTACCTGGATAACCTTGATAATTTGGCGCGGATTGCCGGGCTTGTCTGGCGTAGTAGTGGTAAAGTCATACGCAATGAACCACGCCCGCTGATTGAGAATCTTGACGCATATCCGTATCCCGACCGTACCACCCTGCCGATTGACTACATAGAATCATTACCGCTGGATGTGCCGGCAGTCCTGTCCCTCGATAAGTTCTGCACTATACAGACATCGAGAGGCTGCCCGTATCACTGCATATATTGCGATATTCCCAATATTTCCCGGGGCAAGTGGCGCAGCCGTTCCGCCGAACATGTGCTTGGTGAAATGCAGCAGCTGAATGATCTGGGATATCGCTCGATATATTTTACCGATGATCATTTCCTCTTCAACGGCAAACGTATTAACGATATCTGCGGCGGCATTATCGAGCGGGGCCTGAAATTTAATTGGGGTTGCGAAGGCCGTGTAGATTCGGTCGGGGTCGAGCAGTTGCCCATAATGAGCAGGGCTAACTGCAATATGCTGGCCTTCGGCATAGAGGCAGGCACTCAAAAGACGCTCGACAGGCTCGGAAAGTGTCAAACGCTGGCGCAGATAGAACACGCCACAGGGGAGGCAAAAAAACATGGGATAGATCGGGTGCACGGTTTTTTTGTGATCGGATCTCCCGAAGAAACGGCAGCCGATGTCATAAAAACCTTTCGCTTTGCGGCCCGGCTTCAGTTGGACACCTTCGGCTTCAATCGGTTAAGCGTTTACCGCGGCACCCCTTTGTGGAAAGAGTATGTTGATCGCGGTATTATTGACGACAGGCTTGACTGGTATAAATCCTTCAAGTGCTGTGATATTGATGCGACCACAATACCGAGTTCCGTTATTAACCGCCTGCGGATGAAAGGATATGCCCTTCTCTTTGCGCGTAGGATAATATTCCGGCCGATCCGGACCTGGAAGCTGCTTAAGCAGTTCAGCCGGTTTATGAAGATATCGGACCTGCTGAAATTGCTCTGGAGTCCGTTCCGGGGGCAGAGAGGCACCAAAAAGCTGAATCTGCCGGTCGGAATGATCGACGCAGGACTCGAACAACCGGTCAGACAGTCGGAAAGCTGAGAAAAACGCCTTCAGACCGCATCTTTAAAGTATCATTTCGGGTTTAATCTTTCGGAATGCTGTTGCCTTTATTAAGCTTGCAGGCTACTGCGCCGGGCGACAGGATCAGGTTTTTTATTGTCTCCCCCTCCAGGCTCTTCATCGCGCCCTCGTCCATTTTTGACAGCATATCATTGATTGCAGGGTTCACGCATTCAAGCCTGCTGAAGGTGTCGGAGCCGTGTAAATGTTTCTCAAGCGCCATAAAAAGATCCTGTATACTGATGGTTTCCATGTCCCTTGCAGGGATGTAAGTCATATCATCCTTTATGAGCAATATGATGTTTTTTTCTTCCAGCGCCTCAAGAACCCCGGTCACCGGAGCCACGGGCAGCCCGAGATACGCGACTATGGAATTGAGTGTCCATCTGCCGGAACCGCGGTAATGATGAAGGCCGATGAGATATATGACGGCTAATGCAAGCTTGTACTGAAATCTCTCTGCAAATATCTCCTGATCTTTTTTCATGCAGAGGGTCGCAGGAAACTGGTGATGATATGAAACCTTTACACCGATCAGCATTACCAGCCAGTTGAAATACAGCCATATCATAAAGACCAGGGCCAGCGCGAAACCTGAATATATGGCGGAATAATGGGCGGTCGACACAAGGAATTTTGCGAAGGCCCAACTGATGGTCTCCCATAGAACACCGGCAAGTATACCACCTGCAAGAGCAGAGCGGAACTTGACCTTTGTATTGGGCAGCAGATAATAGATCATCGTGAAGGCAGTGATCATCAGCAGATATGGGACCAGTTTGCCGAGGTAAAGTATGACGGTCCCGAAGGGTTCGATCTGCTGGAGCTTCAGCATGATGGTGTTGCTCATTATCGTAGTCGTGATGCCTATCGACGACACCATCAGTAATGGAGCGACCAGAAGCACGCTCAGATAATCCCGGAACTTCTGCTGAAAACTGCGCGGCTTATGGATCTGCCACAGGCGGTTGAAGGCGTTTTCTATCTGCTGTATTGTGTTGATGGCCGTATAGATAAGAAACGCCAGGCCGACCGCCCCGAGCACCCTGACATTGATATTATCCACATATCCGATAATGATAGTGGTTATCTCCGTGCTTTTGGGACCTATGGGTTCAAGAAAACTGAGCAGCATCGGCGCCAGCATATTATGCATTCCGAAGGCCTTGGCCAATGCGAACGAAAGCGCTATGAGGGGGACGAACGACAGAAGGGTTATATACGCGAGGCTCGACGCGGGAGTAGTGAACACGCCCTTTTGAAAGTCGTCCTGGAGTTTGTATACAAGACGGGCACAGGTCACGAGACAGCGTTTCGCCCTGCTCAGGCCCAACGTGTCCATCTGCCACAGGGTTGTCGAAAAATATGTTTCGCAGTTTTGATAGACCTTTTTAATATCCATGCTGTAATTATAACGAAATGATTATCAAATGTCTTTATTACGAATTGTTGACAACTCCCGGGCGAAAATGATAGGTTAGAGCGCTTGCACCTATTGCAACTAATCGGCATGTAGGGGAGGGAATGATGAAGAAATCGTTGTCGTCTCGGATTTATGGCTTAAATCAGCGGAAGGTATGCATTTTCCTTTTATCAGGTTTCTTCCTTGTCCCGGTCATGCCTGTTTCGGCGGCCCCTGAAAAGAGCGCCCCGGAGATTGTCCTGACGGTCAGGGATGGTTCAAGGAAAATAGCCCTTCACCGGACTATTCAGATAGATATTGAAGGTTTGGCAAAATGGCACAGGCTGAAAAACAGCGATCCGTCCAAATTCGTGCTCAATGTTGACGGAAACGATCTCAAGGGCATTTCACCTGTGCTTGTCAATAATGGGTCGGGACTGCAATTTGATCTCAGGCGTATAAAGGACCAAAACGAAAATGTCTGGGATTCCATACTCAGTAGAAGGCACCGGGGGTTCACCTTTGAACGTCCCGTGCTTGTTACGGTAAGCCATGACGATGTGACGGTCGAAGGTAGTTATCGGGCAGGCCTTGTAATAGTACAGCAGAATTGGCTCTATTTTTTCATTGTCATATTCCTGTTGGCAATAGCCATATTTATTTGGCTGGCGGTTAAGAGCGATATCCTCAGGGTGCCCGGCGCCCAGCCGGCCGGACTCAATCGCAAAGGCCGGCCGAACCAAAAACGATACAGTCTGGCCAGGACGCAGATGGCCCTGTGGTTCTTTACCATAATCATATCTTATGTATTCATCTGGATGGTGACGGATGATCTTACATGCGTCACCATGTCCGTTCTCGGGTTGATGGGCATCAGCGCCCTGACCGGTTTGGGCTCGGCGGCAGTGGATTCCACTAAACTGGGGGAGCAGCAGGGTCTGAAGCATTCTTTTGAAGAGGAAAAGAGGGCTGCTGAAGTCGAAGTGGAGAAGTTACAAAGCAGGATGAACACCCTTGAAATAAAGGATAAAAAGATTGGAATAGCTGAAATTCGTTCTCAACAGCTCGCGCTGTCCGGCAATCTGGCTGTGGCCCAAAAAGAGATGGAGCAGGCAGGTGAGAAGATCGGTAAACTTGGAGAGGCAATCACCCCCCCTGTCTCAAGGCATTTTCTGATTGATATATTGAGCGATGACAGCGGGCTGAGTTTTCATCGCTTCCAGATGTTTGCCTGGACCATTGTGCTGATTGTCATTTTTATGTTTCAGGTCTATCGGGACCTGACCATGCCGGATTTTGACGCAACGCTTCTTGCGCTTATGGGGATAAGCGGTGGAACTTATCTCGGGTTCAAGCTGCCGCAACGGCAGGGTTGAATCCGGTTTGAGAAGGCGATTTCCGATTAAATACGCATAAGGGAGGTTCGGCATGGCCGGGGCATTCACCCATCTTGTCGTCAGTTCTTTCGCAAAACGTGAAAAAAAGGTCCTTGGCAGGGAGCTTTGGCAGACTCTTAACAGGCATTACCGCTTTGTGTACCTCGGTTCAGTCAGCCCCGACCTTCCCTATCTGAGCTTCAGGACCGGATCAATCAACTGGGCTGATGTAATGCATTATGAGAAAACAAACAGTATTGTCAAAAGCGGTCATTCCCGAATTAAAGACATTTGGCCCGACAAATCGGAAATCGACGAGATCAAACTTGCGTGGCTGCTCGGATACGCTTCACATATGATCACTGACGCGACCATTCACCCTATCGTTCAGGCCATTGTCGGCCCTTACAAGGACAATCCAAAGGAACATCTTCGCTGCGAATTGACCCAGGACTCCCTGCTTTTTCACGAAAAGATGAATGACGACATCAAATATGACGAATTCTCGGAGATGCTCAGGTTCTGTTCCGAATCCGAATATCTCGATCCCTTGATGGACTTCTGGCAGGATCTGCTTCTTCGGAATTATGGGGAGAAGGGGGAAACTCCACATCCTGATCTCTGGTTCAAGACATATGGCCCTGCGCTCGACACTGCTGAAGGGGATATGGGCCTGATACCGTTTTTTAACCAGATAGGGATAGACACGTCCGGACTTATTTATCGCACAAAGACGGATATCGAGCAAAATTATCCTCAGGAGCTGAACAAATACTATGCAAAGATCAGGCTCCCCAATGATAAAACAGGCTTTTTTCTGAAGGACGGATATGAGCGCGCAATGGCGAATGTTGCCGCCGCCTGGAGAATATTATATGAAGGGCTGACCGGGCCTCTGGTTGTAAGCGATGTTGTCAGAAATTGGGACCTTGATACGGGGGTTGATATGGATTCACCTGCAGGCGAAGTTACCTACTGGAGGTAAAAGTGAAAAAAAGATTATTTATCATGGTGTTTGCGTTACTTTTTATATGTTCGACGGGATGCTGCGCGTCTGTTGCGGAACATAAAAAGGCTGAATACGGCAATCTGAAGTCGGCGGTCGAGGCGTCTGCCGACGTTGTTATAGGGGAATACGGAGAGTCGATCCCGGCAGACCTTGACTCATCGAAATTCATGATATTGGTGAAGGGCAGGATTGCAGATCAATATTATGAGGCCCTGAGGAAACACTCAATAGCGATTCAGGTAAAAGGTGTCTATTACTTATTGATAGTTCGGGACCGGGAGACAAAAGAGATGATCCTCTTTGACTATAGCTGCACGCCTCCGGTCGATGGTCTGGTCTATCAACAACCCGACAAGTTCGACATAACGAATCTCGGCAAATACGACCCCTGCAAGTCTGTCGAAGAACCCGGAGCTAAAAAACGTGATAAGGTGGATTGAAAAGCGCCTCAGACAAACGCAGGCACGGAAAGCGCCGGTTATATCCTTTATGAATATGAACTCAAAAATCGCGTCGAGCCTTCGATACGGCTACCCATTATGTCTATATAAATATTGAAGGATGCCGACTCCCTATTGCTCATCAGAGCTAACTAAGTTAAGATATTGCATTGTTTATTAAGGATAATCAGCATTAAGCTACTTTGTAAATAGTATTGACTTATTCCATTTTATGCAAATCGTCAATTTATTTTCTCAAATAAGCCTTTGCCGCACCTGTGAAGAGCGGCCCAAACTCCCCAATTTCGTGCCAGGGATACGCGGTTATGTTGTTTAGCCGAACCTGTTCATGACCATTATAAATCAGACAGGCCGGAAGTGTCGTCTGCCTGTTAAGACGGCGCCATTTAATAAGGAAAGAGGCATGCTTTTCAGAAACAGGCTGCCCGGACACTATTTTTATCGGTATCAATGCGTCCCCGCGCTCCGCGACAACTGATATTTCATTTCCGGAGCTGTCACACCAGTAGAAAAGATTCGATTTGGCGCCGGCATTAAAGCGTGTCTTGACCAGTTCGCTGATTACAAAGGTTTCAAACAGCATCGGCCAGGCTGCATGGCCCTCAATCTGCCCGGATTCTTTCATTCCAAGCAGGGATGCGGCGAGTCCTACATCATAGAAGTATAATTTCGGCAGCTTAAAGGTACGCCTGCCGAATGTCTGGGGATGAGGTTCGAGCAAAAAGATGATATGACTTGCCTCGAGGGCGGCTATCCAGGCCTTTGCAGTGTTATGGGTAATCCCGCACCCGGAAGCGAGCGCGGACAGGTTCAGTATGTAACCGGAATGCTGAGCGCATAGCCTGATAAATTGCCGGAATGCCTTCAGGCTGCGCACGTTCAGGATATGCCTCAGATCGCGCTCAATATAATTCATTATATATTCGGCATACCACATCTCCGTATTTAACTGCCTTTCGCATACAGGTGGATAAAAACCCTTAAAAAACAATTCGTTAATGTTTGAAATGTCTTTTGTGCCGGCAAGTTCCAGGAAAGAAAGGGGCAACAGCCTCATGCCGCCCGAGCCTTCCGCCGCAACCTTATTCTCCAGAAGAGCGCCAAACTGAATCGGGCTAACCAGAAAGAACAGTCCGGTTCTCGAGTCAGTCCTGAAACTATCAATGATATACGAACAGATTTCAGGGCATCTGTGCGCCTCATCAACAATTGCTCCATCCGGGAAATGTGAGATAAACTTTATTGGGTCGTTTTGGGCTGCTTCGAGGGAAACGGGGGAGTCGAGAGATATATATAGCTTGTCTGGGAATGAGGTTCGCACAAGAGAGGTCTTTCCGGACTGACGTGGACCGGTTATTATAGTAACCGGGTATGATGAGGCTGTGCGTAGCAGCGCTTCCCGCGCAATTCTGGCTATCATAGGACAATATTAACATGAAATATGCAATTTGTCAATTAAGTTGTCAAAATACCTCGGATTTGTCATCCGATAACACGGCAAACCCATAAGACATCATGGATGGACGTATCGAAAGCTCGGCACAGGTCGTTATGTTAAAGTTTCAATCAATAATATCATGCGCCTTTCCCGGTGTCTGCGTTTGAAAAGGATGATTATCTGATTTGGCGAGCCGAGATGCGGCTATCCATGATGTCAAGACAACAATAAACATTAGATATGTAGTTGATCTATAGGGAAGTTGACTTCTAATGATAAATCCGGGCTTATCCCATAAATATTAACGCCGTGTCGGACAACCTATGCCTTGCGTACAGTATCTCTATGATTTTGCGGCCTTTTTGACTGCCTTGGGCTTGCCTTTTGAAAGCGTGGACCAGAGGCAGTCCTCGCCGAATTCGTGCAGGCCGGAATAAATACGGCAGATCTTCGGCCTTTTTGGGTAAATATTGCACCCCTTTGGGGTCAGGTGGGGGCATGGGAGATCAAAGACTATAAAAAGCTCGGCATCGGATTTTGTGACTGTCGCGCCCCTGGCCTCATAAAAATCAATGACATCCTGTTCGCCCATCTCATATATATAGGGATCGGTATATACCCCGACCTGTTTGCAGCACTTGCGGCACTTTATGCACAGTTCCTGTTTTTTCGGCAGCTTCTCCGTCTTTTTTTCGGGCATATCAGCCACCTTTCCCTATATTATCAAGGCCTTAACGTATTTTACCGCAGGCGTCACTGCATCCTGTTTCATTGCAATTGTTGCCGGATCTATTTATCAATGCCAAGCCTGATGCAAGATATATGAACAGGCGCTGTATGACATATTATGTAATATGCTATATAAATTGACAATATCCATCAAATAGCGTAACCGTTTGAATTATTTGATTATATCACAACCCATATATTTCTGAAGGGCCTCCGGAACAATGACCTTACCATCCTCGGTCTGGTAATTTTCGAGTATGGCGACAAGCGTCCTTCCAATGGCAAGCGCCGACCCATTCAGGGTATGGACAAACTCTGTGCCCTTTTTACCCTCGCGCTTAAACCTTATATCAGCCCTGCGGGCCTGGAAGTCCTCAAAATTGGAGCAGGAAGATATCTCACGGTATCTGTTTTGCCCAGGCAACCATACCTCCAGATCATAGGTCTTGGCAGAGGAAAAACCCATGTCTCCGCTGCATAGCAGCATTACCCTGTACGGAAGCCCGAGTTTCTGTAAAATATCCTCGGCGTCGGCAGTCAGCTTTTCGAGTTCATCATAGGAACTTTCCGGCGTCGTGAACTTGACGATCTCGACCTTGTTGAACTGATGCTGCCTTATAAGGCCCCTGACATCTTTGCCGTATGATCCGGCCTCTTTCCTGAAACATGGCGTATATGCCGTATAGTAAAGAGGCAACTGTTCTTCGCGCAGGATATCCGCCCTGTGGATATTGGTGACAGGCACTTCAGCCGTCGGGATCAGATAGAATTCGGGCTCAACCACCCTGAAGAGGTCCATCTCGAATTTCGGGAGCTGGCCGGTGCCGGTCATGCTTTCCCTGTTAACAAGCAGCGGAGGAAAGACCTCAATAAAGCCCTTTGATGTATTCAGGTCGAGCATAAAATTCATCAGGGACCTTTCGAGCCTGGCTCCCGCGCCCTTCATCAGCGAAAATCTTGCGCCTGCAATCTTCGCGCCTGTCTCAAAATCGATTATTCCCAATGTCTCGGCGATGTCCCAGTGGTTCAGCGGCTCAAAATCGAATTTACGCGGCTCTCCCCACTTCCTAACCTCGATATTGTCCGTTTCATCCCTGCCGATCGGGACTGTTTCGTGCGGTATATTCGGGATGGTGAGCAGCAATTCACGGGTCTGCCCTTCCAACCCTTTCAGTCTTTCTTCAATCCCGGCAATCCCGTCTGCAACGCCCTTCATCTCCTGCATCAGGCTGCCGGCGTCTTTTTTCTCCCTCTTTAGCCGTCCAATCTCGGTTGAGACCACATTCCTTTTGTTCCGCAATTCCTCGGTTTCCCTGAGAAGTCTGAGTCTTTCTTCCTCAAGCGAAACAATTTCAGACAGGTCTATTCCTGCGCCCCGCTTGCCGAGACCGGATCTTGCCATATCGATATTTTCTCTTATAAATTTAGGGTCGAGCATACAGCCTCCAGATGATACTGCCTTATTTATCTCTTTAGTTATATATTACGATATAATAATCATAGATATGATTAATTTCAAGATTTCCGATCTCAGCGCGGCGCTTGTTACCATTACAAAGCCTGCAGGCAAGCCCATTTCACTCAATGTGGGGGAGATTATCAAGGCCGATGTGACGGACTTGCTTTCAACAGGAGGGGTCACGCTGAAGATCAAGGACAGCTACATTACGGCGCGAACGGATATCCCCCTGCAAAAGGATTCACAGGTAATGCTCAAAGTGCTTGCCTCGCCCTCATCCCCTAATGAACTTAAACTCCAGTTCCTCGGCCCGGCCGATTCGGAGCAAACGTTAACACCGGCGCCGCAAAACGAGGCCCTCGCCGGGTTTGTCAGGGAATTATCCGGTCTGAATGCCGACACCCTGTCCTCTGAAAAGATTGCGGCCCTTCTGAAAGCCCTTCCTGCCGACATAAATGAAATACCAAAAGAGATAAGGCTCCAAGTGCAGAATATCCTTCAGGAAGGCCTGCGTCTGACCGGCAGCGACATCCAGTCCCGACTTGACGCGCTCTTCAGGGCGCTTCCGTCTTCCATAAGCGCCCAGTCGTCCATTCAGGGTCTCAGGTTTGACGTAACGGTGAGCGCAGAGGCGTTATTGTCTGATGGGCTTAAAGGTCTGCTGAGAGACACCGGGGTAGCGCTCGAAGCGAAACTGAAGGCCGTTGCCGATATGATGCCTCAGGTCTCAAAAACAGGCGCAGAGGGAGAGGCGGCCAAGACCGCTTCCGGGGCCGATATCAGGCAGATGCTTTCAACAGCCGACCGGGCATCCATAGAAAATGACCTGAAGACGAATCTCCTCAGACTGAGAGAGACTCTTGTCGGCCAATCCGAAACAGTGTCGCCGAAAGACCAGGCGGCAATAAAGGCGTCGACTGCGGCGATAGACGGCGTTCTAAAGGACATAGAGTCTTATCAGCTCATGTCCAGGACAACCGACTCATACTATACCTTCCTTCCTGTGAGCTGGCAAGAGCTGAAAGACGGTGAGATCTCGTTCAAAAACAACAGTCGGGAAGGCAGGACGACTTCCTCCTCCTCGTGCAGGCTGGACCTCGATCTTCAGGAGTTCGGCAGGGTCGTGATCTCGGTCCTTATGAGTGGAGATGAATTCCTCGTCTCTTTCAGACCTGATAATGATACATTCAGGGAGCTGCTGACCTCTAATCTCGAAGGCCTTGCGGAACAGTTCAGGGGAAAAGGGTTGAGCCTGAAGGCGGCAAGGGTGCTCGACATTGATGATGATTCGATGGACCAGCCCGATAGTCCGGAGCCGTTCGGACGTATTGTGAGCATACAGGCATAACGCATGGACAAAAGGAAAAAGGCGGCGGCGCTCAGATATAAGCTGGGTAAAGACACTGCTCCCAAGGTTGTTGCAAAGGGAAGCGGCAACATTGCCGAGAAGATACTTGAGTTGGCTAAGGAACACAAGATACCGCTCAGGGAAGACCCCCAGCTGGTTGAGGTGCTCTCTACCATAGACCTGAACAGCGAGATTCCGCCCGAACTGTACAAGGCTGTGGCGGAGGTCCTTGCATTTATTTACCGCATGACAAAAAAGGACACAACAACACTTCCGTAGCCACGCTGTTCAGCCGCCGCTGCCGGGCTCTTTTCGTTTATGCTTATGGAGGCAACTAAAACAAGGCGCGATTTCTGAAATCCCGGGGCTGCGCGGACAGCAAGGCAAACATCCCCCCGGATTAATGATAATAACGGGATATTTTTATGGCTTGAGAGTCGGAATATCGGCTATACTATTATGTTATGGCGTTATTCGGAGAACTATTTCTCAGCGATGTGATCAGGAAGCCGGTCTTCGACCCGAAGGGCGATATCATCGGCCGGGTAAAAGACGTCATCGTCGTAAAGGGAGATCCTCTGCCCGAAATATCCGCAGTCATTGTCCAGAGAAAAGGACATCTCTATCTCATCAGATGGTTGTCGATAAATATCTTCAACAAGAGAATCATTTCGAGCTTTCTATACGCGGATGCGCTTGAGGATTATGATCGTCTGAAGGAAGATCTGCTGGCCGTGCGCGATATCCTCGACAAACAGATCGTTGACGCCAATGGCGCAAAGGTAGTCAGGGTCAATGATATAAAGCTTGAAGGATACAACGGAACGGCCATGCTCGTGGCGGTTGATGTGGGCATGAGGGGCATCCTGCGCAGGCTGGGGGTTGAGAACAGGAGCGAGGATATCCTCAGATTTTTCAATAGCGAGCTTTCATATAACCTGATAAGCTGGAACTACATGCAGCCTTTGAGGCCTGAACTCAAGGCCATCACTCTCACAGTGCCGCGCCAAATGCTGTCCGAGTTGCATCCCGCCGATCTCGCAGAACTCATCAGCCAGGTGTCGCGTGAGGAAGGGACCACTCTATTCAAGGACCTTGATCTCGAAACCGCCGCCGAGGCCCTGTCGGAACTGAAACCCGAGAAGCAGGCGGAGATGATCAATTCCATAGATACGGAGAAGGCCGCAGATATACTTGAAGAGATGCAGCCGGACGAGGCTGCGGACGTCCTGAGTGATCTGCCCACCGAAAAGGCAAAGGAAATCCTCGAAGCCATAGACAAGGAAGAGGCCGAGGACATACAGGAACTCCTCGGGCATGAAGAGGATACTGCGGGCGGCCTGATGACGAATATATTTATCGCCTATCCTCCCGACATCACCGTTGCCGAGGCGATTCAGAGATTCAAAAAAGACGCTGAAGATATCGAGGCCGTATATTATATTTATATCATCGATGAACTCGAAAGGCTCATAGGCGTTACCTCCCTCAGGGATCTGCTGCTTGCGGACCAGAACCTGAAATTGTCGGACATCATGATTGCAAAGATCAAATCCGTTTCGCCCGAGACGGACGACATGGTGGTGGCGGAAATCATTTCAAAATACAACATTGTGGCGCTGCCTGTAGTCGATTCGGACAATATTCTCCTCGGGATTGTAAGCGTTGATGATGTAATAGACATCATCCTGCCGCCGGCCGCAAAGCGCGGCAGGAGGAAGGTATGAATCGCTGGAAGACGTTTCTGGTTTTTCTTGCAGTGATGGGCCCCGGGATCATCACCGCAAATATCGACAATGACGCCAGCGGCATCACCACTTATTCGGTGGCCGGAGCGCGTTTCGGCTATGATCTCCTGTGGACGCTTATCCCCACCACTATTGCGCTGGTAGTCATTCAGGAGATGTGCGGGCGCATGGGCGTCGTCACAGGCAAGGGCCTGGCCGATCTTATCAGGGAGAATTACGGGATCAAGGCCGCCTTCTTCATGATGGTGGGCCTGTTCATCGCCAACTTCGGCAACACGGTCGCCGATTTTGCAGGCTGGGCAGCGAGCATGGAGATACTCGGCATAAACAAATATATTGCAGTGCCGATCGGAGCCCTGGCCATATGGATTCTTGTTGTAAAGGGAAGCTACCGGTTTGTTGAAAAGGTCCTGCTGTTTGCATGCCTGATTTATGTGGGATATATCATATCGGGAATAATGGCGAAGCCGGACTGGGCGGTAGTCTTCACGAGCACGGTGACGCCCAATATGAGATGGGACCCCGAATATATTTATCTGAGCATCGGCATAATAGGCACAACCATTACCCCCTGGATGCAGTTTTATCTGCAGTCGTCAATAGCTGAAAAGGGCATCAAAAAGGAAGACTACAAGGCGTCAAGGATGGACGTGATTATCGGATGTTCCATTACGGACATCATCAGCTTTTTTATAATAGTGACCTGCGCTACGGTGCTTTTTCCTAACGGCATCATGGTGAATGAGGCGTCTGAGGCGGCCCTCGCGCTGAGGCCTTTTGCAGGCGATTACGCCTCACTCATATTTGCGCTTTCCCTCGCCAACGCTTCCATCCTCGGGGCCATAATCGTACCTCTGGCCACCGCCTATTACATCTGTGAGGCGATGGGCTGGGAGGCGGGCGTAAATAAATCATTCGGGGAAGCTCCGCAGTTTATGGTCATATATACCATTATGATTGTGGCGGGCGCGCTGGTAGTGCTTATCCCGGGAGCTCCTCTCGTGCTCCTCATGGTGCTGTCTGCGGTCATCAATGGGCTCATACTGCCTTTTGTGCTTGTGTATGTAATAAGACTGATCAATAAACCGAGAATTATGGGGGAATTTGTCAACTCGAGAGGTTATAATATAGTCTCATGGTCGACGGTGGCTGCCGTTGCCCTGCTGACGGTGTTGTTTGTTTTTGCAACATTGTTTCCTGTTGCCTAAATATCGAAACGGCGG